>WNFU01001654.1_pt1 | contig 80633 bp, 81 predicted proteins | sample 5400121 | NCBI WGS metagenome assembly WNFU01 (sample SAMN13153360, study PRJNA577476) | soil metagenome | isolation source: 100 cm soil or saprolite under grassland replicate 1 | place: USA:California | collected 2016-06-15
CCTTGAACGCGGATGGACCCTTTCTGATCGCCTGGGTACGACTCGACTCAAGGACGCATCTCAGACGGGTGGCTCTCGCGAATCTGATGCTTCTTCGCTCGGCACCGGAGCTGTTGGAAGCCATAGATGTCGCGATCGCATGCCTGCTGGAGGGCCGCCCCGACAATGCTGCGGTCTTAGAGGATGTGCTCCGGACCCTGGCGACGGCACGCGCCGGCCTCGCTCCCTCCGACGGCGCTCTCTGTCGGCAAGTGGGTCACGTCCGCGGGCGTCGTGTAAAGAACCGCCGCCCGACCTTGATCAGGACAGAGCGGCACCGACCGGATCGGTGATCCGCCTCCGCTCGAAGGGCCTGCTCGGCGTTGCCGTCGAAGCTTTCAGCGTCGGTTGGTTCGCGGTCGCAAGGACGCGCAGGCGCGCCTCGCCTTCATTGATCTCGGCGCTCCACCGGCGCAGGACTTCGAATGCGGGGATCTGAAGGCTCTTCGTGAGCTCAAGCGCCAAACCCGGCTTCACATCGGCGAGGCGAAAGTCCGTGTGTCCGGCCGGGGCTCAATGTGAAAACCCACGTTGGCGCAGAAGCTCACCACGACGACCATGGCCGTCCGGAATTCCTCCGGAAACCTCGCGATTCGGCTGAGCCCCTACGCCATCGGTACTTTCGATGGCGGATCGAGCCTTCAGATCGGCTCGATCGCACCATTTTCAGCTTTCGGGCTCAAACGTAGCCGTGCGGCTCCCGCCGCTGTGGAGATGGGGGAGGGTCGAACTCCCCGTCCAGAGCCATCGAACGATCCGCGTCCACGAAGCCTCGTCGGCGCTTTGTATCTCGCGGGTCCGAGCGCGACACCGACGCGCTCCCGGTCCCGCCAGGCCGGCTGTCTTAGGCCCACTCACCGGCCGATCGGTGGGCCGCACCTCCGCTATCTCGTCCTCACCGGTCCGCGGAGGGGGGACCAGCGGGACGCTCACTGACTAGGCAGCGAGTGCGTAAGAAGTGTTGGCAGTTATCTGCCTGCTGCCCGGTTCACGGGGTGAACAGCACCCCCGGCTCGCAACGGATCGCTCTCCTGCCCTGTCGAAACCACGCATCCCCGTGATCCCGCTAGGGACACGATGATTGTACCGATCATGGGGCGCTTGCTCGCTCTCGCCCTCGTCCTGGCGTCGTGCAATGTGACGTCGGACGTGAACGTACGCGCGACCGCGACGCCGACACCGCGGCCTTCGCCGACGCCGACGGCGTCGCCGACGCGCACGCCCGCTACGACGCCGTCGCCCGCCGCCTCACCGAGCGGCAGCCCGACTCCGATCGAGCTGGGGGGTCCTCGGGGGGCGGAGCCCCCCGGTAGGCTCCACTACGTCGCGATCGGCGCGTCCGACACGGTCGGCGTGGGCTCGCTCGACCCCGTGAACGGGTCGTGGCCGTCGCGCGTCGCGGCGCTCATGCCGGCCGAGCGGACGTACCGCAACCTCGGCGTCTCGGGGTCGCTCGCGGCGCAGGCCCAGCTCGAGCAGCTGCCGACCGCGCTCCGCGAGCAGCCGACGGTGGTGACCGTGTGGCTCGCGGTGAACGACCTCAACGCGCAGCTCGCGAACCAGCCGATGACACCGCAGACGTACGGGGCCTCCCTCGGCGTGATCGTCGACGCCCTGGTGCAGGGCACGTCGGCGCGCATCTTCGTCGGCAACGTCCCCGACCTGCGTGCTGTCCCTGTCTACGCGCCTCTCGACGCGCTCGTCCTCGGCGCGCTCATCCAGTCCTACAACGCGCAGGTGGCCGCCGTGGCCGCGAAGCACGGCACGCGCGTCACGGTCGTCGATCTGTTCACCGGATCCGCCGACCTCACGTCGCAGATCACCGTCGCGTCGGACGGCTTCCATCCGTCGGACGCGGGATACGCCCTGATCGCGGGCCGGTTCGCGGACGCGATGCGCAAGGCGGGGATCCCGCTCCGCGCCTCGCCGTAGCCGGGATCGCCCCTACGACGCGACCGCGGCCTCCGCGTCGGCGGCGGGCACGAGCACACCCGCGGCGACGTGAGCGAAGTCGCGCACGGCCCGGAAATACAGCGAGATCCCGATGACCATGAGCGTCACGATGACGAGGAGCACGACGCGCGGCTCGACGATCCCGAGCATGAACGACGTGAGGAACGGCGCGATCGTCCCGCGGATCCCGAGCAGGAACGACTGCCCCGTCGCGTAGTCGAGCACGCGTCCCGGTGGCGCGGCCTGGACGATGTTCGTGTGGTACGTGATGTCGAAGCCGGCGTTGAGCACGCCATGCACGACCGCGAGCGGGATGAGGAACCAGATGCTCGGCGCGAGCAGGTACGTGAGCGGCGTGGCCAGGCACAGCACGGTCTGGTAGGCGGAGAGCTGCAATGACGACCCGCGGTCGATGAGCCGGCCCCACCCGAGGTAGGCGACGACGGCGGTGAGCGACGCCATGGCGGCCAGGATGCCGACGAACGAGTTCGGGGCGTCGAAGTGGTCGACGAGCATGAGCGGGACGATCGTCGCGTTCATGAGGTTGCCGAGACCGAAGACCGTGTTCGCGAGGAGGAGCCGGCGGTAGCGCCGGTCGTCCCACACGGCGCGCGCGACGAGGTGCAGCGGGCGGCGCGCGGGCGCGGACGTGCGGTGCTCCTCGCGGACCCAGAAGAAGGCGATCGATCCCGGCAGCGACACGATGGTCGCGACCGCGAACACCGCCGTCGCCGACACCGTGTCGATCGCGATCCCGGCGATCGCCGCGGAGAAGACGCCCGCGACGGACGCGCCGACGCGCACCTTCCCCATGGCCTGCCCGCGCTCGCTGCCCGGATAGATCGACGCCATCACGGTCGTGTAGGCCGCGATGTTCGCGAGGGTGATGATCCAGAACGCGACGGTCGTCAGGCCGAGCATGAGCGGCGTCGTCGCCACGAGGACGCCGACGAGGAACACGCTGCGCGCCGCGGTGACGGCGCCCGCGACGACGCGCACCGGCGGGAGGCCCGACAGCAGGTAGATCCCGATCGGCGAGAGCAAGTGCCCGATGAACGGCCCCGCGACCACGAGGGCGACGTCGAACGACGAGCCGCCCATGCGGCGCACGACGACCGGCATGAAGCCGACGAGGACGGCGATCCAGAGGCCACCGCAGATCGCCGCGAATGAGTCGATGCGGAAGTTGCGCCGGACGAGCTCGGGTGAGTGCGTGGCGGGCATGCGGTCGGACGCTATCTGGATCGTTCGGCTACGTCAGTCGCGTGGGACGCGTTCGGGTCAGGTCGATCCGAGGTCGCGACGGCCGTAGCGCGGCCGGTAGCCGCCGCGGTCGCGCGGGTCGAACGTGCGGCGCGGCCCCATCGGCCGGCGCACCGGTCCGCGCGGTCCGCCGCGGAACGGCGGGCGCATGCCGATCGGGCCACGCGCGCCCGGCGCCGTCGAGCTGATGACGACGCGCCGGTTCGGCTCGCTGCCGACCGACTCCGTGCGCAGCCCCGCGGTGCCCTGCACCGCGAGGTGCACGATGCGCCGCTCGTACGCGAGCATCGGCTCGAGCGTCACGGCCTGCCCCGTCGCGCGGACGCGGTCCGCGACGCGGTGCGCGACCTCGCGCAGCTGATCCTCGCGCCGCCGCCGATAACCCTCCACGTCGACGGGCACGTGCACGGTATGGCCGACGCGCTTCGATGTGATCGCCGAGATCACCTGCTGCAGCGCGACGAGGTTCTCGCCGCCGCGCCCGATGAGGACGCCGAGCTCGGAGCCGCTCACCTCGACGCCCTCGCGTCCGGGGATCTGCTCGATCTTCACGTCGGCCTCCACGCCCATGACCTCGAGGAGGTCCTTGGCGACGACGCCGCCCATCGGCAGCTCCTCCCCGAACGCGGGTGTCGCCTCTTCCTCGTCCTCGGGCTCGGCGCGCTGCGCCATCGGCCGGCGCGGCACGTCGCGCTCGTCGATCGAGGGCTGCGGCTCCTCGACATCGGACTCTTCGTACGACAGGAGCACGCGCGCGTCCTCGCCGCCGAGACCGAGCATGTTGGCGGGCTTGCCCTTGGCGAGGATCTCGATGTCCACCTGGTCGCGACGCTTCCCCAGCTCGCGCAGGCCGCGCTCGATGGCCTCTTCGACCGTGCGTCCCGTGAACTCGTCGCCGCGGATCGGGCTCACCGTCCCCTCCTCCTTCGACGTCGCGACCGCCGCTCTTCGCCGTTCCCGTTCGCCGCCGTCGCGCGCGCGGCGCCGGGCCCGGCCATGTCCTGCTCGACCTCCTTGATCGCCGCGCGCTGACCCGCGGCGAGCCTGAGGTCCGCCGGCGTCGGGATCCCTCGGAGGAACGGCAGCCAGCGCGTGAGCTGGCCCCATCCGGTCACGAAGTACTGCTGCACGATCTGGAAGAGCGTCGTCGTCACCCAGTACACCGCGAGGCCCGCGGGCAGTCCCTGCGCGATCACGACCGTGATGATCGGGAAGTAATAGACCATCGACTGCATCATCTTGGCCTGCGGATCCTGGTTCTTCGGCATCGTCGCGGGCTGCGCCATGAGCGACGCGATGAGCTGCGTCACGCCGGCGAGGATCGGCAGCACGTACAACCGATCGGGACATCCGAGCCCGCTCACGGGAATGCCGTTCTGCACGCAGCTCTGGATCCACGGCAGCCAGTGCGCCGTGAGGTCGAGGTGCTGGTCCGGGCCGGCCGGGATGGGGATGAACGGCCAGAGGATGTCCTGCAGCTGCCCGCCCGTGAACGTCGGCGCCTGCAGGAAGGCGGCGTACATCGCGAACAGGATCGGCATCTGCAGCAGGAGCGGCAGGCAGCCCATCGCGGGATTCACGCCGCGCTCCTTGTAGAGCTTCATCTGCTCCTCGGCCATGCGCTGGCGGTCCTTGCCGTACTTCGCCTTCAGCTCGTTCAGGGCCGGCGCGACCTCTGACATCGCGCGCTGCGAGCGGATCTGCGTGACGTACAGCGGGTACAGCGCGAGCCGGATGGCCACCGTCACCGCGACGATCGCGAGACCGAAGTCCTTGAAGAGGACGTCGTAGGCGCCCACGAGGAGCGAGAGGAGCGGGTGGACGAGGAAGAAGTTCCAGGCGGGCGCGAAGAGGTCCACTAGCGTCCGCTCCGCTGGGGCACCGGGTCATAGCCGCCGCGCGCGAACGGATGGCACGAGAGCACCCGGCGCAGCGCCAGGAGCGAGCCGCGGACCGCGCCGTACCGCTCGATGGCCTCCATCGCGTACTCCGAGCACGTCGGTGTGTAGCGGCAGGCCGGCGGGAGCATCGGGCTCACCGCGCGCTTGTACCAGCGCAGGATCCAGAGCAGCGCGTCCCTCACGGCGTCCCCAGGACCGCGTCCAATTGCCGGGCGACGGCCGTGCGGATGGCCTCGGACGGCGCCTCGAGCGCCTGCGGGCGGGTCACGACGAAGAGGTCCATCCCACGCGGCGCGCGCCGTTCGCCGAGCAGCGTGCGCAGCGCCTCGCGGACGCGGCGGCGCGCGCGATTGCGGCGCACCGCACCACCGAGGGCGCGCGGCGACGCGACCGCGACGCGAACGACGTCGAGGCCGTTCGGGCGGGCGCGCAGCGTGAACAGGCGATCGCTCCTCATCTCACCCCCGCGGCGCACGAGCTCGATGTCGGCGCGCCGGCGTAGTCGCATCGCGCGCATGCGAAGCGCGCTACTTCGTGACGGTGAGACGCTTGCGACCGCGGGCGCGCCGCTTCGCGAGGACCGTGCGGCCCCCGGTCGTGCGCATGCGAGCACGGAAACCGTGCACGCGTGCGCGACGGCGTGCTTTGGGCTGGTACGTACGCTTCACGTCAGTGGATCCTCTCTCGGAAAGCTCGCAGAGGACACGGTCCACGCCCCATCTCAGCGCGACCGGTCTCGAAAAGTGTACGTGACATCTCGCGGACGCACAGGCGACCGAGCTTCGATCGATCGATCGGAAGATGTGACCTTCGCGGCCTGCCGGAGCGCGGGGTCGCTGGGGTATAGTTCGCGGGCTTCCAAGGGGCGGTCATCGTCAGCGGCTCTCGTGGGCGTTCAACAGTGCGGCGTTCGCGTTCCCGGGATCGATCGCAGATGGGGAAGGGCATGATGGCGTCCGAACGAGGAGAGAGCCGTACGGATCTCCAGCGCATATGGGCCGCCGCTCTCGGTGAGCTGCAGCTCGGCGTCACGAAGGCGAACTTCGAGACGTGGTTCAAGGACACGTCGATCCTCTCCGAAGAGGACGACGTCTACTGCGTCGCGGTACCGAACGCGTTCGCGCGCGAGTGGCTCGAGAACAAGTACCGCCCCCAGGTCCGCCAGGCCGTCCAGCACATCGTCGGGCGCACCGTCGACGTCCGCTTCGTGACGGCGCCGGCCGGAGCGTCCGCGCCGCCCGGCGGCAGGCCCGGACCGCGCCCCGGCATCCCACCCGCGCAGGCGTCGAGCGCCCCGACCGCCGCGGAACGGCGGGAAATGCCCGTTTCCGCGGTCCTGAACCCCCGCTACGCCTTCTCGACCTTCGTCGTCGGCTCGAACAACCGCCTCGCCCACGCCGCCGCGCTCTCGGTGGCCGAGCGGCCCGGCCATTCGTACAACCCGCTCTTCGTCTATGGCGGCAGCGGGCTCGGCAAGACGCATCTCATGCACGCGATCGGGAACGCGGTGATGTCCCGTCATCCGCGCAAGCGGGTCGCGTACGCGACGAGCGAGAAGTTCACCAACGAGTTCATCAATTCGATCCGCGGGCAGAAGCAGGAGGAGTTCCGCGACCGCTACCGCAGGATCGACGTGCTCCTCATCGACGACATCCAGTTCATCGCCGGCAAGGAAGGCACGCAGGACGAGTTCTTCCACACATTCAACGCGATCCACGAGGAGGGGAAGCAGATCGTCCTCTCGAGCGACCGTCCGCCGAAGGCGATCGCGAGCCTCGAGGAGCGGCTGCGGTCGCGATTCGAGTGGGGCCTCATCGCCGACATCTCGCCGCCGGATCTCGAGACGCGCATCGCGATCCTGCGCGCGAAGGCCGAAGCGCAGAACGTCGCGGTGCCGCCGCCGGTCATCGACTTCCTCGCGCAGCGGATCGTGTCGAACATCCGCGAGCTCGAGGGCGCGCTCACGCGCGTCGTCGCGTACGCGACGCTGAACGCGGTCCCTGTGACCACCGAGCTCGCACAGCAGATGCTCCAGCACCTCCTCCAGACGCCGCGTCGCCAGACGCTGTCCCCCGACAAGATCGTCGAGATCGTCGCGCGCTACTACCAGGTCCCGGTCGAGCAGCTCCGCGGGAAAGCGCGCGACAGGCAGATCGTGCTACCAAGACAGGTCGCGATGTACCTCATGCGCGAGGAGACCGAGGCGCCGCTCCTGCGGATCGGCGCGGCGCTCGGCGGCCGCGACCACTCCACGGTGCTGCACGGCTGCGAGAAGATCGAGCGCGAGATGCAGGCCGATGACGATCTCCGCCGAGAGGTGAACTCCGTCCGGGAGATGCTCTACGCGGAGTGACGCGCCGCCGGCGCGGCCGCCAAGGGCCGCCAGCCCGTTTTTCTTCGAGAATTCTGTGGATAAGGCCCGCTTTCCTGTGGAAAAAGCCCTCGGATCGTGGACAAGGCCGGTGGCGAGCGTGTGGTGCGGCCGAACGCCTGTCGATGGCCGGGACATGAGCCTGGGTGACGTCCCTATGATCCCAACGGCCGACCACAGGGCGTCCACAACGAAAGGAACGGAAAGTCTTGTGCCCGTGCGGTCCGGAGGGGCAAGCCGTATGGTCCACACCACTACTACTGCGGCTACTGGTCCGATCGATCATCTACCCACGAGGGGACCCGGAGGAGGGACCGCGTGAAGGTCACGTGCCTGCAAGAGAACCTCACGCGCGGCCTCCAGATCGCGGGTCGCGGGGTCTCGTCCCGGACGACCCTCCCCATCCTCGGGAACGTCCTCCTGCGCACCGAGGGCGGCCGGCTGAAGCTCACCGCCACGAACCTCGAGGTCGGGATCAACTGCTGGGTCCCCGCGAAGGTCGAGGACGAGGGCGCGATCACGGTGCCGGCGAAGCTCTTCACCGACTTCGTGAACTCGCTGCCGCCGGGGCCGATCGAGCTCTCGCTGAACGTGCGCACGAAGACGGTGCACATCAAGAGCGGTCCGTTCGAGGCGAACCTCAAAGGCCTCGATGCCGAGGAGTTCCCGATCATCCCCGGCATACCCGACAAAGCGACCACGAGCATCGCGCAGAACGTCCTCCGCCGGATGATCCGCGAGGTCGCGTTCGTGGCGGCCACGGACGATAGCCGTCCCGTCCTGACCGGCGTGCTGACGACGTTCGAAGGCGACGAGATCCTCATGGCGGCCGCGGATCCATACCGCCTCTCGGTGCGCCGTGCGCCGCTCCTGGCGCGCGTGCCGGAGAAGGTCGAGATCATCGTCCCCGCGAAGAGCCTGTTCGAGGTCGAGCGCATCCTCGAGGAGGTCGACGAACCCGTCGAGATCTTCATCACGCCGAACAAGAGCCAGGTCATCTTCCACACGGAGGGCGTCGACCTCGTCTCGCGCATCATCGAGGGCCAATTCCCGAACTACAAGCAGGTCATCCCGGCCTCGAGCCAGACGACGGTCGTCGTGCAGCGCGACGAGCTGCTGAAGGCGACCCGCCTCGCGTCGTACTTCGCGCGCGACGCGGCGAACATCGTCCGCTTCCAGATCGATCCCTCCAGCGACGCGCCGCTCATCATCAGCGCGACGGCGGCCGAGGTCGGCGACAACACCGGCCGCATCGAGGCGACGGTCCAGGGCCAGCCGACGACGATCGCGTTCAACAGCCGGTTCGTGCAGGACGCGCTCGGCAGCCTCTCCGCACCCGAGGTGAAGCTCGAGCTCGGTGGTCCGCTCGCGCCGGGCGTCGTCCGCATCGTCGGCGACGAGGAGGCCTATCTCCACGTGGTGATGCCCCTTCGCATCCCCACCTAAGAAGTTGGTCCCCCGGTCGGGGGATCCCCTCCCGAGCGGACCCAGGGGCAGGGGCCCCTGTGCGCGTAGCGCGCTCGACCTCGTCGCTGCGGCGCCTCGGTCTGCGCGCCCGGGGTACGACTGAAAGGGTGCGCGTCCTACATCTCATCCTCGAGGATTTCCGCAGCTACGACCGCGTCGATCTGACGCTCGCGCCCGGCCTCACCGCATTCGTCGGTCCGAACGGCGCCGGGAAGACGAACCTGCTCGAGGCGGTGCACGTGCTCGCTCGCGGCGACTCGCCGCGGGCCCGCGACGACACGGAGATGGTGCGCTGGGGCGCGAGCATGGCGCGCGCGCAGGCCGAGATCGACCGCGGCGGCGAGCGCGCCCGTATCGAGACGCTGCTGTTCGCGCCGGTCCCGGGTGAACGCCGGCGTCCGCGGCGGTATCTGGTCGGCGGCACCGCGAAGCGCGCGGAGGACGCGCTCGGGCGCATCGTCGTCGTCGCGTTCTTCCCGGAGGATGTCGAGCTCCTGAGCGAAGCGCCCAGCGCGCGGCGGCGCTACCTCGACGCGATGATCGCGCAGGTGGATCGCCGCCATCGCGGCGACACGCGCGAGTACCAGCGCGTCCTCGAGCAGCGCAACGCCCTGCTCCGAGCGCTCCGCGACGAGCAGGCGCCGCCGGACCCGCAGCAGATGGCGTTCTGGGACGGCGAGATCTGCCGGCTCGGCGCCGCGATCTCACTCCGCCGCATGACCGCGGTCCACGAGCTGCGGGGTCCCTTCCGCGACGCCATCGAGCGGTGGAGCGGCGAGCACGTCGTCGACGTCGCGTACGCGACGCCGGCCGAAGGCGAGACCGAGCCCGAGCGCGCCGCGGCGTACCAGCGTCTCCTCGCGGAGAAGCAGGAGAAGGAGATGTGGCAGGGCGCGACGCTCGTCGGTCCGCACCGCGAGGACCTCGCGGTGACGTCGGGTGGGCGCGACCTGCCGTCGTTCGCGTCGCGCGGCGAGCAGCGCAGCGTCGTCCTCGCGCTGAAGCTGGCCGAGGCGTCGTGGCTGCGCGACCGCACCGCGACGACGCCGATCTTCCTCCTCGACGACGTGCTGTCGGAGCTCGACGCCGAGCGCCGGCAGCGTCTCGTCGACGCGCTCCCGACCGACGCCCAGGCGCTGGTCACCTCAGCCCTGCCCGCGGGCCTGCCGCCGCGGCTCGCGGACGGCGCCGTCGTCGTGCCGGTGACGCGAGGCCGGTCGCCGTGAAGCCCGTCTCGCGCGCGGTGGACCGCCTCCTCGGGAAGCTCGGGATCGCGACCGAGGTCGACCGCGTCGGATCGATCGCGCACTGGGGCGCCGCGGCGCGTGACGTCCTCGGCGACGACGCCACCGTCACGCGTGCCGTCGCGGTCGATGGCGCGACGCTGATCGTCGCCGTCCCGACCTCGGCCTGGGCGTCCGAGATCCGCCTCCGCGAGGCCGCGCTGCTCGAGCGGATCGCACGGGCCGCGCCGAAGAGCGGCATCCGCTCGATCAGGACGGTCCCCTCGACGCGCTGAGCACGCCCGCAGCGCGGGCGTGCGTGCGGTGCCTCCTTACGCTCTACAGGTGCGGGTCGTGGCCCTGCTCGCCATATCGCTGTTCGCCCTGGGCTGGGCACCGGCCGTAGCGGTCGCCGGCTCGCCATCGCCGTCCCCGCCCGCCTCGCCGCCGCCGACACCGACGCCTTCGGGATCCCCGACCGCCGCGCCGTCACCCTCGCGGGCCGCCTCACCGACGCCGTCGCCGAGCCCATCCGTCGCGCCAGAGATCGACGCGGCCGATGCGCGCGTCGCGGACGAGATGCGCCGCGTCATCGCGGCGGCATCGCTCGCCGAGCGGATCGATGCGCAGCGCCGCCTCGCCACCGCGGAGCGCGACGTCCTCGTACGCGAGAGCGCGCGGATCCGCGAGGCACAGGCGGCGACCGCGGCGCGCGCCGCTGAGCTGCAGCTGCGCCTCGCGGAGAAGCGGGCGACCCTCGAGCGGATCCTCGAAGAGGCCTACCGCTCGTCGCGCGTGTCGCCGCTCGAGGCGCTGCTCCGCCGCGGGTCGATCGTCGACGTCCTCGTGCACGTCGAGGATCTCGCGAAGCTCTCCGCGAAGCAGCGCGAGGTCATCGATCAGCTGCGCGACATCGAGCGCGACATCGCCGAGGAGCAGGGGGCCCTCGCGCGCCAGGAGAGCGACCTCACACGACTTTCGGAGGCGGTCACCGCGAAGGACGCGACGCTCGCGCGCCTCGGGGCACGCGCCGAGGCGCTCGCGGCCGCGACGCAGCGCGGCGCCACCGCGGTGAGCGACGCGGAGATCGATCTCCTTCGCGACCTCGCGGACCAGGCGGCGCGCGAGCACGAGGAGGCCGACCGCCTCATCGCGGAGATCGCGCAGCGGGCCGGCGTCGCGCTCCCGGCGCTCGATCGGTGGGCCTGGCCCGCGACCGGGCCCGTGTCGCAGGAGTTCGGGCCGAGCGTCCTCGTGTTCGAGCCGCCGCTCGGCTACCGCGGCGTCGCGTACGCGCACTTCCACGACGGCATCGACATCGCGACGGCCCTCGGCGCGCCGGTGCGCGCCGTCGCCCGCGGCCGCGTCGCGTTCGTCGGGCATCTCGCCGACGGGGCGATGGTGGCCATCGTGGCCCACGAGGGCGGGCTCGTCTCGCTCTACGCGCACCTCGACGACGCCGTCGCGCGCCCGACCGTGCACGTCGGCGACGTGGTCGAGGCGGGCGAGCGGATCGGCTCGGTCGGGCTCACCGGCCTCACGACGGGTCCGCACCTGCACTTCAGCCTCCGCAGAGGCACGGAGCCATTGGATCCGCGTAGCCGTCTCCCCTGATACCTAGACTCGCGGGCGATGCGCCCGGCGAGCTTCGCCACGACCGTCGGCGCGACGAGCGCCGGCCGCGACGGGCGCGAGATCATCGTCGTGCACGAGCCCCAGACCGGCGCGACGCTGCGGACGCGCGGCCGCTTCTACCTCCTGTGCGAGATCGACCCGCCCTCTCGGCGCGCGGCCGAGATCGCGGCCGAGGTGACCGAGCTCGCGCGGCAGGACTACTACTACGACCTCTCGGCGGGGATCGAGGTGGGCCTGCGGCGGGCGCTCCGCAAGGCGAACCGCCGCGCGGCTCAGCTCGTGCGCGACGAGCGCGGCCGCGTGCGCCTCCACGTCGCGTGCGCCGTGATCGTGAACAACGAGGTCCATGCCGCGCGCGTCGGCAGCGCGCACGTCTTCCTCATCCGCCATGCGCGGCTCTTCCTTCCCGGTGAAGAGCCCGGCGAGCTCGCGGACTTCGTGCATCGCACGACGACGCGCCAGGCCGCGTCGCTCGGCGCCGAGACCGACCTGCTGCCGCTCGTGTGGCGCCAGGCGATCGATAGCGGCGACACGATCGTGCTCGCGACCGGCAGCGTCGTCGACGCGCTCGGCGCGGAGGCGCTGAAGAACGCGGCGATCACGCTGCACCCGCGCGCGGCCGCGGAGCACATCCGCGCTCGCGGGATCGCCGAGGGCGCCACGGGCAGCAACGCGACGATCTTCATCGAGATCGCGCCGGCGTCGGGCGCGGCCGCGCGGCTCGGCGGCGAGCCCGAGGTGCCGGAGGCGGAGCCGGCCGAGGTGGTCATCGCGGAGTCGATCCGGTCGCGCCTCGACGTCGTGTGGCGCTACCGGCCGCGCATCGGCCGGATCGTCTCGTGGCTGCTCCGTCCGGCCACGCGCGCGACCCGGGCCGCCACGCTCGTCGCGCTCGAACTGATGCCGCGCCGGCGGCCCGATCTGCCGCGGCGGCCCGAGAGCGCGCGCCTCCGTTCCGCGCGCGTGCAGCGCGCGACGTCGCTCCTCGCGCTCCTGCTCTTCGTCGTCACGATCGGCATCGGCACCGTCGTGGTCCGCGACTATCAGGCCAACCAGGTCGTGAACGACTACCGGCTCGCCGTCGTCGACGTCGAGAACGACCTCGCGGCGACGCGCAGCTTCGCGGGGCGCAAGGACACGGAGCGCGCGTGGGAGAAGCTGAGCTCGGCGTCGGACCGGCTCGCGGTCGCCGCGCGCTCGCCGGCCGCCGACGCCGCGCGCGTCACCGAGCTCCGCGCGGAGATCGTGGCGCTGCAGGACAAGCTGAACGGCGTGATCGTCGACCTCGCGAAGGGCGTGCCCGCGTCGGCGCCGGTCGATCTCACGCAGACGGTCAACGGGCTCTACGCGGCGGATCCGTCCGCGGGACGCCTGTGGCGCATCTTCGGCGACCCGATCGCGACGGGCGTCGTCCTGCAGCGCGGGCGTGACGGCGTCGGCACGCCGCTCGCGGTCACGGCGCAGGGCGAAGCGCTCCTCACGCTCGACGACGGCCGGAACATCTGGCGCGCCGAGGGCAACACGCTGAAGGCGCTCGACCTGCCGAAGACGGAGACGTGGAAGAGCGCCGCGGCGATCGCGACGTTCGCGGGCAACGTGTACGTGCTCGACCCGAAGGCCGGGCAGCTCTGGCGGTACGAGCCTGACTTCCGCGGCGAGCTCGACGGGCCGACCGGATTCTTGCCGACGCCGCTCGGCGCCGATACCGCTCGCGCGCTCGCGGTCGACGGCGACATCTGGGTCCTCACGACGGGCGGCGAGGTGCAGCGCTACCGCCGCCAGGGCTTCGAGCGGACCCTCACGCGCCTGCCGTTCACGCTCACATGGCTCGGTGCGCCGCTGCGGCCGACGCACCTCCAAGCGCTCGAGTCGCAGCGGTCGCTCTGGATCGTCGACGCGGACGCGAAGGTCGTCGCGCAGGTCACGCGCGACGGCCGCGAGGTCGCGCGGTTCGCGCTGCCGTCGCGGCTGCCACCACCGACCGCGTTCTTCGTGTCGGAAGGGCAGCGCCTCGCGTACACGATCCACGGGAGCAAGATCGTCGCGACCGACGTCAGCCGGTGATCCCGCTCTACGAGGTCGACCGGCGCGGCGGCGCGCCGATCCTCACGCGCGCCATCGTCCTCGCGAACGTTCTCGTCTGGCTCTACGTCCTCACGCTCCTCGATCGTCCCGGCGCGCTGCAAGCCTTCTACGACCGGTGGTCGTTCGATCCCGCGGAGCTGCGCGCGACGCTCGCCGCGGGCGAGGTCAGCGTCGCGGCGCTGCTCCCGCTCCTCACGCATCAGTTCCTGCACGCCGGGTGGTTGCACGTGATCGGCAACCTGCTCTATCTCTGGATCTTCGGCGGCACGGTGGAGGACCGGCTCGGCTCCCCGCGCTTCCTCCTCTTCTACCTCGCCGCCGGCGCCGCCGCGGCGCTCGGCCAGGCCATCGTCGCGCCGGCGCCGATGGTCGGTGCGTCCGGCGCCATCGCGGGCGTCCTCGGCGCGTACCTCGTCATCTCGCCCGGGGCGCGCATCCGCACGCTCCTGTTCCTCGGGATATGGGCGACGGCCATCAGCCTGCCGGCGATCATCGTGATCGGCGAGTGGCTCGTGATCCAGCTGCTCGCCGGGCTCGAGCTCATGCGGATCGCCCCCCACCGCGCGACCGAGAACGTCGCGTACATCGCGCACCTCAGCGGGTTCATCGCGGGTGTCGTGCTCGTGCGGCTGCTCGGGGCCCGCGCTCGACGCTGATACGATCGGGCGGGACAGATCGAGATGTACATAGCGTGCGCCGTGGAGTCGGTCCGGGTCCACAGCCTCACGGGGCAGCACGTCGTCTTCCTCCAGGGCCGCGACACGGACCGGATCGTCCCGATCTGGATCGGCGGCGACCAGGCGTACAGCATCGCGGTGAGCATCGCAGGGCTCCGCAGCGAACGTCCGCTCACCCACGACCTCATGGCCGACATGCTCGCGAAGCTCGGCGTCGAGGTGACGCGTGTCGTCGTGAAGGACCTCGTCGACGACGGCAACGGCAGCGGCGTGTTCCACGGCAGCGTGTTCCTCCAGGCGGGCGACCGCGAGTTCGAGATCGACTCGCGCGCCTCCGACGCGATCGCTCTCGCGGTGCGCTCCGGCGCGCGCATCCTCGTCTCGGACGAGGTGTTCGATCGCGCCTCGATGGCGCCCGAAGGCTCTGAGGAGGACGACAGCGAGATCGCGCTGTTCAAGCGGTTCATCGAGAGCCTTCCGGACGAGCCGACCGGCGACCCGCCGAAGCGGTCCGGAGACAGCCCCGGCGATCAGCGAAGCTGAGGTCTGGCCCGCGGCGACCGCCGTGGGCCGCGACGGGCACCTGCGCGTGTCCGGCGTCGACCTCGTGCGTCTCGCCGAGCGGCACGGCACCCCGCTCTACGTGTACGACGCCGCGACGATCCGCGCGGCGTACCGCGCGTACGAGAAGGCGTTCCGTCCGCACCGCCCGTTCCGCGTCTCATATGCGGTGAAAGCGTGCGCGCTCATCGGCGTCGCGGCGATCCTCGCCGAGGCCGGCGCCGATGCGAGCGCGGCGTCGATCGGCGAGGTCCTTGCCGCGCGGCGCGCCGGCTTCGCCGCCGAGCGCATCCAGCTCCACGGCAACGCGAAGACCGACGACGAGCTGCGTCAGGCGCTGCGCGCCGGTGTCGGACGGATCGTCATCGACGGCGCCGACGAGATCGCCGCGCTCGCGCGGCTCGTGCGGCGGCGCCGCGTGGCGCAGCGCGTGTGGCTGCGGGTCTCGCCCGGGATCGCGTCGGACACGCATCCGCACATGCGCACCGGCGCCCTCGACAGCAAGTTCGGCGCGCCCCTGGAGACCGGCGACGCCCTCGCGCAGGCGAGAGCGATCGCGGCGACGCCGGGGCTCCGCCTCGTCGGCGTGCACGCGCACCTCGGCACCGAGCTCCACGAGGCCGATCGCTACCGCGAGCTCGCTGAGATGCTCGTCGCCTTCGCGCGCGAGCTGCGTCCGCTCGGCGTGAAGGTGAGCGAGATCGGCCTCGGCGGCGGCCTGAAGATCCCGCTGCGGGCGGAGGACGACGTGCTCTCGCTCGCGGCGTACGCCGAGGCCGTCGGCCAGGCGGCGCGCGCGGCCGACGACCTGCGCGCGACGATCTACCTCGAGCCGGGCCGCTCGCTCGTCGGCCGCGCCGGCGTCGCGCTGTACCGCGTCGTCGGCACGAAGCGCGTGCCGGGCGTGCGTACGTTCGTCTCCGTCGACGGCGGCATGGGCGACAACATCCGGCCCGCGCTGTATGGCGCGACGTACACCGCGACGCTCGCGGACCGCGCCGCGGCGCCGCCGGACGAGGAGGTCGCCGTCGCGGGCGCGTACTGCGAGAGCGGCGACATGCTCATCCGCTCCGTCGCGCTGCCGACGCCGCGCCGCGGCGAGGTCCTCGCCGTGCCCGGCGCGGGCGCGTACGCCGTCGCGATGGCGTCGAACTACAACCATCACGTACGCCCCGCCGTCGCGCTCATCGAGCGCGGCCGCGCGCGCCTCATCCGCAAGCGCGAGACCCACGCCGACATCTGGCGGTTGGAGCGGCGTTGACCGAAAGGGAGCGGCGCTGACCATGAAGGCCGTCGTCGTCGCTCACGGCGAGGTCGACCCCGCGGACGCGGCGCATGCGCGCGGCGCCGACCTCGTCATCGCCGCCGACGGCGGCAGCGGCCACCTCGAGGCGTGGGGGATCGCGCCGCACCTCGTCGTCGGCGACCTCGATTCGCTCCCGCCCGAGGCGCGCTCGCGCTTCGCGGGCCAGCGCGTCGAGCGGCACCCGGCCGAGAAGGACAAGACGGACACGGAGCTCGCGGTCGACCGGGCCATCGCGGCGGGCGCCGACGAGGTCATCGTGCTCGGCGCCCTCGGCGGGCCGCGCGTGGACCACGCCCTCGCGAACACGCTTCTCCTCGCGCTCGACCGTGGCGGCGAGACGCGCGTGCGGCTCGTGCGCGGGCCGATCTCGATGCGCGTCATCCGCGGCGGGGAGCGTGCGGCCCTCGGCGGTGCGTTGGGCGAGCTCGTGACGCTGCTCTCCGTCGGCGGGGACGCCGGTGGTGTCCGGACAGAGGGACTGCGCTATCCGCTGCGGTCGGAGACGCTGCGGCTCGGATCGTCGCGCGGCGTGAGCAACGAGATCGCGTCGCGCGGCGCGTCGGTCACGCTCGGCTCGGGGATCCTCCTCGTCGTCGAGGGAGGCCGGCTATCCCCCGCGCCAGAGGCGGAGGCGTAGCCGCAGGAGATCGCGCATCGCCCGGACCACGACGCGCAGCGTCGCGCCCTTCTCCGCCTCGGCCCGCCGCGGGAAATGGCGCACGCCGACCTGCTCGATGCGGACGCCGCCCGCGCGCAGGACGAGCAGGAGCTCGGGCGAGAAGAAGGCGCCGTTCGAGCGCACGCGCGCCAGGGGCACGCGGTCGAAGACCTCGCGCCGGAAGAGCTTGAACGCGCAGTCGACGTCCCGGAACGGCGAGACGAACAGGACGCGGATCAGGGTGTTGTAGACCCACGCGATGAAGAGACGCTTCGGCGGATCCGCGCGCTTCTCGCGGTACCCGATGACGACGTCCGCGCGAGCGAGCCGCGGGAGGAGGCGCTCGAGGTCGTCGAGGTCGAACTGCAGGTCGGCGTCGGTGAAGAACACGTGCTCCCGCGTCGCTGAGACGAGGCCCGAGCGGACGGCGCCGCCGTAGCCGCGGTTCGGACGGTGATGCACGACGCGCACGCGCGGATCCTCGGCGGCGAGGCGGTCGGCGATCTCACCGGTGCGGTCGGCGCTGCCGTCATCGACGACGACGATCTCGAGGTCGTCGGCGAAGCGGGGGAGCTTCGCGAGCGCCTCGCGCACCACCGCCTCGACGTTGGCCTGCTCGTTGTACGCGGGGAAGAACGCCGACAGGCTCGCGAGGCGTCCGGCGTCCATCCCCTAGCCGAGGCCCACGAGCCGGAGCGCCTGGTACGCGAGGAACGCCATGAGCCCCGTGGCCGGGATCGTGATGATCCACGCGGTGACCATGTTGCCCGCGACGTTCCACTTCACGCCGCTCACGCCGCGCGTCGCGCCCGTCCCCATGATCGTCGACGCGATGACGTGCGTCGTCGAGAGCGGGAAGCCGAACCGCGACGCGACCTCGATGACCGTCGCCGCGCTCGTCTCGGCGACGAAGCCATGGACGGGCTGCAGGTGCGTGAGGCGCGTCCCCATCGTGCGGATGATCCGCCAGCCGCCTGCCGCGGTCCCGAACGCCATCGCCGTCGCCGCGGTCGCGATCACCCACGTCGGGATGTTGGAGTCCTTCGGCAGCAGCCCCGCCGAGATGAGCGCGATCGTGACGACGCCCATGGTCTTCTGCGCGTCGTTGCTGCCGTGGCTGAACGCCATGAACGCGGACGAGGCGAGCTGGGCCCGCCCGAAGACCGTGCGCATGGTGGAGCGGCCCGCCCGGCCGAACGCGTTCGCGACGACGATCATGAGGACGACCGCGATGACGAACCCCGCGATCGGCGAGACGATGAACGGCAGGATCGTCTTCTGGAGGACGGTGCCCCAGAGCGGCGCCTGCGTGCCCGCATGCGCGATCGCGCCGCCGACGATCCCGCCGACGAGCGCATGGCTCGAGCTCGACGGGATCCCGTAGTACCAGGTGAAGAGGTTCCAGAAGATCGCGCCGACGAGAGCCGCGAGCACCGCGGACTGCGTGATCGCGGAGGCGTCGATGAGGCCCTGACCGATGGTCTTCGCGACGGCCGTGCCGGAGAGCGCACCGAGGAAATTCAGCCCGGCCGCCATGAGGATCGCCTGCCACGGGGCGAGCACGCGCGTCGCGATGACCGTCGCGATCGCGTTCGCTGTGTCGTGGAAGCCGTTGATGAAGTCGAAGATGACCGCCGCGAGCACGACGAGCCCGAGGAGGACGAGGACGCTATCCATGCTTGACGGTGATCCCCTCGAGCACGTCGGCCACGTCCTCGAGCCGGTCCGTCGCCGCCTCGAGGTGCTCGTAGATCTCTTTCCAGCGCGTCACCTCGAACCAGTCGTCGCGATGCTGGAGGAGGTCGCGGAGCGCCTGCCGCGCGACGCGGTCGGCGTCGTTCTCGAACCGGTTGATCTCGACGACGTGCTCGCGGATGCGCGCGAACTGCCGGCGGTCGCGCAGCGACGGGACGGCGGCCTCGACCTCCGCGGCGGCGCTCGCGATGATCCGGCAGATCTCTATCGCCGTCGACGTCGGCTGCTCGATCTTCCAGAGCACGAGCTCGTCGGCGGCCTCCTCGATCGCGTCGACGGCGTCGTCGGTGCGTCCCGCGAGCGACGCGATGTCCTCGGTGTCGAACGGCGTCGTGAAGCTGCGCCGCGCGAGATCGATGATCTCGTGCGTGATGAAGTCCGCTTCGTGCTCGGTCTCGGTGAGCTGCGCGACCTTGCCTTCGACGTCCGTGTAGCTCTCGACCAGAGCGCGAAGCCGGTCGGCCGCCTGACGCAGCGTCCGCGCGTGCTGCTCGAAGAGGTCGAAGAACCGCTGTTCGACGGGAAGTATCTGGAAACGGGGCATCCGCTCACCTCATTCCTCTCGCCGGGATCCGGGGCAGCGGACACGGTAGCGTGCGCGGCGTGCGGATCACCGACATGCGGATCGCGCTCGGCATCTCGGCGGCGGGCGCGATCCTCTACCTCGCGTTCGGGTGGGGTACGGAGACCGTGTACGACTACTACGGCCGTCTCGCGGAGGCGTTGACCCAGGGCCGCTGGTGGCTGAACGACGACCCTTCCTGGCTGAACGAGCTCATCACCTGCGGCGCGCAGCGCTGGTGCGTCCCGTATCCGCCGCTGCCCGCGGTCCTCGCGATCCCGTTCCTCCCGCTCGGGACGGCGCTCGCGCAGGGCGTCATGGCCCGCATCAGCGGCGGCGCGTCGGCGGGCCTGCTCTACCTGGGCCTGCGCGCGTACGGCGCACCCCGCTGGGTCGCGATCACGGGAGCGGCGCTCTCGGCGCTCGGCACGACGCTGCTCTTCACGAGCGTCGACGGGCGCTCGTGGTACGCGGCGCACGCCGTCGCGGTGCTTTTCGCGTGTGCGGCGTTCTGGGTCGCGGCGCGCGGGGGACCGGCGTGGGCGCTCGGCGCGCTCATCGGGCTCTCGGCGCTGGCGCGTCTCCCGTTCGCCGCGGCGTTCCCGGCGCTCGCGCTCCTCGCGGCGCGCCGCACAGGCGCGCCGTACACGCGCGTCCTCAGCGAGGTGATCCTCGGCGGCGTGCCGTTCGCGCTCGTGTACCTGGGCTACAACGTGCTGCGCTGGGGATCGGTCTTCGACCTCGGCTACGTCACGCTCACCGAGGGGGACGTCTTCTTCTCGCGCGGCCTCTTCTCGCCGCTCTACCTCCCGCGGCACTTCACGGCGATCTTCCTCGAGCCGCCCGACATCGTCGAAGGCACGCCGTGGTTCATCCGGCCGCGCTTCGTCGGGATGAGCCTGTTCCTCACGACGCCGGCGTTCCTTTTCGTGTTCAGTGGGCTGCGTGAGGTGCGGCGGAGCGCCGTCGTCGCGGCGACCGCGCTGGCCGCGGGGCTGGCCCTGATCCCCGACGTCCTCCACGGCACGATCGGCTTCCAGCAGTTCGGGTATCGCTTCAGCCTCGACGCGCAGCCCTTCCTCGTCGCGCTCGCCGTGACCGGTGACGCCGTCGCTGGCGGCGTGTGGCGGCGGCGGCCGTCCGTGCTCTTCCTCGTCGCGGCCGCGCTCGCGGTCGCGATCAACGTGTATGCCGCCATCGCGATCGTGCGTTTCGGATACTGGCAGTAGTGGATCGCGAGGCGAGGGGCCGCGAGGCGAGGGACCGCGAGGCGACCGTCGTGCTGTGGGGCGCGATCGCGGTCGGCGTCGTGCTGCGCCTGCTCGTCTTCCGCGGCCAGGGCTTCCCGACCGACGTCGGAACGTTCTGGGCGTGGGCCGAACGCCTCGCGGAGATCGGCCCGACCGGCTTCTACGAGCCCGGCTACTTCAGCGATTACCCGCCCGGGTTCCTCTACGTCCTGTGGCTCGTCGGCGCGATCTTCGACGGCGAGGCGCTGCGGCTCGTCGTGAAGGCGCTGTCCATCCCGGCCGACATCGGGGTAGCGGTCCTGTTGTTCCGTGTCGTGCGCGGCACGGCCGGCCCGCTGGCGGGCGCGCTCACGGGCGGCCTGTGGATGCTGCAGCCGGGCCCGATCTTCGCCGGGCCGTTCTGGGGACAGGTCGACTCGTGGGGCACGCTGCCGTTCCTCGCGGCGCTCGTCGCGGCGGGGCAGAAGCGCTGGCTCCTCGCGGGCGCGCTCGCCGGGATCGCCGCGATGGTGAAGCCGCAGTTCGCGCTCGCCGCGATCGTCGTCGGTTCCGCCGCCGCGATCGAGCTCATCCAGGCGCGCCGCTGGCGGCCGCTCGCCGAGGTCGTCGGCTCGGGTCTCGGCACCGCCGTCGTGATCGCGCTGCCCTTCCGCCTGACGCCCGGCGCGTTCATCGATCTCGTCCGCAGCGCGTCCGAGACGTACCAGTACACGTCGCTGTACGCGTTCAACGTGTGGTCGATAGTCGGCGACTTCTGGAAGCCCGACGCCCAGTACGTGGTGCTCGGCGGCGTGATGCTCGTCGCGGGGATCCTTGCCTCGGTCGCGCCCCTCTGGTGGCGCCGCGACACGGCGATGCTGCTCGCCGCGGGCGCGTTCGCCGCCATGGCCTTCTACTTCCTGCCGACGCGCGCGCACGAGCGGTACGTCTTCCCCGCGCTCGCGCTCCTCGCGCCGTTCGCCGTGACGCGCTCGCGCGTCCTCATGCCGTACGTGATCATGGCGACGACGTTCTTCGTGACCCTCTACTTCGCGTTCACGCGGTATCAGCAGAACGGTCTCGTCCCGCCCCCGCTGCTCGAGAGCACGCTCTTCGGCCGCACGGGGCAGATCGCGCTCGCGCTCGTGATGATGGGCTCCGCCGCGCTCATCACGTGGCGCCTCACGCGCGGCGATGCACAGCTGCGCGAGACGATCGACGTCGGCCTGGCGCCGCGGATCGGAGCGGCCGCCGCCGGGCGCCCGTGGCGGCTGCCGGCAGGGCTCTCCTGGGGCCGGGCGCCGACGCGCCGCGACGTCGCGGTCGCATTGCTCATGGCCCTCGCCGTCGTCGCGACGCGCGGCTTCCGGCTCGACCAGCCGCGCGACATGTATTTCGACGAGGTCTATCACGCGCGCACCGCGATGGAGCTCCTCGCGGAGCGCGAGCCCTACGAGTGGACGCACCCGCACCTCGCGAAGGAGATCATGGCGCTCGGCATCCTCGCGTTCGGGGGCGACCGCGTCGAAGCGCGCGAGAGCGTGCCCGCCGGCGCCACGGCGTTCGCGGTGGCCGGTGACGGCACTCGCGCGTACGGTCTCGTGGGGCAGGTCATCGTCCCGCCGCAGGACACGCCGCTGTTCAAGGCGGGCCTGGCCACGGGCGCACCCGCGCCCGGGACGGTCCCGCGCGTCGTCCAGGTGGACGGCGCCGTTCGCGGGCTCGCCTTCTCCGGAGGCGATCTCTACGCCGTGACGGATCGGACCCTCGTCTTCGTCGCCGAGGGGTACCGGGGGGTCGCCGGGACGGTGCCGCTCCCTGCCGCGCCGACCTCGCTCGTCGCCGCGCGCGGCCGCGCCGTCGTCGGCACGACGAACGGCATCGAGATCCACGCGAGCCCGAGCGTGCCGCCGGTGTCCGTCGCGATCCCGACGGCGGCGATCAGACGGCGGCGATCACGACGCGGCCGGACTCCGACGACCTGTTCGTCGCCGACCTGACGGGGACCATCCACGTCGTGAACGCGACGACGGGCCAGGTCACCGCGCGCATGTCGGGCGGCGGCCCGATCGCCTCGCTCGCGTACGCGCGCGGCTCCGATCGCATCTACGCCGGGCGCGCCGGCGAAGCGGTCGTCGACTGGTACGAGCCGCCGCGCGCGGACCAGCAGGGCGCGAGCGGCACGTACGGCGGGAACGTCGCGCTCTCGAACGGCAGGACCGGACAGCTCCACGGGACCGTGGCCGCGCTCGCGGTCGTCCCGCGCACGCAGTTCCTGTACGCGTACGCGGACGGGAAGGTGGTCGTCGTCGAGACGAACGGCGCGTCGCCATTCGCCGCGATCCCGGTCCGCGGATCCATGCTCGGCGTCGACGGCACGGGCGACGAGCTGATCGTCGCCGGCGACGGGACCGCGGAGCGCATCCCGACGGGGCGGCACGCGCTCGCGTGGCGCCTCCCGGGCGTGCTCCTCGCCGCGATGATGGCGTTCTTCATCGTCCTGCTCGCGCGGCGGCTCTTCGCCTCGGGCCTCGTGGCGGCGCTCGCGGGCGCGATCGTCGTCCTCGACGGCGCGATGTTCGCGCAGGCCCGCATCGGCATGAACGACATCTACATCGGCACCTTCCTCGTCGCGGGGTGGTACTTCGTCGTCGCGGCGCACGCGCCGCGACGCTCCGCCTTGGTCGACCTGCTCCTCGCGGGGATGCTCTTCGGCCTCGCCGCGGCCTCGAAGTGGGCCGCGTTCTACGCGCTCGCCGGGCTCGGCCTCTTCGCCGTCGTCGTGACCGCGCGCGCGTGGGCCGCGGGCCGGCCGGGGAGCGGTGGCCCGTTCGACCTCTTCCGGGGAAGCCGCAGCGTGACCATGCCGTCCGTGGGCTGGCGCCTCCGCGTGCCGCTGCACGGCGCCTACCTCTTGCTGTGCTTCGCGCTCGTCCCGGTCCTGATCTACGTCGCGAGCTACGCGCGCTGGTTCGGCGGACCGACGATCCCGTACGGCTGGGACCTCGTCGAGGTCACGAAGCAGATGTACTGGTACCACTCGAGCCTCACCGCGCCGCATCCCGCGGGGTCGCCGTGGTGGAGCTGGCCGTTCGTCCTGAAGCCCGTGTACTGGTACCTCGGATCGCCCGGCGCGAACGCGACAGCCGTCATCTACGACGCGGGCAACGTCGTCCTGTTCTGGGCTGGGATCGCGGCCTTCGGCTGGGCCGTCGTCGCCGCGATCCGCGCGCGGTCAGCGGGCCTCGCGATCCTCGTGTTCGCGCTGCTCACGCAGTACGTCGCGTGGATCCCGATCACGCGCGTGCTGTTCTTCTATCACTTCTTCACCGCGCTGCCGTTCTACCTGCTCATCCTCGCCGCGGCGCTCGCGGCGCTCTGGGAGACGGGACGCCAGCGCGCCGTCACCGCGTATCTCGCCGTCGCGGCCGCGGCATTCGTCTTCTTCTACCCGTTCATCTCGGGCCAGCCCGTGCCGTCGGATCAGGCGTCGGCCTTCTACATCCTCCCGACGTGGCAGTACGACTGCCAGTTCTATCCGTCGTTCACGTGCGGGACCGCGATCCGCGGCGAGATCCCGTGGCAGCCGATCGTCGGCCGGGTCGCCATCGCCGCTGGAGTCGCGCTGCTCGGGTACGCGGCGCTCCTCGCGGCCCAGGAGCGCGGCCTCGAGCGCGTGCGGTCCTGGGCGGGGCGCTTCGTCCCGCGGCGGCCCGCGACGGGCTAGGGGGCCGACGCGGTCGGGCTGGGCGTCGGAGTCTCCGTCGGCGAGGGCGAGGGCGAGGGCGAGGGCGACGGCGACGCGGAGGGCGAGGGTGACGCGGATGCGGAGGGCGAGGGTGACACCGGTGCGGGCGTCGGCGACATCGCCGGAACGGGGACGGTACCCGCGAGCACCGCGGCCGCCGCGCCCGCGACGACGAGGAGCACGAGCGCGAACAGGACGAGCGCCAGGGCGCTCCGCGCGACGACGAGCGGGCTCGCGTAGACGACGACCGTCACGTTGTCCTGGCCGCCACGCTCGTTCGCGAGATCGACGAGCGCTCGCGCCGCGCGGTCGGGCGCAGCGGTGGCCATCGCGCCGATCTCCTCGGGCGCGACGTGTCGCGTGAGCCCGTCAGAGCAGAGCACGAGACGGTCCCGCGGCCGGGCGATCTCGACGAAGACGTCGGGGGCGACGCCCCGCGGGTCGCCGACGAAGCGCGTGATCGAGTTCGGCAGGTCGCCCGTGTGGTCCGCGGTGATCTGCCGCGCGCTGCCGCCGCGGACGAGATAGGCGCGCGAGTCGCCGAGGTTGGCGACGGCGACCTGGCGGCCGCGGATCGTCGCCGCGACGAGCGTCGATGCCGCCGTGCGGTGGCCGCGCTCGGCGGTCGCGCGCAGGACCGCGTCGTTCGCGGCGCGCATCGCGGACGCGAGCGCGGTCGGCGTGTCCCGCGCCCCGAACTCGAACGCCGACGCGAGCGCATCGACCGCGGCGGCGCTCGCGACGTCGCCGCCCGCCTCGCCCCCGACGCCGTCCGCCACCGCGAGGAGCGTCACGCCGGCTGCCTTCTTCAGGAGGTAGCGGTCCTCATTGCCCTCGCGCACGCGGCCGCGGTCGGTGACCGCGCCGACGTCGGTCACTTGCCGCAATCCCTCCCGCCGCCCGGCACGAGGAAGAGCTTCGCGTACGCGCCCGGCTGGTACGGCGTCCCTTCCTTCGGGTCCTGCTTCACCACCGAGCATGGGGCGCCCTTCGCGCTACGGTCCTCCTCCCAGTCGATGAGCTGCGCGCCCTGCTTGTTGCGGAATCCCGCCGCGAGGAGGATCCGTGCCGCGTCGCCGACGTCCTTGCCGACGACGTTCGGCGTCGCCTGCGATCCCACTGGCAGGCTCGCGCTCGGCGATGGCGCGAGCGCGGTCTGCGGGAACTGCATGAAGAGCAGGACGAGGCCGAGGAGCACGATGAGCACGGCGAGGATCGCCGCGGCGCTGCCCGCGCGCCCCCGTGCCGGGCGCTTCAGCGGCCGCACCGCGGGCGGCACGACGGGCATCGTCCGGGTGCGCTCGCCGCGGACCGCGGAGAGGAGATCGCGCGCGAACAGCCCCGCGGACGCATAGCGACGCGACGGATCGCGCGCGAGCGCCTTCGCGATGACGACGTCGATCTCCGGGGCGATCCCGACGCGCGCGCGACGCACGGATGGGATGGCGCCCTCGAGGCGCTCGCGCAGCAGATCATCCGTCTCCGTCCCCTCGAACGGTGGCTGACCCGCGAGGAGCTCGTACGCGACGAGCCCGAGCCCGTACACGTCGCTCGCGGGCGTCGGCGCCTTCCCCTCGATGCGCTCGGGCGCGATGTACCTCGGCGTCGCGATGAGCTCGTGCTCGGCCGGACCGCGCGCCGCGCGCGCGATGCCGAAGTCCGTCAGCTTCGCGACCCCGCGCTCGTCGAGGATGACGTTGGCGGGCTTCACGTCGCAGTGGATGACGCCGGCCGCGTGCGCCGCGTCGAGCGCATCGGCGACCTGCGCGATGATGCGCGCCGCCTCGATCGGCGCGAGCGCCCCGCGCTCCGCCACGACGTCGCGCAGCGTCCGCCCGCGCACGTGCTCCATGACCATGAAGGCGTCGGGACCGTCCTCGCCCTCATCGAAGACCGTGACGACGTTCGGATGCGAGATGCCCGCGGCGCGCCGCGCCTCGTCGGTGAAGCGCTCGCGGAACGCCGGGTCGGCCTGCGCCCCGAGCAGCTTCACGGCGACGTCGCGCGCGAGCCGCTCGTCCCGCGCGCGCCAGACCTCGCCCGCGCCGCCCTCGTCGATGCGCTCGATGAGCCGGTAGCGGTCGGCGAGGAGGCGGCCCTCCTCGCGCGGCGCCGCGGCGCCGGTCACGACAGCGTCAGGAGGAGCGCGAGCGCGTCCTCGTAGATGCGGTCGCTGGCGAGGATCGTGAGCTCTTCGCCGAGCAGCTCGACCACGTCGGTGGGGGGGAGCGGCACGATGCGTTCCGCCGTGACCTCGCCGTCCTGACGGACCGTGAGCGAGGCGTACCGGCGACCGCCGCAGTGGATCCGGAACTCGGAGCGGACGCCGCCCGCCTCTCCTTCGACGCGCACGCCGGTGACGTCGCCTTCCGCCATGCCCAGCTCGAACCGGGGCCGCACGCGCACGCGGATCCGCGCGCCGTCGGCGCGGCGCATGGCGAAGAGGAGGCCGCCGGCCTCGGACGGCGCCATCCGCTCCGCGGGCTGCCAACCGAGGCGCGCCGCGAGCCAGCCGATGAGGAGCAGCGCCTGCGAGGGGTGGACCTCGCGGCCGTCGGCATCCACGGCGAACGAGACGCGCACGCCGTCGATCCGTGGCAGGAGCGCGCGCCACGCCGGCACGTCGAAGAACTGCGTCAGCAGCTCGCGCCACGCGGTGAGGCGCGCCCAGTTGAGGTCGGTGAGCGCGCAGTGCTTCGGGCCGAGGACGCAAAGGCGCGCGAGCTCCGGGAGCATCCGCTCGGGCCGGGCGAAGTCCGCGGAGTCGACGAGCAGCCGGTCCGCGAGCGTGACGAGATCCTCGAAGAGCCGCTCGCCGATGGGCGGCGTCCCGGTCCACCACACGAAGATGGGGAGGTCCGGGACGAGCAGCGGCACGATGACGCTCGCGAGCCGGTCGTCGGCGCGCCCGCGCGCGCGGACGAGGATCTGCTCGTAGTGGACCTGCTCGAACTGGTCGACCGACGGGATCTGCGCGTGCAGCTCGATCGCGGGCGGCGTCGCGTCGTCGGGATGGCGATCGGCGAGGACGACGATGGCGCGCGAGGGATGCCGCATCGCGAGCTCGGAGATCGTCCGGGCGGCGCGCTGCGCGTGCACGTCGCGCGTCGCGACGACGACGATGTTGACCACCGCCGCGCGCGCGATGCTCACGACCTGCTCGCGGGACTGCGCCGCGCGGCCCCGGCGGACGCGCGCGAGCTCGCGCTCGAGCCCGCTGACGCCGTCCGCGCGCTCGCCCCAGACCGCGGGGTCGACGTCGGTCACCGTCACGGCTGGCGCCACCGCCGGCCGTCGCGCGCGATGAACAGGTCGGCCTCGGTCGGCCCCCACGTCCCGGCCGCGTACGTGGGCGGCGCCGCGCGGTCCTCGCGCCACGCGCCGACGATCGGGTCGACGAGGCGCCACTGCTCCTCGACCTCGTCCTGGCGCGTGAAGAGCGTCGCGTCGCCGCGCAGCGCGTCGAGGAGGAGCGTCTCGTACGCGTCGGGCGCGTCGACGAGGAACGACGCCCCGTAGACGAAGTCCATCGCGACCGACCGGATTCGCACGCCCTGGACGGGGACCTTCGCCCCGAACTTCAGGGAGATGCCTTCCTCCGGCTGGATGCGGATGACGAGCGTGTTCGGCTCGAGCCCCTCGCGCGCGCCGGCGCTGAAGAGGTGATGCGGCACGGCGCGGAACTGGATCGCGATCTCGGTGGCCCGCTTCGGGAGCCGCTTCCCGTGGCGCAGGTAGAACGGCGTACCTTCCCAGCGCCAGTTGTCGACGAACAGCTTCAGCGCGACGAACGTCTCGGTGCGCGACTCCGGCGCGATCTCCGGCAGCGCGTGATAGCCGGCCACGGGCTCACCTTCGATCGCGCCCGCGGCGTACTGGCCGCGCACAGCGCGCTCGGCGAGCTCGTCCTCGCCGATCGGACGGATCGCGCGGAGGACCTTCACCTTCTCGTCGCGCACGGCGTTCGCATCGAAGTCCACGGGCGGCTCCATCGCGACGAGGGCGAGGAGCTGCAGGAGATGGTTCTGGACGACGTCGCGCATCGCGCCGGCCTTGTCGTAGTACTCCGTGCGGTCGTCCACGCCGAGCGGCTCGGCGACGGTGATCTGCACGTGATCCACGTACCGGCGATCCCAGACGGGCTCGAAGATCGAGTTCGCGAAGCGGAACACGAGGATGTTCTGCACGGTCTCCTTGCCGAGGTAGTGATCGATGCGGAACACCTCGGCCTCGGCGAAGACCTCGTAGAGGGTGCGCGACAGCGCCGTCGCGCTCGCGAGGTCGCGGCCGAACGGCTTCTCGACGACGATGCGCGCCCAGCCGCTGCCGCTGCGCAGGTCGTGGCGGCCGATCGACCGCACGATCGGGACGTAGGCCGACGGCGGTGTCGCGAGATAGAAGAGCCGGTCGCCGTCCGTCCCGAGATCGCGATCGAGCTGGTCGAGCCGCCGCCGCAGGTCGTCGTATCCGTCCTCCGCGCGGACGGAGACGTAGAAGAGGCGCTCGGCGAACGAGGGCCACACGTCCTCGTCGATCGGCCGCGAGCGGCTGTGCTCGCCGATGGCGGTGCGCAGCTGCGCCCGGTACTCGGCGTCGGTCATCTCGCCGCGGCCGACACCGACGACGGCGAACGCCGGCGGGAGGAGGCGCTGGCGCGCGAGGTCATACAGCGCCGGCATGAGCTTGCGCGACGCGAGGTCGCCGGTTCCGCCGAAGATGACCATGACCGACGGTTCCGGCATCCGCGCGAGCCGCAGTCCCGCGCGGAGAGGATTGACGACGGTGGTCGCTACCGGATCACGCCTTTTTGGTCTTCGATCCGCTGCTGCGCGGGTCGTCGCTCTCGGTCTTGATGGCGTGACCTCCGAATTGATTTCTCAGTGCTGCCGCCACCTTCATGGCGAACGAGTCTTCCTGACGCGACGTGAAACGGGCGAAGAGCGAGTGCGCGAGGACGGTCGCGGGGACGTCGTGCTCGATCGCCTCGAGGATCGTCCAGCGGCCCTCGCCGCTGTCGGACACGTAGCCCTTGATGTTGCGCAGGTCCTTGCCTTCCTGCTCGAATGCGCGCTCCGCGAGCTCGAGCAGCCACGAGCGCACGACGCTCCCGTGGTCCCACACGCTGGCGACGCGCTGAAGGTCCAGGTCGAACTCGCTCTTGTGGAGGAGCTCGAAGCCCTCGCCGTAGGCCTGCATCATCCCGTACTCGATCCCGTTGTGGACCATCTTGACGAAGTGGCCCGCGCCGCTCTTGCCGAAGTGCGCCCACCCGTCGGGCGGCGCGAGCGTGTCGAGGATCGGCCGCAGGTGGTCGACCGCGTCCTGCGGGCCGCCGACCATCATGCAGAAGCCGAGCTCGAGCCCCCAGATCCCGCCCGACACGCCGACGTCCACGGCGCGCACGCCCTTCGCGGCCAGCTCCTCGGCGCGGCGCATGGAGTCGCGGAAGTACGAGTTCGCGCCGTCGACGACGATGTCGCCCGCTGATGCGTGCGCCGCGAACTCGCGCAGCGTCACTTCCGTCGCGTCGCCCGAGGGGACCATGGACCACAGCACGCGCGGCGGCTTCAGCGCCGCGACCATCTCGGCGATCGAGTACGCGCCGACGGCGCCGCGCGTCTTCGCCTCGTCGACGGGACCCGGACTGCGGTTGCCCGCGACGACGCGATGTCCACCGCGCGCGAGGCGCGTGACCATGTTCCCGCCCATGCGGCCGAGGCCGTACAGCCCGATGTCCATGGTGAGCCTGCATTCTGCGATACCGTTGGCACGTGGCGGTCACCGCGCCCGCCCGGCTCGAGACGTACCGCACCGTGGCGCGTCAGCTGCGTGCGGACAGCATCCGTTCCAGCACGGCCGCGGGCTCGGGGCATCCGACGTCGTCGCTCTCCGCGGCGGACCTCCTCGCGGTCCTCCTGGCGGGCCACCTCCGCTACGACTTCGCGCAGCCCGACCACCCCGCGAACGACCACCTCATCTTCTCGAAAGGGCACGCGTCGCCGCTCGTCTACGCCGTGCTTCGCGCGGGAGGAGCGATCGACGACGCGGAGCTCATGACGTTCCGGAAGCTCGGAAGCCGCCTCGAAGGCCACCCGACGCCGATCCTGCCGTGGATCGACGTCGCGACGGGGTCGCTCGGGCAGGGCTTCCCGATCGCGGTCGGCGTCGCGTGGGCCGGGCAGCGCGTGCTGAAGGCTCCGTACCACGTGTGGGCGCTCCTCGGGGACAGCGAGACGGCCGAAGGGTCGGTCTGGGAGGCGTTCGACCGCGCCGGGCACGAGCGCCTCGTGGGCCTGACGGCCATCGTCGACGTGAACCGGCTCGGCCAGCGCGGCCCGACCGAGCTGCAGTGGGACACCGACGCGTACGCCGAGCGCATCGAGGCCTTCGGCTGGGACGCCATCGCGATCGACGGCCACGACCTCGAGGAGATCGACGAGGCCTTCGCGCGCGCGCGCGAGGCCGAGCGCCCGACGGCGATCCTCGCGCGCACGCGCAAGGGACACGGCGTGTCGTTCATCGAGGACAAGGAGGGCTGGCACGGCAAGGCGCTGAAGCCGGACGAAGCAGCGAAGGCGCTCGCCGAGATCGGCGACGAGCCCTCGCGCACGTTCGAGGTCGCGAAGCCTCCGGCCTGGACGCCGCCCGCGCTGAAGCGCGGGAACCCCGTGCTGACCGTCCACACGGAGCCGGTCGCGACGCGCAAGGCATACGGCGAGGCGCTCGCGGCGCTCGGGTCCGCGCGCGGCGACGTCGTCGTGCTCGACGCCGAGGTGAGCAACTCGACGCACAGCGAGGACTTCAAGAAGGAGCACGCCGACCGGTTCTTCGAGATGTACATCGCGGAGCAGCAGATGATCGCCGCCGCGGTCGGCATGCAGGTCGTCGGCCTCGTGCCGTTCGCCTCGACCTTCGCCGCGTTCCTCACGCGCGCCTACGACTTCATCCGCATGGCCGCGGTCTCGCGCGCGAGCATCCGCCTGTCGGGCTCGCACGCCGGTGTGTCCATCGGCGAGGACGGACCGTCGCAGATGGCGCTCGAGGACCTCGCGATGATGCGCGCGGTCCACGGGTCGACCGTCCTGTACCCGTGCGACGCGAACCAGGCCGCGAAGCTCGTCGTCGCGATGGCGGACCGCGCGGGGATCGTGTACATGCGGACGACGCGCGAGAAGACCAAGGTCATCTACGGCGCGGACGAGGCGTTCCCGATCGGCGGGAGCAAGGTCGTGCGTGGCGGCGGGGCGGACGACCGCGCGGCCGTCGTCTCCGCGGGGATCACGCTGCACGAGGCGATCGCCGCCGCGGACCAGCTCGGGAAGGACGGTGTGCGGATCCGCGTCATCGACGCGTACACGGTGAAGCCGATCGACCGCGCGGCGCTCGTCGCGGCGGCGAAGGCGACCGGCGGGCGCATCGTCGTCGTCGAGGATCACTGGGTCGAGGGCGGCATCGGCGACGCCGTGCTCGCCGCGCTCGCGGAGGCCGGCGAGGTCGCACCGCGCTACCGGCACCTCGCGGTGCGCGAGATGCCCGGATCCGGGAAGCCGATGGAGCTGCTCGACGCGGCGGGGATCTCCGCGAAGCACATCATCGCGGCGGTGCGGGAAGTGCTCTAGGCTCGTCCCCGGAGGAAGTGGAAGTGGAAGTCACGCTCATCGTCATCGCCGCGCTCGTCCTCATCGGGGTGTTCCTCGTCGCCATGTACAACCGGCTCGTCACGCTGCGCCAGCGCGTGAAGGAGGCGTGGAGCGACATCGACGTCCAGCTGAAGCGGCGCCACGACCTCGTCCCGAACCTCGTCGAGACCGTGAAGGGCTACGCGGGCCACGAGCGCCAGACGCTCGAATCCGTCGTCAAGGCGCGCCAGCAGGCCGTCGACGTGCGCGGCCTGAGCCCCGAGCAGCGCGCGCAGGCGGAGAACGTGCTCACGCAGGCCCTCCGGCAGCTGTTCGCGCTCGCCGAGGCGTACCCGCAGCTGCGCGCCGTGGAGTCGTTCAACCAGCTGCAGGAGCAGCTGACCGCGACCGAGGACAAGATCTCGTTCGCGCGGCGCTTCTACAACGGCAACGTCCGCGACTACAACACGTCGCTCATGACGTTCCCGACGAATCTGCTCGCGGGCACGTTCGGCTTCACCGCCGAGCAGTACTTCGAGATCACCGACGCGGCCGAGCGCGCGGTCCCGCAGGTCAAGTTCACCACGTAGCACGTGGCCTCCGCGCCGCTCACCCCGCGCCTGAGCATCTACGACGCCGTCGCGGCGAACCGGTGGCGGACGCTCGTCCTCATCGGCGTGTTCACCGTGATCGTCGCGCTCATCGCCTACGTCGCCGGCGAGGTCATGGCCCCCGGCGCCGGCATCGCCGCGCTGCCGTTCGGCCTCGGCGTCTCCGCGGTGTCCGCCACGGGCTCGTACCTCGCGGGCGACAAGGTCGTGCTCGGCATGAGCAAAGCGCGCGAGCTCGCCGCGGGCGAGGAGCCGCAGCTGCGCAACGTCGTCGAGGCGCTCGCCGTCGGCCTCGGGATGCCCGCGCCGAAGCTCTACCTCATCGACGACACCGCGCCGAACGCGTTCGCGACCGGCCGTGATCCCGCGCACGCGTCGATCGTGGTCACGCGCGGGCTGCTCGACAAGCTCGATCGCACGGAGCTCGAGGGGGTCATGGCGCACGAGATGTCGCACGTCGCGAACCGCGACATCCGCACGATGCTCTTCGCCGCGGTCCTCGCCGGCACGGTCGTCCTCTTCGCCGACGTGCTGCTCCGCTGGCTCCGGTTCGGGGGCGCGCGCCGCGGCCGCCGCGACCGCCACGGTGGCGACGCGATGGCGCTGCTGCTCATCGTGGGGCTCGTGCTCGCGATCGTCGGGCCGATCGTCGCGCGGGTCATCACGATGGCGGTCTCGCGGGAGCGCGAGTTCCTCGCCGACGCGTCGGGGGCGCTGCTCACCCGGTACCCGCCCGGGCTCGCGAGCGCGCTGCGGAAGATCGCCGCTGACCCGGAGCCGCTCGAGGTCGCGAACAAGGCGACCGCGCCCCTCTACTTCTGGGACCCGCTGAAGGACCGGCCGACGTTCCTGGACGGCCTCTTCGACACGCATCCGCCCGCCGCGGAGCGCATCCGCCGGCTCGAAGCGATGTGAGCGCATGCGGGGGCTCCGCCCCCGCAACCCCCGCTAGCCTGATCCGATGCCCTCGGAGCTCCGCGCCGCGCTCATCGGGGTGCTGCTCGTCGTCTTCGCGGCGACCATCGGGATCGCCGTCGGGACGCGCGCGCGGTCCACGCCGACGCCGCGGCCGGTCCCGAGCGCGACGACGATCGCGCTGCCGTCAGCGACGGCGGCCGATCCCGCCGACGTGCAGCGCCGCGCCTTCGCCCAGCCGCTCGCGGCGGGATGCGCGACCGACAAGGCGGTCTGGCTCTTCGCCGACGGCGGCTCCGCCATCCGGTTCGACGGGCGCGTCTGGACCATCCCCGATCCGACGCTGCGGTCGCTGACCGCCGCGGCCTGCCGCGGCGGGAGCGCGCTCGCGGTCGGCGCCGGCGGCAGCCTGCTCACCGCGGACGACGATCACCGTGAGCTGCGCGTCGACCGTACCGGGAACGATGACCTTCACGGGATCTCGCTCTTCATCGACGGCGCGCTCGCCGTCGGTGAGGCGGGGACGGTGCTGCAGCAGACGGTGCTCGAGTGGCGTCCCGTCGCGACCGGCGCGACCGAGGACCTGCGCGGCGTCTCCGTCGCCTTCGAGCGCGTTGTCACACCGGGACGCTCGCAGGCGTGGGTCGTGGGCGCGTCCGGCGCGAGCTATCGCCTGACCGAGGCCGGGTGGCAGCGTGTGCCGACCGGGACGACCGAGACGCTCCGCGCGATCGTCCAGCAGGGCGACGTGGCCCTCGCGGCCGGGGATCGCGGCACGATCCTGCGGTCCGAGAAGGACGCGTGGACGGCGCTCGCGTCCGGCACGGACGTCGATCTCCGCGCGGCCGCGATCGTCGGCGCGACCACCGCGTGGATCGTCGGCGACAAAGGGACGGTGATCGAGGTCTCGGGCGCTGCGATGCGCCGCGTCGAGATCGGGACCACCTGTACGCTCCGCGCGGTGTTCGCGCAGGACGCGTCGATCTGGGTCGTCGGCTCCGACGGCGTGCGCGGCGGCGCGTGGCGCATCCGCCCGACGGGCACGGACCGCTGGGGCACATGCTGACCTGAGCGCAAGCCGGTCTGGCGAGGGACATGACTGGCGTCACATGTGCAGCGTTCCTTGATGGGAGGTGATCCCATGCCGGAGAAGGGAACGCTCGAGAAGTCACGCGAGGCCAAGCGCGAAGGCAAGTCGCCCTCGACGCAGGCCGGTCCGTTCGTCGAAGAGGAGATCGAGCACGTCCGTGAAGGCAAGCACGGCGCCCGCTCGACGAAGCAGGCGATCGCGATCGGCCTGTCGAAGGCGCGCAAGGCGGGCGTGAGGCTCCCGCGCCGCAAGGGCGTGCGCGTCCCGAAGCGCGGCCGGAAGACGTCGGCGACGCGGTCGCGGGCGGTGCGCGGCGCGCTGAAGCGTGAGGGCCGGAAGGCCGGCACGCGCGGGGCGCTCGCGCGGCAGGCCCGGTCGGCCGCACGCCGGCGCGGCCCGACGGCCCGGAAGCGCGCGGCGGCGAAGGCCGTGCGGACGAAGGGCGCCGCGGGGCGCAGCGCGGCCGCGAAGAAGGCGGCGCGCACGCGCGCGAGGAGAGCGGCCTAAGCCGTTCGGAGCTTCGGGTCGAGGGCGTCGCGCAGCGAGTCGCCGAAGAGGTTGAAGCCGAAGACGGCGAGGCTGATCGCGAAGCCCGGCGCGATCGCGAGCCAGGGGGCCTGATCGAGGAACTGCATCCCCTGGCCGCGGAGCATGTTTCCCCACGCGGGCTCGGGCTCGACGACGCCGAGCCCGAGGAACGAGAGCGTCGCCTCGAGCAGGACGGCCTGCCCGAGGAAGGCGGTGAGCAGGATGAGGTAGGGCGCGAACACGTTCGGCGCGATGTGCCGGAACATGATCCGCGGCGCGCGGACGCCGACAGAGCGCGCCGCTTCGATGTAGGGCATCTGCACGACGGCGAGGCCGCTCGCGCGCGTCACGCGCGCGACCCGCGGGATGACGGGGACCGTGATCGCGGCGATGACGTTGCCCGTGCTCGGGCCGAGGGCCGCCACGACCGCGATGGCGAGGACGATGAGCGGGAACGACAGCAGCACGTCCATGAAGCGCTGGATGAGCTCGTCCGTCCTGCCGCCGAAATACGCACCGACGATCCCGAGGAAGAAGCCGAGCGTCGAGCCGACGATCGACGAGGTGAATCCGACGAGCAAGGCCGTTCGCGCGCCGAACAGGATCCGCGAGAACACGTCGCGTCCGAACGGGTCCGTCCCGAACAGGTGCTCGAGGCTCGGGGGGAGCGGGAGCCCCGTGAAGTTCTGGGCATAGGGGTCGTACGGCGCGATCACGTCGGCCAGGGCGGCGGCGACGATCATGAGGATGATCACCGCCGCGCCAGCGGCGCCGAGCGGCCGCCGGCGCACGAAGTCCACGACCCCGCGCCGCCACCGGCGTGCCGTCGTGTCCTCGAGGAAGCGCCGGCGTGCGAGCTCCTCGGGATCGGTCGTGGCCGTGACGGGCCGGGCGTGGCCGGTCACGCGTAGCGGATCCGCGGGTCGAGCACGGCGTAGAGCATGTCGACGAGGAAGTTCACGAAGACGAACACGAACGAGAAGATGAGGACGATCGCCTGGACCATCGCGTAGTCGCGGTGCGCGACGGCGTCGACGAGCAGCTTCCCGAGGCCGTTCACGTTGAAGACCTGTTCCGTGACGACGAGCCCGCCGAACAGGAAGGCGAACTCGAGGCTGATGACGGTGACAACGGGGAGGAGCGAGTTCCGGAGCGCGTGCCGCACGACGACGAGCCACTCGCGCACGCCCTTCGCGCGCGCGGTGCGCACGTAGTCCTCGCGGAGCACCTCGAGGACCGACGAGCGCGTCATGCGCGTCGCGACGGCCGAGTAGCGGTAGCCGACAGCGAGCGCCGGCCAGATGAGCTGGGCGAGGTTCTCCACGGGATCCTTCCACAGCGGGACGAAGATGAGCGGCGGTGCCCAGTGGAACCACACGACCAGGCCGAGGATCATCAGGATCCCGAGCCAGAACGAGGGGAACGCGAGGCCCCCGATGCTGAACACGCGGACGGCGTAGTCGGGCCACTTGTCCTGGTTCACGGCGGCGACGACCCCGAGCGGGATCGCGAGCGCCGTCGCGATGAGCGCGGCGATCAGCGCGAGCTCGACCGTGATGCCGAGGCGGGAGCCGACCTCCTCGGTCACCGGACGATCCGTCCAGAGCGAGGTGCCGAAGTCGAGCCGCACCACCTGGCCCATCCAGTCGACGAACTGCTCCGCGAGCGGCTTGTCGAGGCCGAGGAGCTTGCGCTCGCGGTCGATGACCTCCTGCGGGACGGAGCCCGACTGTGAATAGCGGAGCGTCACGACGTCGCCAGGGACGATGCGCATGAGCACGAACGTCAGGATGGCCACGCCGAGGAGGGTGGGGACCATGAGGAGGAGCCGGCCGATGACGTAGCGCTGCATCGCGCCAGTCTGCGACCGGCCCCTCCCGCTGGCTAGTTGCCCGCTATTTGTCCGCCAGCCAGATGCTGGCCATGTCCATGGTCGTGTAGTGGTTCGAGCCGGCCTTGTAGCCGCGGACCTTGCTGAGGTACGGGATGATCCGGTACCACCAGAGCACCGGGACCATCCACGCCTTCTCGCCGATCGCGTACTTCTCGATGTCCCACACGAGCTTCTTGCGCTTCTCAGGATCGGTCTCGCGGGCCTGTGCGTCGATCATCTTGTCCAGGTTCGCGTCGTCGTAGTGCGAGAGGTTGAGGCCCTTCCCGAGCCCGCTCGCCGAGTAGAACTTCGCGAGCTGGAGGTCCGGCTCGTCGAAGAAGTCGCAGTTGAAGTCGAGGCCGACGTCGAAGTTCTTGTTCCGCAGGTCGGCCTGGTAGGCGGCCGTCTCCTTCACCTCGTGCGTCGCGGTGACGCCGATCTTCTTCCACTCGTTGATCAGGAAGAGGGCGACCGGCTCGTAGGGCGTGGTGATGTTGCGGTTGAGGAACTTGAACGACAGGTTGCTCTGACCGGCGTCGGCGAGGAGCTTCTTCGCGTCCTCGACGGCCTTCTTGTTGTCGCGAGAGAACCCAGGGACCTTCTCGAGGTCCGCATCGGACATCGCGAACGGGCCGCCCGGTCGCATGAGCCCGCCGACGTCCTTGACGATCGTCTGCTTCGACAGCGCCTCGCCGCCGGCCCAGCGGTCGACCGCGATGTTGAGGGCCTGGCGGACGCGCACGTCGTCGAACGGCTTTTTCGTCGTGTTGAATGAGACGTAGTTCACGCAGACCCACTTGGCTTCCTGGATCGAGAGGTCGTTCGGGAGCGCGCGGGAGAGCGTGTCGCGCTGGGTGGGCGTGAATCCGCGGAACTCGATCATCGCCTGCTTGCTCTGGATCGCGCTCGTCTGCCGGTTCACGTCGGTGATGAAGATCGCCTTGTAGCTGTCGAGGTACGGCTTGCCCTTCACGAAGTAGTTCGGGTTCTTCTTGCCCGCCCAGTGCGAGCCCTTCACGTACTCGACGTACGTGAACGGACCTGTGCCCATGATGTTCTTCTCGAAGAACTTCGGGTCGGTCTTCAGCTTCGCGGCCGGGTAGATGTAGTTCCACGGCGACGCGAGGCTGGCCAGGAACGACGCGGTCGCGTACTTGAGCTTGAAGACGACCGTGCTCGGGTCGCTCGCGGTGATCGTGTCGACGGCCGCGTACGCGCCCTGCCGCGGGCTCGTGACGCCCGTCGGCGGCTTGATGATCTTGTCGTACGTCGCGACGATGTCCGCGCTCGTCAGCTTCGAGCCGTCGTGGAACGTCACGTCGGTGCGCAGCTTGACGGTCCAGGTGAGCTTGTCCGCGGAGATCTGCGGCATGCCGTCAGCGACGTCCGGGACGATCTTGCTCACGTTGTCCGCGGGATCGAGCTTGTACAGCAGGCTGTAGTGCGGAGCGATGGGCTGCAGGCTCGCGAAGGTCGTCGACTGGTGCGCGTCGAAGGTTGGCGGCTCGGCGGTCACGATGTAGATGAGCTCGCCGCCCGGCTTCGGCTGCTCGCCGGCCTGCGTCGCCGCAGCGGTCCCCACTGCGGACGGTGTCGGCGATCCAGTGCCACCCTGCGGCTGGGCCGTGCACGCCGACAGGATGAGCGCGACGATCACCACGAAGGGGATCGGCAGGCGTCGGAACACTGTCTCTATCCCTCCCCGCGCGGCACGCGGCCGCGCCCCTGAATGGGCCGAACTATACGCCGCGAGGCTTGCGCGCCAGCACCTCTTCATAGACGTCGACGAGCTGTCGCGCGACGTGCGCCCAGTCGAAATCGACGGCGCGCCGCGCGCCCGCCGCGCCGAGACGATCCCGCAGCGCGGGATCGTCGATGAGCTGTGCCATGGCCCGGCACAACGCGTCCGGATCCTTCGGCTCGACGAGGAGCCCCGTCACACTCCTCTGTACGACCTTCTTGTAGCCGTGGATGTCGGAGGCGACGACGGCGCGTCCGGCGGCCATCGCCTCGAGCAGCACGATCCCGAACGACTCCTGCCCCGTCGACGGCGCGCAGAAGATGTCGGCCGTCTTGTAAAAGCGCGCCTTGTCGATGTCCGAGACGCGGCCGGCGAAGAGGACGTCGCCCAGACGCTCGCGGCGCACGAACCGGCGCATCTCGCCGATCTGCGGGCCCGCGCACGCGAGGATGAGCCGCACCTCCGGATACGTGCGCTTCAGCGCGCTGTACGCGCGAAGGAGGTACATCGCGCCCTTCCGCTGCTCGGCGCGCCCGACGAAGAGGATGTTCACCTTCCCGTCGCGGTACTCCGGGAACGCGCGCGCGCTCGTGAATGAGTCGACGTCGACGCCGTTCGGGATGATCCGATACTCGCCGGGGAAGTACTGCGACACGAAGTGACGCGCCGCGCTCGATACGGCGATCCGCGCCGAGAGCTTGCGCATGTAGTGCTGGCCGACCGGGCGCCCGAGCCAGTACGACAGCGAGAACCCGCCGAACGCGTGGAACGTCGCGACGTTCGGGCACCGCGCGCTGTCGAGGATCTGCATGGAGAGGAACGGGACGAGCGGCTCATGGTGGTGGATCACGTCGAAACGCTCGCGCTTCAGCATCCGCTCCACGAGGTACTCGAGCCGGAGCGAGAGCGTGATGCGGCCGATGCTCCCGTTGTAGGGGATCGCGACGGCCTGGCCGATCTGGATGACGTCCTGCGCGGGCGGGTCATCACCCCACGGCGCGGTCACGATGCGGACGTCATGGCCGAGCCCCTTCAGCTGCTCGTACTGCTCGCGGATGTACGAGTTCGCGCCGCCGGGACGCGGGTACGCATATGGGCTGACGATGCCGATCTTCATCGCGCGCTCCCGCCGCGCACGTAGCGCCGCCACACCCTCTTCGCGGGATCGCGCAGCATCGAGCGGTACTGCTGGCGGACCGCGCCGTCGAGGTGCTCCTTCAGCGTCCAGCGCCGGCCGGCGGCCTTCGTCGTGCGCGCGCGGATCGCGCTCCGGAGGGCGTCGGCCGTGTCGCCATCGAACTCCGTCCACGCCGTCCCGACGAGGTTCGCGTGGTGCGCGTCGCTCGATCCCGTCTCCGCCACGCGCAGCACGTGCGCGTTCAGCCACTCGGCCCGCGCGGCGCGGACGCGCCCGGCGTAGGAGGGATTCCGGAGCTCGATCCCGTCGACGAACGTCCGGTCGTCGCCGCGCTCCGCGAGGTCGCGCAGCGCGCGCTCGCCGACCGAGAAGGTCAGGTATGAGAGCGGATGCGGCACCACCGCGATGCCGCCTCGCTCGTGGATGGCGGCGATCGTCTCGGCGAGCGGCCGCAGCATCGGCACCTCGTCCTCGAGGAATAGCGCGAGCACGTGGCCCGAGCGCGTCGTGACCTCCATGCCCGTGATGACGCTCACCCGGCTGCCCCGCCGCGCCGCCGCGTCGCGCGCCTGGAGCGAGCCGCGGATGTCGTCGTGATCCGTGACCGCGATCACGTCCAGGTCCGCGCGCTCGGCCGCGTCGAGGATCTCCTCGGGGGGCGAGAGCCCATCACCGAGGTCGGAGTGCAGCTGGAGGTCCGCGCGGCCCATCTACTCCGACCCTCGCTCGGGGAGACCCCTCGCTCGGGCCCGGGTGCTCGACCTCGTCGCTTCGGCGTTCGCCTCAGCGCCTCGGTCTGCGCTGCCCGGGGGTACGGCCCGGTCCCACACGCGCTCGAAGACGGACCACTGCTCGGGCGAACGCGCGACGTGGCGCTCGAGGACGGCGGCCCAGCGCCGCACGCCCTCGCGCACGTCCGCATCGCGGTCGCCCGTGCGCTCGAGCTCGATCTCCGGCTCGATGCGCGCGATGAGGCGGCCGTGCTCGCGCGAGGCGAACCCGGGCACGAGCGCGGCGCGCGTCCGCAGCGCGACCGCGACGTGGCCGGAGGGCAGCAGCGTCTCGCGCCCGAAGAACGACACCCGCTCGCCCGTCCCTGTCAGGGCGCGGTCGGCGAGGAAGCCGAGGACCCCGCCGCGCTTCAGCGTGCGGCCGATCCCCACCGCCGAGCGCGTCTCGATCGTGCGGATGCCCATGGCCCCTCGCGCACGGTCGATGAGGCGCCCGAAGGGATCCGACTTCGTCTCGACGAGCACGGCCACGTCGAGGCCGCGGGCGGCGAGCATCTGGCCGCAGAGCACGACCGGCCCGAGGTGCGCGCTCGCGAGGACGACCCCCGTGCCGCGGGCCTGCGCCTGCGTGAAATTCGTCCAGCCCTCGACCTCGATCATCGAGAGAAGGCGCTCGGGCGAGAGGCGAAGGATGCGGAACGTCTCGAGGTAGTGACGCGCCTGCGCGACGAACACGCGGCGCGCGTGGCGCGGGTGCCCGACGACCGCGAGGTTCGCGCGCACGGCGGCGCGCGCACGCGGCGCCGCGACGAACGCGACGGTCCCGAGGATCTCGCTCAGCGGGCGGTCGAGCGCCTCCGGCAGCGCGGGGACCGTGACCTCGACCGCGCGCGTCAGCGCGAGCGAGATCACGTCGCTCCCGCGGCGCGCTCCGCGGGCCACATCGGCCGGAAGATGTACCACTGGTCCGGCCAGCGACGGATGAGGTCCTCGAGGCCGCGCGCGATCGCCGCCGTGACGCGCTCGGTCTCTGTCGTGGACTGTCCGGTCCGCTCGACGAAGATCGGCGGCAGCGCGACGCCTCGGAACGTGTTGTCGCGCTGGCGGAACACAGCGGCCACGACGATCGGCGCTCCGGACACGCGCGCGAGGTTCGCCGCGACCGCCGGGAATGAGGCTGGCGCGCCGAAGAACTCGGCGCGCACGGTGTCGAAGGCGAGCGCGCGCGGCCCGAGATCCATCATCAGGCCGACCATCTCGTTCCGGCGGAGCGCCTGCAGCACCTTGCGCGCGGCGCCGTTCGGCGAGTGGATGTTGATGTTCTTGTGAGCGCGGTTGCCGACGAGCAGGTCCATGAGACGCTGGTTCGCGAGGTCGTCCGCGATCACGTTGAGCGGGATCTCATCGGCGATGCGCGCACCGCCGACCTCGAAGTTGCCGAAGTGGATCGACGCGAAGATGAGGCCACGGCCGCGCTCGGTGGCCGCGCGGAGGTGCTCCCACCCGTCGACCGTCACGATCCGCTCGAGGTCGCCGGGGTGCAGTCGGGGGAACCGCATGATCTCCACGACGTACTTCGCGAAGTTGCGGAACGACCGGCGGGCGACGTTCGCCACCTCGCGGTCGTGCACCGGTCGCGCGAGGACGCGCGCGAAGTTGTCCTTCGCGATGCGCCGCTTCGTCGTCCAGGTCAGGTACGCGAGGTCGCCCAGCGCGGCCGCGACCGGGTACAGCACGCGCTGCGGCAGCCGCTGCGCGAGCGCGGCGGCCGACCGCCAGAGCCAGTACCCGAAGCCGTGGGCGAGCCGGCGACGCACGGTCAGGCCTTGACCGCGGCCTTCTCTCCCGTCAGGACCTCGAGGTCGTTCCCCGCGATGAACGCCTCGACGCGCTCGCGCGCGACGTCGTCCGGGATCTGCTGCGGCGGCGACTTCATGAAGTACGCGGCCGGGGCGACGATCGTCCCCGCGAGGCCGCGGTCGAGGGCGAGCTTCGAGCAGCGGATCGCGTCGATGACGACGCCCGCGCTGTTCGGCGAGTCCCAGACCTCGAGCTTCACCTCGACGTTCAGCGGCACGTCGCCGAAGGTCGTCCCCTCCATGCGGATGTAGCACCACTTGCGGTCGAGCAGCCACGGCACGTGGTCCGACGGTCCGACGTGCACGTCGCCCGCGGGCAGCGGGTAGGGGAGCATGCTCGTGACCGCGTTCGTCTTGCTGATCTTCTTCGACTCGAGGCGCTCGCGCTCGAGCATGTTGAGGAAGTCGGTGTTGCCCCCGAAGTTCAGCTGGTACGTGCGGTCGAGGCGCACGCCGCGGTCGTTGAACAGGTTCGTGAGGACGCGGTGCGTGATGGTCGCGCCGACCTGCGACTTGATGTCGTCGCCGATGATGGGGAGCCCGCGCTCGGCGAAGCGGCGCTGCCAGTACGGCTCGCGCCCGATGAAGACCGGGATGCAGTTGATGTACGCGCAGCCGGCGTCGAGCACCTGCTCGACGTACCACTTCGTGGCCTCCTCGCTGCCGACGGGGAGGTAGCTGACGACGACGTCGGTCTTCGTGTCCTTCAGGATCCCGACGATGTCGTCCGTCGGTCCCGGCGCCTTCTCGATGACCTGCGCCAGGTACTTGCCGATGCCGTCGTGCGTCATCCCGCGGTGGACCTTCACGCCCGAGCGCGGCACGTCCGCGAAGCGGTACGTGTTGTTCGGCTTCGCGTAGATCGCCTCGGCGAGGTCCTTCCCGACCTTGTTCTTGTCGACGTCGAACGCGGCGACGAACTCGATGTCGCTGATGTGGTAGCCGCCGAGGTCGACATGCATCAGTCCGGGGATGCGCTCGCCCTGCTTGGCGCCCCGGTAGTAGTGGATGCCCTGCACGAGCGAGCTCGCGCAGTTCCCGACGCCCACGATGGCGACGCGGATCTTCCGCTGGCCGCGGCGCGCGCGCCCGTCGGCGCGCCCGTCCTTGCTCGGCCGAATGCGGCCGTTGCCGCTCCGCCGCGCGGCGGGCCGGGATCCATTCGATGTACGAGCCATGTCTGACCTTCCTTTTACTGCCCGCGAGCGAGCGTCCGTGCGACGACGGCCACACGCTGCACGAGGGTGATCGTGGCGAGGATCGCGACGGCGGCGACCGCCGTCGTGAACGGGGTGAGCGAGCCGAGCGCCGCCCAGCCCGCGACGCCGAGAAGGAGGATGACCAGCCGCGCCTCGCGCGGCGCGGGGCCGACGGTGGCGCGCACGCCGAGGGATTCGGCCTTCGCGCGGATGTAGGACACGAGGAACGACGCCGTCATCGCCGCGAGCGACGTCCAGAGGAGGATCGGGTCGGCGCGCGCCGCCGCGACCGCGATCGCCGCGGCGAAGAGCGCGGCGTCGGCGAGCCGGTCCGCCGACGAGTCGAAGAACGCGCCGAGCGTCGTCCCGCCGCCGCTCGCGCGCGCGACGACGCCGTCGAGCGTGTCCGCGAGCGAGCCCGCGACGAGCAGCACGAGGGCCGCGAGCGGCTGCTGCTGCGAGAGGAGCGCCGCGCCCGCGAGCATCAGCAGGATCCCGAGCGCCGTGATCGCGTTCGGCCCGATCCCCATCGCCGCGAGGCCGCGGCCGAGCGGGGCGAGCGCGCCGCGCGTGGCACGCGCGGCCCGCGCCGGGACGACGCCGTGCGACGAGGACATAGCCGTCATCGCTCCGCTGCGAGCTGCGCGCGCGCGCTCGACCGACCGATCGACACGGACGCCGGGTTCGTGAGCGTGCGTGCGCTCCGCTCGTTCATCTCGGCGAAGCGCTCGCCATCGAAGGTGCATCGGACCTCGCGGCCGGCGCGGACGGTGCGCACGACGCCGGCGCGCTTCAGGCGGTGCAGGTGCCACGTGAGCAGCGGCTGGCTCACGCGTAGGCGGCGCGCGATCTCGGACACCATCTGCTCGCCCTCCGTCGCGAGGAGCTGCACGACGCGCAGGCGCGTGACGTCGCCGAGCGCGCGGTGATACGTGCGCAGCTCGCGCAGGGACGCCTCACTCAGCATGCTCCCCGTTCGCTCCCCTGGATCGACGTGTCGCCGGCCCGCGACGACACTTCAAGTTTCGCTTATAGATCCATCCGGGACAGTAGGCGCGCCCGACGGGGGCGTCAAGAACCCGTGCACGAACGCCGCCGCGAGGGGCCAGGCCGCGATGCGGGCGACGAGCAGCGCGATGCCCAGCGCGAGAGCGCGACGGAGCGATGGATCGTTCGCCTCCGCGGCGCCGCGCAGGATCGACACCTCGGCGAGCGCGGATGGCACGGCGAGCAGCACGCCGACGGCGAGGAGCGCCCCGTAGCCGACGCCGCGCCGCGCGGCATAGACGCCCGCGGCGATCGGACCGGCGAGCAGCTCGGGCAGCTCGATGGCCGCGATGCGGAGGTCATCGGGCGTGCGGATCCCGGCGACGGCGAGGAAGAAGCTCGTCGGCCAGAACAGGTGGACGATCGCGCCGGCGACGATGGCGACGCCGATCGCGCGCACGGCGGCGCTCGTCGACCGCGCGCGCGGGGCCGCCGGGACGAGCGTGGCCAGGACGATGCCGGCGGCGAGCCCGGCCGCCGCGCCGAGGAGGAGCGAGGCGAACGCGGGTCCGGCCTGCCCGAGCGGATCCCGCAGTGCGCTCCGGCCGACGTACGCATACGTGAGCGCGGCGCTCGCGAACGTCCCCGCCAGGGCGGCGGCACGGACGGCGACGACCCAGATCGAGGCGCGATCGACCCCGCGCGCGAGCGTCGTCACCGCGACGCCGACCGCGGCGGCGAGCGCTTCGCCCGCGAGCGCCGGTGGCCGCTGCTCGAGCGCCACGCGGAGGAGCTGCTCGCCCGTGGCCACCGCGACGGTGACGGCGGTCGCCACGCCGAGCGCGAACAGGACGAGATCGATCGTCGGGATGTCGGCACCGGGGAGCGCGGCGAGGGCGCGGTCGCGGAGGTCGCGAGGACGCTTCACCGTCGGGCGGTGTTGAAGATCTCCGCGAGCTCCTTGACCGTCTCGTCCGAGCGTCCTTCGCGGAACGCATCGGCGACGCACGTGCGCAGGTGCCCCTCGAGCAGGAGCGCGTCGACGCGCTCGAGCGCCTTCTCGATCGCCATCGTCTGGCGGAGCACGTCCACGCAGTAGCGGTCCTCGTCGACCATGCGCTCGACGGCGCGGACGTGGCCCGCGATCGACCGCAGCCGCGCGGAGAGGTCCTTGCGGACGTCCTGCTCCACGGAGCCATCGTACCCCCGGGGGAGGGGGGTCGATGCCCCCGTATGCTCGCCTCGTGCCGCGGGCAGGACGCGCGGGGGGCCGGATGGGGACGCCGCTCTTTAGCGAACGCGCCGAGGACGCGGCAGCGCGCGACAAGCCGCTCGCGGCACGGATGCGGCCGCGCGATCTCGACGAGTTCGTCGGCCAGGCGCAGATCGTCGGCGAGGGCCGCGTGCTCCGCCGCGCGATCGAGGCGGGTCAGCTGCCGTCGTTCATCCTGTGGGGGCCGCCCGGCACGGGGAAGACGACGCTCGCCGCGATCGCCGCGCGTCACGCGAACGCGCGGTTCGTCCCCATCTCGGCGGTCTCGGCCGGCGTCGCCGACCTGCGGCGTGTGATCGACGACGCGCGGAAGATGCGCGCCGCGACCGGCGAGCGGACCGTCCTGTTCATCGACGAGATCCACCGGTTCAACAAGGCGCAGCAGGACGTCGTGCTCCCGCACGTCGAGGAGGGCCACGTCGTCCTCATCGGCGCGACGACCGAGAACCCGTCGTTCGAGGTCATCTCGGCGCTCCTCTCACGCACCCGCGTCTACACGCTGAAGCCTCTGACCGACGACGAGGTGCGCACGATCGTGCGGCGCGCCCTCGTCGACGAGCGCGGCCTCGGTGGGGCCGCGACGCTCGGACCCGAGGCCGAGGATCTCCTGGTGAACGTCGCGAATGGCGACGCGCGCGTCGCGCTCAACGCGCTCGAGCTCGCGTGGGACGCGACCGCTGCCACTGCCGATGGCGTGCGCGCCGTCACGAGCGAGTCCGTGCGCGACGCGCTGCAGCGGCGCACGCTCCTCTACGACCGCGCCGGCGACCAGCACTACGACACGATCAGCGCGTTCATCAAGAGCGTGCGCGGGTCGGACCCCGACGCGGGCCTCTACTGGCTCGTGCGCATGATCGACGCCGGCGAGGATCCCATGTTCATCGCGCGCCGGCTCGTCATCCTCGCCGCGGAGGACGTCGGCCTCGCCGATCCGCAGGCCCTCGTCGTCGCGTCCGCGGCGCAGCAGGCCGTGCATCTCATCGGGCTGCCCGAGGGCTACTTCCCGCTGGCGGAGGCGACGGTCTATCTCGCGCTCGCGCCGAAGTCCGATTCGCTGAAGACGGCGCGCGGCCGGCTGGACGAGGACATCGAGACGACGCGCGCCGATCCGGTCCCGCTGCACCTTCGCAACGCCGTCACGGGGCTGATGCGGCAGCTCGGGTACGGCAAGGGCTACCGGTACGCGCACGACCGGCCGGAGCACTTCGACCCGGAGGAGACGTTCGTCCCCGACGCGGTCCAGGGCCGCGAGTACTACGTCCCGACCGAGATCGGCGCGGAGGCCGAGCTCAAGCGGCGGCTCGAGGGCCTGCGGCGAAGCGTGAGATCAGCAGTCCGAGCTCGTACAGGACGTACAGAGGGATCGCCACCAGCGTCTGGTTGAACGGATCCGGCGTCGGGGTGATGAGCGCCGCGGCGAGGAAGACGCCGAGGAAGACGTACCGGCGCGCGCGCGCGAGGCGCTGGCGCGAGACGACCCGGACGCGGACGAGCGCGAACATCACCGCGGGCACCTCGAAGACGATGCCCATCGCGAGGATGAAGATCGTCACGAACTCGATGTACTCGGCGCAGCGCAGCTGCGGCGTGAACACCGTGCCGCCGAAGTTCACCAGGAAGCCGAGGGCCTGCGGCAGCAGCAGGAAGTAGCAGAACGCCATCCCGGTCACGAACAGCAGCACGACGAACGGCCCGAGCCGCAGCACGAACTTGCGCTCGTTCGGCATCAGCGCCGGGTCGATGTACGCGAAGAGCTGCCAGACGATGATCGGCATCGCCATCGCGACGCCCGCGAAGAGCGACACGCGCATGTACGTCGCGAAGCCCTCGGTGGGCGCGAGCGTGATGCACGACTGCAGGCCCGACGGCAGCAGGAGGATGCGGATGAGCGTCTCGGCGAACGTGAACGCGATCGCGGTCATGACCGCGACGCCGATCGCCGCGAAGAACAGGCGCCGCCGCAGCTCCTCGAGGTGCTCGATGAGCGAGAGCTCGCGGTCGCGTGCCGTGGTCACGACGACAGCCTAGAGGCGGGACGCTCGCCTGCCGCGCGGGTCCCGGACCGTAGAATGGTCATCACCCTCGCCCCCGTAGCTCAGCGGATAGAGCGACGGCCTCCGGAGCCGTAGACAGGCGTTCGATTCGCCTCGGGGGTACAGCCACATCCATCGAACGCCTGCCTTCGAGGTGTTCGATCCGCCTTGGGAGTACAGCCACATCCATCGAACGCCTGCCTTCGAGGTGTTCGATCCGCCTCGGGGGTACTCGTTCCGCCTCTTCAGGCCGGACGCAGGCGGGTCACGTGGATCCAGAACTGCTGCCCGATGTCGCTCTTCACGAGCCACTCCTCGTTCGTCGGCGACGGTCGCACGAGCTTGCCCGTCCGCGCCTCGGGGCTGTGCGCCGGATCCCACCGCACGCGCGCACCGCGGCGCAGATCGAGACGCGGCTCGCGGGACGTCATCGCGCCGGAACGATACCGGGCATCGTGTCGAGGCGGCGGACGTGCTCGGCGAACATCGGCTCGAGGTACTCGTACCGCCCGCGGCCCCTGCGGACCACGAGACCGCGCGCGCGCAGCGACGTGACCGCGCGCAGCACCTCCGCGCGCGGCACGTCGGCGTCCGGGCGCGCCGCGTAGAGCGGCTCGTCGCGGGCGATCCGTTTCGCGACGGCCTGCAGGTACTTCTGGCCGCCGAGATCCGTCCAGTGCATCGCGAACGGCCGCTCGAGCTCGCGCAGCGCGAGCTCGTACGCCGTCTGGACGAGATCGCCCGTCACCGTGCGCAGGCCGTGGTCGCGCATGAAGTGATAGAGCGCGGCGCACAGCTGCATCGTGTCCTGCGGGTGCCCGCCGGTCGCGTCGAGGATCCGATCGATCTCGGCCTCGCCGATCGCGATGCGCTTCTGGCGCAGCTTCCGCGAGAGGTACGCGTGCCAGTCGGCCGGGTCGATGCCGAAGCGATGGCCACCCGCCTGGGCCAGGTCGTGCGCGACGGCGAAGCGGTACAAGGGCCGGCCCTTCTCGCCGAACAGCTGCTCGAGGATCCCTTCCTCCGAGCCGAGGAACGCGTACGCGACGCCACGGTGCGCCTGGAAGCGCGCGCGCATCACGTCGAAGACGCGCGGGCCGAGCCGGCCCGCCGCCTGGAACTCGTCGAAGGCGACGACGACGCGCCGCCCGGTGCGCTGCGCGACGGCGCGCGGGACATCGAGGCCCGCTTCGAAGGCGCGCTGCGCCGACGTCTCGCGCACCACCGGCATGACGAGCTCGAGGTGCTCGTAGCGGATGCGCCCGCGCGGCCGCAGCCCGCTCGCGATCGCGCGCGCGTCGTCGAGGCCGCCCTCCCTCCCCTCGAGCGACGCGAGGAGCGAGCCGGCCAGCCGTTCCGCGAGCCCGCGGACGTCGGTCGCGCCGAGGCAGTCGACGTACGCCGTGACCGCGCCTTTGCGCCGCAGGCGGCGCAGCACCTCGAGGATGACGGACGTCTTGCCGATCCGGCGGGGCCCGGCGATGAGGAGGTGCTCGCCCTCCGCCAGGCGCGCCGTCGGTGCTCCGCATGTAGGGCTCGCGGCCGACGAGGTCGTCCGCCGGGACCGGTCCGCCGACGGGGAAGTGGGGTCCGGGCGGCGCGGCCACGGCGAGGAGCGGCACGTCCACCAGCATACAGGCGCTGCGTCATTTGTACACATCTGATGCATACATGGTCCAGGCCGGTACGGTCGGGCCGTGGGCGCGATCGTCGCCGTGCTCGCCGTGCTCGCCGGAGGCGTGGCCGGGGCCGTCACGTACTTGCGCGGCCCGGCGGCGCGCCCGCGCACCGACGAGGGCCAGGCCGCGCTCGAGCGCGCCGTCGCCATGGTCGACCGGGAGCTCGCGGCCGATCTCGAGCTCATGGCGATGTTCGATCAGACGAAGCAGGCGTTCGTGCTCGAGAACGGGCAGTTCCTCGCGTCGCGCGACGTCCTTCAGCGCGAAGCGCCCGCGGCGTTCGCGTTCGCGGCGGACGTGTACGAGCGCGTCCCCGCGACCGAGGCCGCGATGGAGCGGCGCGGCCCGGCGGGGTCGATCGCCGACGCCGACCGCGCGCTCATCCACGCGTGGGAGGGGGACGCGCGCGTGGCACAACGTGGGCTGCGTGCCGCGCTCGCGGTCCCCCGGCGCACCCGCTGGGAGGAGATGGCCGCTCGCCTGCGCGCACGCTTCGCGTCCCGCTGACGTGGCGCAGGCACGCCCCCTGGCACAGGCCGTGCATCCCTGAGGGCGTTACATGGCTCGGAACGGCCACGGCGTCACGCCCGGGCGCTACCGGGCGTATCGCTTCCCACATCACGACGGCCGGCTGTCGCGGCGCCCTGCGGGCGTCGGCGCCGCGGGCATCGGCTCGTTCGCCACGGTGGCGGGGATCGTCATCGCCGTGTTCGCGCTCATGGGTGCGACGGCGGCCGCGAGCCTCTATGGGTTCTTCACCGCGGACCTCCCCGCCGCGCACGACCTCGAGACGGCGCCCGTGCCGCTCTCGACCTTCATCTACGACCGCACCGGTGAGCACCTGCTCTATCGCCTCGAGGACGAGCGCCGCGAGCTCGTGACGCTCGCGCAGGTCCCCGAGAAGCTGCAGGAGGCGACGATCGCCATCGAGGACAAGACGTTCTGGAGCAACCCCGGGATCGACGTCGGCGGCATCATCCGCGCGGCGCAGGCGAACGCCCGCAGCGGCGGGATCACACAGGGCGGCTCGACCATCACGCAGCAGCTCATCAAGACGCGCCTCCTCGGCGACGAGCCGACGTTGGCGCGCAAGATCAAGGAGGCGTTCCTCGCGCTCGAGGTCACGCGCGCGTATCCGAAGCAGAAGATCCTCGAGATGTACTTCGACCAGATCTACTACGGGAACCAGGCCTACGGGGTCAAGGCCGCCGCCGGCACGTACTTCGGCGTCGGCGACCTGAACCAGCTGACGCTCGCGCAGATGGCGCTCCTCGCGGGTCTGCCGCAAGCGCCGTCGTCGTACGACCCGGTGCAGAACGTGGCCGCGGCCACGGAGCGCCGCGCCGCGGTGCTCGACGCGATGGCCGAGAACGGCTACATCACGCCGGTCGAGGCCGAGGCGGCGAAGGCCGAGAAGATCGCGGTGAAGCAGGCCGCGACGCCGATCCTCGCGCCGCACTTCGTCTTCCGCGTGCGCGAGCAGCTCGCGCAGCTGTTCGGCGAGAAGGCGGCGTACCAGGGCGGCTACCGCGTGTACACGTCGCTCGACTGGAACATGCAGCAGCTCGCCGAGAAGGAGGTCCGCGAGCACGTCGACTCGCTGAAGGGCGCGAACGTGAACAACGCGTCGCTCATCACGATGGACCCCACGACCGGCGAGATCCTCGCCTACGTCGGCAGCATCGACTACTACAACACCTCGCCGAAGGTCCGCGGCGACTACGACTCCGCGGGGATCGCCATGCGGCAGCCGGGGTCGACCTTCAAGATCTTCACGTACCTGACCGGGATGCAGAAGGCCGGCCTCACCCCGTCGACGATCCTCAACGACATCGACTTCTGCATGTCCGACGGCAGCAGCCAGAAGTGGTGCCCGCACAACGCGCCGAACAACGGGTTCTCCGTGCAGAACGGTCCGATCACGCTGCGCCAGGCGCTGCGCGAGTCACTGAACATGCCGGCGCTGTCGGTGGGCCGGATGGTGGGCGTCGACGCGATGATGGACACGGTCGCGCAGCTCGGGATCCGCCGCGACTGGGGCGACCGCTCGCGCTACGGCCTCTCCTTCGCGATCGGCGCGGGCGAGCTCCGCCTCATCGACATGGTGAGCGCATACCAGACGGTCGCGAACATGGGCACGCGCGTCGAGCCGACGTTCATCAACCACATCGTCGATCCGCAGGGCAAGGTCGTGAAGGACTACACGAAGCCGGAGGGGCGCCGCGTCCTCGACGCCGGCATCGCCTACGTCTTCGCCGACATCCTCAAGGACAACACCGACCCGAACGGATCGTGGCTGTTCGGTCCGTGGACCAGCATCGGCCGCCCGGCGGGCCTCAAGACCGGGACGACCGACGACCTGCAAGACGTCTGGGCGATCGGCTTCACGCCGCAGCGCCTCACCGGCATCTGGATGGGCAACGCCGACAACTCGCAGATGTTCGGCATCAGCTCGGCCATCGGCCCCGGCGTGCTGTGGCGCGACTACATGAAGACCGTCGTGGGCGGGCTGCCGCCCACGTGGTACCAGCGGCCTGAGAACGTCATCACGGTGACCGTGTGCGTGAACCCGGCGCTCATGGGCGGGAACGGCTCCGGGCTGCTGCCCGGCCCGAGCTGCCCGTCGAGCTTCCGCAGGGCCGAGATCTTCGTGAAGGGCACCGAGCCGAAGACGGACGACCGGAACGTGTACGTCAACGGGTGCTACCGGCTCATCGCGCACTTCCCGGATTGGCAGCCGTTCGCGAACACGTGGGCCGCGAACGCCGGCAAGCTCTCGGGTGGACGGTTCGGTGGCGTCTGCGGCACAGGCGCGCCGAGCAGCTCGCCCAGCGCGTCCGCGAGCGTCAGGCCGTCCGCCTCGCCGCCGCCCGGCCAGCGCACGCCGACGCCGACGATCCAGCCACCCCAGACGCCGACACCGACACCGAAGCCGACCAAGAGGCCATAGCGGGGGCCGGCGGGGCCGAGACCGAGGACCGGGGGTCGGCGGGCCGAGCCCCCGCCGAGTTCGTCCGATACGCTCGCTGACGTGCGGGTGGCGCAGCGGCGGGGTGGGTTCTATTCGCTGGTCGAGGACGATCTCGAAGAGCTGACGCGCCGGCTGCGCGACGTCGGACGCGGTGCGCATCCGACGTTCGCCGCGGCGTCGGCGCACCTCTTCGGATCGCCCGGGAAGCTCCTGCGGCCGACGCTCGTGTTCCTCTCGTCGCGCTTCGGTCCGGGTGCGGGCAGCCGCATGATCGTCGACCTCGCCGTCTCGCTCGAGCTCGTGCACACCGCATCGCTCGTGCACGACGACATCGTCGACGCCGCCGAGGTGCGGCGGAACGTGCCGACGGTGAACGCGGTCTGGGACGACGACATCGCGCTCATCGTCGGCGACTACCTGTTCGCGAAGGCCTACGCGCTCGCCGCGGTCCTGCCGAAGCCGGAGGTCATCGCGATGGTCGCGCAGACCGTCTTCGCCTTGTGCGACGGCGAGCTGACGGAGGTCGCGGGGCCGGCCACGATGCCCACGGAATCCGAATACCTCGAGCGCATCGAGCTGAAGACGGCATCGCTGTACGCCGCGTGCTGCCAGGGCGCCGCGCTCCTCGCCGACGCGGACCCCGAGCACGTGGCGGCGCTCGGCGCGTACGGGACGAACGTCGGCCTCGCGTTCCAGATCACTGACGACGTCCTCGACCTCGTCGGGCAGGAGGACGACCTCGGCAAGGAGGTCGGCCGCGACCTCGCGGAGGGGATGCCGACGTTGCCGATGATCTACGCCGTTGCCGATCGGGACGGCGGCGGCGAGGCGCTCGCCGCGCGGATCATGGCGCGCGGCAAGGACGGGGCCGAGATGCGCGACCTGCTCGGGACGATCCGTGGATCGGCGGGCGTGCGTCGCGCACGGGAGCGCGCCCGCGGCTTCCACGACGCGGCCGTCGCCGCGCTCGACCGCCTTCCTGCGACACCGCAGCGCGACGCGCTGCGCGCGATCGCCGACTTCATCGTCGCGCGGGAGCGGTAGGGCTAGCCGCCTCCGCCGCGCCGGCCGCGCCGGCGCTTGCGCCGCCGCCCGCCGCCACCGCCCGCCTCGGCCGCGATCGGGGTCGGCCGCTCCTGCCGCGGGATCTCGTCCGCGCCGTATGAGCCGACGCCCTTCGTGTGCGCGGCGACCGGCTCGAACGTGACGCCGAGCTCGGCCGCGGTGAATTGCGCGCGCCCGCCGTCGGCGAGGCCGACGACGATCGCCTCCTTCGGCACGTTCGTGCCCTGGACCTGCGCGCAGCCGGCCGTCCCGCACTGGCCGCCGACGCATGAGGGGATGTGGAAGGTCTCGCCGACCTTCGGCAGCTTGCCCTTCACCTCCTGGTACGTCTCGAGCTCGTAGATGAGGCAGCACTTCAACCGGCCGCACACGCCGGTGAGCTTCGCCATGTTCAGCGGCAGGTCCTGCTCCTTGGCCATGCGGATCGAGATGTTCGAGAAGCGATCGAGCCACGACGCGCAGCACAGCTCGCGGCCGCACGTCCCGACGCCGCCCGCCACCTTCGTCTCGTCGCGCGCGCCCATCCGACGGAGGTCGACGCGCGTGCCGGGGAATCGCACGCTGAGGTCGTTCGCGTACGGCGCGAGGTCGAGCCGCTCGCCGCTCGCGTAGAAGACCGTCAGCACCGAGCCGTCGAAGCTCCAGTCGCAGCCGAGCACCCGGATGGGGAGCGCGCGCTCGACCGCGATCTGGGCGACGATCGCGCGCGCCTCCTCCTCCTGCCGCTTCGCGCGCGCGAGGAGGAACTTGTCCGTCGGGGTCGCCCGGCGGACGAGGCGGCCGAGCGGCGGATCGACCTGCGCGAGCGGCGAGTCCGTGGGCAGGATGTGCACGCGCGCGGCGTCGAGCCCGAGGTCGGTCTCGACGATGACCCAGTCGTTGAGGCGCACGTCACGAACGTCGCCGAGCTCGAAGAAGTACATGCGGCCCGCCTGCTGGATGCGCGCGCCGACGACGGTGCGCGGCGCGAACGCCGTCACGACGCCTTCACCGGCGCGTACGGGAGGCGGAGGGCGAACAGCTCGAGCATCGCCCGCGCGTTCGCGTTGAAGTCGAGGTCGCGACGGAACCGCTCGACGAGGAGCGCCACCGCGAGCAGGTCGTTCGCGGGCACGCTCGACGCGAGGCGCTGCGTCTCGGCGGCGCGCGCGGGCCGCGTCGGGCGCAGCAGCTCGCCGCGCGCCGCGACGGTCGCGTCGCGGAGCAGCTCCGACCAGTGCTCGAGCCGGAGGGCGATCTCGCGGCTCCGCTTGCGGCCGTGCTCGGCGTCATCGGGCAGCTCGTTCATCTCGGCGGCCCACGCGAACCGGTCCGTCAGGCCGCTGCCCATGAGCCGGTAGAGCTCGGCCTCGACCCGCTCGCGCTCCGCGCGGATCGCGTCGCCGGCCGCGAGCGCGATGGCGACGCCCGGCCGGCCCGCCGCCGCCGCGGCCAGCGCGTCCGCGCCCTTCACGCCGCGCGCGGCGAGGCCGCTCGCGATCTCCGCGGTCGGCACGAGGCGGAACTGCAGCGGCTGCACGCGCGAGCGGATCGTCTCGTGCAGCGCCGACGGGGTCGTCGTGATGAGGAGCAGGACGGCGTGCGCCGGCGGCTCCTCGAGGGTCTTGAGGAGGGCGTCCTGCCCGTACTGGTTCAGCTCGGCGGCGTCGTCGACGATGACGACGCGGCGCGCTCCTTCGAGCGGACGGAGCGCGAGGTCCGCCTGCATCTCGCGGATCTGCTCGATCGCGATGTCCTTCTTGTCAGCCGCGCGCGCGACGAGCCGGACGTCGGGATGGATGCCGCGCTCGATCTTCCGGCACGAGAGGCAGGTGCCGCAGCCGCCGGCCACGCCGGCGGCGCAGTTCAGCGTCTGCGCCAGGCGCAGCGCGACCGTGCGCTTCCCGAGGGACCGCGGACCGAACAGGCCGTACGCGTGGGCCACGTCGCCGCGGAGCGCGCGCGCGGTCAGGCGTTCCAGGAGACGACGCTGCCCGATCACTTCTCGCATGGGGTACGTCCACGGTACCCGACGCGAGCGCTACATCAGCAGCAGGGCGAGGCGCTCTGGCCCTTGTCGTCCGCGCAGCAGGCGCATCCGGAGCACGTGTCGGGGTCGCAGCACGGGTACGCGTCGGCCGTCGACACCGGGATCGTGGTCGGCGTGGTCTCGTTCATCGGAGGACCTCCTTCCAGCGGGATCCGCTCTGTTGTGACATACCGATCGATGATCGTCAATATGTGTGATAGCCTCGAGCCCGTGGCGACGATGGAGCTGCCCGTCCGCGAGCGCGGCGTCTGCTGCACCCCGCCGCGGCGCATGCGCGCCGACCGGGTCGCGGAGCTCACGGACGTGATGAAGGCGCTCGCCGATCCGACGCGTCTCGAGATCGTCGGCATCCTGCGCGACGCGAAGGAGCCGATCTGCATCTGCGACCTCGCGACGGCGTTCGATCTCTCGCAGCCGACCCTGTCGCATCACATGGCGAAGCTGAAGGCCGCGGGTCTCGTCGAGAGCGGCAAGAGCGGGATCTGGTGCTTCTACAGCCTGCGGACGGACCTGCCGCCGCAGGTGCGCCGGATCGTGGAGGTCGTCGCTCAGCACGCCTCGTAAGCGCGCTCGGTCCGCTGTGCCACCGCGGGCCACGTGAACTTCTCCATGAGGCGCGCGCGCCCGGCCTGACCCATCTGCCGCGCGGCGTCGGGATCCGCGAGGATCCGCAGGATCGCGCGCGCGATCGAGCGTGGCTCGTTCGCCGCGTGCAGGCCGTCGATCCCCTCGCGCACGACCTCGCGGAGCGGAGCGATGTCGCCCGCGATCACCGGCCGCCCCATCGCCCAGGCCTCGAGGTACGTCTGGCCGAATGTCTCGTGGTCGCTCGGCATCGCGAGCACGGTCGCGCGCGCGTACGCCTCCGCTTTCGCGCGTTCGTCGACCACGCCGAGGTCGACCCAGCGCGGATCACCGGCGCGTCCGTCGAGGCGGTCCCGCCAGGCGCGCTGGCCGATCGCGACGAATCGCGCGTCGGGACGCTCCCGCCACACGATCGGCGCCGCCGCGCGCAGCGCGTGATAGCCCTTGTACCGCTCTTTCCGTCCGACGAAGAGGATGGTCGCGGCGTCCGGCACGACGCCGTCGAGCGGCTCGATGACCGGGCCGACACCGGTCACGTGCACACGCATGACGCCGCGCGAGCGGTACCAGTCCGCCTCCCATTCGGTCAGCGCCAGCACGGCGTCGTCGCGGCGATAGCGCGCGACGTCGCGCTCGCCGGCGCCGGAGAAGGGCTGCCCCGGATGCACGAGCGGCGTCTCGACGAAGGCCGCGCCGGCGCGGCGGGCGGCGCGCTCGAGCGGGCCCGCCCACTCGCGCGCGATGCAGTGCACGACCTCGGTCCCCGCGAGGGCCGACGCGAGCGCGTCCGGGTCCGGGAGCGCGAGCGGGAGCAGCGCCTCGGCCGCGGCGCCGGCCCGGCCGCCGCGCGACGGCACGAAGACGATGCGTACCCCGTCGTCGCGACGCGCGACGGATCCACCCCGTCCGGCGCGCGCGTCATCCGGGATCCCTGGCCGCCGCCACGGCGGCCGCATCGCGACGAGGGTGACCTCGTGGCCGCGGTCGGCGAGCGCGCGCGCGAGGAGGCGTGCCTGCAGCTCGGATCCGCCGACGGTGGAGAGCAGCTTCTTCGCGATCGCGATGCGCACGGCGCTCAGGCCAGGGCTGCGGCGGCCTCGTCCACCTCGGCGGTGGCCTGCGCGGCCTGGTACGCGCCCTCGACCCTCTCGATGACGCGGTCCCACTCCCACCGCGCGGCGACCTTGTCGCGGCCCGACCGGCCCATCGACGCGCGGAGCGGGGCGTCGCCCAGGAGGCGGAGGATCGCGTCGGCGACGTCCTCGGCGCGCTGTCGCACGAGGAGCCCGTCCACGCCGTGCTCGATCACCTCGCGCAGCGGCGGGATGTCGCCGCCGATCACGGGCCGCTCGTGCAGCCACGCTTCGAGGTAGCCGAGTCCGAACGTCTCGTGGCGCGACGGCATCGCGAACACGTCGCACGCGTCGAGCGCGGAGGCCTTCATCGGATCGCTCGCGCAGTCGATGTCGACGATCCGCTCGTCGCGGTAGCGCTCGAAGTCGTCGAAGAAGGTCGAATAGAAGCCGTCGATCCCGATGAACACGAAGCGCGCGTCCGGGTGCTGCCGCCAGACCGGCTCGGCCGCGTCGAGGATCTGGATGTATCCCTTGTAGCGCTCCTTGCGTCCGATGTAGAGGACGAGGGGCGCGTCCGCGGGGATGTGCTGCGCGCGCCGGAACGCGAGGCCTTCGCGCGAGCGCGCCACATTCGGGCCCATGCCCGTCGCGATCACGCGCGACGGCTCGACGGCGTGATCGACGTACCAGCCACGCTCCCACTCGGTCATCGTCGTGATCGCCGCAGCGCGGCGGTAGCGCAGGAAGTCGGATGCCGCGTCGCCGCCGTGGAACTGCCCGGGGTGCGCGAGCGGCGTGAGGACGACGGGCAGACCGAGCTCCGCGCCGACCTCGAGCGTCGAGTCGAGGTACTCGCGTCCGACGTTGTGGATGAGGTCACGGTCAGAGGCGTAGCGCTGGAGGATCTCGTAGCGCATCAGATCGACGAGCGTCGTCGCGTCCGCGGCGAGCCCGAGCAGACCGCCCTTCGGCTTCACCTGCACGACCTCGACGCCGCGGTGCTCGAAGACGCGATGGTCGTCGAAGATCTCCGCGCCGCTCTGATCGAGCTGCCACTTCGCGTGCTCGCGCTCGCTCGGCCACGCGCACACGACCCGCACGTCATGCCCGCGGTCGGCGAGGCGCGTCGCGAACTGGAAGCAGAGGCTTTCGGATCCGCCGATCGGCGCGTACCCGCGCTTGACGAAAAGGATCCTCATCTCATTCCGACCCTCGGTCGGGCACAGCCCTCCCTCGGGCCGCGGTGCTCGACCTCGTCGCTACGCGCCTCGGTCTGCGCGCCGGGGGGACCGCGCCTCGGTCTGCGCGCCCGGGCGTACGCACTGGCGCCAGGCTTGCGATCTATGACGCTGCTGCGGTGTCGTCCACCCCGAGGAACTTGAGCCACGTGCGCTCTCCCGACCTGATGTACGAGGAGAAAAGGTAGCGCGGCGTGGCGGGCGGCCGGAACGGCTGCCGGAGCAGCGTCATGTGCGCCTCGGAGACGGTGCGTCCGCCCTTGCGGTGGTTGCACCCCTTGCACGCCGTGACGACGTTCTCCCACGTGTGCTGACCACCGCGATGACGCGGCGTCACGTGATCGATCGTGAGGTCGTTGCCACGCTTCCCGCAGTACTGGCACTTGTGGTCGTCGCGCGCGAGGATCTCGCGGCGCGTCAGCTTCACGACGGGGCGCGGGCGCTTCACGTGGTACGAGAGCCGGATGACCGACGGCGCGCGGAGCGATCGACGCTCGCTGCGGATCAAGACACCGTCGAGCTCGACGGTCTGCGCCTTCTCCTTCTCGAGGAGCACGACCGCCCGCCGGACGTTGCAGACGTTCAGCGGTAGGTAGTCGCTGTTGAGGACGAGTACGTTCGCGTCGATGGCTCCCATGGGTACTACCAGCGTAGCAGTTAGCGCGGTACGATCATGCGTGGAATGGCAGCTCGGACGACCCCCAACGATGGCTCGGACCGCGAGGGCTCGACGGGCACCTGGACCCTGAAGAAGGGGCTCGCCCAGATGCTCAAGGGCGGCGTGATCATGGACGTCGTCACGGCCGACCACGCGAAGATCGCGGAGGACGCCGGCGCGGTCGCGGTCATGGCGCTCGAGCGCGTCCCCGCGGACATCCGCGCGGCCGGCGGCGTCGCGCGCATGTCGGATCCGCAGAAGATCATCGAGATCATGAGCGCCGTGACGATCCCCGTCATGGCGAAGGCGCGCATCGGCCACTTCGTCGAGGCGCAGGTCCTCGAGGCGCTCGGCGTCGACTACGTCGACGAGAGCGAGGTCCTCACGCCGGCGGACATGCAGTTCCACATCCGCAAGCACGAGTTCAAGGTCCCGTTCGTGTGCGGCGCGCGCGACCTCGGGGAAGCGATGCGACGCATCAACGAAGGGGCGGCCATGATCCGCAGCAAGGGCGAGGCGGGCACCGGCAACATCGTCGAGGCCGTCACGCACCTGCGCGCGATCACGTCGCAGATCCGCGAGCTCCACGAGCACAAGGACGACGCCGCGTTCCTCGCGTCGAAGGCGAAGGAGCATCGCGTGCCGGTCGAGCTCGTGCGCGACGTCGCGCAGGCCGGGAAGCTCCCGGTCGTGCTCTTCTGCGCGGGCGGCATCGCGACCCCGGCGGACGCCGCGCTGACGATGCAGCTCGGGGCGGAGGGCAACTTCGTCGGATCCGGCATCTTCAAGTCGCAGGATCCGGCGCGCATGGCGAAGGCCGTCGTCGAGGCGACGACGCACTACACCGACGCGAAGCTCATCGCGGATGTCTCGCGCGGCCTCGGCGAGGCGATGCGCGGCATCACCCTCGAGGCGATCCCCGCCGAGGAGCGCCTCGCGGTCCGAGGCTGGTAGCCGCCGCGGTCGCCCGTGCGGGCGTCCTCGGCCTTCAGGGCGACTTCGCCGAGCACATCAAGACCCTCAAGGGCATGGGTATCGACGCCGTCGACGTCCGGCGCCCCGAGCAGCTCGACGACGTCGAGGCGCTCATCATCCCGGGCGGCGAGAGCACGACCATCGGCAAGCTCGCCGCGCGGTACGGGATCATCCCGAAGCTCCGCGAGCGCGTCGAGCAGGGGATGCCCGTGTGGGGCACGTGCGCCGGCGCGATCTTCCTCGCGACGGACGTGCCCGGCCATCCGCATCCGATCGCCGGCCTGATGGACATGACGGTCGAGCGCAACGCCTTCGGCCGCCAGCTCGACTCGTTCGAGCGCGATGTCGCCATCGATGCCATCGGCCCGGAGCCGTTCCACGCCGTGTTCATCCGCGCGCCGCTCATCGCGCGCGTCGGCCCGGACGTCGACGTGCTCGCGCGGCTCGACGACGGGACGATCGTCGCGGCACGGCAGGGCCGCCTCCTCGCGACCTCGTTCCACCCCGAGCTCACGCGCGACACGCGCCTGCACGAGCACTTCCTCTCGCTGGCGCACGGGTAGGAGATGGGCGTCCGAAGGGCCGGACCCTTCGACCTCCGCGGCGTCACGTCGTACGTCAATGCGGTCCTGCGCGATCCCGCGTCGATCATCGGCTGCGTCCTTCCCGCGCCGCTCGCCGGCGGCGCCGTCGCGGGCTGGCCGCGCCTGCTGCCCGGCGTGCTCGGGATCCCCTCGAACGTGCGCGTGTACATCGAGGAGCAGGGCGGCCGCTCACGCGCTGCCGCGCTCGTGTACGAGGCCTCGCACCGGCCCGAGTGGGTCATCGTCATCCTCGTCGGCGACCCGAACCCTGCGGGCGCGGACGGCGCGTTCCGCTTGCTGTCGTCGATCTGCGGGTCGGCGGCGCGCCGCGGCATGCACCGCGTCTTCGGCAGCGTCCCCGACGAGGCGCGGCCGCGCGAGACGTTCTTCCAGGCGGGCTTCTACTCGTACACGCGGGAGACCTGGTACGTGTCGACCGGCGCGCAGCTCCCGCGGCCGTCGCGCGAGAGCGCGGCGCGCGTCGCGAAGCCCGTCGACGCGCACGACATCTTCCGGTTCTACGTCGCGACGACCCCGCACGCGGTCCAGCGCGCCGAGCAGCTGTCCGTGCACGACTTCGACGTCGGGCGCGGCGCGGGCGCGTTCGAGCCTCCGCACCTCGTCGGCGGCAACCCGCTCGCGATGCGGCGGGCGACGACGCTCCTCGAACGTGCCGGCGATCGGCCGTGCGCGCTCGCGGTGTGCTTCCGCGGCCTCGAGCGGCACCCGCACGTCGTCAAGGTGCGCACCGCCGAGGTGAACACGGACGGCGCGCGCGATCTCCTGCGCGCGGCGGCGCAGGGGCTCCCCATGGATCGCCCGCTCGCCGCGCCCGTCCGCTCGTACGAGGACCACGTGGCCCGCGCCCTGCTGTCCGATGGCTTCAAAGAGAGCGCCACGGCTATGCTCTTCGTGAAGGAGCTCGCCGTGCGGATCGAGGAGCCAGCGCTCGCTCCCGTGGTGGTGAGATGACGTTCGACAGGGCCGTGACCGACGACCTCGACGCGCTGCTCCACTCCCTCCCGCCGTATCTCGAACAGCGTGTCCGCGTCCTCGAGGGCCTCGACGGCCTGCTCGAGGTCGTCATGGATCTCGGACGCCTGCCCGAGGCGCGCTTCGCGGACCGCGAGGAGAACCTCTCGAACCGCGAGGTCTCACCCGAGGACGTCGCGTACGTGATGTCGCGGATCGGCCAGTTCGGTGGCGACAACCGCGCCGGGATCGAGCGCACGCTCCACCGCATCAGCGCGCTGCGGAACCGCGCCGGCAAGGTCGTCGGGCTGACGCTGCGCGTGGGCCGCGCCGTCTACGGGACCGTCGACATCATCCGCGAGGTCATCGAGTCCGGGAAGAGCATCCTCCTCGTCGGACGTCCCGGCGTGGGGAAGACGACGCTGCTGCGCGAGGCCGCGCGCGTCCTCGCGGACGAGCTCGGGAAGCGCGTCGTCGTCGTGGACACGTCCAACGAGATCGCCGGAGACGGCGACATCCCGCATCCGGGCATCGGGCGCGCGCGGCGCATGCAGGTCCCGGCGCCCGCGCTCCAGCACGCCGTGATGATCGAGGCCGTCGAGAACCACATGCCCGAGGTCATCGTCATCGACGAGATCGGGACGGAGCAGGAAGCGGCCGCGTCACGCACGATCGCCGAGCGCGGCGTCCAGCTCATCGCGACCGCGCACGGCAACTCCCTCGAGAACCTCATGCTGAACCCGACGCTCTCGGACCTCGTCGGCGGCATCCAGACGGTGACGCTCTCGGACGAGGAGGCGCGCCGCCGCGGGACGCAGAAATCGGTGCTCGAGCGGAAGGCCCCGCCGACGTTCCAGGTCCTCGTCGAGATCCAGGCGTATCAGCGCATGGCCATCTACCCGGACGTGGCGCAGACCGTCGACGCGATCCTCCTCGGCGTCCCCGTGGCGCCGGAGATCCGCGAGCGCACGCCCGAGGGCCGTGTCGAGGTGACGAGCGCGCCGCCGCGCACGGGGCGGCGCGAGGATGGCGCGGTCACGCCGCGCAGCGTCGCGCGGACGATCGCGGCTGGCCGCGAGATGGTGAAGGTCTATCCGTTCGGGATCTCGTGGAACCGCGTCGAGGAGGCCGGGCGCGGGCTCGGCCTGCCCATCGCGATCGTGCGCGAGCCCGAGGAGGCCGACGTCGTGATCACGCTGAAGAACTACTACCGCCGCAAGACGCCGCGCCTGCGCGACGCCGAGCAGTCGGGGATCCCGATCTTCATCGCGCGCAGCAACTCCGCATCGCAGATCGCGGCCGCGCTCTCGAGCGTGTTCGAGATGCGCCGGGGCCCCGAAGAGTCGGCGCTCGACGAGGCGCGCGAGGCCATCGAGGCCATCCAGAACGGGCAGACCGAGGAGATCGAGCTCGCGCCGCAGCCGGCCATCGTGCGCCGCCTGCAGCACGAGCTCGCGGAGCGCGCGAGCCTGTCGTCGAGCAGCTCGGGCCACGAGCCCTATCGCCGGGTGCAGATATACCGGTGAATCACCGGTGACCGTGGCGCGCCGCCGCGGGCTGCTCCTCTCGTTCGAGGGCGGGGAAGCATCGGGGAAGTCGCTGCAGGCGCGGCGGCTCGCCGAGACGCTCCGCTCGCGCGGCGTCGACGTCGTCCTCGTGCGGGAGCCCGGCGGGACGCCGGCGGGGGAACGGATGCGCGAGATCTTCCTACACGCGAAGGACGTCGCGATGACCCCCGAATCGCTCGCTCTGCTCGTGACCGCGTCGCGCGCGCAGCTCGTGCGTGAGGTCATCCGTCCCGCGATCGAGCGCGGCGCGGTCGTGATCGCCGACCGCTACTTCGATTCGACCCTCGCGTACCAGGGCTACGCCGGCGGTGCCGATCTCGACGGATTGCGCGCGCTGCAGCGCTTCGCCGTCGGCGACACGGTGCCCGAGCGCACGTTCCTGCTCGACATCGCCGTCGACGTCATCGTCGCTCGGCGCGAGCAGGCGAAGCGGCGGTGGGATCGCTTCGAGGTCGAGGGGCGCGTCTTCCACGAGCGCCTGCGCGACGGATACCTGCGGCTCGCCGCGGCCGAGCCCCGTCGCTTCGTCGTCGTCCAAGGCGACCGCGACCCCGCGACGGTCGCCCTGGAGATCGCACGGGAGGTCGACGCGCTCCTCGCGACACCCGCCTGAGCGCGACCGACCGCGAAGTACCATCCGCGCCGATGAAACTGGTGATCGCGGTCGTGCACAGCGAGGACGCGGGCGCGCTCATGGACGCGCTCACGGACAAGGAGTACCGCGTCACGCGGCTGCACTCGACCGGCGGCTTCCTGAAGCAGACGAACGCGACGATCATGGTCGGCGTGGAGGAGCCGCAGGTGGACGACGTCCTCGGCGTGATCCGCGAGACCTGCCACGCGCGCAACCAGTACATCAACCCGATGCCCCCGCTCATGGAGCCGGGCGAGTTCTACATGCCGTATCCGGTGGAGGTCACCTTCGGCGGCGCGACGGTCTTCGTCATCGACGTCGCGCGCCACGAGCGGCTCTAGCCCTCGAGTCGCGACCGATCCGCGATGAATGGCCTTCAGGCAGGGTGGGGGCTGTGCGGCCGTGCGACAGAGGGCCGCCCAGCATGGTCCTAGTACTGACGTACTAGGCCTTGCGGGGTGTCTGTTCCGTACGGCGCAATGTTTAGGGGTTTCCAAGCCGTATCGCGACCCTGTACGCTTCCTCCCGCGCTAACCGGCCAAGCCGCTGGGGGTGAGCCGGAGCGACGTTTCTGGAGGGGTTACAAATGCGTCGCATCGTGTCCGCCCTGATCGCGCTCGCGTCGCTGGTCCTCGCTGGTGGAGCCGGCTCGACTGGTTTCTAGAACCCTCGACCCGCGTTCTCTGTCGATCAGCGAACTACTGAAGGGGAGCGTCAAGACGCTCCCCTTCGTGTTTGTACCCCGTCGTACTTCGATCCGACGTGCCTTCATCCCTATCGTGCGGCCCGTGCTCGGGATAAAGCCGCCGCGTCTGGCCCGACTCGTCGTCGCGGTATTCGTACTAGGTACCGCAGCGATCGCGGCAGCGAGCTATCCCCCGGTCGGTCCAGTCAACGTGCCGCGGCTGCTGTTCTGGATCCTCATCACAGCGGGCGCCGCCGCTCTTCCGGTGAAGCTGCCGGGCGGGGTCCACGTGACGATGACGACGGCGCCGCTTCTCGCGACGGCGTTCGACCAGATGCTGCCGCAGCCATTCGCCGTGTGCTGGGTCGCCGTCATCGGAACGATCGAGCTGCGCGACCTTCGCCGCGAGATCCCGTGGTATGGCTCCCTCTACAACAAGTTCAACTACGCGCTCGCGGGCTTCGCCGCCTGGCTGACGATCATGTCCACGGGTCAGTGGGTCGGGAGCGACCCCGTCCTCATCGTGCTGCAGGTCGCCCTGGTCGGTGCTGTGTTCATGGTGGTGAACAACACCCTCAGCGTGCTGGCGGCGAGCGCGCGTACCGCGACACCCGCGCGCCGTGTGTTCGCGATCTCGCTGCGCAACGTCGGGGTCGGACTCGTCTCGCAAGTGCCGCTCGGCTGGCTCATGGTCGAGATCGCGACGGTCGTGGGCGAGTGGGCGACGCTGCTGTTCATCGTCCCGTTGCTCCTCGCGCGTTACTCGTTCACGAAATACACCGAGCTGCGCGAGCTCTTCTTCGGTTCCGTGAGCGCGCTCTCGCAGGCGATCGATGCGAAAGACGGCTTCACTCGCGGTCATGCGGACCGCGTGTCCCGGATCGCCGGAGCGATCGCCCGCGAGATGGGATTGTCGGAGCGCGACATCGAGCAGATCGAGCTCGCCGCGTTGCTCCATGACATCGGGAAGATCGGTGTCGAGGATCGGATACTTCTCAAGCCGAGCCGTCTCGAGCCGGAAGAGACGCAGGTGATGCAGCTCCATGCGATCTACGGGGCGGCGATCCTCGAGCCATCGGCCGCTCTGCGGCCGCTGGTCCCGCTCGTACGGCATCACCACGAGAACTACGACGGCACCGGGTACCCCGAAGGTCTGAAGGGTGACGAGATCCCGCTCGGGTCTCGCATCATCATCGTCGCTGACGCCTACGAAGCGATGACAAGCGACCGCGTCTATCGCAAGGCTCCGGGTCACGACCATGCGATGGCGCAGCTCACCAAGTACAAGGGGATCCAGTTCGATCCGAAGACCGTCCGTGCGCTCGAGCAGCTCGTCCAGAAGCAAGGCCCGGCTGCGTTCGAGCAGAGCGATCTACCGCCGATCACATACGAGACACTGGCGGAGGTGCGCCGGCGCCTGGACCAGCGCTCGATCGCGCACGACGCTGTCCATGCTGGCTAGCGGACCGGTCCTCGGAGTGATCGCGGGCTGGGCGCTCGGTGGCCGGATCTCCAGCCTCGGCGGCCTGCGCGTCCGCTGGTGGCCGCTCCTTGCTCTCGCCGTGACGCTTCGCCTGATCGCGAGCACGACCGGTGAGCGGGCATCCATCGTCCATGTCGCGGCCTTCGCTGGGATCGCGGCGGTCGCTCTGGCCAACTGGCGCGTCGCAGGGATGCTGCCCATCGCCGTCGGATCGACGCTCAACCTGGCTGTCGTCGCGGCCAACGGCGGGATGCCTGTCGATCACGCGGCGCTCGCCACTGCCGGCGCGAACATGCCGAGCGATCGTTTGCACGTGCCGCTGACCGAAGCGAGCGCTTTGGCCGTTCTCGCGGACCGCATACCGGTCGCGCTGTTCCGTGCCGTGTACAGCCTCGGTGACGTCCTGATAGCGGCCGGCGGTTTCTTGGTGCCATTCGTGACCATGCGTCGCCGGTGATCCGCGCACCGGCGCTCGAGGCCCTGCGATCGCCGAACTTCGCGCTCCTCTGGTCGGCGCAGGTCATCAGCGGGTTCGGGGATCGGATCACGGTCGTCGCGCTGGCCTATGTGACGTGGGTGCGGACCCAGTCAGCGCTATCGACCGCGCTGGCCGTCGTCATCGCATCGCTGCCGCATGCGATCTTCGGGTTCTTCGGTGGAGCGATCGCCGATGCGGTCGGTCATCGGCGCGCGATGATCGCGACCGACCTGCTGCGCGTCATGGCGATCGGCGCTATCCCGCTCACGCTCCTCGCGGGGGGACCACTGTGGATCGTCTATGGCCTCGTGCTCACGGCGGCGCTCTGCGCGACGGTGTTCAACCCAGCGCGGCTCGCGATCGTGCCCGACCTCGTGCCGGCGGAACGTCTCGGCGCGAGCAACTCGCTGGTGTACGCGTCCGACCGCACGGTCGAGATCCTCGGCGTGCTGGTCGCTGGAGCGCTCGTCGCGGCGTTCGGAGAAGGGGCGTTCCTCGTCGACGCGGCCACGTTCGCGCTGTCCGCGGTCCTTCTACGGCTGATCGATCCTCCGGACCGGCCATCCCGAGGTCTGTCGTGGGCGCGGCTCCTCGGGGAAGTGGCCGATGGGCTCCGTCTCCTTCGAGAGCACGCGGTCCTTCGCGCGAATACGGTCTTCTCGCTGCTCGGGCAGCTGTCCCTTCCGGTGATGAACGGCTTGACGCCTGTGCTCATCTTCCGGGAATACGGTCTCGGTGCCGAGGAGTTCGCCGCGACGGAGGCGGCCATCGCGGTCGGTGCGGTGGTCGCCGGCGTCGCATACCCAAGCATCGCCGCCGGAGTGCGGAAGGGCAGGCTGATCGTCGCCGGATTCGCGCTGTACGGCGCGGTCGTGGTCGGGATCGCGGCGTCACCGGGTCTCAATGTCACGCTCGCACTGCTGCTGCTGTTGGGATTCGCGAACGTGCTCTTCTTCGTCTCGAACGTCACGCTCGCCCAGGAGGCCACGCCGCCCGCGCTCAGGGCGCGCGTGTTCGGATCGCGCACCGCGCTGCTGCACGTGACGTGGCTGCCGATGATCCTCGCCAGCGGTGCTCTCGCCGAAGGTACGCAGGTGCAGATCCTCCTCGCCGCGGCAGGCGGGTTGACCCTGGTCGTCGCGACCGTCGGAGCGCTGATCCCGTCCATCCGCGACGTTCCATAGCGAGCGGGCGTTCGTTCTGCCCGCCACCACTCCCGGGCGCAACGCAGCCGCTTGACATGTACGAATAGGGGACAGAACATGCCTCGCGCCATGGGTAACAGAGGCGCGGGAGCCCAGCCAGCGCCCGATTTTGCTCGGGAAGCGTACATCTGATGGTCCAGAAGGCCATCGTCGTCGCCGATGACGACGCCTCCATCCGCTCGCTGCTGAAGCAGCTCCTGCAGGACGAGGGGTACGCCGTCCACGAGGCTTCCACGGGGATCGAGGTCGTCGATCGGGTGAAGGAAAGCTCGCCCGACCTCGTGATCATGGATGTGCGGATGCCCGAGCTCGACGGCATCGAGGCGCTCTCCCGCGTGAAGGCCACGTCGCCGAAGACGGCGGTCCTGATCATGACGGCGTTCGGGAGCTCGAACGCGGCGATCCGCGCGATGGAGCTCGGCGCGTTCGACTACGTGACGAAGCCGTTCGAGCTCGACAAGATCAACTACACCGTCCAGAAGGTCTTCGAGTACCAGGATCTCGCCCAGGAGGTCGAGGTCCTGCGCGGCGAGATCTCCTCGCTCGTGCAGACGGAGCGGATCGTCGGGAACTCGCCGGCGATGCAGGAGGTCTACAAGACGGTCGGCAAGGTCGCGAAGTCCGACGCGACGGTCCTCGTCACCGGTGAGAGCGGCACGGGCAAGGAGCTCGTCGCGGAGGCGCTGCACTACAACTCGAGCCGTCGCGCCGGACCGCTCGTGAAGGTGTCGTGCGCGGCGCTCCCCGAGACGCTCCTCGAGGCCGAGCTGTTCGGTCACGAGAAGGGATCGTTCACCGGCGCGCTGACGCAGCGGCGCGGCCGCTTCGAGCTCGCCGACAAGGGCACGATCTTCCTCGACGAGATCGGCGAGATGAGCCTGCAGACGCAGACGAAGCTGCTGCGCGTGCTCCAGGACCGCAAGATCGAGCGCGTCGGCTCGGCGATCCCGATCAAGGTCGACATCCGCGTCATCTGCGCGACGAACAAGGATCTGCAGAAGCAGGTCGAGCAGAACAGGTTCCGCGATGACCTCTTCTACCGGCTCAACGTGATCAACATCCACATGCCGCCGCTGCGCGACCGCAAAGAGGACATCCCGGCGCTCGTCGAGCACTTCCTCGCGAAGCACCGCTACAGCGCGACCGCGCAGCCGGCCGCGATCAGCGAGGAGGCGCTGCGCCGCCTCATGGAGTACGACTGGCCCGGTAACGTGCGCGAGCTCGAGAACGTCGTCGAGCGCGCGGTCGTGCTCTCGCGCGGGCAGATCATCACCAGCCGCGAGCTGCCGTTCGGGGACCACGAGGGCGATCACGAGGATGGCGAGGGCATCGAGGTCGCGACGGAGCGGTCGTTCTTCAAGAAATCCGTCTCGCAGTTCGAGAAGGACCTGATCATGAAGGCGCTGCGCGATGCCGCCGGGAACCGGTCGAAGGCGGCCGAGATGCTCGGGATCTATCGTCGGCTGCTCTATGCCAAGATCAAGGAGTACGGGCTCGAGGGCTACCCCCCGAAGGCCCAAGCCCGCTAGCACCGCGCCGAGCGCGGTCCGCATCGTCGACGCTGTCGGATCGTCGACGCGCAGCTGGGACGCCGCCGTCACCGATGCCGTCCGCGGCGCCAAGGACGACGCGCCGGAGCCGATCGCCGTCGAGGTGGGCCGGCTCTGGGCCGACCTCGACGGGAAGAGCGCGATCCGCCGCTACCGGGCGTCGGTCAAGATCGCCTACCGCCAGCCGCTGATGCCGCCGGCGGTGGCGCGCGGCGCGAGGACGCGCGCCCGCGGGTCCTGAGCCGTAGGCCTTTCGGCCATCTGTCGGATCCGTTGACATCTTGACCGCGTCGATGCCACGCTCTCGCCTCGCAGCCCACCTGGCTGGGGAGAAGGTGAGACCCGTGGCGGATACCGACGGTCGCGAGGCGCTCGCGCAGGTCCTCGTCGCCAACGACGGCGAGGTCGTCGCGCGCCTGCGGCTCTCCGCGGCGGAAGCGGCCCGCGTGTGCCGCGTGACGCCGCGCCAGCTCATCTACTGGACCAAGAAGGGGCTCGTCCGCCCGTCCCCTGAGAGCGAGCACGATTACGACGTCTTCGCGATGGAGAAGGTCATCCGGATCCGCCAGGCGCTCGAGAAGGGGCACTCGCTCGAGCGCGCGGCCCAGAGCGTCCAGCGCGAGATGGACCAGCTGGCAGCGGACGTCGACCGCATCGCGCGCCTCACCCCGGAGGAGACGGAGCACGAGCTGCGGCGCCGCCTCGAGGCGCTGGAGGAGCGGGTCGCCGCGCTCCGGCGGTCGCTCCCGGCGTCGCTCGGGATCGCGCGTCTGCGCCGCGCGGTCGCGCTGCTCGCCCGGCTCGAGGCGCAGGGCCAGCTGCACCAGAACGGGTCGGACGGCGAGGCCGCGAAGGCCCTCGCACTGCGGCTCGGCCGCGCCGTCGACGAGCTCGAGCACGTCATTCGGGAGATGCCCGTCCCGGCCTGAGCGGCCCCCGCCGGTACGCTCGGAGCCGTGACCTTCCGCACCGCCGCCGCCGTCGCCGCCGGCAAGCTCACGCGCGCCGGTCTCCGAACGCTCGGGCGCGGCGCGACCGCGCTCCCCGGGCTCGTCGCGCTCGCGGTCGACCCGGGCGCGATCGGCGCCATGACGGCGGGGCTCGCACACGGCGCGGTCCTCGTGTCGGGCACGAACGGGAAGACGACGACGGCACGGATGCTCGCGGACGTCGTCCGCGCGGCCGGGTGGGCGCCGATCCACAACCGCTCGGGGTCGAACCTCGACCGCGGCATCGCCGCGGCGCTGCTGGCCGAGGCCGACTGGTCCGGCGCGCCGAGCGGCGACGTCGCGATCTTCGAGGTCGACGAGGCGTCGGTGCCGCGCGTCCTCGGCCGCATCGAGCCGCGCGTCGTGCTCGTCACGAACCTCTTCCGCGACCAGCTCGACCGCTATTTCGAGGTCGATCAGCTCGCGCGGCGCATGGCGTCGTCGTTCGCGGCGCTCCCCGAGACGACGACCCTCGTCCTGAACGCGGACGACCCGATCGTCGCCCGGCTCGGCGACGAGCACCGCGGGCGGACGCTCTTCTTCGGGATCGACGATCCGACGGTCGGCGGCAAGGTGCCGCAGGCGATCAGCGACGCGACGCACTGCCCGCGCTGCGGGACCCGCCTGCGCTACGAGCGGGTCATCCTCGCGCACGTCGGCGACTGGTCGTGCCCCGGGTGCGGGCTGTCGCGGCCGCGTCGCGACGTCTCGGCGCGCGCTGTCGAGCTGCGCCGCGACGGCAGCCTGCTCCATCTCGGCGGCGCCGTCGCGTCGGCGGTCGACGCGGTCGAGGTCCCCGTGCCCGGCCTCTACAACGCGTACAACGCGCTCGCGGCGGTCGCGGCCGCCGAGGCGCTCGGGATCGGGCTCACGACCGCGGCGCGGGCGATCGCGGCGTTCCGCCCGGCGTTCGGCCGCCTCGAGGTCGTCGAGGCCGACGGTCGGCGCCTGCGCATCGTCCTCGTGAAGAACCCCGCCGGATTCAATGCCGCCATCGGCGCGCTCCTCGAGCAGGGTGGTCAGCACCGTCTCCTCGCCGCGCTGAACGACCAGGACGCCGACGGCCGCGACGTCTCGTGGATCTGGGACGCCGATTTCGAGGCGCTCGTCCCCGCGGTCGAGCACGCCGTCGTGACCGGGCTGCGCGCGCGCGACCTCGCGCTGCGCTTCAAGTACGCGGGCCTCCCGCGCGACAGCATGGAGGTCGCCGACGGCTGGGCGCACGCCGTGCGCCGCGCGATCGAGCTCACGCCGATCGGCGCGGAGGTCGTCGTCGTCACGACGTACACGGCGATGCTGGCGCTGCGCGACGCGCTCGCGCGCATGGGGTTCGTCCGGCAGTTCTGGGAGGACTGACGGCCGAACGGCACTTTCGCAGCTGACCTCCGCGCCCGCACTGTCGATCGCATGAAGGACCTCATTCGCAAGAACGGACGATCCGCGATCGCGCCGATCCTCCTCATGGGACGGCACCGCGTCGCGCGGCCGCTCCCCGAGCCGCCGCGCATGCGCCACGTGTCGAAGCGCGGCATGCCCGCTACCGACCGCATCGGGAAGCTGCTCGAGGAGTGGATGAGCGAGATCCGCGTGGGGTACACCGAACCCGGCGAGTGACTCGGCCGGCCGCTCGGCCGGTACGATCGGGACGTGGACCTGCGCATCTGCCACCTCTATCCCGACCTCATGTGCATCTACGGGGACCGCGGCAACGTGATCACCCTCGCGCAGCGCGCACGCTGGCGCGGCATCGACGTCGAGACGCGCGACCTGCAGGCCGGTGACGCGCTCGATCCCGAGTGGGCGGACCTCTACTTCTTCGGCGGCGGCCAGGACCAGGGTCAGGATGTCGTCTCGAAAGACCTGCAGAGCTCGAACGGGAACGCGCTGCGTCAGGCGTTCGGATCCGGGGCGGCCGCGCTCTCCGTCTGCGGCGGCTACCAGCTCCTGGGCCACGAGTACGTCCCGGCCGAGGGTCCGTCGATCCCCGGCCTCAGCGCGATGGACGTGATCACGCGAGCCGGCAAGATCCGCTTCGTCGGGAACCTCCTCGCCGAGGCGCCGCAGGGAACGCTCATCGGCTTCGAGAATCACTCGGGATACACATATCTCGGCCCGAAGGCGCGCCCGCTCGCGACGGTGCTCGTCGGGCACGGCAACAACGGCGAGGACAAGACGGAAGGCGCGGTGCAGGGCCGCCTCGTTGGCACGTATTGCCACGGATCCGTGCTTCCCAAGAACCCGTGGCTCGCGGACATGCTCCTCACGTGGGCGCTCGAGCGCCGCCACGGCGCGGTCCAGCTGGAGCCCCTCGACGACAGCGACGAGCTCGCGGCGCAGCGGTCGGCAGCGGAGGTGGCCCGGGCGCGCCCCTGACCGCGGCGGGAAAGGCCCCGCCGATGGAGCGGTCCAGTGCCCCGCCCGCTTCGCCTCGCTGGCGCCGTCCTCGCGCTCGTACCCGTGTTCGCCCTGGCGTTCGCCACCACGGCCGCCGCGGACAGCGGCTGCGGGGCCATCGGCAAGCCACCGTGCACGATCCTCCGTCCTGTCCCGGCGCCGTCGCACCGCTCGGTCCCCGCGGACGCTCCGGCGTGCGTCGTCGTCGTCGGTGGGCTCGGCTCACCACCGAACGACGACTTCTTCGATCCGATCCTCGATCATCTGGACGCCGCTGCTGATGGCCGACCGATCCTGAACGTCCGCTTCGGCCATGACCGAGGCGACCGGTACGGCTACGACACCTACGGCGCGATCGACCGCAACGCAGCTCAGCTTCGCGCGCTCGTCCGCGACCTGTCCGACGAATGCTTCACGATCGACCTGCTCGCCCACTCGATGGGCGGCGTCGTCGCCGACCGCGCGTTCTCCATGGGGCTGTCCTCGACCGACGGCGTCGCGACGTACGTTCCGTTGTCCAGCCCTCACAACGGATCTTTCGCGGCGCGCGCCATTCGCCTGGGTGTCGAGCTCGACGACGCGTTCGCCGATGCCGCGAGCGCGGTCGCGCGGGGGACCGGCCTGCACGATCCGACGAGCGCCGCGGTGCGTGGACTGGCCGAGCGGAGAAAGCCGCGTCCGCCGCGCGACGTCGCTACCGTGCGACCGCGTCTCGTCTCCGACCTCACCGTGCTCCGCCGGGACAACGTCGATCGTCGCTACGACGTCCGTGAATACCTGCCCGCGTCGGGGGCCGAGGCCGAAGGGCACGGCGGGATCGTCCGGAATGCGCGAGCTCAGAACGTGGCCGTGCGCACGATCAGGGAACATCGCGTCCCGCCGGACGACCGCTCCGCTGCCGAGATCGGGGCCGCTTCCCTCGCGAGCAGGACCGTGGAGCGGTACTGGGGCGGCCTCGTCGCTTTCGGCGGACTTGCGCTTGCCAGCGTGGCCATCGGATCCGCCGTCGGCGGCGCCGCGCGCGACGCCGCGGACGCGATCGGAGAAGGTGAGGGGCTCGGCGGGGCCGCCAGCGCGGTCGGCGGTGACGCCGCTGCGCTCGCCGACCGCGCGGTCGACCACTTCAGCGATGGGATCGAGCTCGTCCGAGCAGCGTCGGAGATCCGCACGCCGCTCCCGGTCGCCGCTCTGAAGCTGGTGGTCGAGACGGTCTTCGACCGATGAACGAGCGAGGTCAGGCGCTCGTCGAATTCGCGCTCGTCCTCCCGTTCCTCCTGCTCTTCGCGCTCGCGATCGTCCTCATCGCCGAGATCGGCGTCGCGCGGCTCGCGCTCGAGCACGCCGCGGCCGAAGGCGCGCGCGTCGGCTCGCTCACGAACGACGACGAGGAGATCGTTGGGGCGATCCGCGCGGCGGCCGCACCCCTCGACGCCACGCGAGTGCGTCCGACGATCGAGCCCGGCGAGCACGACGCACCACGGTCCGGCGACCCACGGGGCTCGATCCTGCGGGTCGCCCTCGAGTACGCGGTCCCGGTGCCGCTCGCGTTCGCGGGTCTCCCGAGCGTGACCGTGCGCGGGTGGGCCGCACGGGTCATCGAATGGACACCGTGAAGCGCGATGACGGGCAGGCCCTCGTGTTCGCCGCGCTCCTGCTCGGCGTCGCCGCGGTCGCGGTCGTCGGCCTCCGCGACGTCGCCGACCGGATCGTGAACGGCGTTCGCGACGAGCGAGCGGGGGAGGCCGCGGTCGTCGCAGGTGGCGCGGCCGTCGCCGATCTCCTGTTCGCGCGGTCCAGCGCGCTCGGCCACGAGCTCGACCGCGCCGAGACCGCCGCGTTCGCCGCCGACCCGGCCGTCACCGACGCCGCTCGGGACGCGGCCGTCCGTCTCGCGCGTGCGCATGGTCGTGCCGATCCGACCGACGTGCGCGTCCTCGCCTTCGGCTTCGAGATCGAGGTGCACCTGACGCTCGCGGGCCGCGCTCACGTCGCGCTGCTCGAGGCGGACCCGTGATGCGCGCATTCCCGGCGCGCGCGGTCGCCGCGGTGCCGCGCGGCGTCCTCGCGGTCGCTGCCGTCGCGCTCGCCGCTGTCGCCGTGGCGACGGCGGTGCTGCCCGCACCGCCCCCGGCCGCGAGCGCGCCGGTCGCGGCGCTGTCCGAGCGGCTCGGCCCGAAGACGTGGGCGCTCGCGATCCCGGTGGGCTGGCTCGCGGCGCCGATCGCGGGGCTACGCGCGGATGACGTGCTCGATCTCGTCGGCACGCGGCCGAGCGAACGCGCCACCGCCTCCGACGTCGCGAAAGGCCTCCGCGTGATGAGCGCCGACGAGCGCACCCTCGTCGTCGAGCTCACGGCGGAGGACGCATCCGCGATCGCGAGCGCGCGCGCCCGCGGGCTCTCGCTCATCCCGATCGTTCGCTCGACGCGATGACCCGCGCCGCCGTGTTCGGTCCCACGTTCGACGCCGCCGTCGAGCTGCTCGGGCTCGAGCGTGTCGAAGAGCGACCCGACCTCGTGCTCGTCGACCTCGCGGATGCCGACGCCGTCGCCGCGGCCGCGGAGATCGCCGCCGCCGTCCCGCGGATCGTGATCGCCCGGCCGGAGCACGAGCGGCTCCTGCGCGCCGCCGGGGCCTCCGTCCTCATCGCCCCATCGGCCCACGCCGCCGCGATCGGGCCGCTCATCTCCGCGGCGACGCCCTCGCCGGGGCGTGCCGCGACACGGCTCGTCGTCGTGACCGGCACGCGCGGTGGGATCGGCCGGACGCTGCTGGTGACGGGTCTCGCCGAACGCCTCGCCGCGCGTACCTCGGTCCTCGTCATCGACGCGACGGGATCGGGCGCGGCGGGCTGGTGGCTGCGCCTCGCGCCCGGTCCGTGGTCGGATCTCGAAGGTCTCGTCGACGAGCTCACCGCGGAGCACCTCGCGGTCGTCGCCGCGGAGCGCGACCGGCTGCGCGTCATCGGCGGGACCTCGGCGATGCCGACGGCGGCGCTCCTCAGCGCGGCGGCGCGCGCGGCCATCGGGATCGCGGACCTCGTGCTCGTCGATGCGCCGCCGCTGTTCGACGATCGCACGCGCTCGCTGCTCGAGCAGGCGGATCGCGTGCTCCTCGTCGCGACGGCCGATGCCGCCTCGGTCGCGGCCATCGACGGATGGATCGACGACGATCGCTCGTGGCTGATCGCGTCGCGGACACGTGCCGACCGTGTCGGGCCGCACGGCGTCTTCCGCTGGCTGCCGGACGATCCCGCCGCGGTGCGCTCTGCCGAGCGCGGCCAGTCCATCGTCGGCGGCGCGCTCGGCCGCGCCTACGACGACCTCGCGGAGCTCCTGGCGCTGGACATCTCGTGACGCTCGCGCTGCGTGCGCGTCTCGAGCGCGCGCTCGTCGCGCGACTGCGGGAGGCGCCGGACGGCCGCCCACGGCGCGACCAGCTCGGGCCGCTGCTGCGCGAGTCCCTCGCCGCGGAGCGCGCCGTCGTGCCGTCGACGGAGCTGCGCTCTCTCGAGCGCTGGTTCGACGACCGTCTCTTCGGCCTTGGTGACCTCGCGCCGCTCCTTCGCGACGAGCGTGTGAGCGAAGTGATGGTGAACGGCACACGCGGCGTCTGGGTCGAGCGCGACGGCCGGCTCGAGCGGACCGCGGTCCAGATCCGCGACGAGGAGGAGATCCTCGTCCTCATCGAGCGCCTCGTCGCGCCGCTCGGCCGGCGCATCGACCTCGCCAATCCTCTGGTCGACGCGCGGCTCCCCGACGGCTCGCGCGTCCATGCTGCGATCCCGCCCATCGCCCTCGGCGGACCGGTGTTGACCATCCGACGGTTCGCGTCGCGGCCGCTCGGTCCCGACGATCTCGTCCGCAGCGGCACCGCGAGCGCGGAGGCGGTCGCGTTCCTCGTCGACGCGGTGAAGGGCAGACGCAGCGTCCTCGTTTCCGGCGGCACCTCGAGCGGCAAGACGACGACGCTGAACGCGCTCGCATTCGCGATCGGTGCCGACGAGCGGATCGTCACGATCGAGGACGCCGCCGAGCTGCGTCTGCCGCAGGAGAACGTCGTCGCCCTCGAGACGCGTGCCCCGAGCGTGGAGGGGCTCGGCGCGATCGACGTGCGGACGCTGCTCCGGAATGCGCTCCGCATGCGGCCGGATCGCATCATCGTCGGCGAGGTCCGCGGCGGCGAGGCGCTCGACATGCTGCAGGCCATGAACACGGGCCATCGTGGATCGCTCACGACCGCTCACGCGAACGGTCCATACCACGCGCTCATCCGCCTCGAGACGATGGCGCTCATGGCCGGCATCGACATCCCGCTCCCCGCGGTGCGCGAGCAGATCCGCCACGGCATCGACGTCGTCGTGCACCAGGAGCGCGACGCCGAAGGCCGGCGACGGATCGTGGCGATCGCGGAGATTGATCCGACGCGCGGCGATCCGTACGCGCTGCGCGAGGTCGCGCTCTGACGATCGCGCTCGCCGCCGTGTCGTTCGTCCTCGGGGCCGTCGCCCTCGCACCACGGCTGCTCCCGGTGGCGCGGCGCTGGTCCGCGGTCCTTGCCGCGCGCCGGTGGCGGCGGGACCGGCGCGCCGCGGTCCCCGCGCTCGTGGAAGCGATCGCGTCCGCCCTCGGCAGCGGCCTCTCGCTGCCGCAGGCGTTCGCCGAGATCGCGCCCGCGATGCCGGCGGCCCTCGCCGCGCCGACGCGCCACGTCGCGGCCTCGCTCTCGCTCGGCGCGCGGCTCGACGACGCGCTCATCGCGTATCGGGGCACGATCGCGGATGAGGACCTCGCCCCGATCGCCGTCGTGCTGGGCGCGTTCGCGCGGGCTGGCGGACGCGTCGCGCGCAGCCTGTCGCGCGTCGCCGCGCTGCTGCGCGGGCGCCTCGCGCTCGCCGACGAGCAGGCCGCGCTCACGGCGCAGGGACGCGTGTCCGCCGCGGTCCTCGTGCTGCTCGCGCCGCTCGGTGCGATCTTCCTCGCGATCTCGATGCCCGACTACATCGGGATCCTCCTCGGCCGCGGCCGCGGGATGCTCGTCGCCGCGCTCGTCCTCGAGGCCGTCGCGGCGCTCTGGCTGCACCGGCTCCTACGCGTGCCGACCACCGGCTCGTCGCTCGCGTCGCTGCTGGACGCGGTCGTCGTGGGTCTCGAGTCGGGCATGACGTTCGAGCAGGCGCTGCGGTCGCTCGTCGTGCGCGCGCCCGATGTCGGACGGCTCCCGGAGGCGCGCCGTCTCCTCGCCGATCTCGCGCTCGGCCAGGGATCGCGCCGCGCGTTCGGAGCCTTCGCCGCGGCCGGCCCGGCGGAGGCGCGTGTCGCCGCGCTCATCGCGTCATCCACGCGGTTCGGCGCGCCGCTCGCCGACCTGCTGGTGCTCCAGGCCGACGCGCTGCGCGACGCGGATCGCCGCCGGGCCGAGGCGGCTGCGCGCCGGCTGCCGGTGCTCATGCTGTTCCCGCTCACGTTCTGCGTCCTACCGGCGCTGCTCATCGTGTTCCTCGGCCCGCCGCTGCTCTCGCTGGTGAACTGAGGGTCGACGGTAGTGAAGGGCAAGACCGGCCGAGGTAGGCGACTACCCGCCCAGATCGAACGGGCCGAGGCGATCGCAGGCCGGATACACGTTCTGCGCGGCGAGCGCGTGATGCTCGATGAGGACCTCGCCGTCCTCTACGGTGTTCCGACCAAGCGGCTGAACGAGGCGGTCGGGCGCAATCTTCGGCGTTTCCCGCCTGACTTCATGTTCCGCCTCACCAAAGACGAGGCGACGGCTTTGAAGTCGCAATTTGCGACTTCAAACGAAGGCCGCGGCGGACGCCGCCGGTCCACTCCACGTGCTTTCACCGAGGAAGGCGTGGCGATGCTCTCGAGCGTCCTGCACGGTCCCCGCGCCGTCGCGGTGAACATCCTGATCATGCGCGCCTTCGTGCAGCTGCGGCGCGCGCAGGGCCAGTACGCGGAGCTGCGCCAGCGCATCGAGGAGCTTGCCAACCGCGTGCAGGGCCACGACGAGCTTCTCGCCGAGATTCTTGAGGCACTCAGTGCCCTTGAACAGCCTCCATCTCGACCAGCGCGCCCGCTCGGCTTCCGTCCGCCCTCGACCACCTCCGGCCCGACAGCGCGCCGTCGCCTGCCGCGGCACTGAGCGCTATCGCTCCATCTCCCGCCGGCGCCGCCTTGTCGACAGCCCTCTGACACTTGTAGCCACGCCCGGCAGAATCCAGCGGAAGGAGTAACTCCCCTTGAAGATCTACCTCTCCGCGGCGGGTGAGCGGTGGTGGGCGATCGCACCTGAGATTCCCGGCGCGACCTCCGAGGACGCGCCATCACGGGACGAAGCTCTCGGGCGATGCCGGCGCCGCGCCGAGGAAGAGCGAGAGGCGCTCGCGCGCTTCGGTTTCCGCCTGAACGTCGATCCGGAGGAGACGGTCGTCGACTACAAGGGGCGCTGGTGGCTCATGCCCGAGTGGCTGGGCCCGGTGCGGCCTGCGCTCAGAGACGCCGTCGTGCGGCGGATGGACGAGATCGTGGGTCAGGTCGATGCGTTCCTGTCGGAGCTGGCGCCGGACGAGTGGGACCGGCGTCCCGGAGAGGGCTGGAGCATCCGGATGGTCCTCGACCACATGGCGAGCGGCTTCGGCATCGGGCTGCGGCGCTTCGAGCGCTGGCCTCTCGAAGCGAACGAGGCTCACGCCTGCGCGCTCAGCGAGCTGCGAGCCCGCCTCGCCGAGCTTGCGGGACGGCGCGTCCTCGTCACGCAGTGTGGGATGAATTCGGAGAACGGGCGTGTGCGGTGGACGCCGCGCAAGGTGCTGCGCGTCGTTGCCGCCCTCCAGCAGGCGTGGCATGCGCACATCGAAGCGGGTGCTCCCAAGCCGGCGACCCCGTTTGACCACGCGGACCGCGAGGACGATGGCGAGCCGATCAGCGCAGGTGAACTGCGCGTGCTCGTCGAGCAGGGCGCGAGACTGGTGCGTCTGGCGGACCGCGACCCCGACGTTCACTCGATCGCGGTCTCGTACCGCTATTACCGCGACCGCCTCCAGCCGTGGCCCGACGACGCGGTCCAACGCTGGCGGGCGATGGGGCGGGCCTTCCGCGACCGGCTCGTCTCGCTCGACGAGACGGAGCTCGCGCTGGTACGCCTCGCGCCGGACGGTCTCCTCGCCACGGTCAACCAGAACCTGGCCCTCGGCATCTCGCACCTTCGCGAGCACCTCGAGCAGATGCGGGCGGCGAGGACCGCGACGCGGTCGTCGTGACGGTGAGTGGAGAGACGGGAGCCGCAGGTTGCCGCCATCCGGCGACGGCCTCAGCTCGGGGCGTCCCGCCGAGCTCGTGGAGCGCGCGTGCCGGACCACCACTCGTACTGTTGGCCCATGGAGATCCCTCGGCCCGAGGTGCCGACCGGTCGACTACGTCCGATCGCCCTCGCCCTGATCCGTCGCAACGACGAGATCCTCGTCTTCGAGGGCTACGACCCTGCCAAGGCGCAGATCTTCTTTCGGCCGCTCGGAGGAGGCATCGACTTCGGCGAGCGCGGTGCCGAGGCGATTCGCCGCGAGCTGGCAGAGGAGATCGGCGTCGAGGTCGACGAGCCCCGCTACCTCGGAACCCTCGAGAACCTCTTCGTCTACGACGGTCGCCCCGGTCATGAGATCTGCCTGATCTACGCGGTCACGTTCCGAGACCGTTCGCTCTACGAGCGCGAGCAGCTCGAGGGCCGCGAGAGCTCTGCGCGCTTTGACGCGAAGTGGAAGGCGCTCTCCGACTTCCGGAACGGCGA
>WNFU01000176.1_pt1 | contig 80629 bp, 87 predicted proteins | sample 5400121 | NCBI WGS metagenome assembly WNFU01 (sample SAMN13153360, study PRJNA577476) | soil metagenome | isolation source: 100 cm soil or saprolite under grassland replicate 1 | place: USA:California | collected 2016-06-15
GTGTGCGGGTGTATGCCTATTTCCTCGGGCGGCTCAGGGCGCCGACCACCACACTGACCTTAGCCGATCACATCCGCGAACGTACCCGCCCCGCGGCATGTCCCCATCCTACCTGACCAGGAATCATGGGGAGGATACCATTAGCTTCCATATACCCCTCTCCAGTCTATGATTGAGCGATTACTGTCGTCTCTGTGTGTAATACGTATGCGATTACAAAAGGTTTCAGCATGTTGACATGGAACTCAAACTGAGTTCGAACCAAGGCAGCGTTGCTTCCTGACCAAAAATATCCATCGGTACCACACCAGCACCACTTGCCCGTATCGTTCGCCAGTAACGCGGTCCTCCATCAGCAAGCAGCTTGCTCCCTCCAGTCTACCATGCACACTAGCGCCCCATAAGCCTTATACGAAATGGTCCTAATATGGCAGTTGTCTGCGCACCCGAACCCGGCAGGTTATGAGGGATTGAGGCTAATGGAGCAGTTCAAGTCTGCAAACCCCGGCTTGTGCTCGCCTTCAGCGCGAGCCAGAAACCTATGCCAAGGGCCAGCGGGATGCAACCACTACGCCGCCATTACAACCGCTGCTCTTAGGCAATGCGTGTTCGTCGTCGTAACCGGGCAAACAGCGTCAGTCGTATCTTGTCTTTGTGTACCATGAATTTTGAACACGGGTAGGACAAAAAAAGCTCATACGGTCAGGCGTATGCACTCGGCGATCACGCCCCGAATCGGCAGCTGGCGGCGATTATGCAGGTCATCACTCGAGAGAGGTAAGCCCTAGCTGATAGAGCATTTCCGCATCGATTGCAGGCAGTGCAACGGGTGGCACATAGAGCGTCGAGTATGATGTCACTGAGGCCTGTTCTAGCTCATCGAGGACGACCTTGTTTATTATCGGATCACTGGTGGGCATCATCGCCGCTTCATACAGCATAATTAAATGATCGCCAGGATACGACTTCCTCAGTATCATCTTCAGCACTGTCAAGCCTCTGGAAGGGTCTATTGTCGCGTTGACAACACCAAAATATCCTATTACCCCAACTTGCCATAAAACGAGTGGTGTTGATGGATCAAACTGGCGTGGCCGTAGCACAAAATCACTGGCTTCGTAGCTCTGGCATCCTTGTGCTCCGGGATCAAGGCCGATGTCCGCAAAGAGGCAATCTTCCGCTGAAATACCAGGAAGCACTGTGGCCATATACCCTTCTTCACGCGCCTGTCGCACCATATCTTGCGTTGGTGTTACGCATACTCGCGGGTGCCCGTAAAAGGCGACGCACACCTTACTTCCTGTACGGACTGCCGCAAGCACATGATCGGTGATATCTCGATAGACCAGGGCCCGTTCGCGCTGCGGCTGGTAAAAGCGCGCCAGTGACTCGGCGCGCGGGTTCAGTTCGCGCATCCAGGCCTCGGCGAGGGGGTGAGTTACCAGGAAAAAGACCCGCTCGGCACAGATGATCGCCGCTTGCGCCTCGGCAGTAATATGCGCCATCATCGTGATTCCGATGCCGACGATTGTGAGTGATCCAGATGTCACGTCTTGCTCTATTAGGGTCGAAGAGGGCCGTAACCTTTGAAAACCAGATCTAATGTTTTCGTTTCTAAATCATAACGACTTCCCTCACGTAGCTCCGTACTAAACGGCAATTTCGCGATCAGTAGTGCGAATTCCTCATCGTCGGTCGTAACATTAACTATTACATCTTTACAACTGTATTGGGGGGGTTTCTCCTTGGTTTCGATAGTCACAACTTGTTTGTGGCTCGTCTTAGGATCAGTATATATTAATTTAAAGATGAATTTCTTAGCATTAATGTCCGCATAACTACCCTCTAAGAGTAGGCCAGACCCAGTAGTGCCCTTATCGATAAAGAAATGCTCGTCTGAATACAAAGTTACTGCCTCTCCTTCAAGATCTATCTCCTGAGTAAGATCCGAGTTAAGTGATGCTGTGAGAGTCATTACCGTGGCAACCTGCCGTGGGCTACATTGATTCAGTGTATCACTGAAGAGTTTTCGGGCCTTTTCATCTAAACCCCGGCTTGATAGGTAAGCTTCCGGATTCTGTTTGTACCTGATCCGCTCCGTCGGATCAGAAATCAGTCGTTGCAGCAGCTCAAGCGCTTCCATTGCTGGTTCCTCCTATACCTGCATAGTATGCAGTGCGTCGCGAATAATCCCCATTCGAGGTGTACCTGCTATCCAGGAGACTATAACCTCTCGCAATTCTTCTAACGACCATTTCTGGTCCAACGGCTCTGCGCCCGCAACAAGGCTGAGAAGCTGATCGGGACAAACGGACGCGAGATACTGTTTGGTATCTGCTGTGCAGGCTGGATGACGCCATACAGATATGACTGCGATGGAGAATACAGGATCTGTAGCCATCGTGGGCTGGAAGGCCAGCAATAGGTGCAACGCACCAGCCATGGTCTCAAGCAGCAGCGGTGTTGACCGAACGCTCTGTGAAACCTGGATCGCCTGCAAGAAATATTGCTGCGCTTCGCGATAGTGGCATTGGGTTACGGCTAAGCGCCCTAGGTGACACGAGACGCGACCAATCCCTGATTCAAGCCCGAGATCTTGAAACATCGCTAACGCGCGCGTTAAGGTGTCCGCGCTCTGCTCGTGCTGATTTTCGTATAGATACAGCAAACCCTGTTGATCGAGAACCAGCGCTTCACCGAGCCGATTACCGAGCTTTTGCGCAATAGTCAAACTATTGTGCAAGTAATGGTGGGCCGCTGATATCTCGCCCTGCGCTACGGCAAGCATTCCGATGAAGCGGAGCGAGTGCCCAATGCCCCATTCAAAATCCATAGCTCGGTACACTGCGAGGCCCTTCTCGAGTGCCTCTTCAGCCCTTTGCCAATCTCCTTGGGCCAGCGCTACTGCTCCTATCGCTAATAGAGTGTCGCCAATATATGGCATTGTCAGCGGTCTCCTCGGCAATTGCTAGCGTAAGTTGAAGATACTGCATAGCCTGATCACATGCGCCACGCCAGTGGGCAATCAGCCCAAGCTGCTTGTAAATGAACGTGACATCCTGCGAATCTTCAACAGCGATTCCTTCCAGGAGCATACGAGCTTGCTGGAACGCTTCTTCGGCGGCATCCAAGTCGCCGAGGATGTGCTCCAGTTCGGCGTAGCACGATAGCACACGTGCCGCCGAAGGGGTATCTTGCTCTTGGCAGTCATCTTGCGTCATCCATAACCGGACCGCCGCAGCACCCGATTGAAATAACTGCTGCCCCTCAAGTTCCCAGCTACGAATAGCGCAGAAGTCGTGCAATGCTATGCTGTACTGCCCCAAGGTTTGGATGTCACACTTGTCAGCAGCCCAGCGCCAACCAGCACGTAGGTTATCAAACTCGGATTCGAGGATACCTAATACGTCAGCTCCTTGAGCGCTACGAAGCTGCTCCTCGTGCTGTGCAGCAAACGTCGCGAAATAGTCTGCGTGCCGGGCTCGAATGGCTCTCTCCGCAAGTGGATCACAGCGGAGTTTTTCTAACGCGAAGCACTGCAGCAATGGATGCAGCATATAACGTGTAGACGGCTTCATTTTTATACTTTGCACGAGTGATTTGTCGTGGAGAGATGCCAGAACCTGTAGCGGAACTTCACCTATCGATGCGGCAGCATCAGCTGTGAAACTACCTGGAAAGACTGCCAGATTTGCTAGTGCAGTACGCTCTCTTTCCAACAGCAAACGCCAGGAATATTCGAAGACCGCTCGAATACTTCGATGTCGTTCTGGTATGTCCACCCTATCGACGCTAAGCATATCGATATTTTCAGAGATTGCCTGCCAGATCTCACTTGGAGAGCATAGTGATAGCCAGGGTGTCGCCAGTTCGATAGCTAGCGGAAGGCCATGCACTAACTCGCAGATGCGCCCAATCGCGACCTGATCTTGCATAGCATAATCGTCGATAGTAACCATTCCCTGTACGCGGCGTGCACATTCTAGAAAAAACTGCACAGATGCAAAGTCCGGAATATTCATCCGCACTGCTTGCTCTCGCTGGGGTGAAATCTTTCGCGACGAAAATATTGGATACGATAATCCTTTGAGATGTAACACACATTCTTCGCGTAATTTGAGGCGTTCACGTGATGCCACTAGTACCCGGAGACCAGATGTGTGCTGGAGCAATGTGCTGAGTGCCAGTCGAGCTGATGGACGAAATAACTCACCGTTGTCTATGGTCAGCAATATCTCTTTGTTGCTGATATGCTGAACTAATTGATCGACCACTGTTCCCTTGTTGGACAGTGAAATGTGCAGTGCTTTGGCCACTGCCATCAAGGCCTCATCATCCTCAATCTGTGGTGTCGCTTGATCATTTGAAACGAGTGAGAGATAGAACACACCATCACTGCACGGCCCCAGATGATCGTTAGCAATCCGCCATCCAGCTGTGAGGGCGAGTTGCGTTTTACCACTTCCACCCGGGCCAGTTATGGTCATGAGGCGATCCGTTGGTCTGGAGAGCCATTCAAATACCTGCGCTAACTCGGTCGCTCGCCCAACAAATAGTTGAGTAGCTGGGATTAGGGTAATTGATCGCTGCGCTGGAGTGCTACTGAGCCGTTCTATCAACGCCTCAGTAGCCGGCTCCGGCTCAAGTCCATACTCCTCTCGTAGTAACTCCCGACAAGCTTTGTATTGGCGGATCGCCGCCTGCCGCTGACCGCTACGGGCAAACAGAAGCATCAACTGCCGATGAGCAGCCTCGTCGAGCGGATCCATTTCAAGGATACCTTTCGCCCAAATGATCCCATCCGCGTAACGGCTATATGCTGTATAGCGATCAACAAGCAGCCGCATCCACAGGAGCGCCTGCTGACGAAGATGCTCGGTTTGGAGGAGCTGCCATTCGGAGAAACCCCGCGCATCTCGCAGATAGAATCCCTGTAAGAAGTCACCCCGATACAGCCTCAGTGCCTCCGCTATGGTATCCGGATCGTACGGCTTTGCAGCAAGTACACGTGCGAACATTTCTACATCCAGCCAACATACCATATCGTCGCGCATCGCGATAGTCTGGCGCGTAATGTCAAGAAACGGTGCTGCGTGTTTGCGAAGCTGGTTGAGGGTTAGACGCAAATTTCCTGCTGCCCGTTCGGCTGGCAAATCGTCCCATAAGAGTTCGGCCAATGTTTCGCGCCGGTGTGGCCGTGGGTTACAAACGAGGTAGATCAGGAGCGCTTCGGCTTTGCGTGTTGCAAAGTCTGTGACTCGGTTCCCATCAACAGAGATGGTTACACCTCCAAAGAGCTCAATCTGAAGCGCAGCATTACGCTCATGACTATGGTGACGCCGATGACCTGCTGCGCTCATATCAGGGTCACCCAATATTAAACGATCTTAAAACGATGATGGAATATGCTGGCATTGTAGCAGAGATCGAGAGGTGCGTAAAGAGGTGAATGTTACAGGACGGGCAGAAAGGAGGTGAGCGCGTCTATGAGCTAACGAGTGGTCATCGAATGGTAGGAATGTCCCTAGTAAATTAGAAGCATGATATCGACACAATAAGGAGGATAACCATGTCGGCTATCTACTACACGGATGGGACACTGGTGCGTGGGGGTGACGGCAAGGCCTATGTCTTTGTCCAGGGCCAGTTGCGTATCGTGACAGGCCCGCTGGTCGTGGATAAGGAGGGGCGTGACGTTGGCGGATCAGTGCTGGAGCGTCTGCCGCTGCTGCCAAGTGAGCAACTGGAGGCGTTTCCGATTGGTGAGGCCCGCCAGTTGGAAGCCGCCATCTTGGGCGAGCAGCCGGAGAAGTGGCCTGAGAATGGCTCGTGGTTCGAGGTACGGAGCGATATGCCACGCCGGTACATGCGGACGCAGGCGACGTTGTGGCAGGAAGAGCGGCGGATCGGCTGCTATACCGAGACAATGACACGGCAGCCCTGGTTTGGGTTCGTCGGCGGCGTCATGGTCCTGCTCGCTGACGGTAACGGGAGTTTCTTGTGGAACTCCGATCTCAAGCAGTTCGGAGTCGACGGATTTCGCATCGGCAAGTCGATGCGCGGCGAGGAATGGTATCAGGATGTGCCCGCCGAGATCGCGCAAAAAGCTTCGCAGGTGCGCGTCGTCCACACCCACGCGCCCAGAGCTAACATCTATCAGCAACTTGAAAAGACGCTGCAAGTGACGATGGACATCATCGCAATCGTCGCACAACTGGCCGCGTTGGTGGGGTGATCGGTCAAGGGCACTAGTCGCCCTGCTATGAAGCAAGGAGACTACGCAGGGATGGGCTAGTCTTCCCTGCACCGCTCAATTCTGAGCATCTTGACGACAAGAGGAGCAAATCTATGAGTGACAGGCAACATGCTAGGTTCGAACTGGCGGAACTGTCGTCCGGCATCCCTTTTTTGACCGAGCCCGAGCTGACAATGCTGGAAAGAACGATCGGCCCGCCGAACTTCCGTCCGGCTTACTAGCTGGAGGTCGGCGTGCAACGTGCGGCGGCGGTGTGCAAGCTGACTATCAGCAATAGCCAGGACTATCAGGGACGTGCGGGAAGTTGGGCAGGCACCGGCTTCATAGTGTCCGAGCATATCCTGCTGACGAACCACCACGTGTTGAACTCGCCGACCACCGCCAGGAACGCCGTTGCCATCTTCAATTACGAGCAGCAGCCCGACGGTGCTCCTGCAAAGACCACCGAGTACCGGCTGGATCCGGATCGGCTGTTCCTCACGAGTCCGCTCGACACCGATGGGGATGGGCCAGGGCTGGATTTCACCTTCGTCTGGATTGAGGGCACGCCAGGGCAGACCTTTGGGGTCATCCCGCTGCTAAAGAACCTGCCGGCGGTGGCGGCGGGCGAACCAGCCAACATCATTCAGCACCCGCAGGGCCATCCGAAGCAGATCGCGGTGCAGGAGAACACAGTGGTGGGTCAGACGGCCTCCACGATTCGTTACACCACCGATACAGAGCCCGGCAGCTCAGGGGCGTGCGTGATGGATAACAACTGGAATCCTATCGCGCTGCACCACGCGAGTGGGTCGGACGGCAACCCAGGGACGTTCTACAATGAGGGAATTACATTCGCAGCGATTGCCGCCCGCCTCGAAGCCATCAGCCACGATCCGGCGCGTGGTGCGGCTGCACGCGAGCTGCTTGCAGTCTTTCAAACAACAACGAACTGAAAGGATGAAGACCATGAGTGACACAACCCACAGTAGCTCCAATACGCTTCGCGGGCTGCAGGAAGGATTGAAGGAATGGGTAGGGCTTATTGCAGCCGTCGGGTTCTTGATCGGGTTCTTGGTGCTCAACTACCTGCTGTTCTCTCAGTACCTGGGGCTGGGGACTGAGGCCTGGAATCGAGCCATGGTGCTGTACACCAGCGTTGAGGCGCTCGCGCTCACAGCAGCCGGCTATCTGTTTGGTCGCGAGGTGAACCGCGAGCGGGCAACGAATGCAGAGCAGCAGGCGCAGAAAGCCCAGCAGCAGGCCGTCGTTGCAGAGAAAGAGGCAGCGCGAGAGGCGACGAAGGGACGTGACCTAGCCGTAACCATCGAGCAGCTTCTAGTGAGATCTATGCCGAAGCAACCCCAGCCCGAGCTGGAGGCCGCGACTCCAGTGACGACACTCGACCAGATCAGGCAGGTGGTAAGGAGCTTCTATCCGTAATCAATTGAACCAGCGGCAGACATGCAGGAATGAGATATTTCCTGCATGTCTGCCCTGAACACTCTCGTAAAGAGACACAGTTCATAGGACGGCAGCCAACATTCATTTCATAGCAAACGGAGGAAAACCAATGACTACATACAGTGAATTCGAGGATCGGTCGGCCCTCATGCCGGAGGAGCCAAGCCACTCGCACGATCATCCGCATGGAAACAAGGGAGAACAGATGCAGGAGCTGGAGCCACGCATTGACGAGAAACTGTATCAGAATAAGAAAGTGTTCGAGGCGGAGATTGTGTACGAAGTGACGACCCAAGCAAATGGCTTACCGTTCGGCATCGCGATCGCAGATATCAGACAATCAGTGCCGCACTTTCACAAACATACAACCGAGACGTACACGGTTGTTCAAGGAGACTTGGAAGTTCGTCTCGATGGCGAGAAATACAGACTGGATCCGGGCGATGTGATCAAGATATCGCCAGGAGTGATACATTCAGCCAGATCGCTCGGTGGAGCGCCAGCGCGAATCACGGTGACGTGTATTCCCGAATGGTCACAAGAGGACCACCACATTGCAGAAGGTGGGGCTGGCCGACCCTAGAGCCGTCCCCAGGTAAATGATAAAGCTCCCAGAGTAGCTACAGGCTAATCAAGGGAGTAACCATTGGGAAGCAGGATTCCCAAAGCGTACAAGGAGGGAGCACATGGCACCTAATCTCACGTACATCTTCGTCACTAAGCAGCTTGCCGAACATCCAGACTACTTCGCTCCAGACGGTTCAGAAATCCGGCTACTCCCGTGGGTGCGAGGAGGTGGGTTCGCACATTGTCAGCTTCCAGTTGGGAAAACGTCGCAGACTGTCGTTCACCGCAATGTGGAGGAGATTTGGTACTGCCTCTCAGGCGAGGGGGAGATCTGGCGTCAGTTTGGAGAAGCGGAGCTCATCAACGGATTGCACCCAGGGGTCAGCATCACCATCCCGACAGGTGCGAGCTTCCAATTTCGCAACACCGGTAGTCAGCCGCTTTGCATATTGATTGCTACTATGCCGCCTTGGCCGGGCAAAGAAGAGGCGGTGCCTGTCGACAATCACTGGACAATTGATACATGACGCCGGCCTTTACACAGGAACAGACAACGCACGAACCGCGAGTCGTACAGATTGTACTTGCGCCTGTTCCCTGAATATCTAGCGAAGGTATACGTCAGTTCGTTGTAGGTGGTATCAGTAAGATGCGGCGCTGAGGCATCTCCTCGACGCCGCACCCTTATCGTATGTTATGCCGTCCGATCCGAATCAGCGTGCAGTATAGCACATTGGCTGAGTATCGCTACCGCCTACTCCACACTCTTGGTCAGGCTGACCTTGAGCAGGGCATCGGTGATCCGGCCCTGTTCCTCGATCACCAAGTGGCTGCGGACGATGCTGCCTGAGGTTGTTACCCTCAAGAGAGAATGTATACCTGCGTACTGTCCGCGGCAATTCGGTAAAGCAGTGGGACAGCGTACTGCTTCAAGACAGAACACGCCTCTGCGGGCTTGCCAGCATGCGGGCAGGCAAGGCTATGAGGGCATAGGGGCAGAGTTGGAAGTAGCAGCGGAGAACCAGACCTGAACCGGATTTACCCGAGAAAGGACGCACTGGGTGTGATGCAGTGTTACACTATACAGCTACATGGAAAGGGCTATACCAAACGTACCCGTCGCGGCAACCGGGCAAACATCGTTAGGCGGATCTTGTCTTTGTAGACCATCAATCTTGAAAGCAGGGTAGCCCATGTCGCGGCACTGCACGGCGAAGTCCGCGTAGGCCTCGGGACTGTCCAGGCCGCCGCTCGTGTCGCCGTGATAGGTGCTGGCGTAGCAGGGTAGTCGCTCTTTGTAGCCACCCAGCAGGCGGTAGATCGGGGTCTGATAGTATTTGCCTGCCAGATCCCACAATGCAATATCCACCGGAGCTAAACCGATACGGGCGACCTGCCGTAGCGCCCGCTTCACATCTGCATAGATGCGCTCGCGCTCGAGCGCGTGCTTGCCGATCAGGTAGTGGGCGAAGGATGGAAGGATGGCGTAGTCGGCAGCACTGCCGCCAGCATACTCGCCAACCAGGCCCACATCGGTGAGGATACGGATGATATGGTTGGTTTGCAGGACGGTGCTGCCAGGGACATACACCAGGTTGAAGCCATTATAGTCTGTGCCCAAGTCGTTGAGCGTGTAGGTGTACGTGTGGACCTCGATGCCAGTGATGCGTGGCTCAGCCATCTTGCACCTCTCACAATATGTTTGGTAAGAGTTCGAACTAGACAATAACGAAACGTGCCCATAGAATCTATGCACTTGTGTGCCTCATCCGGCCAAGGAAAGGAGCACATCGATGCTGGATCTGGACACCTTTCTGACCACATTGTACGTGCTGATCGATGATACGGTCAAGGGCGTGCTGACCGATTCCGGATTACGCACCAAGCATACAATGTCGAGTTCTCACTATCTGCGACCTACTCCCCGTCGCATCTCCGCGGAAGCATGACTTCGGCACCTGGTAGCGTACCACATCCCGGTTCTTCGGAACACGACTTCTGGTCAGTGATGGTCAACGCTGCGCGTACTCAGGCCGGCCAGCGCCTGTGCAACGGGGTCGTGAGCAGCAGCGCCTCGGTTCCATCCCGAAGGCAAACAGCACAGCGGTCTCGAACGCGCTCAACTGAAACCGCAGGTTCCACAGCGGCCGCGCGTTCCACGCCGGGAGAGCCGCTGCCCCACCACAACACTCGTGCCCATCACCGCCGTATGGATCACCGTCGCCGTGGCGCCGACGGACGCTGATCCCAGCCGCGAAACCAATCACCAAGCAGCACGGCTGATTCCGACCGTGACACTCCAACTCGTGACAGAGCTGTTCCGCTCGCCACCCTCACCGCACGCTTTCTTCGCGACCTGCCGAGGTAGGACATATAGTCCTATCCAAGAGGGGGCACTGGCCCCCTGACAGCAGGCCCAGTGACGGCGTAGGATGAGCGCATACCAGATCGAGGCTTTCCGCAGACCAAGAACGTGGTGCTTCGCATCCCAGGAAGCAACCCGATGGCGACACCGTTCGTGCCGGTGGTCATCGCGATTCCATTCCGCCGGCACGAACGATGGGCCTGGTATGCGAGCTGGATTCTGCCGATTGGGCTGGCCGCCCCCGCGTTCACCGACCCCAACATCGCACTCTTTTATTTTGCGGTCGCCGCTGTATGCGTGTTGGGGTTGCTGCTGACGATGCGGGACTTCTTCGCAAGTGATCGCCATGTTCCGCGTCATGAAATCGCTGAAGGACAGTAGTCGACCGCATCTCATCATTTCTCGCGCATTGCGTTCCTGTTTCCTTGCTACTGCGTACCTATGAAGGAGGAATCACATGAGTACACCACTGGTTGTTACCCACACGCAGGAGCGGATGCGCCTGCCAACCTACGAGTTGATACTGGGCAGCGTATGGGTTGCGCTCACCCTCATCGTCGTCGCTGCCGGCATCGCCATCCTGCGCCACCGGCTCTACGACATCGACCTGATCATCAATCGCACGCTAGTCTACGGCACGCTAAGCGCCGGCGTCGTCGGGATGTACGTGCTGCTCGTCGGTGCGCTTGGCGCCCTCTTCCAGTCGAGCGGCAACCTGGTGATCGCGCTGCTGGCCACCGGCCTGGCCGCCTTCCTCGTCCAGCCGCTGCGCGCCCGCTTGCAGCGCGGCGTCAACCACCTGATGTACGGCGAGCGCGACGATCCCTACACTGTGCTCTCGCGCCTGAGCCAGCAACTCAAGACCACGCTCGCACCTACAGCCGTACTGCCCAATATCGCCCAAGCGGTTGCGCAGACGCTCAAGCTGCCGTATGTGGCGCTGGCGCTCAAGCAAGGCAATCGCTTGGAAATCGCGGGTGCGTACGGTCTGCCCGCTGGCGAGCCGATGCGGCTGCCGCTGGTCTACCAGGCCGAGACCGTCGGCCAGTTGCTGGTCGTGCCCCGCGCGCCGGGCGAAGCGTTCACACCGGTCGAGCGGCGGCTGCTCGAAGATTGCGCTGCAAGCGGGCGTCGCCGCTCACGCTGTGCGCCTGACCGCCGATCTGCAGCGCTCGCGCGAGCGGCTCGTAACCGCACGTGAAGAGGAGCGGCGGCACTTGCGCCGCGACCTGCACGACGGGCTGGGACCACAACTCGCTAGCCTGACGCTTACGCTCGCTGCGGCGCGCGAACTGCTCCGGCACGACGTCGATGCGGTAGATATGCTGATCCAAGAGCTTGCCATCCATACCCAAGCCGCGATCGCCGATATCCGGCGGGTGGTCTATGATCTGCGCCCGCCAGCCCTCGACGACCTCGGGCTGGTGCTGGCCTTGTGCGAGCAAGCGGCGCAGTATAGTCACGCCGGCTTACAGATCGCGGTCCAGGCCCCGGAGCACCTGCCGCCCCTACCGGCGGCGGTTGAGGTGGCCGCTTATCGTATCGTGCAGGAGGCGCTGACCAACGTGATTCGCCACGCCCAGGCACGCACCTGCACGGTGTGCCTGACGCTCGGCGATGCACTCGACGTGGCGATTCGTGACGATGGGGTGGGGCTGCCGCCGGGCGGCCGGGCTGGGGTTGGGCTGACGTCGATGCGCGAGCGAACCGCTGAGTTGGGTGGGACGTGTCGAATCGAATCCGTGCCGGGCGGGGGCACCTGCATTCGTGTGCATCTGCCGCTGCACCAGGAGGAAGCATGAACGCCATCCGCATCGTGATTGCCGACGATCACCCGGCGGTTTGGGCTGCGCGCGCTGCTGAACGCGATGCCCGATACCGAGGTGGTGGGCGAGGGAACAAACGGGGAAGAGATCCTCGCGCTGGCGGGCTCCGTGCGTCCTGATGTCATCTTGATGAATATCAACATGCCCGGCGTGAATGGGATCGAGGCGACGCGCCGCATCCGTGAGACCAATCCTGACATCCGTATCCTGATTGTGACGATGCTGGAAGACGACACGGTCTTCGCGGCGATGCGTGCCGGCGTCCGCGGGTACATTATCAAGGGCGCGGAACCGGCTGATGCATACCGCGCCTGATCGCTCGCCAGACCTAGCTGGACACGCGTCAGCTGCTCGACCATAGCTCATCGTACATCTGCCATGTATCCATGCCCAAGTATTGAGGTCGCTCACATGCTGCGTACATAGGCTCACGCGTTCAGCTCGTTCAACATCCCCTGGAGTGCCCTCACGACCTGCTCCACACACCGTTCGGTGAACCCATCGAGGATGTCGGCGTCGCCTGCCCGCACATACCGGCACCATATCTCTGGAATCTCGGCTGCAAACTCCTGTTCGAGTTTGTCAAACCGTGCCCGCACGATCTGGTTCCGGTGCGGATAGTAGCCTGGCCGGGCCACAATCGGATCGCCTTTCACGCTGTCCATCAGCTGCCGGAACAACCACCAGTAGGATGTCGACGCAAAGGTGTCGACGGTGGCCTGCGGCGGTGGGATAATCTGCTTCCCGGCTACACCGGCCTGCGAGACGATCGCGGGCAATTGGCTGCCATGGACGAAGAAGGGCACGTAGCATCCATTGCAGGGCGGACCCGGCGTCCACCAGAACACGGACGGTTCCTCCGGCGCATGCCCTAAGACGGCCACGCACGAGCTCGCGGTATTGCCCCAGGTAAAGTCGGCGCGCGAGACATGCATGCAGAGCGAGAGGAAATCCGGGTCGGCGGCATCAAAAGCGGGTCCCTCGAGGAAGGTGCCTTCGTAATGGTCACGCGCGATGCGCATCATCCATTGGGGGGTGATCTGCCCGGCTGCCTCGGCGAGCAGCTGACGCGAGCGCTGCATGCGGATGTGCGAGATCTGGCGGGGCACGCGCTCGTCGATATACGCCCGGGCCACATCAAAGGGCGCCTGCGTCGCCGGCCACCAGGCGTTGTGCTGAGCATAGTCCACGAGCTCGGGGCTCTGGGCATCCCAAGCCGTCCGGATACTCACCTGGTTGGAGATGGATGTGCAACCCTGAATCAGGCGCCGCGCAGCCCATTGCCGACCGAACGCTTCAAAGACCCAGGCTTCGTCTGGATCGGCCACGAGAAAGGCATTATCATATCCGCCCGCGGCGTGATCCTTGGTGGGAACGCCAGAGCCGAACTGACCATAGCGCTCGATCAAGCTCCTCAGCACGTCAATCGCCTGTGCGGCACTGCGGCTGCGCTCAAGGGCAAGCCGGATAAGGTCCATTCCCAGCAACCCAACGGCAGGACTGTGCCCAGCACAGTAGGCTTCGGCTTCGGCGCGGAAGGTCTTGGTGTAAATCGCCTCGTTGCCAATCGCCACGCGATACTCATTGATACCTTCTTCATAGCCCCAGCACCAATAGGGGCTAGAGCCAAGCGTGGCAAACGTGATGTCCACCTGTGGCAGGGTGACGTACTCCAGCTGAAGCGTGGCGTACTCGGGCCAGGCAGTTCGTGAAGTGAACACGAGGGGCTGGCAGTCAAAGATCGGACGATCACTATTCTTGGCGAAGATGACGCTCTGCGTGGTCGTCATATCGCCCAGTGCTACCCAGGTATCACACATCGCCAGGCCTCCTTTGAACTGCGCCCGCCTGCAGGTCGGTGTGTCGCTACACGCAACGCCGGTACCCGCTCCACGGAAATGCCACAGAGTTCTGGTGGTGTATCGATGCGAACGACGGGCAGAACATAGCGGCAGTATAGCACGCACTCCAGATCGTTGTCAGCAGCAGAAACCGTGCGTGGTGATTGTGTGGCGACGAGCAAGCGGCTACGGTATCCTGGTGGTCCTATCCGCGACTCGTTTGCGGACAGGCACCTCACCCCAAACAGCGGTGTTGTGCTATCACATTCGATAATGTGCGCTATGATCGATCAGAAGGCTCCCGATCGCTGGCGTCCTCGTTCCTGACACGAAAACGTGCGCTCAGGCTGCGCTGGCAGCCTGGGCGTGTCCATCTGGCATCGATGGTAGCTGCAGAACGGCCGGCCAATTCGATCAGGGACCAGGCATGTCAACCGAGGCAGGGCGAGATAGCCCGAGCGCCCCGTCGGGCGGAAGCATCCCGCCCGCGACGAGGGCACAACCGACTGGCTACGCACCAGAGCGTCCTTCCGTGCTCATCACCTATGCCGGTCGCTCTGCTTGAGCTGCATTCAGGATGACCTGTCAGATGACATCCGAGCAACGATGCTCTCTATGCAATCGCTCACGTTCACGATTGTCGCGGCGATGAGTCAACCGACCTTAGGCGCTATCGCCGATCACTGGGGATTGCCGGCTGCCTATGTCGCATTGGCGGGTGCGCTCAGCGTAGCGATGGTGCTCTTTTTCTGGAAAGGCCGCCAGCATTTTCCACAGGCAGCCATGGCTACGTGCTCTGCGCAGCTGCTGGAGCCGCTGGAACCGGTGGCTGAGTGATGGGAACGAGCTCGAAGACTGGCACCAGTACTGCATTGAACCCGACCGGCTGGCTTGCAGCTGCTGGGCAGTTCTCTTCATCCCTGACCTGAGATATCGTGGAACCTGATATACTACGCGTGGCCAATCCGCTGGAAGTGGAATCCGCCTTGCATCGTACAGTCTGGAGGATCGGATGGCACACCTGATCACGACTCTCGGCCCCAAGCGTGCCGACCAACTTAGCATGATCTTACCCCACGAGCACGTCTTCGTCGACCTCCGGACCCCGGATCAACCGGGCCACGCGCAGGCAGACGTTGCGCAGGTCTTGCATTTGATGGCCCCAGAGATCGAGCGTGTGCGTGCGGTCGGTGTCACAGCGATTGTGGAGTGTACACCTCTCGGAGTGGGACGCCGTGCCGATATTCTGGCTGCCCTGTCTGCGGCAACCGACATGCCGCTGGTGGTCCCCACGGGGATTTACCGCGAACCGTGGGTGCCAACCTGGGCGCAGACGGCCAGTGAGGATGCGCTCTGCGACTGGATGCGCAGCGAATTGGAGGGCACGATCGAGCAGAGCGGCGTGCAGGCCGGCTTCATCAAACTCAGTGCCGGCGACGACGGCCTGTCGGTCTGCGAAACGAAGATCCTGCGCGCCGCAGCGCGAGCCGCAGCCGCGACCGGCGCCGTGATTGGGAGTCACACCATCCGCGGCCAGGTCGTGCGCGAGCAGCTGGCCATTATCGAAGCGGCGGGCTATTCCAGCCACCGCTTCATCTGGATCCATGCCAGTGCCGATCCCGACGTTGCCACCAACATTGAGATCGCGCGGCACGGCGCGTGGATCGAGTATGACTGGATCGGTGACCCAAGCACTGACGATGGGTTTATCGATCGGATCGGTCGGATGCTTGATGCTGGCTTGGAGCGGCATATCTTGCTCAGCCAGGATCGCGGGTGGTACGACCCCGCCCAGGCCGGCGGTGGCACGCCCAGACCCTACACGTATCTGAGTGAACAGTTCCTTCCAAAGTTGCGAGCCGCGGGCGTCGATGCGGACAGCATACGGCAATTGATAGTCGCCAATCCCTTCTCGGCATTCGCCCGCTAGCGGCCGGTACCTGGTCGCAGCGGTACGATGAGTTCTCGCACGCAGACTGGCTGGCTGGTGCGTAGACGGCTAATTGGCGAAGCTCACGATCGGATAATGTGCGATATGAGGGCTTGAAAGCGCTCGCGCCGAATGTGGTTCACCCTCACTTTCTGTGGAGCCGATTCCTGACGCAGCGTGCTGATGCCGTTGTGCAGAATCGCGAAGCCTGATTTTCGGCTTGGATCACAGAAAGTGAGGGTGCACCGATAATGTGCGGTATGCATGTTCGAGAATGGCGCGCAAAATGTGGAGCGCAGCCTAGATGAAGCGCCGGCTGGGGACGTATATGCTGACCGAGCGACCTTGTGTGGTCGAGTTCCTGCAGACCCGTCCAAATCTTCGCGTGTGAGGACGTCTTGATGGATTGGTGCGTTGTAGCGGTGTGTTGCCATCAGTGGTTCCTCCAACGTGTGATTTCATCCACCCATCAGACCTCATACCAAAGCCAACCAACCAATTATATGACAAATCATACTCAGCCGCGTCATCCGAACTGACCATGATATTGTGAAATGCAGAACTACCGCGGATACGGTAGAATAAACAGGCTCGATACACGCGCGGGACAATGAATGATAGTTGGGCGGCAATCATCAACATCGCGCGCGATCAACATCTGTTCTTCTTTTCTTCGATCTGCCCCGATGGCCATTTGCATCTCCAGTTTCTATCGACTACAATGCTGCAAGATAGAATTGGAGTATCAGCGACCAGGCACTGATGGTCCTCATCGCTGTCATCCACTACAATCGGCAGAAGGTATACATTCGGGCAGTCTTGACGCATGATGAATATGATGAAGGCAAATGGAAGGAGCACTTTGACGACCAGCGAGATGGAAACGGTGGAGCAGGTGTGGCCAAGCTTGGCCCCACTCCTGTTTGTCCCGCATACCGAACGCGAGTACGACCGTCTTGTCCAGATGCTCGATACCTTGATCGATGTAGTTGGCGAAGATGAGGACCATCCGCTTGCCTCGCTGATGGAAATCATCGGCGTGAAGATCGAGAAATACGAGGATGAGCACGTTCCCGAATTAGCATAATCGGATTGCAGCGCGTGACACAAATGCGATACCTTTAGGCTATAGAGAGACAGATACATTTCCGTCCTGTAAAGCAATATACGATTGCCGCCCAACAGGCGCGTGCAGCTGACGCCGCTAGCGGCGAGCAAGATCGTGGCGATTTTGACAGCTGGATTTGTCTCGAATGTTGTCTCGATCTATTGAGGCGGCGCGGCTGACGCGCAAGACGTTCGCGTGAATCAATATACCCCCAGCGCAGGAGAGACTGCTCACAGCAGATCCCAGTTCCGACATCCTTATGCAGCGGGCCGCGTGCAGGGAAACGACGCAGTCATGCTCCTGGGTGGTCCCCGACTGGATCTAACCTCGAGCGGTTGACCGTCTAGGAAGGAGGATCACGATGGTAGCGGACAAGCAATCTACCGAGCGGATTCCGGGTTACTGCGCCATGTGCGTCTCGCGCTGCGGCTCGATTGCCGTCGTCGAGAACGGCCGTTTCGTTGCCCTCGAGCCCGACCCATCGCACCCAACCGGCAAGGCACTCTGCGCCAAGGGGCGGGCGGCGCCGGAGCTTGTCTACCATCCAGACCGGCTGCTCTATCCGCTGAAGCGCACGCGGCCGAAGGGCGATCCCGACCCGGGCTGGCAGCGTATCAGTTGGGACGAAGCACTTGACCTGACTGCTGCCAGGCTGCGCACGATCGCCGAAGAGCATGGCCCACAGAGCGTCGTTTTCAGCGTGGTCTCCCCGTCTACGTCGGCATCGGACGACTCAGTGATCTGGATTCAGCGCCTGATGAATGCGTTCGGAAGCCCAAACCTGTGCGCGGCGATGGAGTTGTGCGGGTGGGGGCGGTTTCTGGCCACGCAGTATACCTTCGGCGCTGGTGTTCCTGGCGTCTATATGCCTGACCTTGAGCATGCCGGCTGCATCCTGTTCTGGGGCTATAACCCAAACATTGCCCGGCTGGCCCATGCCACCGCCACGGTGGAGGCGCTCAAACGCGGTGCGCGCCTGATTGTGGTCGACCCCCGCCGCACTGGGCCTGCTCAAAAGGCGGATCTCTGGCTGCGCGTGCGACCGGGTACCGACGGCGCCCTCGCGCTCGGCATCGCCCAGGTCATGATCGAGCGCGGCTGGTACGACCGTGAATTCATCCGTGACTGGACGAACGGCCCACTGCTGGTGCGCACGGACAGCGGCCGTTTGCTGACCCATAGCGATCTTTCTGCGCAGGGCAGCGCCCACCAGTACGTGGCCTGGAGCGAGGCGATCGGCCGTCCGATCATCTATGACCCGGTCACCGGCGGCTATGAAGGAGACAATCCTGAGCCGGCCCTTTTCGGCACGTTCACGATTGACACGCTGCAAGGCAAGGCCGTCTGTCAGCCGGCGTTCGAACTCACCGCCGAGCTTTGCCGGCGTTATCGACCGGAGCGAGTGGAAGCGATCTGTGGAGTCGGTCGCGATCAGATCGAGAACACCGCCCGGATGCTCTGGGAAGCGCGGCCTGTTGCCTACTATGTCTGGAGCGGCGTCGAACAACAGACGAATTCCACCCAGATCGCTCGGGCGATTGCCCAGCTCTACGCGCTGACCGGCAGCTTCGACACCCCAGGAGGAAACGTGTTGTTTCCAGCCGTGCCGACAACGAACGCAGTCGGATGGGAATTGCTGCCTGCCAGGCAGCGCGCGCTGACGCTCGGCTTGCCGGAGCGGCCGCTGGGCCCGTCCCGCTGGCAGTTTGTCACCTCGGACGAGTTATACCGGGCCATCCTGGAGCAGCGGCCATACCGGGTGCGCGGATTGGTCGGCTTCGGTGCCAACCTGCTCATCGCCCATGCTGACGGCCTGCGCGGGCGCGAGGCCCTGGCGGCGCTCGACTTCTATGTCCACATCGACCTGTTTATGAACCCGACTGCCGAACTAGCCGACGTCGTGCTGCCGGTTGCGAGCGCCTTCGAGCGCGAGGCGCTCAAGGTCGGCTTCGAAGTGAGCTCAGACGCGCAATCGCTGGTGCAATTGCGGCAGCGGGTGGCCCAACCCCGTGGCGAGGCCCGCTCTGATACCGAGATTGTGTTCGACTTGGCGTGCCGCCTGGGTCTCGGTGCCCACTTCTGGGACGGTGACATCGAGGCCGCTTACCGCTACCAACTCCAGCCATCCGGCGTTTCGCTCGACGCACTGCGCGAGAAGGCGAGCGGGGTGCGGGTGCCACTCCAGACACGCTACCGCAAGTTCGCTGAACAGAACGACGGCAGACCCCGCGGTTTCGCCACGCCGACACGGAAGATCGAGTTGTATTCCGAGACATTGTTGGAGCACGGCTATCCGCCCCTGCCCGACTATGAAGAGCCGCTGATCGGTCCGTCCTCGCGACCGGACTTGCTGGAGCGTTTCCCGCTGATCCTCACCTGCGCCAAGCACACGCTCTTCTGCGAGAGCCAGCATCGGGCGCTGCCGAGTTTGCGACGGCGTGCGCTCGATCCGGAGGTCGAGGTGCATCCGGCGGCAGCCGCCGAGCGCGGCATCGGCCCTGGCGACTGGGTACACATTGAGACACCGGGAGGGAGCGTGCGGGCGCGTGCCCGGATGAATGACACACTTGCGCCGAATGTCGTCTGCGGCCAGCACGGCTGGTGGCAGGCCTGCCCAGAGATTGGCGGGGCCGGCTATGACCCATTCGGTCCGGACGGAGCCAATCTAAATCTTATTATCGGCAACGAGGCAATTGACCCGGTGAGCGGCTCGGTCCCGCACCGCGCCTACCTCTGTCAAATCCGCCGCGCGAATTGAGGGTTGAGGCGATTACATCAGGGTTGACGGCATTCACGATATCCGCGCTGTTGAACCGCTGATAGCACGATTGCGTGCAGGTCGCGGCTGCATTGGCGCTTGCTCACATTGGTGATATGCGCGCCGTCGCTCCCATTTCGTACGTTATCATGCCGCCAGGGCATTGGGGCAGCTTGGGAGTACACATGCAGTCGAGCCGTTGATACAGACCTTACACGATCGGGTATGGACCATCCAGGTTGCCGCAGCAGAGGCATTGGGCAATGTGCGCGATGCCCGTGCTGCCGAGCCGCTTCGGGCGCTCGTGCAAAATGTGGCGCGCTTGGCGGCAGGGCCACGGGAGGACCATTTCCATTGCACAAAGCCGCCCAACACGCGCATGTAATCCGACCGCCTTCGCGCGCGAGATTGAGCAGTCTGCTGCGCAGCGCTACGAAAAGATCACCAAGACTACACGCCTGCTGGCCTATTGCTGGCGGGGCTTCGCTTTGCTCTTTGCGTGAGTACGGGCGCCTGCATGCGCTTTTGCATGCGCTAATTGTAGCGAAAAGCGCCTTCGTTTGGCACCGGATTTGTGGTGTAATAGCCACACGGTATTCGACTATCAAACTGAAAGGATGGAATAGCAATGAAGATCACGCATATCATGCTCGTCGCGCTGACGGCGCTGGTGCTCAGCCTGGCGTCGATCTCAGCGCGCGGGGAGGTATGCGTCAAGTAAGCGATGGCGAAGTTTGTTCGTCTTGAGACTCCAAAGAACTGGTACTTGGCTGGATAAGGCATTACAAACCTATCACAAGGAGAACAAGGTATGGTGACACTAAACGACGCGCGCCGGGTCATTGCCGCAGCCGAGAAAAAGGCGGCCGATCTCGGCCAGCCCATGAACATCGCTGTGGCTGATAGCGGAGGCAACTTGGTTACTCATGTGAGGATGGACGGAGCCTGGATTGGCAGTATCGATATTTCGATCAAGAAGGCTTTCACATCTCGCGCTTTTAACATTGCCACGAAGGACTTGGCTGAACATAGCCAATCAGGGGAACAGTTCTTCGGGATCCATGCATCAAACGATGGGCGTGTGATGATCTTTGCCGGAGGGATACCGCTAAAGCGGGATGGTCAGGTGGTCGGGGCAATCGGCGTCAGCGGAGGGTCAGGAGAGCAAGACCACCTAGTAGCGGCCGCAGGCGCAGCGGCGTTCTAGCTGCTGCGACGCCGCGTCTAACAATCGCATGCTGCGCTGGACTGGTGCAGCCTACGCCCTTGGTGACGAGCCAGGGGCTTCACTGTGTGCCGCTGCGAATCTTCATCTGCGACTCATACTTACGGGGTATAATAGTAATCATATTATGTCAAACACCGTGCACAAACGCCAAGCGGAGGCAGATGTCTCCAATCCGCTTTCAAGGTGGCGATTGCGTCAAGGCCCGGACTTCTCGATTGGTCCCGGCCGGCACGTGCGGCACGGTTCAGCAAATACTGCGCTCGGTCCCACATTTGTACTATGTCCAGTTTGAGAGCCTAGCTCGGCCGCACCTGATGTACGCGTGCGACCTGGAGCGCATCGAGGATGTGATGATCATCTCATGCGCCACACTCGAAGCTGCCGCACGGGTGCTCGCCGTGCTCATCCAGGCGAATCTGCGGCTCGGCCGCGACTTTCGCATCGCGCCGCTGGACGGCATCGCGTCCATCCACATTACTGTCCTGGCGGAGCTGCCGGCAGGCGTGCTGCACCAGTTGCGTGCTATCCCCAACACCAATATCACGTGAGGCGGCGCGTGCGCGGGAAAGCGCCCGGTGAACTCAGGGCACCGCGAATGGGGTGCAACTCCCCTCGCCGCCAACACGATAATCCACCGCGCTCCAACTTCTGCGCCCACCGCTGCGAGCCGGCGATACACAGTTCGTAGTACTGTTGGCTCGCAGGGTCGGCGCTGGCCAACTTTTGTTCAAGGCGGGCGATAGTTGCCCTGGTGCGCTCAATGTCGGTCATGGCCTTGTCGTTGGCACGATATGTGCTTTATGCATTTCTGACACTTCCGCTGGAGAAGAGCGGAGCGAACATAGCGGGACGATGTGAGTATACATCGTCCTGCATTTATTATCTGTCAGCAAAACTCTATGCGCTTTCAGATGCGTTGCCGCTGAAGTGGTACAGGCCGATCGCCTGCGTGTCCGCAATCGTGTGCGCACTGCCAATGGCATCACACTGCTCCGCTGGGTTCGCCCGGAAAATCTTCGCCCCCGAGCGCTAGACGAGCCGGCCGAGCCCTATCCAGAGCCGCCTTGACTACCCACGCTGATATTTTCCCATGTTCCGTGCGGCCCTCGTACCGCGATCGTCACGCTATAGCGCTCGTCGAGATCAGTGCCGAGCGCTACGCGCCGATCGCCGATCTCTTCACTGTCGACACCCGAACTGCCGCCCGATGAGCCGCTGAGCCCCAAGGAGCAGCGGATCCCTTGCCTGCTGGCGACTTTCAAGACTTTGGCCGCATCGGCTGCGGTGAGCCATGGCTGATCGTTCCTGCCGGCGATTATACCCGACTACTCTGCGATATCCGCTGCTAACTGCCTCAATTCCCTTGTCATGACCTCGTCTGCCGCTGCAGCTGTCACGTCAGCCCAAAAAAGCAGGATGTCGCGAATTCCTTCGATATCGTCCAGGAGATCAACCAGCACCTTCGAGCCGATCGATATCTCGCCGTTCTCGCTGTTGTGCTGCATAGCGTATTCGCGCAGCGAATCGCGTATGGCTTTCTTTACTTTCATGCTATCACCACCTGCAATCTAACTTCTGGCACTCGACCACCCAGCCGCCCGATATGCCGCCATTCCAACCTGCGCCGGGTCGAGTTGGTGAACGCGCGGCGTGTCGCTCTCCACTGGCGTCCATCGCCGGCCACGCCTCGGCAGCGGCCAGCACGACTAACAAGCTCACTCATCGCTTTTGTCCTCCCTCCGCTCCACAACGCCGCGTATCATGCCTATCAGAATAGGCGCCAGCATTGTGGCGTCTGTGCAATCCGCCACGACGCGCGAGAGCACCTCCAGCGCTTCAGATGGCGAGAGCTGCTCCACCAGCGCTGCTACTTCGTGGCGGCGCGCTCTCCAGAGGTCGAGCTTTTGCTCTGTCATCGTCACGGCCCTCGCTACTTATCGCCAAGATCTGGCGAATGTTCTTTCATGCCTTGATAAGCATCCGCCGATGGACTGACCTCGCTCTCGCCGTCAACATCCCCGGGCCGCACCAACGTTGAATCGATGTATGTCGCTACATCCGCTTGCTTGAAGCGCAGCCGGCCACGCTTGGCGCCGATCCGATAGGCACGCAGCTTGCCCGAGCGCACCAGAGAGCGTACGGTGCTCTGGGATACTTTTAACTGTTCGGCGACCTCTTCGATGTTGAGCATACGATCCTCTGTCAGTACGAGCATTGTGTATCCCTTCGTGCAATAGATAATAACACTAGCGCTGGTGTGAGATCAAGCTGCCTCGTTTGTCAATATAGAACAATATTTGATAACACTTGAGAGCAGCTGCATACGAGGTCTCTGAGATAAAGCAAAGCCCCGCCGCCGACGTGAAGCGCCAGATCGCGCTGAATAAAGGCCAATACGATCTGGTGATGGGCACGTAGATCGCGATTGTGCCGGGCGCATTTCTGGTGCCAAACAGCAGCCGCTCGGGCCTTATCCATCGGGTTGCCCAAGTGACCGGCTGCAGCGGCGAGCCTGGGCTCGCCGCTGCAGCCGGCACAACACGGCGATCGAGATTGTCGAGAATGCCCCGCAGCGCACCATGCCGCGCCTGGTCGATACCGACCGCGCCACCCAGCTGGAACGCGCCCGGACCGCCGCTGATGCGTTGAATGAGTGCTTCCAATCGACACTGAGCGCGGGCGGCCGGCTCGACCGCCCGTATGGAGACAGAAACGGTGACACCACAACGCGCTCTGCACACGACAATTCACATGGAAGCCGCCCTTGATGGCCTCCACAGCATTGGAGAATATACCGGCGGCCTTGCCAGCATTCCCGCTGCGGTCGAGCGCCTACGCGCCGCCGGCGTCCTCGACCTGGTGAAGCCTACCGCAGCCACAGCGCCGGCCACCAAGCCCAAAGATGAGACGGTCGAGCCGCTGTACAAGCGCGATCCGACGGCGTGTTGTCCCGTTCACAAGCGCGCGTTGAGTGATGGACAATATGGATTGTACTGTTCGGCACGCGCCAAGGCAGGAGAAGCTGCCAACACCAAGGGTATTGCGCGCTTCGATTCGCCGACTAGGAACCGCGTCCGCTGATCATCAGGATCGGCGGGGCGTTCTTGCGAGTGAAGGACCGATGAAAGAACGAACCGATTGACAGAGCGGCGCGCCGATCGCCCAACCGATCCGAGGCCGCTGGCACCGCTTCTGTGGGGATGCGTGCACTAAATATTCCTTGACCCGACGGCGCGGCAGCTACCTGCTACGGAGCCCGTTAGGCGGGCGGTAAGAAGAAGCCCCAGCGCGTGAGACGCTGGGGCTTTGCCTATCGCAGCCGCCTCCTCGCGCTAAAACGGCACCGACTCGCAGCGCCTCACCGACTCACCATGAACACATGTGTCGGTGCCCCTGCCGCCGTCCAGCCTGTCGGTGCCAGCGACGGCCGCGCCGAAATCGCCATCGACGAAGTCGTTGCCGTCACCGCCCTTCACGCTATCACTGCCAACTCCACCGAAGACACCATCATCACCGGGGCCGCCACTGATAGTATCGTTGCCGGATTGACCGAAAACGGAGTCATCACCAGCGCCGCCACTGAGGGTATCGTTGCCAGCTGCAATGCTATCGATGAGGCTACCGGCTTCATCTCCATGGATGCCGTCATTGCCGTCCCCACCCGAGATGATGTCATCCCCCGCGTCACCGAAAATAACATCGTCCCCCGCGCCGGCGCTGATGCGGTCGTTGTCACCACCGCCGCAGATCAGGTCGAAGGCGCCGCCACCGCCATTGATTGTGTCGGCGCCGCCCGAGCCGACGATCACGTCGGAGCCCGATGTGCCCTGGATCGAGCCGGCGCCGACGATCGTGGCCGGCACCCCATTGCAGAGCGGCATGCCCGCCATCGGCGCGGCCTGGGTGGCCGCCGGGGCTGCTGCCAGGGTCGTGAGCGCGAGCAGCGCCAGCAGGCTCAGACGCAGCAGCAAGCGGTTAATCGGAAGTGTAGATATGGTCATTGAGAAGTTGTTCCTTTCGATGATAATCGTAGTTGGTCATAGCTTTGCGACGCCCCGCGCGCCGCCAGAAAACACTATGCAAGGATAGCGTAAGGGCCGCGCGCCGTCATCAGCATTGTGATGGGAGATGTGCTAGGGAAAAGCCTTAGCGGGCCGAAGCGCGCGGCACGAGGGACCGCGCACAGGAGACGTAGCGCTAAGAACGCTGGGGCTGCGCTAGGGTTGGTGCTTCCCGGATAGGCAGTGGCTGAGCAGACGCACGCATACTTAGTGCCATAAGGCACAGGGCGGCGCACTGGGCGGCCGAGCGCCTGGGCGACTGCGGTGGCGACCAGGCCGGGGTCGCGGATCGGCGCCAGCGCGATATAGCACACGTCATCAGCAAAAGCGCCACGCACGTTTGCTGCGACCTGAAGACCCGGGCGCGCCGACCAGCGTGAGCAGACGCACCTCCCGACGCAGCAGACACGCGCCGAGCTCACTAACCTCCTGATCCCGACCGAGCAGCGGTGTAGCCGGTACTGGCAGCAGGCTCCGCGACACTGCTGGCTCACGCTGCGCCAGCAGCGCGGCGACCTCCGTGGGTGCGGGCAGCCAGTCGGCCTGCAATTCGGCGCGCGCCGCCTTGACGAAGGTTGTCCACTGATGGGGCGCCAGGCCCAGATGTCGTGCCAAGCGTTCGGCGATCTCCGGCGACGGGCGCCGGGCATCCGCCTCGATTTTGCAGATCAGCGCAACGGAACAAAACACCAGGTCGGCGAGTGCATTCTGGGTCAGTCGCAGCGCTTGGCGCCGTAGTTTGAGCCAGTGGCCAAAGGAGATGATCTCCTCCATCCTGGTCTCCTCGCGCGCTCAGGTTGCGCGATGGCAATACGACGAGCTTTGGCAGCTGATGATGGCGGGATGGTGGTACATGCGATGTATCAGCATTGTACCGCACAACTCGTACCAACGGAAGCCAATAAGCTGGTGTAATGCTGTAGCACAGATTTTCTGTAGGCTCGTAAAGCGTTACAATAAGAGTGAGGCACCAAGAATCATCCGTATCCGTACCGAACCAAGGAGGAGAACCTATGCTACTCACGGACAAGAACGCCGTCATCTATGGCGCAGGAGGACGCATCGGCAGCGCGGTGGCGCGTGCCTTCGCGCGTGAGGGGGCGAACGTCTTCCTCGCTGGTCGCACACAGTCAACGCTCGACGCCGTGGCTGAGCAGATAGCCGTCGCGGGAGGAACAGCCGAGGTGGCTCACGTCGACGCCCTCGATCCACAGGCGATCGAGCAGCATCTCGATGCGATCGTAAAGCAGGCAGGCCGGATCGATATCTCGTTCAACGCGATTTGGATCCGCGGCGACCTGCAAGGAACACCGCTCATCCAGATGCCCTAGGAGAACTTTACTACTCCGGTCGTGACCGGCACCAAAACACACTTCCTTACGGCCATAGCAGCGGCCCGGCACATGGTGCCAAAGCGATCGGGCGTCATCCTGACCCTCTCGTCCTCCGCGGCCGGACTGTCCGGGCGTGACCGCAGATATCATTTGACGGGCGGCTTCTCAACCGCATGCGCGGCCATCGAAGCGCTTTCGCGCAGCCTGGCGGGTGAGCTTGGTCCGCAGGGAATCCGGGTCGTCTGCTTGCGCCCCGATGCCATTCCGGAGACGTGACCTACCGACCACATTGAATCAAGGACGTACATGGAAAACGGAACCGTCCTTGGACGGCTGCCAACCCTGGACGAGGTTGCCAATGCAGCGGTCTTCCTGGCCTGCGATCGGGCCAGCGCGATGACCGGAACCATCGCGAACCTGACCTGCGGCTCAATCATGGGTATCCGTTCAGGGGGGTATCAGAATCGCGTAGTGATGCGGCCACGAAACGCAGAAATGGAGGTCGACGCTGCAAGCTGCATCTGCAATTCGGCATCAGGATGGGCGCTCATTGTCACACCCCCCTGAACGTTTACGGTCCTTACTCGCCTAGTAGGCGATACTGTGGGTCGCCTTCGACTGCAATTGCATTCCTTATTAAGGCCACTCGTCGTAGAATCGCTGTCAGGGAATCGCGCTTACCCAACGACCAAGCTCACCTGCGGCTATGAAGCGTAACGGATTAGCGGCAGGTGCAGCGCTTTGTCAGGTGTTGTTATTATGCTCCACAGTTATGACTACTTTTCCTCGGGCGTGTCCTTCTTCAAGATACCGCAGAGCTTCAGGAACCGCGCTTAACGGGTAACGTCTATCGATAACAGGGACAACTTTGCCGGCTTCAAGCAGCTCTTTCATAAAAACCAGATCATTCTTGTTTGGTTTTACAAGCATGTTACCCATTGTTTTGCTTCCGGTCATTGAAATTATTGGTCCCTGGAGCATGGCTTGGAACATTTGAGCGCCGGACCCCCCGGTCATGACATAAATTCCTTTGGGACTTAATGCACCCTTATAATCTGAAAGCGGATGATATCCGTTAGCGGCAAGGATCAGGTCATAACGCTGCCCATTTTGGGTGAAATCTTCTTGCGTGTAATCAATAACGTGGTCTGCGCCAATCGAGCGCGCCATGTCCAAATTCCTCGTGCTGCACACGGCCGTGACTTCAGCCCCGAACGATTTGGCAATCTGCACTGCAAACGACCCCACACCACCAGATGCACCATTAATCAAAACCTTTTGCCCTGGCTGAATCTTTCCTTTATCGCGAAGACCCTGCAGGGCGACGACGGCCGATTCAGGTACGGCCGCTGCTTCCTCGAATGTCAAATTGGCAGGTTTCAGTGCTATTGCATTTTCAGGAACAGATACATATTCGGAAAAAGCGCCCCAGCCACACACGGATAGGTCCCCGAACACTTCATCACCTGGCTGAAACTGCTTTACGTTTCCACCAACTGCTTCAACCCGCCCCGCCATTTCTTTTCCGGGTATCTTGTGTTTTGGTTCTAAAAGTCCAGAGCTCAAGCGGACCAAGAACGGCTCGCCTTTCACGACGATCACATCACCAGCAGTTACGGCTGCCGCATAAATTCTTATCAGTACTTCATCCTCCTTAGGCGTAGGTTTTTCTACCTCTTTGAGCTGAAGAACATCCGGTGATCCGTATTTTGTGTATACAATCGCTTTCATTTGGTTATCCTTCCTTATATGAGCCATTATGTGTAGCAATTAGCGGCAATTGGTCAGTTTCTAGTGCCTGCGGCGTCCATCGCAGCCCCTGTCCAGGTCACCCCCACCTACTCCGAGACCCTGGTCGCTATCCGCGTTGCTTCTGAGTCTCGGGGAAGGTGTTCGACAGGCGCTGGCTCAAAAACGCAGTCCCTATCCCTGCGGCATCGGTTCTATTGAGGCAGCTTCAAGAACACGCTTTTCCCACTTTGCGACGTTTACACCCTTGATCAAAAGCCACAAGGGAAGCGCTATTTCAACAGCCGAAAGAAGACCAACCGCGGTAAAGATCCCTTTGTACTCAGGTAAAAGAATGTTTCCAAAGCTTTGTGTTAGATAGCATAAAGATGCCATTATCAACAAGACGCCCGGAATTCTAGAAATGTACCCTGACTTATAAACTAAATATCCAAGCACCAACAGATGAAGGCTAAAAAATAACCCCCAAATAAGAACCACGTCTGCATGCGCATTGAGAAATAGCAACCCGAGCGCGTGCAACTGATCTGGTGCGAATACTGTCAAGTAACCAGCCCCACTTAGGAGTAGCAAAACAACAAAGTGAGTCAGCAGATTGACTCCCTGAATAACGGTCATTGCCAGCCTAGAAAACGCCGCAACCAGAGAAAGTGTCTTGCTTACTGGTTTGAGTAAAACGTAAAGAAGTACGACGATCACTATTTCAAGCAAAACGACCACGGCGTCGCTAGCAATACCGAGACGGAATAGGCCCTCAGAAGCCATTATATTTTGGGCTGTTGTTGCGGCATCTCCGGGCACAATAAGAGTGGAGGGAACATATATCATGCTGAAGGGGGCGAAAACAGCCATAATGAGGATCAGGAGCCCTACCAGTCTTGCGGTCCTTTGGATTGCATTTGACATCTGGCGCATCTGCCTGGCCGGGGCCTGTGTCGTTTTGGACGCAGTAGTTGGATTTGTCGTGTTAGTCATAACTTCCATTGTCGGTTTCTCCTTGAGGAATACTTTGTCTTGGGTGCTATTCACGAATTTGCTGGATCCAGGTATGGTACAACCTGTTCCTGGGGGCTGAAACAGGCTAGAAATTTATCAAAGGCAGATCTCCTTCCTAAGCAGCTTGTCTAAGCAGCTTGCCTCAATTCAGTGTTTGACATCTAACGCATTTGCCTGGCCGGGTTGAACGCGAATGACCGAGATCAATGGCATTCCTAAATTACGCACTTTTTTTAGCAATCCATGCAATGCGGCCTGATCGACCACCGGGCCGGTTAAGAGCGTGTCGCCGTTGTCTTCCAGCATGATGGTCAGGCCTCCAAACCAGTCGGTCCATTGACGGCCCAGATGGCCCTTGATCCTGATTTGATAGATCATCGGTTGACTTGGATCAGTTGTTGGGTTGAGTTCGTTTGACATTACTCTGTCCCTGTTGTGGCCGGTCATACCAGTCTGTGCCACTTGCTTGATGTACACATAGCATAGCGGCAATACGGTATTACGGTATAGCTACTAAAGGATTGTTTGAGGTATTGTTGTGGGGGTAATGCTTAGGGGGAAGTACTATCGAGCAGGTACTGAAGTATTGGGAGGGGCATTACACTCTGAGCTACAACAAAGCGGCTATAGCAGACCCAACTCGCGGGCGCGCGCGATGGCTTCGGTGCGTCTTTGCACCTGGAGTTTGTCGAAGATTTTCCGATTGTGCCCTTTGACTGTACTCAAGGCGAGGAAAAGCCGCGCGCTAATCTCGCGATTCGAGAGTCCTTGGGCAATGAGTTGGAGTACTTCTAACTCGCGTGCGCTCAACGGCTCGATCAGGGGCTGGGCAGGCGAGGCCGGGGGCAGATCAGCTTTGTCCGCGCGCGGCTGTGCCTCAGCTTCAACGGTAGCAAAGGCAGCCAGCAACTTCCCGATATAGTCGGGCATCATTCCTTGCGCGGCGGCGGCGGACAATAAACGCGCCATCGCCAGCCCTTCGTCGAGAAAGATGCGGACGTAGTCCTCCGGCTCCGCCGGCCTCAGGGCGCGTTCCAGCGCGACGAGCGCCGGGGCAAGGTTACCCTGCACCTGGTGGGCAAGCGCCTGCAACACCCCGATCTCGATCACGCTGCCCATCCTTCCACCTGCTTCTGCGGCTTGCTGGAGGCGATCCAGTAGCCGCATGGCCTCACGAATGGCGCGGTCGGCAGGGGCGCGCGTCCACTCGGCAATGAGCACCCGCGCCAGTGTGATATGTTCGAACTCGCGCAAAAAGCTGAGTTCATCGTCAACAGACAAGCCTTGTTCATGCACCCAGCGCAGGGCTTCGCACAACTGGCCCTGTGCCACCCACACCCGCGTCTTCAAGGCCGCGAGGGGACGCACGTCGGGGAGGGGCGTCCTGTAATAGTGGCGTTCTGCCTCGTCGAGCAGGTCGAGCGCGCCTGCCAAGTCACCCTGAGTCTCCTTGAAGCGCGCCTGGACACGGCATAGGCGATAGCGCCAATCTGGTAACGCAGCTTGTTCGCCCAGTTCCTCGCTGCGCAGCAGATGCTGGATGGCGGCGTCCAGATCACCTTGCTCACGGTGTAGCTCGCTCAACCCCAAATAGAGATCCGCGGTGCCCCGGAGTAGAGGCTCGCCCTGCTCCAGCGCAAGCTGCAATGCCTGTGCATAACACTTGACCGCCTCGCGCAGACGACCTTGCGCCATCCTGATATTAGCTAGACCATAGGTGACACTGATGGCGAAATGCAGGTTGCCGACCTTCTGAAAACCAGCCATGGCGTCGGCAAGCGCGCGGTGGGCTGCCTCTAGGTCGCCGCTGGCCCATTGGGCGAGGCCTAGGAGCGCAGCAGCCGGTCCGCGCCGCAGATGGTCTCCCTCTGGTAAGAGGTCGAGCGCCCGCCGACCGTACGCCACGGAGCCGGGGAGATCACCGCGCGCTTGGGCAAGGTAGGCACGGGCAGTGGCGATCGACGCAGGGAGAGTCCGAAACTGCGCTTCGTCCACGATTACCCTCTCGGTTGCACTCTCAGCTATTATCCGGGCCGAAGGGGCTTCCAGTCGCTCACTGCCCTCTGCCGAAGTGTCCAGCCACCGTTCGGCATCCCCCAATCGGGCCTCAGCGGCCTCTAGCTTGCCACCATTCAGAAACGCCCAGGCATACGCAACGCTGAGCACAGGCCTGGCGCGGACCAACTCGTCGGGGAGCGCCTTCGCCCAGCCCAGCCACGTGGCGGCCTGGAAACGCCCGTCCATTGCCGGCCATGCCAGTTCGACCAGGCCCGCCGCGCGCGCGAAATCCTTGGCGGCGAGCGCATGGCGAATCGCATCGGCGGGCAAACCATTGTCCGCGTACCATGCGCTCGCCCGCTGATGCAGGATCGGTACTTGCGCGGGCTGCTCCTGCAGCGCGTGGGCAGCCAGCACGTCGGCAAAGAGGTGGTGGTAGCGAAACCAGTGGCGTGTATCGTCCAGCGGCACGACAAACAGGTTGCCTCGCTCCAGGGCATCCAACAGCACCATGCCATCGTTCTGGTCGGTGATGGCATCGCATAGCGGGCCACTCAACCGGTCGAGAATGGAGGTTTGGAGTAAGAAGCTGCGCACACGTTCGGGCTGACGCTGGAGGACCTCTTCGACCAGATAGTCCACGATGTACCGGTTGTCTCCGGCGAAAGCCCTAACGAACCGGGCAACGTCCTCGCGCCCCCGCATCGAGAGGGCCGCCAGTTGGAGACCGGCAATCCAGCCTTCGGTGCGCGTCTCCAAGGCGGTAACTTCCTCCGCCGAGAGGTCGAGATCCATCACATGGTTGAGAAATCCGGCGGCTTCGGAGGGGGTAAAACGCAAGTCTGCGGTGCGCAGTTCGGTCAATTGGCCCCGGACGCGTAAGCGGGCCAGGGGTAGCTGTGGATCCTCACGGGTGGCGATCACCAGGTGCATCTGGGGTGGCAGGTGCTCGAGCAGAAAGGTGAGGGCAGTGTCAACCGGTTTGGCATCAATCACGTGGTAGTCGTCAAGGACGAGGACGAAATGGTCCGGAATGGTGGTGATTTCATTGAGCAGGGCGGTCAGAATCGTTTCAGTTGACGGTGGCTGCGGGGATTGGAGCACCCCCAACACCCCTGCTCCAATCGTCGCCGCAATCGTCTGCAACGCAGCGACGAGGTAGGTCAGAAAGCGGGTGGGGTCGTTCTCCCCTTCGTCCAGCGACAGCCAGGCCACGCGAGTGCTGAGTGCTGAGGACTGAGGACTGAGTGACGAGGTGACTGTCTCAGTCCTCAGTCCTCGGTCCTCAGTCCTGGCGGCGAGCCATTCGCTGACCAGTGTGGTTTTACCAAAGCCGGCCGGGGCAGAGATCAAGGTCAGTTTGCGGTACAGACCCTCGTTCAGCCGCTCGATCAGGCGCGGGCGGAGGACAACTTTCGGCCGAGGTGGGGGGATATACAGTTTCGTAGCTAATAACATTAGTGTAGACATAGATCAATTATAACCGTTCATGGCATCGCTGGCGAACCACCTGATCGCCGCATTTGACAGCAGCACCACGACTTTCCGGAAAACCCGGAGGTTTCAAGCCTCGCCGCTCGCCGAGCAGCTTGCGTGGGTGTAGCACGCCTCACGGCTTGTCGTCCAATCAGTAGAGTGCCTGGATGTCCAGCACGTTCAGCAGCGGCTCGCCGGCTAGGAAGCGGCGCAAGTTCTCGCAGAACAGGTCGGTTAGTCGTGCGTTCTCGCGGTCGCTGGTGCTGCCGGAGTGAGGGCTGACCAGCACGTTCTCGATTTCCCAGAGTGGCGAGTCTGCTGGCAGCGGCTCGTGCTCGAACACGTCGAGCGCCGCGCCGCCAAGCTGGCCCGACCGCAGCGCCGCGATCAGCGCCGGCTCGTCCAACACCGCGCCGCGGCCAATGTTGATCAGCACCGCGCCGCGCGGCAGCTGCGCTAGCTCGGCGGCGCCGATCAGTCGCTCGGTCGTGTCGGTGTGCGGGGTGGCGATCACTAGGAACTCCGCGCGCCGCAGTACCTCTTGCAGGTCGTCCGGCCCATACAGCGCATCCACGTGCAGTGCGGCTGAGTCGACGCCTGCGACCGTGCGCTTGGTGCCGATCACGATCATTCCTAACGCCTGGCCCAACCGCGCGACCTCCGTGCCAATGCTGCCGACGCCAACGATCCCGAGCGTGCGTTCTGACAGATCGGTGCCGGCGTAGCGCTCCCAGTGCTTGCGACGCTGATCGTCCAGCATGCGCCGCAGCCCCTTGGCGAACATGAGCATGGACATCACGCAGAACTCGGCCAGCGGCCTGGCGTGAACGCCGCTCGCGGTAGTGAAGACTACGCCCGGCATGCGCTGCTCGTAGCTCATGCGCCGCACGAGCTGCCCGATCCCGGCGCTGCTGGCCTGGACCCAGCGCAGGTTGGGCGCAACCTCGGGCAGATCCTGCCGGTGGGTCGGGTCGAAGTCATACATGATGTTGGCCCGCGCCAGTAGCTCGCGCCAGCGGGCCTCCTGCTCGGGCGTGCGCTGGATAGTGTTGTAATGATCGGCCGGGTAGCGCGGCGAGGGGATGAGGTCCGGCTCGTACAGCACATCGATCCGCGGGCTGACCGCGCGCAGCCGCTCGATGTGCTCGGGTTCGAGATAGGTGGTGATCAGAACGGTGTGCTGAGGGCTGGTTATCATGGGTGATCCTTGTCTGTGCGAGCGGCCTGGCCGGGTCACGCGTCCACGACTGGCTCGGGCCGCCCGTCGTTGCGTGCGGAGCGGTATAGCGCTGCGATCGTGCGCATGTTCGCGGTGGCCTCGGCCGCAGGGTAGCGCGGCGTCGCGCGCCCGCGCACGCAGTCGGCGAAGTGCTCGACCATGAGTTGGTACTCGTCCACGCCGGCGATCGTCTCGACACGCGCGCCCTGCGCGTCGCGGATATGGATCTGCGCATTGCTCATGCCAGGCAGGAATGCGACCGGCACGTCGATCGCGCCATCGGTCCCGACGACCTGGTAGGTCTCGCGCCGTGCCAGCGTCAGCGCGCAATCGAATTGGACATAACGATTTTCGGCGAAGCACATGCTTGCGACGATCTGCTCGTCGACGCCTCCGGCGCTCCACGTGGCGAATGCCTGGACCTCATCCGGCTCAGCTCCGAACAGCGTTCGACCGAGGTTGACACAGTAGCATCCGACATCCATCAGCGACCCGCCGCCAAGATTCTTTTGCAGCCGAATATTAGCCGGGTTCGTGACCCGAAACGTGAAGGAGGTTCGGATCAGCTGCCCCGAACTTCCTCAGCAAGATTACTATGCTGGATCTGGCTGATGACGCACGGGCTAGTCCTCGTACGAGGCGTACCAGCGCAGGCGCGCCGCGAATTCTTCCGGATACAGCGTGACCTTCTCGGCCTTGAAGGCGAAGTCGTAGCCCTCGGCGGCAATCGCGTCGGCGATCGGCCCGGCGTCGAAGCGTAGGCCGGTAAACCGCTCAGGCGGCTGCGCAGCCAGCCAGACGAACGCTTTGCCTAGCTCGATTGGGTCGGCCCATCCTGCCTTTTGCTCATCGGGGAGCCGCGCCAGATCTGCACGCGTCATGCGCGTCGGCTTGATCGGCTTGCCCGGTCCAATGGTGTTAATTGCGATCAGGGCGGGCGCTGCCTCGAGCGAAAGCGCCTTGACGAAGCCCTCCTGGCCGTGCTTGATCGTGCAGTAGGCCACCTCGTCCTTGTAGCCCCGCACGCTGGATCCGCTGGCGATGCCGATGATATGACCGCCGCCCAGCGCCTTCATCACATCCCAGGCGGCGCGTGCCCTGTTGTATAGCCCGCCCAGGCCGACGTCGATCTGGCGCCACCACGTTTCCGGCGACATATGCTCGAAGTGGATGAGCGGCATAAAGATCGCACTATGAACCAGCACATCCAGCCGGCCCCAGCGCTCGACTACCTGCCGGACCGTCGCCTCGAACGCGGGCAGGTCGCTCACGTCCAGTGGCAGTGCCAGCGCCTCGCCGTCGGCCGCCAGCTCAGCTGCGCTCGCCGCCAGCTCGGCCGCGTCGACGTCGGTGATGCACACCTGCGCGCCTTCGCGCGCCAGCGCACGCGCAATACCCGCGCCGAACCCGCGCCCTGCTCCGGTTATCAGGGCGACCTTTCCTTCAAGTAGCATAATGTTCCTTATCCATGTGCATCTGCGTGTATCTGAGGTTCGCCTTCGCCGATGTCAGTCCAGCACCTCGGCCTTGTCAGCATCGGTGATGATATAGCCGAACTCGCCCGGCGTGCACCAGGTTGGTGTGACACGGGTAGCCAGCATCAGCGTGCGACCGAACGGCGTCGCGAACTCCTGGCGCACCGTCAGATCGTACGGGTTGAGCAGCCGGCCCAGCACCTGCGCGCCTTCGATTGGCTGGCCGTCGAAGGCCACGCGCGGGGTGATCGGCGGCTCGGGCACAATCAGCCCGGCCTCGCGTGGCCGCAGGATGTTCAGGTTCTCCTCGTATCCCGGCAGGTTGTTTACTACGTATTGGCGCGGCGGCGGCGTGACCTCGCCGGGCAACATCCCGAGCTGGCGCATCACATTGAGCGAGCCGGCCACCCCGCGCTCGACCCACTCGCCGTAGAGCTGCCCGGCGCCGCCCAGCTCGGCCACGATCGTCTTGACGCCGAGCTGCTCGCCGCGCGTCCACATCTGCCCCGGCAGCCAGATATCGCGCAGCAGAATCGGCATATTGAAGGCCCGCGCCATGGCCCGCGACTCCTCGTTGTCGGTGAACTCGATCATATGGACGCTGGCGTTGCCGCCGGTGTGGAAGTCGATCTGGTAGTCGAGCCGGCTGAGAAACCCCTCGCTGATCGCACTCGAGAGCTGGATGCTGATCGTCTTCACCGGCTCCGGGTGTCCGCCGGCGTCGGAGGTGACGAATGCCCCATTGAGGTTCAACCCATCCTCAGGGGTGTGGCGCGACATCGCGGCGGCGCCGAGCGGGTTCAGTACCGGTACCGCCAGCACTGTGCCGCGCAGCTCGGCCGGGTCGATCTGATCCAGCAGCGCGCGGATGATCCCGATCGAGGGCACCGGCTCGTTGCCATGCACCAGCGCCGACAGCCCGAGCGTTGGGCCGGGGTGTGCGCCGCGCAGAGTATGTAATGGGATGCGTAGCTCGCCGCCACTTGCCAGCATAGTCACCGGGAGCCACTCAAAGGTCTTTGTCATTTGCTTCTCCTTTCGCGCGGGCGGCTTCGATCATGGCTCGTCGTTTGTAAAACGCATGGAAGTTCCTTACTTGCGGCGCAGGCGCGGGTCGAGCGCGTCGCGCAGGCCGTCGCCTAGCAGATTGATCGAGAACACGGTCAGCATGATCGCCAGGCCGGGGAAGAACGCCACCCACCAGGCGCGCTGCAGGAAGCCGCGACCCTCGTCGAGCATATTACCCCACTCGGGGGTCGGCGGCTTAATCCCCAGCCCGAGGAAGCTTAGGGTCGAGCCAGTGATGATCGCCGAGGCCATGCCCAGCGTCGCCAGCACGATCACCGGCGCCAGGATGTTCGGCAGGATGTGCCGCACGATGATCGCCGTGTTGTGGGCCCCAATCGTGCGCGCTGCCAGCACGAACTCGCGCTCACGAATGCTCAACACCGTGCCGCGGGCGATCCGCACGTAGTCGGGGATCGACGCGATGCCAACCGCGATCATCAGGTTGAGCAGGCTGCCGCCGAGGATCGCCACGATCACCAGCGCCAGCAAGATGCCGGGGAATGCCAGCATTAGGTCGACGAGGCGCATAATCACCGCGTCGAGCCGCCCGCCATAGTAACCGGCCAGCAGCCCGAGCGAGATTCCAAAGGCGGCCGCGATCAGCACCGAGACAAAGCCGACCGGCAGCGACAGGCGTCCACCCCACAGCACGCGCGAGAGGATATCGCGCCCGAACCGGTCGGTGCCCATCGGGTGGGCGGCGCTGGGCGCCTCCAGCGAGGTGCGCTGGCTTGTCTTGATCGGGTCATAGGGGCTGACCGCCGGCGCCAATAGCGCGGCCAGCATCATCACGAGAAGAATTGCCCCGCCGACGATCGCACTGTTGCTGTGGGCGAGTCGCCGGAGGGCGTCGCGCGCCAGGCTGCGGCCGGGTGGCGGCGCCTGGTCCGTTTTCGATTGCGCTGGGAGAGAAAGCTGTGCCATTACATCACTTTTAGTTTGGGAAGGTGAGGGTGCGGGGGCGACACGCCGCCCCGCACCCTCACGCCAAGCATCGCTTCAGCGATACCTGATGCGCGGGTCGATCACCGCGTAGAGCACGTCGACCGCCAGGTTCACCAGCACGTATGTCACCGCCGCGAATAGCACCGTGCCCTGGATGAGTGGGAAGTCACGGTTGCCGATCGCGTCCACCGCCAGGCGGCCGATGCCCGGCCGCGAGAAGATCGTCTCGGTTACGACGGCCCCGCCGAGCAGCGCGCCGAGCTGGAGCCCCAGCAGCGTCACGGTCGGAATTAGCGCGTTCTTGAGCGCGTGCCCCAGGATCACCGCGCGCTCGGCCAGGCCCTTTGCGCGCGCCGTGACGACGTACTCCTGGCTGAGCACCTCGAGCATGCTCGATCGCACCAGCCGCGCCAGCGCAGCCGCCGAGGCCAGCCCGAGCGCGACCGACGGCAGCACCAGCCGCTCGGCACCGCCCTGGCCGGTGGCCGGGAACCAGCCGAGCCGGAACGAGAAGAACAGGATCAGCAGCAGGCCCGAGTAGAACACCGGCACCGAGACGCCCAGCATGGCGAACGACATCGCCACGGTGTCCAGCCAACTCCCGTGCGCCACGGCCGCGATGATGCCGAGCGACACGCCAGCTGCCAGCGCGAGCAGCAGCGCCGCGCTGGTCAGCTCCAGCGTGCTCGGCAGCGCCTCGACGATGCTGTCGATCACCGGGCGCTGGCTGCGCAGGCCTACGCCCAGGTCGCCGCGCAGCGCGTGGCTGGCGTAGTCGAAGTATTGGACGTACAGCGGTCGGTCCAGCCCGAGTTGGTGGCGGATCTCTTCCGCGCGCTCGGGGGTCAGCGGCTTATCGCCGGCGAAGATCTCGACCGGGTCGCCCGGCACCAGGTGCAGCATCGCGAACGTCAGCACCGAGATGCCGACGAGCACCGGAATAGCCTGGAGCAGGCGCTGCGAAATATAGGCGAGCATGGCTTCTACTTGACAAGATGACAAGATGACGATCGAGCAGATCACCTCGTCACCTTGTCATCTTGTCATCTTGTCACTTCTTGATCTGCACGTCGTACAGCCAGACGTACGATGCCAGCGCGTCTAGGTAGTCGCCGGTGACCTCGGCACGCTTTGCGTTGTGCGTGACGGTGTCGACCAGCGGGACGACCACGGTATCCTTCAGCACGCGCTGTTGGATCTGGGTGTACAGATCCTTGCGCTTGGCCGGGTCGGTCGTGGCGGCGGCGTCCTCGAGCAGCTTGTCGACCTCGGGCACCTGGTATTTGGCGCGATTGAAGGCGTCGACATTGGCCGAGTGGAAGATCGTCCGCAGCACGTCCGGGTCGCCGTACGAGAACCACATGAAGCCGGCGTCGTACTTATTCTGCTTGCGTGCGTCGGTGTAGGCCGCGCGCTCCAGCGGCGTGATCTTGAAGTCGATGCCGACGTCGCGCAGGCTGGCCTGGATCGACTCGGCCATGGCCTTGTCGTTCGGGCGCGAGATGATCGGGAAGTCGATCGCGAGCTTCTGGCCGCCCTTCTCGCGGATGCCGTCGGCGCCCCCCTTCCAGCCGGCCGCGTCGAGGATCTGCTTGGCCTTGTCTGGGTCGAACGAGTAGATCTGCTCGGTCGAGGCGTCATAGCCGAAGGTTGGCTGCATGAGCGGGCTGACGGCGACTTTGTTGAGCCCCTGGAACACCGACTTGTTCAGGCCCTCGCGGTCGATCGCGTACTCCAGCGCCAGGCGCACCTGCGGGTCGCTGATCGGCCCCTTGCTGGTGGTATTGAGCAGCAGCGTGTAGCCCGAGCCGGGCTGGCCCTTCTCGATCACCACGAACTTCGGGTCGCCCTTGAGCGCTTCGTACTCCAGCGGGTCGATGTCGTCGGCGTATTGAATCTCGCCGCTCTTGAGCGCGCCAGTGCGCACCGATGCCTCGGGGATGATCTTGAAGATCAGCTGGTCGAGGTAGGCCGGGCCGGTGTGCTTGAAGAACGACGAGCCCCAATTGTAGTCGGGATTCTTGACGAGCGTGATGTGATCCTTCGGCACCCACTCCTTGAACAGGAACGGGCCGGTGCCGATCGGCGCGCGGGCGAATGCGGCCGGATCTTTTTTCACCGCCGTCGGCGAGACGATCCCCAGGTAGCCGTTTAGATTGGTCAGCAGCGGCGCGTAGCCCTGCTTCATCACGACCTTGACAGTGTGGTCGTCGACGACCTCGGTGTGGTCGTACGGGCCGAGCTGATCGTGCGACTGGCCGGCCTTGGTGGCCGGGTCCATCACCCGGTCGAAGGTGAACTTGACCGCGTCGGCGTTGAAGGGCGTGCCGTCGTGGAACTTGACGCCCTGCTTGAGCTTGAAGGTGTAGGTTTTGGCGTCGTCGGAGATCTCCCACGACTCGGCCAGGCCCGGCACGAACTTGCCTGGCTCGTGCTCCCAGACTAGCGGCTCGCAGATGTTGAGCGTGACGCGGATGGTCGAGTCGAAGTTGGTCACCTGCGGGTCCATGGTGTCGTCCAGGTCGAAGCCCAGGGCGTAGGTCAGCGTGTTACCGCTTGCCGCTGCCGCTGCTGGCGCAGCAGTGGCCGCCGGCGCCACGGGTGCAGCCGTCGCGCTCCCGCCGGCAGCTGGCCCGGAGGTCGCCTGACTACCCGCAGGGGCAGCGGGGGCGCCGCCACAGGCCGCCAACACACTCGCGCCTAGCCCGGCGCTCGCGATCTTCAAAAACCGACGCCGGCCCAGCCGCTGGATGCGATCGCTCTCGTCGAAGTTCTTAGCCACGGTAGCGCTCCTTCCTTGGGGAATCTGTTATCAGGCCGAGGGGACATACGTTACTGCTTCAATCGTCAAAATTTCACTCCTTTCTGCGTGTGCGATCTTTCGGCTAAAAGATGCATGCACTTGCTCACCGGTGTGGCTTGTAGCCTGCGGTAGTAAGGTACTTCGCATATATCTACTGGTCATTCGTGGTTTCGCGCGCTGACCAACAACAAAGAAGAAAAGTACCGCTCCGTCGAAGTCAAGTAAAGTTCCGGGGATGAGGATGCGACGCGAGCCTTGAAACGGTTGTTCAAGAAAACATCGCCACGCTCTGTGGCGAGTGCATCCGGCCATACAAAAAGTGCAGGAACTCCGGGCGCCGTGCTGGAGCGACGTGTTCCCACGCTGGTGCGACTGCCGCCTCGCCGTGCCAGTACGACCAGATCAGCGCGTAGCGCTGCGGCGCCTCGATGAAGCGCATGCGGTTCGCGACCCAGCCCTCGCCCCCGACCAACGTCCGCTCCCGCAGCCATTCGGTAACCTGATCCGCGGGCCAGTCGAGCGTGTGCAGGCGCCAGGCCGCGGCCGTGCCGATCCCGGCGCGGTAGCGCGTCATCAGCGCCGAGAAGCGGTCGTCGTCGCCGTCGAGCCAGTCGAGCACGCGCAGCCCGTTGTCGGCGATGCCCTCGAACGTGCACGAGCTGGCGGTGTTGACCACCGAGAGCAGCCCGTCGGCGGGCGCCTCGCCACTGGCGTACCAGGCCTCGCGCAGCTTGAACTGCACATAGTGGCCAGGGTAGCACTCGTGGACCGCCAGGTGCTTGAGCGCCGGCCGTGTCAGGATCGGGTCGATGTTCAACTCGACCGTGCGGGCCAGATAGTCGCAGCGCGCGTTGAACGGGGCGCCCGATACCGTTTTCACGCGCATCCCGTCCGACTTCGGCGCCGGCAGCGCAATCCGCTCGGCTGTGCGATTCCAAGCCTCGTCAAGCAGCTCGGCCAGCAGGCCCGACACCTCGCCGGGCGCGACGCGGTTGCGCGCCTCCCATGCCGCGCACTGCGCGCGCAGTTCGCCGCTGTAGCCCATCCGGCTCAGCAGCTCGCGCATCTCGGCACGCAGGCCATCCAGCTCGGAATCGGCAGCTGGCGCGGGCGGCACATGTAGGAAGCCGCTGATCTGCTCGGTGAACGGCAGCTCCCCGCCGCGCCAGCGCATGAATGCCAGCGTCGAGCGGCAGACCTGCACGTAGTACAGCTGCCGGTCGGGCTCGGGTAGCACCTCGGCGCGCCGCTCCAGCTCGCCGAAGCGCGCCCGTGCCTCTGCGTAGGAGGCGAACTGCTCCGGCCGGTGGTTGGTGGACATGTTCAGCACCACCAGCCCATCCGCGTCGCCCGAATCGCGGCGGTACAGCGCGTCCACGCCTAGCAGCGCCGTGGTAAGCTCCTCGGCGTAGGCCATCGTTACATCACTCAGCATCTCCAATCCCCAAATAATCCACGAAGACATATAAAGACAAGAAGGTGAATTTACGCTTCTTTTTGAGTATCTTCGTCTGCGTTCGTGATTTCACAAAAATGCGGTTTCTCGCATGCACTCGGCGATCAGCGCAGCCGGCACCGAGCCGTAAAAGAGCAGCCGGTCGTGGAAGGCGGCCAGCTGGAAATCCAGGCGCGCCGACAGTTCGTTGCGCAGCTGGCGGATCGTATCCGTGCCCATCAGATACATCAGCGCGGTGCCCGGGAACATGCTGTTCTTGATGGCCTCGGACCTCGCAGCGGCCGGCGCCATGCCCGCACGCTCATGGTAGAACGCCGCGGCTTGGTCGAGCGAAAGTCTCCCAGTGTGCAGCCGCACGTCCACCAGCGCGCGCGCGGCCATACGCAGGCGCGTGTGGCGCTCGGCAAAGCTCTCCAGTGGCGTCAGGAAGCCGACTTCGTCCATGAGCTCGGTGGCATAGCAGGCCCAGCCCTCCGCCATCGTTCCCGCACAGAACATTGCGATCCGCGAGGCGCAGTCCACCCCCGCCATCCGGCCGATCCGCGACTCGGCGCGGAAGGCGTGCCAGTTCTGGACATGGTGGCCGAGCGCGCCGTGGTGGACCACGTGGTTGAGCTTGATCACGCTGTCGTTGTTCGCGCGCAGTAGCCGCTCCTGCTCGTCGGGCGGCATGTCCAATTCGATCGGCGTCACCAGGTACTCGACCTCGGGCAGTTGGTCGAACGGCGCCGGCGAGTGGTAGAACAGGAAGTATAGGTGTGGCGCCGCGGCGCGCGCCCACGCCGGCTGCGGCACGAAGCGGATCGGGTAATCTGGCCAGGTCAGCAGCCTGTGTGCATCCGACACGACCCGACAGGCCTCCCACAGCTCGGCGTAGCGCGCGTAGTAGCCCTCGACGCTCGGATGGATATCGCCCAGCTGGGCCAGCACCTCCGGCCAGGTCGCTACCCCGAAGTCGGGCGCGTGATCGGCCAGGTAGGCTGCGCTGGACACGAACTGCTCCTCGGCGTAGCGCTCGATCTCGTCGGCGTTTTGCGGCAAGAAGTGCCCGCGCCGCAGCAGCAGGTCGAGCGCCTCCGCGCCGCAGGCGTAGCCGTCGACCTCGGCGCGGCCCATCTCGTCCTTGAGAAATGCCTCGAACTCGCGCACAGCCGTCGCCGCATGCCCAGTCGCGCGCGCCAGCCGTGCCGCGTGCTCACGGTGCTCCTGCGCCAGGTGCGCGACTCCGTCGCCGAACAGCTTCAGCATGCCAGCGCACTCGTCCAGCGCACGCTTGGCCCAGGCTGCCGGTACGTCGCGCAGGGTCGCGCGCCCCTGCGCAAGCAGGCCGGGGATAGCCTCCATGCGCGCGATTGTGGCCTCGAGGCGCCGCCCGACAGGGGCGAACGGCCGGCGCAGCAGGCTGATCACGCCGAAGGCCGCCTCGCCGGTCAGAGCGCTGGGGTTGCGCCAGGTGAAGCGCCCGTCGGCTAGCTCCCAGCGCTGGAGCTCCAGAAACCCCTCCGCCAGCCGCCGGTCGAGCGCAGCGGCCTCCGAAAGCGGCTCGTCCGGCAGCGTGCGGAGCCGGGCCAGGAGTGACACGGCATCCGCCAGGGTGTCGCCGAGCCCCTGCTGCGAGAAATCGGGCAGGCGCTCGTCGTAGTCATGCACGCCGACGAACGTCGCGCTGACCGGCCGGCGCCGGTAGTACGACGCGAAGAAGTCGTCGAGCCAGCGGTTAAACTGTGGCGCGTTGGTCATAACTGTTTTCTCAGCGGTCAGCCATCGGCGGTCACAGATGAGTTGTATATCTGACTTCTAGCTTCTGAATGCTGACTTCTGGTTACTCGCTACCGCTCAAGCGGCAGGTCGACCCAGCGGCGCTCGTGGAAGGATCGCTCGACTGCGTTAATCGTCTCCTGGACCCAGGCGCCATCGGTGAAGCTGCCCTGGTTGCGCTCGCCACCGGCCAGGATCTCGTCGATGAAATCCTTGATCAGGTTGGCATAGAATAGGCTGCGCCACGACTCGTGCGGGTGCCCGCCGGTGGGGTAGAACTGCTGCGGCACCTCGACCTGCTTGAACTCCACTTCGTCGGGGGTGGCAAGCTTGACCGTCTCGGCCACGCCGAACTCCTCGACCAACCGGCAAATGATCGCGCCCTGCTCACCGAAGATCCGCGCCTCGATGCCAGGATAGTTGCCGATCGTCACGAAGCTGGTCTGGATCGAGCCGATCGCGCCGTTGGCGTACTCCCCAATAAAGATATCGCCATCGTCGATGTTCATTCGCATCAGCTTACCGGTCGCGCGCACCACCCGCTTAGGGATGAAGTTGCGCATCGTGCCGACCACGCGCGTGTAGTCCGCGCCGACCCACCAGTGGCCGATGTCGATCACCGGCGCGCCGTAGCCCTCTAGCGATGATGTCTGGATCGTCGACTGGTCGGCCTCGTGGTCGACTTGGCGCAACGGGTTCTGTGGGTTGAGCCACTGTGAGTTCTGCTCGTAACCGTTGAAGATAAACGGCCGGCCCACGAAGCCCTCGTCGATCAGTGACTTGGCGTACAACACGCCGGGGCTGTAGCGGAAGGTAAAACCAAGCTTGGTCTTCAGCCCTTTCTGCTTGGCCAGCGCGGCGGCCCGAAGCGTCTGGCGGAAGTCGTAGGCCACAGGCTTCTCGCACAGCACGTGCTTGCCGGACTCGAGCGCGGCCATCGACAACTCGAAGTGCGTGGCCGATGGCGTCACCACGTCGATCACGTCGATGTCGGGCCGCCCGATCAGCGCCTGCCAATCGTCGGTCGATTCGGGGATGCCGAACTGCTGGGCGAAGTCGCGCGCCAGCTCGGCGCGAACATCGCAGATCGCCGTTAGCTCGCAGCGCGGGTCGCGCAGCCACCCAGGGATGTGGGCGTGCTGCGCCCATACTCCCGCCCCCACAACGCCGACTCTCAGCTTGCTCGATGACATTGAAGGCTTCCTTCTGTTCGTTGGGGTGGGGCGTGGAGTAGCTACAGCCGCCACCCGCGCCGATCTATCCGGCTCGATTGTACGGGTGAAAGTCCTCCTGGTACGGCCCGGCCAGCGTGCCGGTGATCTGCTGGATCAGCTCGTTGCGTACAGCCAAGCGATCTTCGACGCGGACGTAGTGATCCAGCACGCCGCGCTTGGCGATGTCTGGGTCGCCGGAGGCAATCGCGTCGAGCAGGCGCTCGTGAAACGCGGCTACGTCTTCGATCTGGGCATGCTGCTCCTCCAGGCTGCGCAGCACCAGGGCGCCGATTTGGCCGCTCAGGCTCGACCATAGCTCGATCAACCGCCGCGAACCGGATGCCTCGACCAGCGGCCGGTGGAACGCCAGGTCGATCTGGATCAGCTGCGGCACGTCATCCGGCAGGCGGCAGTGGCGCATCTGGTCAACACACTCGGCCATGCGGCCGAGCACGCCCTCGTCTATGTGCTGATAGCCGACACCGACGGCGAAGCTTTCGAGCAGCGCCCGGTTGTAGCATAGGTCCAGCGCATCCTCGCGCGCCAGACGCGTGACGAATGTACCGCGCCGTGGCTCGCTGACGACGTAGCCTTGGCGCTCCAGCATCAGCAGTGCCTCGCGCACGGTCGTCCGGCTGACCTTGAGATGCTCGGCGAGCCAGGTTTCGATCAGACGGTCGCCTGGCCGCATCTTGCCGGATAAAATCGCCTCCTCCAGGCTGCGGTAGACGTCATCGACCAGACGGCTGCGGCTCGGTGTTCGAAGTTGCAGCCCATCTTCAGACATTGACGGCCTCACCACTAATTATGAAGAATAACAGCACGGTATTGGAGAAGAAAGTCGAGAGTCGATTGTCGACAATTGTATGCGTGGTCGAAGTATTTGTCAATAACCAATTCCGGTTGTTATCGCGAAAAACGTGTTTATTCTAGTGCGTGGCTGCGCCAGCTCGTCAGTCGCCCAGAACCGCCAGGTCGAGCTTCTGGAGGCGTGCGGGGTCAGAAATCACGTTGATCTCGGCGATCTTGCCGTGCCTGATCGTGAGATCGAGGACCAGCAGCAGCCGTCCACGCGGGGCCACGATGAGTCCTACGGCGCCGTTCACGAGCACCAGTCGCGCTGCCTGGGCTCGTCCCGCGAACTGCTTGGCCACGGCCAGCGCACCATTGACCTCGTGTGACGCGCCGAGAGGCACGGCGGTGCGGTCGTGTCGGAACACGACGTCGGGGTCGAGCACGGCCAGCAGCGCGTCGAAGTTACCCGCTCGCGAGGCGCTGAGGAAGGCGTCGACCACGGCTCGCTGGGAGGTGAGATTGGCGTCCTGAGAGGTCGCCGCTCCCCGAAGTCGGCGGCGTGCGCGGCTGGCGAGCTGCCGTGCCGCAGTCTCTGAGCGCTCCACGATGCGCGCAATCTCGTCGAAGGGCACGGCGAAGATGTCGTGCAGCACGAACGCGAGGCGCTCGGCGGGAGTTAAGGTGTCGAGCACCACCAGCAGCGCCAGACCGACTGAGTCGGCCAGCAGCGCTTCGTGCTCAGGGTCACTCCCGCTCTCACGGCGCGTGATTGGCTCAGACACAGACGCTTCCAGGGACTCCTCGCGCCGCGATTTGCGCGCGCGCAGCATATCGAGGCAGATCCGCGCGACGATGGTCGTGAGGTAGCCGCCCAGGTTCTTGACCGAGCTTCTGTCGGAGCGGCTGAGATGCAGCCAGGCCTCCTGTACAGCGTCGTCCGCCTCGCTCAGGTCGCCGAGCATGCGGTAGGCCACCGCTTGCAGGTGGGTTCGGTTGGCCTCGAATTGTTCCGCCAGCCATTGGTGTTCGTGCACCGATCACATTCCTTCGTTGTGTTCCGTCATAGGAGTGACGCGCGAAACCCAACCGATGTGACAGGGAGGCCGGCTCCCGTGGAACGCAGCTGGGTTGGCCCGGTCACGATGGAAACCGGGATGTGCAGCATCCCGGCTCAGCAAAGATACATGAAGGAGAGTAATTATGCAAGCACGGATGCAGAACCCCGCCGTGATCATTCCTGAGGCCATGCCGGCCATCCTCAACGTGTTCAAGGCCACCAAGAAGGGCGGTGTGCCGGAGGCGACGCTTGAGCTTGTCCACCTGCGTGCGAGCCAGATCAATGGCTGCACAGCTCCTGCGTCGACGCGGGCGTACGCAGCGCCAAGAAGGCCGGCGAGAGCGACGAGCGGCTGTTCGCGGTGGCGGCCTGGCGGGAGGCACCCTACTTCACCGACGCCGAACGGGCCGCCCTCGCGCTGACCGAGGCCGCCACCCGGCTCAGCGACCGGATCGACCCGGTACCCGACGAGATCTGGGATGAAGCCACCCGGCACTACGATGAGCAGCAGCTCGCGGCCCTGATCCTGGTGATCGGCGTGACCAACCTCTTCAACCGCCTCAACGCCACCACCAAGCAAGTTGCGGGCGCGGCCTGGTAGTTGAGCAGCGCCGGGCGGCGCGGTCATCGCGGCGGCACACGATGACCGCGCCGCCCATCGTCGCGCCCGGGGTAGCCTGGGCCAGTGGAACAGCCGTTGGTGATGGCCTGGACCTCGGCCACCTGGACGGGCAGTTACGAGGAGAAGATGCCACCGTGCAGGGGGCCTAAGGTCGGCCCGGCCAGCGTGCCGCCGCCTGCCTGCCATGAGACCCTCCAGGTGTAGGAGGCGGTGACGGCAAAGTGGCCCAGCTGCCGGAAGGTCAGCCCGCACGGCGGGGCGCCATGCTGGCCGTGCCAGACGGTGCCCGCGTTGGCGCACTGGGCGCTTGACCCGGCCGCCCTCCACCGCCAGACTGGCGGCAACCCCTTCTCCCCTCACGGAGACGATCGCCAGCGGGGCCAGCGGTATTCCGTCCTCGGTTCGCGATGCCGTGCTGGCGCGCGCTGCCCGCTTGTCTACATCGGGACCTGCCGTGCTGGAAGCCGCTGCGTTGATCGGGCTGCGGATCGAGCCGCCGCTGCTGGCAGCGGTAGCCACGCTCATTGCGCAAGGCAAATCCAACCGCCAGATCGCGGTGGCAATGACAGTGTGCGTGAAGACGATCGAAACCTATGTCACGCGCATCCTCAACAAATTGGGTTTCGACTCGCGGGTGCAGATTGCAACGTGGACGGTAGAGAAGAGGTTGTCCCAATCGTCACATCGCTCCGAATGTTGACGCCGCGTTCATAATCTATGACGCCTCTTCGCCGGAGGCTGTACGGCTCGCATTTCAACTGTATGCGACCGGGCGATACTCGTATCTGGCGGTTGCGCGGGAATTGAATGCTCGTGGCTGGCGGATCTACAATGTTCAAACGCAGACACGCGGATTGTACAATAAGTGGAATCTGGAAGTCATTCTCAAGAACCCGGTCTATCGTGGATTCGTGAAATTCAATGATCAGCTGCTGCCAGGAGTCCATCCGCCGTTGATCGACGAGGAGACCTGGAACAAAGTGCGCGCAATTGTAGCGTACCACACGAGCAAACGAGGAAGTTGACCTGCGCACAGCTGCGGCGCTGCTGGCCGATATGCCGGCGCTGCTCGCGGCATCGCCGATACCCGAACAGCGCGGCATTCTGCGTGGGGTCTTTGATCGTGTTTGGTTGGCGGCGGCCATGTCGAGCGGAGGTGACGATACCGGAGGAGCAGGTGGGGCGACATTCTGTAGAGACCTTGGTGGGTCGGCTGATCCGGGACGCGGGAGCCCCAGGACATAGATCGTCTGCTGCTGGTCATCCGTTACGCGCTCGGTCCGCAGGCTCAGGAGCCGCCAGCCGTGTGCCAGGTGGTCATTGACCTCCTCCTGGTTTCGCAACTCGATAATATGAGTAATGTTGGTATAGTCTGGCTGCTGCATGTCGCTTCCTCCCAAGCACCAACCTCCTGCAGAGTGACAGCAGCTGTCACAGACCTATATTACCATAAGTCTCAGGGATGAGGCATGAAAGGTGGCATTGGGTTGAGATCGAGTCAGTCGCGATTTGACGAAGTAAAGCGCTGCACGCTGGCAGGGTTTCGCGCCAGTAGGCCATGCAGCCATGTAGACTGAGACGGTCGTTCATGCTATCCTCTATCCCGTGTCGTGCGGTGTCCGCCGTACGAGTCATGCCCACCGACACTGCGGAGCTAGCTATGGAAGATCGCGCCTACCTCCGTGCGGCTCGTGCGCGCCTCGTGGAGCAGATGGATCACGGTGCCTCTTGGGAGGAGGCTGTGGCAGCGGCGGGATTGCTGGTCAGTCGGGCGACCGCCTATCGGCTCTGGCTGCGCGCCTGGCGCGAAGGGCCGAGCGCGTTCGAGGATGCGCGCCACGGCCATCCCGCCAAGGTGCTTGCCCCCTTCCAGACCTGGCTCGTCGCCTACTGCCAGGCGGCGCCCCACACACCGAGCCACGAACTCCAGCCCCTCGTGCAGCATCACTTTGGCATCACGATCAGCGTCCGCCACCCCAACCGGGTCCGGGCCGCGCTCGGGGTGCGCTGGGTTCGCCCCCAACTAGGGCCCAATTTTCCCACATTGCCCGTTCTATATTTATAAGGACAATTCGCACTCACCCTCTCCCTCCATCAAGACGCATTCGTTGCATCGTCTTCCGTTCATCTACCGCTGACGTCGTTGCAAACCGAAGCTGATCAGGGAGCTTTCAATATCGAACGATACCGTCTGAACAGCGGGCGTCATGATGAGCTACCTACACTTTGATGAATAGTCAGAAGGAGGGCATTCTGATGAGTTATCTGAAGACCCTAACTCAGCGCGAAGTCGATGTGCTTTCCCTCGTGGCACGTGGGCGGCACAACAAGGAAATTGCCTGTGCTCTTGGGATTGCTGTACCGACAGTCGAACAACACTTGAAGCATGTTTTTCAGAAGTTAGGGATCGAGAACAGAACAGAAGCTGCATTATTGTACTGGCGACAGGAAGACGATCTCCAGAATAATGGGAATCCGTTATATACGACGCGTTAACTCGTGTATATAATTGTGCTCAGGCACCATAACTGACCAGATAAATCCCGTTGGGGTAGCTCCCTTCAGCCTACTCGTCTTTTTTGACGATGCTCCACGTCTCACCCACGGCTTTCCCCTCGGACTGATTTGGCAAGCTGATTTCTCAGTGCATCGAAGTCTATCGTCCTGATCTGCTTGTCGTTATCAACAGGCGAAACAAGCGGCGTTGGTGCGGCTGCTCACAAGGTTGCTGCGAGGCAGCAGGCTCTGACAAGTCGCCTGCCTTGATTCGTCCTATCTTTTCGGCACATCCGTCGGGGTAAATGATGCCCTGCTTCGGGGAGTTGGATTACTCGCACTTCTGAGCGCAGACAATTTTTGATAACATCATAACTATGAAGAAGATTAGCATGACTCGATGGGTTATTATAGTTACGATAGCTGTTCTCATAATCACTGGAGGCTGGAGTATTTTGCACAGATCAGAGAATGGAAGTCAGATAAGCCAATCCGAAGGTAACGGACCATCGTCTGAAGTTCGTCAATCTTTAATGCAGCCCACTAAAGGAAGTGGTGTAACTCAACAACAGCCAACAAATGATAAATCTGGTTTACAAGCTTCATCACCGACCGCATCGATTCCCCCAGGCTATTCATCAGAGATCATCCAGATTAAGTTTAAGGAGGGTACAAAAGTGGATCCGCCCGAGGCGGCGCTGCCTCCAGACCTCCGAAACTCAGTAGCTAATATAACTCGGCTTTCCAACTTGTCAGACCAGGATCTCAATAAGATAGGAGCTGGCGGATTCAAGCTCTGGTTCAGGATTACCTTGAAACCTGGCACCGACGCCGGTGCGTTCATGGAGTCCCTAAAACGGCTGGACAATGTGGAAATCGTGGAGCCCGCTCCTTTACCACCCCCACCTCCATAGTGTGTTGCAGTACTGAGATTTGGTAATTAGCCATCCATCTGTCGCAAAAGGAGGCTAGAAAATGAGTCATCGCCCCTATGAAGTGTCTGCGTGGTCTTCAACTACACGCCGCTCGTCTAAATTGGCGGTCATTGTTGCGCTAGTGACCTTTCTATTAATGAGTAGTTCAGTTGCTGCGGCTCCTCCGCGTTCGCAGACCGCATCGATCCCCCCGGGCTATTCATCAGAGATCGTTCATGTCAGGTTTAAAGAAGGTAGTAATGTGAATCCGCCCGAGGCGGCGCTGCCTCCAGCCCTTTTGAACTCGGTGGCTAGTATAACCCGGCTTTTTAGCCTACCAGAGGCGGCGCTGGGTCAGATGCGAACCAGAGGACAGCGCCTTTCCCACAAGACGCTTCCCGACCTGAAGCTCTGGTTCAAGATTACCTTGAAACCTGGCACCGACGCCGGTGCGTTCATGGAGTCCCTAAAACGGCTGGACAATGTGGAAATCGTGGAACCCACTCCTTTACCATCCCCACCTCCGGCGACTACCCCCAACTTCACGGGGAATCAAGGATACCTCAATGCCGCACCCGGTGGCATCGATGCCCTCTTTTCCTGGACAATTCCGCAAGGCAACGGGAGCGGTGTCAAGATCTACGACGTGGAGTATAGTTGGAACCAAACACACGAAGATCTCAGCAAGGCCAATGGAATTCCCCTGCTACTGACCTCGGGCGACTCAACCGTTGATCCGTTTAATGACAACAATCACGGTACGGCCGTCCTAGGTGAATTGGTTGCGGACCACGATACTAAGGGTGTCACCGGCATTTCGTGGGGCTCTACTATCAGCTTAGCCCCAGCCAATACTGCAAATTTGGGGTATAACCCGGCCAATGCCATTCTCTTAGCGGTGGCAATTGGCTCTGCGGGTGACGTGATCCTGATCGAGCAGCAGGTTACGGTATGTGGCCTGTCCGAGGGCAGTTATGGTCCAGCAGAATGGGTAGCGCCAGTCTTCGATGCTGTTCAAGCCGCGACTGCAAACGGCTTTGTGGTAGTGGAAGCAGCTGGAAACGGGAATGTGAACCTAGACCAGGCTGCCTGCAACAACATGTTTAATCGGAACACGCGGGATTCTGGAGCGATCATCGTGGGTGCCGGAGGATCAGCCGGTAGCTCCCTCGACCGCCAGCGCTTGTCATTTTCCAGTTACGGTAGCCGTGTTGATCTGCAAGGTTGGGGAAGCAATGTCATGACGACAGGCTACGGCTCGTTTTATACGAATTCGGATGACCCCACCAATCCTAACTTTTGGTACACGAATACCTTCAACGGTACTTCCAGCGCTTCACCGATCGTAGCGGGTGCTGCTACGAACCTGCAAAGTATCGCGCGCGACCAATTTGGTGTGCCGCTTACCCCATTTCAGACGCGGATATTGCTGTCACAGACTGGAAGTCCTCAGTTGGGGAACACGGCAGAGAACATTGGACCGCGCCCCGATCTGCGTGCGGCTATTGGCCGATTAACAACAGGCGCTCTCGATGTCTTTATCATTGTCGACCTCTCAGGAAGCTTCACTGATGACCTGCCCAACTTCCAAACCCAAGCTCCGAACATCATCTCAACATTGCGGGCAGCAAATCCCAATACTCGGTTCGGCATTGGTAGATTTGAGGACTATCCTATCGATCCATTTGGAAACGCCGCTGCCGGCGACAAGGCGTACGAGCGGCTGGTGGATCTTACCTTCGATACTGGGCCTGTCTTAAACACGATCTCCGGGCTCTTTACTCGTGATGGCGCCGATCTTCCTCAGAGTCAGCTACCAGCTCTCTTGCAAGCAGCAACCGGTACTGGACAAGACCTTTCGGGAGCCGGTTTCCCTGGAGCAAGCATTCCTGTGGGTCAACAGGCCAATTTCAGAGCCGGAGCCACAAAAATCTTCCTCCTCTGGACGGACGCGGCTTTCCACCGACCAGGGGATTCCGGGTCCATTCCATACCCAGGCCCCAGTTTTAGTGATGTGGCTAACGCCATGCAGGCGCTTGACCCAGGGAAGGTTATAGGCATCTCGGCCGGGACTGATGGTCTCGCTGATTTGCAGCAGATCGCAGCAGCGACAAACACCATTGCTCCTCCAGAGGGAGTCGACTGCAATGGTGATGGCGTAATCGACGTCGCCGGTGGAGCACCGCTGGTGTGTGTTATCGGAACGTCGGGGGAAGGGATTGGTGCGGCCATACTGGCCTCAGTAGAAGCAGTAGCACTGCCGTTCAAGGTGAACATCGACATCAAGCCGGGCAGTTCCCCCACCAGTCCCATCAGACTATCGAGCCCGGGCAGGATTCCAGTGGCTATCCTGTCTACACCGGTCTTCGATGCCCCCACCAGGGTGGACAAGACCTCACTCACATTCGGAAGAACAGGATACGAAAAGAGCTTGGCCTCCTGCAGCACGAATGCAGTAGATGTCAACGGCGACGGACTACTGGATCAGGTCTGCAACTTCAAAACCCAGCTGACCGGCTTCCAGATCAATGATACCGAGGGTGTCCTCAGAGGTAAGACGGTGGATGGCTTTGCCATAGAGGGACGTGACTTGGTAAAGATCGTGCCCTAGAGCTTTTCCTAGCCAGGTTCTAGCAGGGTTTCGCGCCACTACACTCTTGGGACATGTGAAATGAGATTCGCCCTCTGCTGCACAGCATTCCAGTGCCTATATCCGCGGACAGGAATCTCATTCCTGATGTCCACTGCGGGGCGTGGCGCGACTCCCTGGTTGGGATTCCGCTTTCATCCTTTATCCTTTTCGATCATGCGGATCGTGCCTTCAGCACAGCCGACTCGGCGGGCCAGTTCTGCCTGTGTCAGATCGAGGGCTTTCCGCTGGCGCCGCACCCAGTAGCCGAACGACGCGTTGCCATCCATGACTGCCTCTTTTCTTGCCGCGTGGATACGATTCAAGGCGTTGACGCGCTCCACACCATACTCGGCACGGCCAGCGCCACGCGGATCAAGGGGGCGGCAGCCCGTTTGGTGCGCTTTTTGGTGCGCTTATTGTAGCGCAGACCGCAACCCGCGGGAAGCGCGGACATGGTGTAATGCCACCAGACCGTAATAACCAAACGCACGCAGTAAGGAGACGAGCATGCATCGCACCCGATCTATCGATCTGCACCGACGGGTGCGCGCATACCGCATCGGCGTGAGCCGCACACTTGCGGTGATGGTCACGAGTGGGCTGGCGCTGGTGATCACGGTCAGCCTGGCTTTTGGTGCGGCCGTGCGCGCAGGTATCGCACCGGACTTCGACCAGCAGATCGTGCTGTATGACCAGCGCCACTTGGTGATACACAACGGCCCGAGTCCGACCTGCGCCTCCATTCCGAACCCTCCACAGCACGATTGTTTCTGGCCTGGTTCCGAGCGACGTGAGTTCTCGGTGGATTATCTCACACTGGAGGGGGTTCGGTCACTGATCTGGTTCCGGCTGCCGCCGCGTTGAGGTTCAGAGAGCGTTTGGGATTCATCCCCATCGTGATACCATGGCTGGTTTGTGTAGTGGCACACGAGAAACCAGGTGTTACGATAGGTTACCCAACAGATTTGACTGATGCACAATAGGCATTTATTGAACAATAAGCTTAAGACTCAGTTGACAGCTTTCAGGGTCTTGTAACGCACATTATGGGCTCATCGTCACTTTCCGTGGTGTCGATTCCGGGCGCGGCTTACTGCCGCGGTAGGGCGAAAGGGTAAATGCCAGTTTTCGGCCTCAACCACAGAAAGTGACGATGAACCACATTATGGAACGTGATACGCACAGCGCTGACGTCTGAGGCCACGCGCCTATTCCCAAACGATTCTTCCGTCTTTCGGCGTACTTGATCTCGCCGTCGGGCCGTGGTACACTTCCGAAAGCGTAAATACATCATCAAGGAGAGGGACCACTATGACGGCACCAGCTTACAATTTTGGGCTTCTCACTGTTTCGGGTGAGCGCCTACTGTAAGTGCGCCTGGTGACCGACAACCCCATCGCTTGCGGTGACGAACGCGGTTGATCCACCGGTTTGCGGCTCGTAGCTCAGCTACGGCTGCGGCTCCGCTGGATTGATATGGATGCGCGATGAAACGACGGATCGCACAGCCATCTGTTCGCCTTGATCCGTTTCCTCCGCTGATGTTCTTCTCGCAGCGTATATAGACAATCGAAGCGGCCACGGGTGCATGTCAGCCCCGTGGCCATTCTTTTTAAGCGCCCACGGACGATCAATTCCGTGGTCGCTGTTTTGGGCGGCTGCGGACGCATGTCTGTAGCCGTCGTTCAAACGGCCGCAGGGATGCCTGCGGCCGTTTTGCGTCTCAATGCGCGAAACGACCGCTGTGTCGGATTGCATTGAGGGGTATATCAGGAGCATTAATGCATTTGCCGGATGTCATGCACTCTTTTCGCACACTGAGCCGCTACTGGCGCCTGTTGGCCCGCTATCTGCGACCCCACTGGCCGCGGATGGGAGTACTGGCGGTCATCTTGTGCGGCACCATCGCTGTGCAGGTGGGCACGCCGTTGGTGGCGAGCCGCTTCATTGACCGGGCCACGACCGGGGGAGCCTTGGGCGAGTTGATCTTCCTCGCGCTGCTGACCATGGGCCTGGCTCTGGCGGGGCAGGGCATGGCGGTCGCCGAAACCTACGTGGCTGAACACGTGAGTTGGGCAGCCACAAACGCGCTGCGCGCCGACCTCCTCGCCCACCTGCTGCGGCTAGATGCCACGTTTCACACGGCCCATACACCGGGCGAGCTGATCGAGCGGACGGACGGAGACGTGGCGACCCTGGCCCGCTTCTTCTCGCGGTTTGTGGTCTCTATTCTCGGGAATGGCCTCTTGATCGCGGGTGTGCTCGGGCTGCTTGCGTACGTGGACTGGCGGGTAGGCCTGGGACTCGGCACCTTTGTCGTGCTCGCCTTAATCGCCATGCTGCGCATCCGCGCCGCCGCCACCCCCGTGTGGGCGGCGGAACGCCAAGCCAGTGCCGATTTCTATGGTTTCCTGGGCGAATACCTGTCCGGGTTGGAGGATGTCCGTTCCAGCGGGGCGGGCGCGTTTGTGCTGCGCCGCTGCGCCGAGGTGATGCGGTCGTGGCTGGCCGTGACGCGCAAGGCGCAGATGCGGGGCTACGCCCTGGTCGCCACCAGCCAGGGCCTGTTCGCGCTCGGCACGATTGTCGCCTTTGCCCTAAGCGCCGTGCTGTTCTGGGACGGCACGCTCACCATCGGCACCGTCTATCTGATCTTCCGGTATACCGAGATGCTGCGCCAGCCGACCGAGCAGATCCGCAACGAGGTGCAGGACCTACAACAGGCGGACGCCAGCATCGGCCGGATCGAGGCGCTCCTCCGTACGGCCCCACGCCTCGTAGATGGCCCCGGCGCCACGCTGCCGCCAGGCCCACTGGCCGTGGAGCTGGACAGCGTCTCATTCGGCTATGCGCAGGACGCCCTGGTCCTGCGCGACGTCAGCGTGTGTGTGGAACCGGGCCGCGTGCTGGGTGTGGTGGGACGCACCGGCAGCGGCAAGACGACGCTGACGCGGCTCCTCTCGCGCTTCTACGACCCGCTAGCCGGAGCGGTGCGCCTGGGGGGCGTGGACCTGCGAGCCGTGCGTGTCGTGGCGGTGCGCGCGCGCATCGGCCTGGTCACCCAGGACGTGCATCTCTTCAACGCCAGCCTACGCGACAACCTGACGCTCTTCGACGACGGCGTGCCAGATGACCGCATCCGTGCCGTGCTGGAGACGTTGGGTCTCGATCACTGGCTGCGGGAGCTGCCGCACGGGCTGGATACCCTGCTGGGTTCAGGCGGTGTCGGGCTCTCGGCCGGACAGGCGCAGGTGCTGGCCTGTGCGCGCATCTTCCTGCGCGACCCCGACGTGGTGATCCTGGACGAGGCGTCCTCGCGCCTCGACCCGGCCACGGAGCGGCTGGTGCATACGGCACTGGGCCGGTTGCTCGACGGCCGTACCGGCATCATCGTGGCGCACCGGCCGACCACCGTCGCATACGCCGACGACATCCTCGTCCTTGACGACGGGCAGGTGCGCGAGTACGGGCCGCGGCGTGCCCTCGCGGCCGACCCCACCTCGTACTTTGCCGGGTTGCTGCGCATCGCCATGGAGGAGGTCGTCCCATGAGACCGCTTCCGACCTGGCACTATACGCTGAAAATGGCCCGCTACGCGCCTTGGCTCTATCTGCTCCACGCGCTGTTGTGGAGCGTGATGAACGTGTTGTCGCTCCTACCGGGGCTGATCGCCCGTGCCTTTTTCGACACGCTCACCGGAAAAGCGCATCTGCCCGGGGGCATAACGGGGCTGCTCGGGCTGCTGAGTGTACTCGCCGTAGGGCGCGCGGCGCTGTGGCTGGTGGCCGGTTTCGTCGAGATCACCTTCCGGTTCACGATGAGCGGGCTGGTGCGCCGCAACCTGCTACGGCTCGTCCTCGCCCGACCGGGCGCGAGTGCGCTGCCCTTTTCGATCGGGGAGACCATCAGCCGCTTCCGCGACGATGCGTACGAGGCCGAGGACAACATGGATTGGACCGACGAGATCATCAGCCACGGCCTATTCGCCGTTGCGGCGTTCCTGATACTCCTGCATATCAACGCCTCCATGGCCCTGGTCGTCATCCTGCCGACGATCGTCGTGGCTGCAATCGCGCAGCGAGCGAGTGCCGCGCTCGGGCGCTACCGTGCCGCCAGTAGTCAGGCAACGAGCCACGTCGCCGGGGCGATCGGCGACATTGTGGCCGCGGTGCAGACGGTGCAATCCGCCGGTGCCGAAGAACGGATCGTGGCCCACTTTCGACGGCTCAACGAGCGCCGCCGTAGCGCCATCCTGGCCGACCGCGTGGTAACGCAGGTTGTGGACGCCATCACGGCCAACACGGTGAGCGTGGGCACAGGGCTGATCATGCTGCTCGCTGCCGGCAGCCTGCGCGACGGGAGCCTGACGGTGGGAGACTTCGTCCTGTTTGTCTCCTACCTGGGCTTCATCGCCGATTTCACCACCGGGCTCGGCCAGTTCCTGGCCCATTACCGGCAGACCGGGGTCGCGTTCGCACGCATGGACGCCTTGCTGGGTGATGCTGCGCCCGAGGCGCTGGTGGCACCAACCCCGCTGCATCTGCGCGGCCCGTTGCCAGCCGTGCCGCCGCCGACGCGCAGCGCCACCGAGCAATTGGTCCTCCTGGAGGCGCGGGGGCTGACCTACCACCACCCACAGGGGGGCCGCGGCATCGCCTCGGTGGACCTACGCCTGCCGCGCGGCACCCTGACGGTGGTCACGGGGCGCGTGGGCGCGGGCAAGACCACGCTCCTGCGAACCCTCTTGGGCTTGCTGCCCCGCGAGGCGGGCGAAATCCAGTGGAACGGCCACGTCGTGGACGACGCAGCCGCCTTCCTCGTGCCGCCGCGCTGTGCGTACACGGCACAGGTGCCGCGCCTGTTCAACGAGATGCTCAAGCAGAACATCCTGCTGGGGCTACCCGACGACCCTGCGGTCCTGACCGCCGCCGTGCGGGGTGCCGTGCTTGAGCACGACGTGCAGGCACTGGAGGCGGGGTTGGAGACGCTAGTGGGTGCCGGCGGCGTCAAGCTCTCCGGTGGCCAGGTGCAGCGCACGGCGGCGGCGCGCATGTTCGTGCGTGGTGCCGAGTTGCTGGTGATTGACGACCTGTCCAGCGCGCTGGACGTCGAAACCGAAAATACGCTGTGGGAGCGGCTGCGGCAAACGATGAGCGATGAACATGGAACGACGAGTAGTGAGGGCGAAAAGCTGGATGGAATAACACACGAAGACACCGCTAGCTACCGTTCATCGCTTATCGTTCATCGTTCCCCGGCCATTCTCGCCGTCTCTCATCGCCGCGCGGCGCTCCGGCGAGCGGATCGGATCATCGTGCTCAAGGACGGGCGTGTCGAGGCGCAGGGCACGCTGGACGAACTGCTGGCCTCGTCCGAAGAGATGCGGCAGCTATGGGCCAGTGAGGAAACAGAGGCCAGCGCCGCCGATGACACGGCTGGATAACACCGGCGGTCGAGTGTGGGCGCAAGAGTATCCTCTAACAGCGTAAGTAGAGTGTGAATGAAGTATGTAAACATTGGCATCGTGGCACATGTCGACGCCGGTAAGACGAGCCTGACTGAGCGGCTGCTGTTTACTGCCGGCGTCATCAACGAGATTGGCAGCGTCGATGCTGGCAGCACCCAGACCGATACCCTGGCGCTGGAGCGGCAGCGCTGAAGCAATGCTTCATCCAAATCGCGCGGACGACGAGCAGCGCACGCAACTGGAGGCGCGAAAAAAGCGCCTGGCGCGTCTGTATGCCGATGGGTTGTTGACCGAAACCGAATACGCTGCCCAGGCGCGAGCGATCCAGGAATTGATGATTACGCTGGCGTCGCCGTTTGTCGAGGAAGTTGACCTGCGCATCGGTGATCCGATAGTACGCACACGCGCCGTTGGGGCACGCGAAGCCGGCGGTGTCGATCCGCTTGGGCGCGCCACGGCGACTTTTCACCTCCCGCCAGGGCGTCACGGGGGGACGTAGTGAGATGGTGGGTGTCGAGGTCGCCACCAACTGGCGGCAGGCCAGACAAGCATCCGGCGTGCGTGGCTTCAGCAGCCGCTGGACGGTGGTGACGGCGGCGGTGCGCCCTTGAGAGTGCTGCCGACGCCAGATCCACGCCAGCCAGGTCAGAGCCACCACAAGCAGCAGTACAATCCAGCACCACGCGGTCGGCATCGGTGACCTCACGCCAGCATTTCAGAGCAACGGGAATCGCTCAGGAAGGATACCGAGGACGCCGGGAGCAGTCAAGTGGCTGGGAAGCAAGACGCGGAATTATCCACCACCAATAGAGGAAGTACCTGTAAAGCTTTCCTGCGCCGATGACGCGGCCCAACAACGCATTCCAGCCGACGCCGCTGCGCGACCCCAAGATCGCTGGCATTTTAGAATCTGGTTTTTATGCTTACACTCATACCGATCTAATGGTGCGGCGCGCCTGAATGCTCGCCGTTGGGCCGCCTCTCGATGCTGTCCTGCTTGTCACGCCAGAACCAGAGCACTATAATCTCTTATCTCTTGGTCTGTGCGAAAGGATAACGTCACGTGCCCAATAGAGCACTCACCATTGAGCAGGTTCTGACCATACTTGCAGAAACGCCGCCGCGCATCGCCACGCTTACCGCGGGTCTGGCACCGGCTCAATTGCATACCTCCCCCAGTCAAGGTGAGTGGTCCGCAAATGATGTGCTTGCCCATCTGCGCGCGTGTGCTGACATGTGGGGCAACTGCATTGTGGCAATCATCACCCAAGACAAACCGGCACTGCGAGCTGTCAATCCACGTAACTGGATCCGAAAGACGGACTATCTGGAACAGGAATTTCAACCCTCGTTGCACGCCTTTACGGCCCAGCGAGCCGATCTATTGGCAGTATTGGAACCGATGGCACCCGAAGGCTGGTCACGCACGGCCACAGTGACGGGGGCGGGAAAGGTGTTCGAACGGACCGTGCTGTTTTATGCGCGGTGGCTTGCAGGCCATGAAAGGCCGCACCTGAAACAGATTAAACGCATTGTGAACACGATGCACATATAGCAACGGCCATCGCTTGAGCAGGCGGTCCAACACGGCGTGCAGCGGACGGCTGGGCTCAATCCTAGCGGGTTGAGATCTTGCTGATTGGCATGAGTTGCGCGCTGTGGGCAATGTGGCTGCTGGGGCGCGCACGAACACATCCGAGGTCACAAAGCTTCGACCACAACACCACAACGACGACGTAAAAGTATCATTCAGCAAGGGATCAGTGCGTTTATGAATGCGAGCAAGAAACAGCGCATCTTAATCCTCACCACGCCGCCAAAACCGCGCGTTCTTGACTATGCACGCACGTTCGAGCCAATGCTAAAAGATCATGTCATACACTAAGGTGGGCAGCCTTGCGGACATATCTGCGGGTGTTCCGTGGCGTGCATAAACGGTACCTGAGTGGCTATGTCGCGCTGCACGAGTTTCGGGTCAATCTGAAAGCGGTCAGCGAGCTGTTTGTGGCCGCTCTAGTCACTGTGCACTACTTGTACTCTTGAGTCTTAATTTTATATAATTTTCCAAATATCTTTTCGCCATTATTTCTCTTGAGAATCGCTGACGTGCTAATTCGCGGCATTCTGATTTATTTATAGTTCGAATTTCTTCAATTCTATTTGCTGCTTCATCTAGGGAATTGACGAGGATACCCAGATTGGGATCGTTGATCAATTCCGGGATGGAGCCGCGTTTGTTGCCGATTACTGGGACGCCTGAGGCTAGGGAGTCTGCAATAAAGAGTCCGAAAGGTTCGTCCCAGTTGATGAGGCCGACGGTTGCGAGGGAATTGGCTATGGCTTGGGAGAGTTGGTCTTGGGGAAGATTGCCGAGGTATTCGATGTTTGTGCCATCGATGTGGGGTTTTACTTGCGTGTCGAAGAATTGTTGGTCGGTGATGTAGCCGGCGATTTTTAGGGGGATGCCTGTTTTTTTTGATAACTCGATAGCGTTCTCTATGCCTTTTTCGTGGCAGATACGGCCGTTGAATAGGAGATAGTCCCCTACTCTTTCAGTGAAGGTGTATTTGTTGAAATCTACGCCGTTGTAGACGGTATCGATATAGTTAAGGTCAGGCATGAAGTTTCTTTCGGCGTTGGAGATGGAGATGAAGTTTTTGTTTTTGAGGAATTGGTAGTAGAGAGCGTTCTTTTTTTCAATCGCAGCGCCGTGAAGTGTTGCGACTACTGGTGTGTCGATGAGTTCGGAATACAGGACGGGGTGAATGTTGAGATGGGTGTGGATGATGTCGTAGTTTTTGGCTTCTTTTAGCACTTTGATTGCATGTATTGTCAATGCTGCAGTTGTGTAGTCTTTATCGTCTTCTCCGGTTGGATGATCGAGGAAGGAGCGTTTGTTGGCACTTATATTAGCGTCGGCAGTTGTAAACACGGTGACGTCGACACCAAGTTTGACGAGTTCTTCTTGGAGGTTATAGACGACGAGTTCCCATGGTCCGTAAGCTACCGGAGGCATGTTGTGGGTTATTGGAGCGAGTAATGCTACCTTGGGGTATTTCATGAATTTATTTTACTATATTCTTTTGCAGCCCATAAATATACGATGGTGGATTCGGAACCGTAGTTGGTGCTGACGACTTGGTCGCCGATCCAGTCGGCGCAGGCACCTTCGTCAGTGATAAGGTTTTGTTTCATGATGTTGTTACCGTAGAACCAGTCCATCCACTCCCCTGCTTTGGTATTGTATAGTTCGTCTTGGAAATATTCGTGGGCTTTGGTGAGGAGCAGGACCATGAAAGCGGAATCGATGGGTTGTTGGCCATAGATGTCGCGTTGAGTGTCGTCGAGTTGTTGCCATTTTCTATTTCCTACCGGCGCGGGGATGACGCCGATGCGCATGTATTTTTCTAAGGTTTGGATGGATTTGAGGATGACTTCCTCGAAGTGTGCATCTTTGATTTTGAATGCTTCTAAGTAGGTTAGCAATGCATACGGGATAATAGCGTTGGCATATGTTAGAAGTGGTTCAAACCAGTTGAAGGATTCGTTGAATTGGTTGGCAATTGTGTTTGCAAGGCTTCCTGCGTGTTCCTTGTCGTTAAGTAATGATGACGCAATTAATGTGTAACTTTGGGCACGGATGTAAGTGGATTCATAAAGAATGGTTTTATTCAGGTTGTCGAGAAGCGATTGGACGCGGTCGATTTCGAACTTTTGGGTTTTGGCATAAGCGAGTGCCCAGAATGCTAGTGCGTGTGCGTCTTGGGAAGAGCCGTAGATTATGGGTTCGCGGTGTTCGTTGAAGAAGCCAGTGAATAGGTCGTCATTTAGGGATTTTTCAAGATAGGAAAGACAAACGTTTGCATTGTCACGTTTGTTGTAGAGGAGGTAGACGATGAGGGCGCGGGCGGAATCGTCCAGTGCGTAGCCTTCACTTTTGAGAATCTGGCCGTTTTCAAAGAACTGCCATACCCCGAACTGGTCGGTTAGTTTCTCTAAGTGGGTCGTCTGCGGACGGGAGTTTGTGTTCATAGTGATTTAATTTAAGCGCGTCACGCACTGCCAGTGCCGTGCGCCCGGAGCACTCTGGCGCCTGCGGATGACCGTCGATTCGCCGCTAAGACGGTATATGCCTCATTCAGCCGTTCGTCCGAACGGTACATCAGCTTGCCAGCTTTCATTAGTCAGGCGGTTCACGAACGTGAAATGTACCATCTGCGTGTCCTGGTCAACCTGGTGTCCACCCCAGCGCCAGGGGGGCGCCAGTCGGCCGTCGGCTTGTGTGGCCGGCATTGGCGTGCGCAACGGAAGCGATGTCACGGACTCGCTGAGACGGACAACGAAGCTGGCGCCGCCATTCGGCGCGAAGACAACCAGCGGGTATCTTCCTGGCATGCTGTCCTCCCGATAGGAAGAGGCGCGAGATTGGGGCCGTCGCCCACAGGTAGGAGGCGCATCTAAGGACAACGCAAATAGGTTAATGGCAGTATAGCACGGTTGCGAGCCAAATGAAATGATAGCGCCTGGATCACTCCTAGGGCGTTGCGGCGCGCGTGCGGGGGCTAGGCGGCTTCAACCGTGAACGTATCATCCACCTCGACAAAGTGAATGGTGTATGAACTGGCTGCGCCGCTGTGGTACAAGAAGACGATGACGAACTGCTGTGCTGGATCGTACCTCCGAACTAACTCGGCCGTCTTTACATCCGGCCAACGGCTTTCGGTTGTTTGCACGGCAGTAACGGTAAGGTAGTGCGCAGCTGTCCCGGACGGTTTCGCCTCTTCTTCCTTGACGATAAAGGCGCCGCGTCCGCGCTTGCGATAAAGGTCAAGCGCGCTGCGCGCGAGATCCGTGCTATTTCGTTGAACCCAGTTTAGGTGTGCGACATCTTGCTCCGTCAGTGCTGGTGGAGGCGGCCGCTTGTGTCCTTTGCTCATTGGTCACGCCCTCCTATGTGTGTAGTATAGCACCCCATGAGCCGATTGACTGGGGCATCCGGCCTGCGACCAGAAGGCATGACACAAAGAAGCGCCGCCCGCAAGCCCTGACAGCTCGTGAGCGACGCGGTGTGTTCCCCAAAGCTACGTGGATGCAACCGCACTTGCCCAAGGTGGTCGATCCGAGCGCGCGGCAGCACATTATCCAATTGGCCGCCGGCATCTTTGAGCGCCAGTCGGCGCTCGTAACCAACATCGCCAAAGCAACCGCGTTTCGAGCCAACACCGATAGCAGTAACGAAACCCAAGTTCGGCGCATCTTACGCGATGAACGTCTGTTTCTCGCCTCGGCCTATTATCCATTTATTCGCCAGTTGCTGCCTGAGATAGCGCCAAGTGAACTGTATCTGACCATCGATGAGTCCAGCCATCTGGACAATTTCGGCATTTTTGGCGTCGCGCTAGCAACCGACGGCCTGTCCATTCCACTCGGCTGACTGCTTTATGAGAGCAATGACGCGCGGGCCGAGCAGGCTCGCGAGTTGTTGACCACGCTGGCCCACTATCTACCACCAACCACGCGTATCATTGTCCTGGCCGATCGGCTCCATACCAGTGAGCCATTTCTGGCCTGTCTCGAAGCGTTGCATTGGGAATACGTGTTTCGAGCGAGCGCCGACACCCAAATCGAGACATCGCGTGGCTGGAAGAGATTACACGCGCTCAGCTTGCGCTCGCGGCGCGGCCGGTTGCTCCACCAGGTGCGGATCTGGAAAGTAGGTCAGCACCGCACGAATGTCAGTTGCTACAAACTGCCGCGCAAGGGCCACCGTCCGGTGATTTGGTATCTGGTTTCGTCTTTGCCGGCGGCTCAAGAACGCTTTGTCGAATATGCCTGTCGCTGGTGGCATGAATGCGGCTCTCCAGGGCTGAAAAGCGCGTTATTCGACTGGGAGCGTGGACGGATCATCGAGTTTGAGCGGGTAGAAATCTTGCTGATTGGCATGAGTTGCGCGCTGTGGGCAATGTGGCTGCTGGGGCGCGCGCACGAACACATCCCAGGTCACAAAGCTTCGACCACAACACCACAACGACGACGTAAAAGTATCATTCAGCAAGGGATCAGTGCGTTTACCAACGCAAGCAAGAAACAGCGCACATTATCGCTCTCAACACCACCACAACCACGTGTACTCGACTATTCACACACATTCGAGCCGTCGCCGCAGAATCATGTCATGCAGTAAGGGCTAATGCTATACTGCTCATCATAGTTTGGGCGTACCGCAACGATCTGGAGGTGTGACATGAATATTCAGCTGCGCTCTCAAGCCCTGCTGCCCCTACTCGGCATCGCCGCCGCGCCGCTCTTCTTAGCCGGTATGGGTCTTACCCATCCCTATGATCTCACCCCAGCAACGGCGAGCTACTGGTACACCCTACATTCTGTGCTCCTCCCCATTTTCCCGCTCTTGGGCGTTAACCTCTGGTGGTTGCTCGCCAACATTCCTGGTCCTTGGGCCTGGCTCGCGCGTATCCTCGTGTTTGTGTACATCCCGTTCTATAGTGCGCTCGACGTGCTCGCTGGCATAGGGACAGGACTAGTACTGAACCGTAGTCACGCAACGGCTCAGTTAGGGCTGGCGGCCGTCAACTTTTGAAACCAGGATTTGGCTCGAAGCTCGTCTCGATCTATCAGTGCGGCGCGGCTGACGCGCAACACGTTAGGCGTGACAAATAGGGCACCACGTGATACAAGACACAACCAGTTTGGGTAAGCTCAGAATCACTACTGTACGCGGCACAGCCGTTCATCATGTCCTCAGCAAGAGACAAGCCGATGCCACAACGATCGGAGGAAACCGTGATGGAACCCACTCCCTTTACCATCCAGATCCCAGACAAGACCCTCGCTGACCTGCACGAGCGGCTGGACCGCGTCCGCTGGCCCGATGAGATGCTCGGCGCTGGCTGGCAGTACGGCACCGACCTGGCGTATCTGCGACAACTCGTCGATTACTGGCGCGCCCAGTATGACTGGCGCGTGCATGAGGCACGCCTCAATACCTTCCAGCAGTTTACGGCGCCCCTGTCTGAGATCGAGTTGCACTTCATCCATCAGCCAGGCGTCGGCCCAGCCCCGCTCCCGCTGCTGCTCTTGCACGGGTGGCCTGGCTCGGTCTGGGAATTTCATAAACTGATCCCGTTGCTGACCGATCCGGCCCGCTTCGGTGGCGATGCCAGCGACGCCTTCACGATCGTCGCGCCATCGCTGCCAGGCTTTGGGTTCTCGTTCCGTCCGCACCAGCCGCGTCTGAACCGCTTCGCCATGGCCGACTTGTTCGCGGCGCTGATGACCGAGGTGCTGGGGTATCATCGCTTTGCTGCACAAGGCGGCGATATCGGTGCGCAAGTGACCATGCGGCTGGCTGCCGCGCATCCCGAATTGCTGTACGGCATCCATCTGAACTTCATCGGGCTTCGCGACGTCAAACGTCCGGAGAATCCGACGGATGAGGAGAAGCAATACCTCGAGGAGTTGCAACACTGGCTCACGGAAGAGACCGGGTACCAGTGGATCCAGGGGACCAAGCCCCAAACGCTCGCCTACGGCCTGACCGACTCACCGGTCGGCTTAGCCGCTTGGATGGTCGAGAAGTTCCGGAGTTGGAGCGACTGCGGTGGGGAAATCGAGCGGTGCTTTACCAAGGACGAACTGCTGACGGCCGTGATGCTCTACTGGGCCACCGGCGCCATCAACTCCTCATTCTGGCCCTACTATGCGAGCCGTCACGGCGACTGGTCAGTGGCCACCAGCCCGCGCATCGACGTGCCGACCGCCTACAGTGCCTTTCCGCGTGAGCTCATGCGGCCACCGCGCTCGATGGCCGAGCGCGTCCTGAACATCCAACGCTGGACGACGATGGACAGCGGTGGCCACTTCGCTGCCCTTGAGCAGCCGGAGGCGCTGGCCATGGACATTCGTGCGTTCTTTCGGTCGTTTCGCGCCTAAGGGTGCGTTGGGTATCTGCGGAAGGCAGTGACTTGACCCGCAGGGTGCTTCGAGGGCGCGGGGCGGGTCTTGCAATACCACATATGCCTGGCCTAACAACCCAGAAGAGCTGACGGCCCACAGCGTAGGTTTTTGGGGCTATTCCTGGCGTTTTTTCTGCGGGCCACAGCTCACCGAGAGCGTTGGGCCGCCGAAGGTTAATGAAGAGGAGACGAGCATGACCCTGAGCGTCTGTCCTGCCGACACGGTGCATGCACCGGTTGAATGTGTCTGGGAACTGTTGATGCAGCCTGCGGGATACGGTCGTTTCTGGGATGTCACGGTCGAGCGCGTCGAACCGGAGGGCCCGGCCGTGGTCGGGCAAACGTTTGCTGACTGGAGCAGGGCCTTGGGTAGGCGCTGGCCGATCGACGGCGAAATTCAGCAAGTGGATGCGCAGCGCCATCAGATCCTATTCCGCATGTCTCTCCCGTTCGGGGCCGTCGGCAACAACCGGATCGTGGGTGCACAGATCGACGAGCAACGTTGTATGGTACGCTACGGGTGAGACTTTGCCTTCCCCCCTGGATGGTGGGGCTAGCTGTTGGAGTATTGGGGAGCGCGCCTTCCATAAGGGCATCGAGGATTCGCTGCAACGTCTGAAGCGGGCGGCGGAAGAGAAAGTGCAGGATGTGGAGATCAGGAAGGCGGAAAAGGGGACCTCATAGATATTCGAGCCGAACCCAGTGCTGCGCCTGACCGCCTCCGGCGCGAGATCGTTGGAAGAAAACCGCCCCGCTGGCCTGGTGCTGGCGGGGCGTGCTTTTGCTCCTTGACTCCGACCAGCGACCTGCTAGACTATGCACAATAGCCTGTTAGTCGCTGTCGGTATCACTGAGGGAGGGCGCTACCATGTCAGTAGAACAGCATAAGGCGATCGTCCAGCGCTTCGTGGAGGAACCTTGGAACCAGGGTAACGTGGACGCATTAGATGAACTCTGCGATCCGAACTACACGCTCCATGGGCTCGGCGGGCTTGAGAAATTTAAAGCTGCGATCACCAACTTTCGCACGGCCTTCCCAGATATCCATTTCACGATCGACGAAATGATCGCCGAAGGCGACAAGGTCGCTTATCGTTGGACCGCACAGGGCACCCAACACGGCGAGTATCAGGGCAGGCCTCCCACAGGCAAAGTTACGACGACAACTGGCATCACGATTGTCCGCTTCGCCGACGGCAAGATCATAGAAGATCGGTTTGAGTCGAGCAGATCGGAGTCGTAGGAAGAACACGGGTAACTCATTACTGACGTTTTGTGAAGGTTCAGTTAGAGGTATGTCCCATGCAACCCCCCGTGATGACCAGGCAGCTGGCGGCACGGCTCCGGGGCGTGCTCGTCGCCGAGACGATCGCGGGGCTGACCTGCACAGCACAGCAGGCCGGAAACCCCTACGGGATCGAGCGCCACGACTTCGGTGCGGCGGCGGCGTTCGTCGGACGCAACGCGCCGCCGCACGGCTGCTGGAACCGTGTGGTCGGCTTCCAGCCCGACGACATCAACGCGATCGACGACATCATCGCGCTCTACCGCGATGGCGCGCGGCGCTGCCACATCGACCTCGACCCGCTGACACTGACGCCCGAGATCGGTGAGGCACTGGCGGCGCGCGGCCTTGCCCCCGCGCCGAACGGTATGGTGCTGTACGGCGTGCCCGCTGCCCACGAACCGCCCCTGCCGGAGGGCCTCGAAATCCGCGAGCTTGGCCGCGACGAGGCCGATGCTTTCGCCGAGCTGTGGGCCGACGGCTTCGAGGTCGCCAGCGACGACCGCGCGGCGGCGCTGAACATCCGCAAGAGCTGGTTCACCCTTCCCGAGTACCGCCTCTACGTGGGCTATGTGGGCGGCGCAGCGGCCGCGCTGGCCACGATGCGCAGCATTGGCTAGATTGTTGAACACATCTCCCAAAAACAGCCCGATGGTACGCTGTGATGCCCGGTGCATAAGCGCTCGTTGAGCGACGGCCAATATGGATTGTACTGCTCAGCACGCGCCAAGCCAGGGGAAGCCGCCAACCCGAAAGGCCAGTGCGCCTTACGCTTTGCCGAGTAGAATGCAATCACACCCCGCTGCTCAAAGAATCGGTGGGCTTTTCTTTGTTCCTATACTTGGTATAAGACATATTATGCGAACAAACAAAACAGGATTGTAAAGCCTATGAGAATTGACAACACAAGGGTTGAATACCGCATAGGGACACGGCAAAGGGGGGTATGGGGTCCGTGCAGGCGGCATTAGGACGGCCTGGGCCGGTCGTCACAAATTTTCAGAATTGCAGCGAATGTAATCTGAGGCATAGGGAAGGGAACAACCCCTGCTCGACGACCTCTCTGTAAGATGGCTCACCGCTTACGGGTCTTGCACTGCAACGGTCGACACCCGCAAAGGTCCTGCACAGGGCATCAGAAGGGGACAAACGCCGGGGTTGTTCACCTGACGGTTAGGGGATAATTGGGCGGGCGTTGCAGTTGTCGTTGCGGTGCTAGTCGTGTATGGAGCCATCGGGCATAGCGGCCCGTCCAGGGTGGCTCCTAGTAGGAGTTGGTTTGCCTGCTCAGACAATATTCACTATCACGAATAGCTTCTAATGATACAAGTACATCAGTTACAACCGGCCACATCCTTGACGGCCCGTATACTGGAAGCGATCAGGGCCGCCCAACAAGCACATGTAGCGGACCGGCTGGATCGGGGCGATTTTGGCAGCAGGAAGCGCTAAAACGCCCTTTCGATCTATCACTGTGGTTCCTTCCAGCCGGCGGCTAATGCGCAGGGCGTTGGACGGCGGCCTGGGTTCTGATGTGACCAGTAGCGGCAGTATTGGCGCTATTCTATCGCTGATTGTTCTTGATTGTGTAGATCAACTTACTCAACAATTTTCGCATCTCTTGGTCCTTCATCCCAAAGGCAAGACAATGCGCAAACCATTACATTCCACTTTGTGCTGCGGAAAGACAAATATCGAGTGTAACTTTTTGCCCGCGATAGCACACTTTGCCGCTTTCTAGAGTAGCAGCCAATAGAGCCGACTGCGGCAGTGAGCAGCGGCGTCGATCCAACGAATAACGTGCTCCTGCGCCGGTGTCAGCCACTGGATGCGTCATCACACCAGAGCGAGGCTGCCAGAGGCAGGGTAGGTCCCTCCGCTCACCGCGCGATGCATACGGTGCTGGAACCCGCTCGGCGTAGCACGTGGCCAGCGCTGGTCAGCGCGGCACGGGATGTAGAGTTCGCTGACCAGCGCACCGATCTGTGTTATCAGATATGGCCCCAGCCGTACCGGCTCGCCGTACTCGAGTTCCACCATGTAGTTGCCGGAGGGCAAGCGGGGCCAGATATCGATCACGGTGGCGGGAATGTCCGCTAAATCTGCTGAACTGGTGGCGGTAAACGCGAGAATCATCCCGCGCACAGGCTTTCGCTGAAGTGAACCAATACCCATGATGCTGCCTCCCCTTGAGCCGACGGAATATCGATAGCTCAGATCATAGGCGGAAACGCCTGGCATCTGAATGATGTCGCCTGCCCATTCGTCGTCGTTTTCTGTGCCGATGCCGGTCCGAATGGGCAGTACCAGAGCGACGCCAAAAATTATTGATAAACTTGATAGAAATAATCAAAAAACAGGGTCTATCCGAACAGTCTCATGCGGGCCCGTCGGCAAGACTGCTGCTGCTCACGAACACTGGTCATCCTCTAGAGACCCGCATATTCTTGACTTTCTTTATCAATTCCACCAACAATTTGCAGTCCCATCCGCACCTTGATGCGTCTGACGGTGAACCTGGCAATGACATCCGCAGAGCTGGCATAGTGAAACAGCACCATCGTCTCGATGCCGGGGCTGCACGTTAGATATGGCCCGATCTGGTGGTAGACCGGCGATCTGCCGTAGATTCCGGCGTGGGACGATGTATCGGGCGGCTTTCCTATTGCATATCGACTTGGGGCGCAGCGCGGAAGCCGAAGCGAGCAGTGGCGGCAGATCACCGTCCGATCGCTCGGCTACCCGCCATACGACCCGATATAATTCGGGTCGTTGTAGTCCACAGGCTCACTCGGTAGACGATAGTTCGCGGGCGAGCTTGTAGGAACTGCTGGGCGGACAGCTGGCGCCGCAGTGCTGGCTGGTGTGAGCAAAGTGCCGCCGGCAAACACCAGCACGGCAAGCACGAGTATGAGTGCGAAGGCGTAGGCGAGCTGCGCCGCAACACTGGAGGACCGAATAGTTCTACCTATTGCGACTTTCATGATCATGTCTCCTATGAGAGCGCTTCAGAGCTGGTTTCAATGGCAGTGACCCGTAGTGTTATTCCTCTGACACTGAGTATATGTGACCGGCGGCGCGCGCACATCGTATAAATTACGGGATGAGTGTACTCAATTACCTCAGCCACGAGTACATAGATCGATGTATCCGCTACCCAGCCCTGACACAGAATCCGCCGTTGGTGCTGCAGCGTTGATGGGCGCGGGCGTGCCGCCGGCCGATTCACAAGATTACATCAATGTCACGCGTTGCGGCGTCGGGCCTAGTGTGTGGTTCGTGGTAGCGTTGCTTTTCGGCGGCTTGTTCTGGGTGATCGACTTCGTGCTCATTATTCTCAATGGTGTGTTGACTGGTAGCCTGCCAGCCGATGGCGATGTACAACTACCACTCTATCTTCGCGTCGGCCTTCGGCTGTTTGTTCTGTCTATTCCAATATTGAACTTCGGTCTAGGTATGCTTGCTACACAGATGCGTGCTCGCTCACCCAAGCTGACGGTTGCTGCCCTGCTGTTCATGACCATTGCGTTGCTACTGTCGTCGATCAATCTGGTAACGATAAGTGGGTTGGCTGGCACGCCGACGTTCAATGACACGTTTATGGGGCTTTCAATCTTTGCCACGGCTATCGCAACCGGGTTTCTTAGCGCCGTCAACTCCAAGCAAAATGAAACCGTAGTAAATCATATAGTAGTACACTCCAACGGAAGGGCTGAGGCGCTGAGGGTCCAAACGACTTACGTAACCTCGGGAGTCAGCCTTAACAACAGCGCAGAGATTCGCTGCTAGTCGGATCGTGACACGTGCCTTGCGCCTCTGATGGAAATAGAGAAGAACCACGCCCAATAGCTGTCTTTGAGGTATTCAGCTGCGCTTCGAGCGCTGGTCCCTGAGCATACCCTTCAGCATTTCGTCCATCACCCAGGACGTACGCGCTGCACTTTCACCCGTACTTGGACACGTGCCAAATCCATTCAGTTCATCGACAACAGCCTGGATCAGCGGTTGCTGAATATGCGTAGGATAGTGGTATGAAAACTCCGTGGTGCCTGTGGCCGTCGTTAAGATAACTGGGCGGGCGTCGAATGTCGAATACGCAATCTTCCCTTCCGTCCCAACAATCTCAGTGAGATCCCAGCGCTCAAAGCCGCTAAAACACCACGTCCCAACCCCATGCACGCCTGACTCGCATACGAATGTGCCTGTGACGATGTCCTCGGCCGGATAGCGGTGGGCTTGATTGGACGCAAAGCCGTGAACAGAGCGGATCGGGCCGAGAAGGTAATCTAGAAAGTCCAACATATGCGAAGCCAGGTCTACGAAACGCCCGCCACCTGCTACTTTTGGAATGACCCGCCAGGGCAGCGTGTGTGGATTGAGTTCTTCATGGGTGACGGGTTGGTAGAGGGTGATCGTAACAAAGCGAGGTTCGCCGATAGCTTGGGCGTCGATGAGCTGCTTCACTTTCAGAAAACGGGATAAAGCGCGCCGGTAGAAGGCGACGAACAGAGGCACACCAGCTGCCTGGCACACGTCGATCATCAATTGGCATTCTTCAACGTTCAGTGCCATCGGCTTCTCAACATAGACTGGTTTTCCGGCTTGAGCGCTGAGCAGGGTATAGTCTTTGTGAAAGGCCGGGGGCGTAGCAATGTAGACGGCATCGACCTCAGGGTCGTGGACCAAGGCTTCCGCATCGTCATACCAGCGCGGCACATTATGGCGTTGAGCGTAATCTCTGGCCAATTCCCCGGTGCGTCGCATGACCGCTACCAAGCGGGAGTGTTGGGCTTTCTGAAATCCAGGACCGCTCTTGACTTCGGTAACATCACCGCATCCGATAATACCCCAACCAATCGTTCGCATTGGTCGCTCCTGGTATACCTCTTATTATCGAGGTGCTTTGCTTCATGATACCCCGCAAATCAAGTGCCACTCCAGCAAGATCAATCTACCCCTTGCCCAGCCGGTACTGGGACCATCTCATTGTTGACGTGTCCATTGAGCAAAGTTACGGTGCTATGTGCCCGCGAGGTCGGTTAAAACGGCAAAGTGTTAGTTGAAAGGGGAGCCCAATCAGTGATGACGATAAGCACCCTATCCTGGGTCACTCAGGAGCTTCTCGGGCTATGCCAAATGGACATTGTCTATCTGACTTGGTCAGATCAGTGGCCACCGGTTGACTGCCGCTCTCACCTTGAGGCGACTAAGATAGGATTCTTGTTACATTATTTGATACAGAATATAAAGAGCATCCTCACCTTCGTCTCGCTTTTTTACCGACAAATGAGGCTCCACGGTGGGTACCATTCTGCAAAGCGATAGAATGATCTCGCTGGGTTGCCGTTGACTTCCATGCCATCATGGGCGAAGGAATAGGCGGGCGGACATCCTGTCACACAGGTAGAGTAGATGAATTGTCCGTCTCCTTGTGTTGGGCCGCTGGCTAGGGCTACTTTTCGTTGACGAGTGAATTGTTGAAGGCGTGGTAGGCCTTTCATATGTGGTCCTTCGTCAGCCAACAATTCGTGTGCCAGTAACTTTGGAAGCAGGCAGTACGCCTGCTTTCGATGTGCCAGTAAGTTTGTCGCCGTCGATCAGCACATCGAATATGAGATTCAACCGTATTGGCTTGGTAATCGACTGCTGCCAGGTGAGCCGATTGACGTTGAGAACCGGATTGATCAGCGGTGTGCTTTCTGCCACGGATTTTGCGATCCCTTCTACCACCCCACCGTGCTCGGCGAGTTCAAGCACAATGAATTGTGTGCCGATTGGGGTTGAGATTCTCACGTTCCAAGACCCTGTAATAGCCATGCCATCCTCTCATTCGTACGAGGTTTATACATATCAAGCGTCGATCGTCTTTGTCATGATGCCCGTGGCTACGGCGGTATTTGCAACGTCGATCAACACCGAGACTGTTGGGATGCGTATCATCTATGCAGCAGCTGAAACGCTATATGGCAATGGCTTTGAGTCCCGTGTTGTGCCACGTAGTACCGCGTCGTTCGTACTCGAAAAGCTCCTCGACCGCAAGGGCGATGTGTGGACCAAACGCGCGCTCAAGGAGGTGCAAGCCAAGGTCTAGTCCAGAGGTGACGCCACCAGCAGAAACTACATTACCGTCGTCAACCACGCGGGCGCGGACTGGGATGGCTCCCGTAGCACTCAGAACATCCATCCCCATGTGATGTGTCACTGCATGGCGACCTTCAAGGAGACCAGCCATCGCTAGTGCAAGCGAACCACCGCAGACCGTTGCGACGATGACCTTGGGATTATCTAGCGCTTTCCTGATCAGGAGCGGCAGGTCGGTCTCGATGGTCCGCGCCAACAGCATGGGGATCGTGTCGATCTCGGGCCCATCTTTCGGCTGGCTGACCGGCCCCGCCGCTCCAGGTACAATAATCAGGTCGGCTCTCTCTGGATCAAGGGTAGCCGTTGCCCGTAGGACAAGGCCACCTGATCCGCCCACGACCTCGCGTGGTCCTTCCGCCGAAACCAACTCTACCGATAGGGCGCCGCCCGCAGCGACACCCCCCGCCCACAACACTTCGTATGGGGCGATGACATCAAGTGGGTCGAAGCCATCAAATAATACAATCTGTGCGTACATTCCGATCACTCCTTCCAAGAAAACGCTGCGAACCATAGCATATGCGCCTTCTTCAGTATAGGGCACGCTCACGCTGCCCAGAAGTGGCGACATTGCCATCTATCGACGGATTTTAGCCAAATAGTATGCGCCAAGTGTGCAACAATGACCAGCAGAGGCACGTCCTTTAGGAAGGCTAACAGGATGTGTTCACTGTATGATGAGGAATGTACAGTTTTATGGCGATGCATACCATAGCTATTCTTGCCTTCGATGGGGTACTGCCATTCGATCTGTCCACGCCAATAGAGGTATTCGGGCGCGCTCGTTTGTCAGGCGGACAGCGGGGATATCACGTACGTATCTGTGCTCCCAAAGATGAGATCGACACAGGTTCGTTCACCATGCGCGTTCCTTGGCACTTGGACATGCTCGCTGAGGCAAACACCATTATCCTCCCGGGCCTGGCTGACCCTATGGCTCCAGTTCCGCATGATGCGGTGGTTGCGTTGCAGCATGCCGCCGCACGCGGGACGAGGATTGCTTCAATCTGTGTCGGAACGTTCATCCTTGCTGCCACTGGCCTGCTGGACGGCTTGCGCGCGACCACGCATTGGGCCGCTGCGAGCGAGTTGGCGCGACGATATCCCGCTGTGCATGTGGATGCAGATGTGCTCTTCGTCGACAATGGTCAGATTCTCACCTCGGCTGGTGCGGCTGCCGGGCTCGATCTGTGTTTGCACATGATCCGCCGAGATTATGGTTCTGCGGTGGCGGCTGATGCTGCGAGGATTGCAGTTATGCCCTTGGAACGCGACGGCGGGCAGGCACAATTCATCATTCACGAGCAACCTACGCCGACAGGAGGCTCGCTTGAAGCTTTGTTGCGGTGGATGGAAGAAAACGCCGATCAGCAACTCACACTCGAAGATCTTGCTACTCAAGGTGGGATGAGCATCCGTACCCTGAGCCGACGCTTCCGCGAGCAGACTGGAACAACTCCCATGCAGTGGTTGAACCGCGCTCGATTGCGCCAAGCGCAAATCCTGCTAGAAACAACTGATCTATCAGTCGAGCAGATCGTCAGTCAGGTCGGATTTGGTTCGCCAACAACCTTTCGTGATCGATTCAAGCAACTCGTCGGTGTCAGCCCACAGTCATATCGACGCACGTTCCGCGGCGTACATTGAGGGAGCGCCCAACATCGAGTCGCAGCGGAGCGGCTGGATCGCAGCGATTTTGCAGTTCAGATGCGTTAGAAAGCCTTTCCTGATATATTCACGCTGTTTCTCCTTCACGTGCCAGATTGACCAAATCGGCGCTGATATTCCAGATGTGCTCTTGCAATGTCTCATCATATGAATTTGATAAAGTACTTGCCACTCACACCTTCAACCTGTGATGATGTGGCAAGATACAGTGCGGTCTGTGCGCCCTGCTCCGGTGTCATATGTGTCGCTCATGCTTCTTCGTGGCATTGGAAAGCCATTTTGTAAGCGTGCGCCACAAATCCTCGTGCATCGTACCTAGTATTCAGGGCAGGGAGATAAACGACGCTGGCTTGGGATTTTGCACATCACTTTCCGCTTTGTAATACCAAAAAAGGCAAGAAAACAGCATAGTGTCTTGCCATCGGTAGCACCGTTTGCTCCAATTCGAGGTGGAAGTAGCGTAGGGTCGGCCTGGCTGTTTCCGCGCCTCTGCGTCGCGCAGCGCTCGTCACTCCCTCCACTTGAGACAGAAATGCTATGGCGCACACGGAACCTCCTACGTTGCGCACGACCGCCACTCGAAGCGGGTGCATTTCATCACTTCCATACAGCTTCCGCCGAACCATTAATACATGCGACTGCTCATGACCCCGCCGTCAACGCGCAGACTGATTCCGCTGATCCAGCGTGCGGCCGGCGAGGCCAGAAACAGGCAGGCGTCGGCGACATCTGCGGGCAAGCCGATCCGCTTCAGCGGCGCGGCCTGCTGCCACCCAGCCACCCCCTCGGGCCAGTCGCGATCGAGCCCTTCACGCCAGATCAGGCCGGGCGCGATCGCATTCACCCGAATGCCGTAGGCGCCCAACTCGTTCGCCGCCGCGCGGGTGTGCATCTGCACCCCGCTTTTCGAGGCGTTGTAGTGACTATGCCGTGGCGCCGGGTGTTCAGCTCCGATCGAGGTGATGTTGATAATCGCGCCACCGCCGCCTTGGACTATCATCTGCCGTGCCGCAGCTTGTGTGCACAAAAACACCCCACGCATATTGGTTGTAATCATTGCATCCCACTCCGCCACATCCATGTCGAGCAAACCAGCCAGTGTTTGCCGTGCGGCATTGTTGATCAGCACATCGAGCCGGCCAAAGCGCGCAACCGCCTGATCGATTAGGTGTGTTACCTCCTGAACGTTCGTTACATCAGCTTGGAAGGCGGCCGCGTGTCCTCCGCTGGCGGTAATATGCTGCGCCAGCGCTTCAGCCTGCACGGCACTCGTATGGTAGTGGACGATAATCCGTGCGCCTGCCTCGGCGAAGCGCATTGCGATGCCTTGCCCAATGCCACCGCCAGCGCCGGTGATGAGCACGACCTTTCCGGTGAAGTCGAGCAGCGTAGCGACGGCAGGAACTGTTGGCTGTTCCACGATGATCACCTTCCTGTTCTTATGTAAACGCGGGCGGGATTTCGCCTCGTATAGAATCGCATCTCTTGGAGAACCCCCAACCCCGGCTGTGTTGCGTAATCTAACTTTTATGCAAAAGCACGACGCCCTTTTCTTCTTTTGATAGAAAGTAGCGGGCTAACCTGCGCGCACAGCCGACCGGCTGGAGCCGTAGCTTTTACCGCTTATTCTACTACCGTTGATAGTGCATTTCGTGCCGGTTGCTCGTTGTTGGCGCATCAATCATAGCTTACGAATTAAAGCAGTCGGGCTGCGTGCCTCTGTGAAGCTTAGTGTCTCTGATACATAAATAAAAGCGGCACGATCGCAGCTAGGAGCGGAAGGATGTATTTACTCATCTCCATCAGCGAAAATGCCAATCAATTCGCCAAAAGACGACTCATCCTGTTCCTGCCAGTAGAGGTTAAAGAGACACTTTCGATTTCTGGCAATTGAAGTTGTTGGTCCAAGGCTTTGTGAAGCGGCTGGTGTGGACGAGCTTCGATGCCGTAACGCAGTTGCCATGGCACAAGATTGTTAGAAGGAATTTCAATTGCCCTAATAACCGCCTGAGCTATCTCGCTACTCCCAATGGAATTTAGGCGGATGCGCGTCGGTCTATTGCTTCACTCATGATACTATGTAGGTCAAGGAGCAGCCCAGGGACTACTCTAGCAGGTTATAACATAGTACCGCGACAGGCAAGGCAACGGTAAATCATCGAGCTTCATCTACCAATTGCAAGCGTAGCACTGAACCAAGAAAAGTTCATATCTTTCTTTATCAATTTAATCAAGAAATTCTGCACGACCGCATCACTATGCCGTGCTAGGAATCGGGTCCGCAGAAAGTGAGGGTGAACCGATAATGTGCGTTACAACACCTTGAAACGTGTACAGCCGAGTCTGGAGACGCATCACGCGTGTTATAGCACCTCAAAAGGTTCGTCGCTCAGAGCCATTCCTGATCTTGCGTCCGCCAATCGCTCCTTCGCCGGTGAGCCGGCGCGGAAGAAACGTGAGGAGCGGCTCTGCAAAAGGCTTGGGGTGGCTTAACACCAATCCGTGCGCCGGGGTGCTCGAGCCCGACGGTGCGCAGGCCAGACGGGTGAGCACACGCCCAACTCCAGCGCAACCTGGCCCCGTCGCTAGAGCCGTAGACCGATCGTCGGTCCAATTCCAACACCTGGATGCGCACCGCGCTATCACCGGCCATCAGCCGCTCGCTGAGCGCGCCGGCTGACCAGCCTGACCATACCGGACACCTCGCCACGCTTGACATTGCCGGCCATCACATGGTGCATGCGCCCCAGCCGCGCCTTGGACAATGCTCCCATGCGCATCGGCTGCTCACTTCGTCCGATTTCAGCGGACCTTGATGGCTGCCTTGCCCACCGCTGCCTGCTTCATAGCGATCGCGGTCTCGCACCCAATTCGGGATCTCGGTTGCTCTCGAATGCTCTGTCGTCTCGGTCTCAGCGACTGCAAGTGCCAGCGCCACCAGGGAAATCCCGGTATCAACGGCAATTGCCAACAATCGCTCTTTGAGAGAGTGTTCACTCCGCGTCCGGCATAGACGCGTCGAGAAAGGCTGTAATCATCGACAGCAGCCAATCGGCGCGGTCCACGAGCGTCACATGTGCGGTGCCCGGGAGCACGGTAAGCTGGGACCGTGGCAGACCGGCGACATCGCCGACCACGCCACCGCCGAGCAGTCGAAACAGCTCGACAGCGTGCTCGGGGCGGACGATATCGGAATCGGCGATGATGACCAGCGTGGGCGCCTTGATCACCAGAATGTCCTTAGGCGGCCAGCCGGCAAACTCCTGATCATGCTGCTTGTTTTTGGCGATCAGCGTGGGCCAGTTTTCCGGATGTGGCGCGGTCCTGGCGTAGGCCTCTCGGAACGGAGACCCAGCCAAGTCTTCGGGTTTCGAGGTCTCGATTCCCTCCCAGATCTCGGAGTAGACACCGTCTCTGCGGTAGGCGGGCGAGGCGACCACGAGTTTGCGCACCAGGTCCGGTTGCCGACGCGCGAACTCGAGGGCGATGCCAGCTCCTATGCTATAGCCCAAGAAGTCGGCATTCTCGATCTTGAGCTGCCGGAGGAGTGCGGCAGTGTCCTCGGCCATCTGCTCGTCGGTCAACGGGCGGTCGATGTCGGCGGTGTGCCCATGAGCCTGCTGCTCGATGGCGACGACCTGTCGGGTCTGGGCAAGGGACGGCAGAACTTTGCCGAATGAGGCCTCGATTGTCGATAACGCGCCGTGAAGCAGCACCAGTGGTCGGCCGCTCCCGTGGATCTCGTAGTACATCTTGAGGCCATTCACGGAAGCGTAACTGCCCTTGGACGCCGTGTTCATTTCCCTTCTGGTTGGTCTAGCCGGCCGCGCGGTCGGCCAGATGGTCACGCGGTCCGCATCCCACGATGAGAGCGGTCAGTGTGAGCACGGCAAACATGGCGAGCGCTGGCCTGCATATTATCTTCCTCGCTTCGTTTCCTTTCTCGTCAACAATCTCGCCGCAGGTCCTCTTGGCGACGATCCCGGTCATCGGACGGGCATGATCTGAAGCCGTGAGCGGCGCCACGTTGCCCACCTCGGCCCGCGACGGCGACCGTTGTAGCAACTTCAGCGATTACAGCGGCCCTAACCTCACGGGGCTTGTGGTATCTCGGCTTCCACTACCGCCACATTCTGCTCCGACAGCGGCCGGAACGGGGAGATGAGCAGCATCGAGTCTTGTTCGCGATGAAACGCCGGACAACCGCAAGCGAAGCGTCGCCGCCTCGACTGTCGGCTCCATCGTGGGGTAAGACCGCTCCTTTCCACGAGCTGCGCAGGATTATGAACGTAATGTAGTGCGTTACCAACAAAGCCGGAACCCAGAACGCGGGAATCCAATACGCTGGTCCCATATAGGCTGCCGCGCCAGTGACCGTGGCCAGTGCGATGGCGACTATCAGATCCAATGTGCCTTCAATGTTGAAAGCCCACACCAAAAGCCGCGCGCCGCGAGCGCTGACAGCTACGGCCCAAATCGCAGTCACAGCCAGTACAGCAGCAAGGAAGTCACCGAAAGCCGCCGGATAGGCGAACTGTGGCGGTATGCCGGCGTAGGTGCCGCCAGGGGCCAAGAACATCAAGCCCAGGTGGCGGAAGGCGTGCAGCAGCAGGATCGGCAGCAGAACCGACCTCGCCCTCAGCTCGTGGAGTCTTGGAAGAAGGTAGAGCCTTGCCGCGATCCAAAATACGAGCGTGCTGAAAAG
>WNFU01000321.1_pt1 | contig 80366 bp, 66 predicted proteins | sample 5400121 | NCBI WGS metagenome assembly WNFU01 (sample SAMN13153360, study PRJNA577476) | soil metagenome | isolation source: 100 cm soil or saprolite under grassland replicate 1 | place: USA:California | collected 2016-06-15
TGACGGTACTGGAGAAGTACGCCCTGGTGGAGGGCGCGCAGATCCTGGGTTGGCGGGACGTGCCGATCCGGCCCGAGGGTCTGGGGGTCACTGCGCTGACCGCGATGCCGCGCATCCGGCAGGTGTTCCTCGCCGCCTGCCGGCTGACCACCAGCGCGGCCGGCTGGCGAGCGTCGACTGGCAGCCGCTCCGACAAGCTGCGCGGCTGGGCCGGGGCGCCGCTGTCCGGCCTGGAGCTGGAGCGGGTCATGTTCTGCGTGCGCAAGCAGGCCGAGCGGGAGACCCGGGAGCGGGGCGTCGCGGTGCACTTCCCGTCGCTGTCCGGCCGGACCGTGGTCTACAAGGGCATGCTCACACCGGACCAGCTGCGCACGTTCTTCCCGGACCTGACCGACCCGCGCGTCGAGTCGGCGATCGCGCTGGTGCACTCGCGCTTCTCCACCAACACGTTCCCTTCGTGGCCGCTGGCCCACCCGTACCGGTTCATCGCGCACAACGGCGAAATCAACACGATCCGGGGCAACCGCAACTGGATGGCCGCGCGGGAAGCTCTCCTGGCCGCACCGATGATTCCCGGGAACATCCGGAGGATATTCCCCATATGCACGCCCGACGCGTCCGACTCGGCCAACTTCGACGAAGTGCTGGAGCTGCTGCATCTGGCCGGGCGGAGCCTGCCGCACGCGGTACTGATGATGATCCCGGAGGCGTGGGAGAACGACTACGGCATGGAGCCGGCCCGGCGGGCGTTCTACCGGTTCCACGCGAGCCTGATGGAGCCGTGGGACGGGCCGGCGGCGGTGGCGTTCACCGACGGTACCGTGATCGGCGCGGTGCTGGACCGCAACGGCCTGCGCCCGGGCCGCTGGTGGCGCACGGCCGACGGCCTGGTCGTGCTGGCCAGCGAGGCCGGCGTGCTGGACCTGGACCCGGCGAGCGTGGTGGCCAAGGGCCGGCTGGCTCCGGGCAAGATGTTCCTCGTCGACACCGCGGCCGGCCGGATCGTCGAGGACGACGAGATCAAGGCGCGGCTGGCCGCCGAGCACCCTTACGACGACTGGCTGATGGCCGGGATCATGAAGCTGGTCGACCTGCCCGAGCGCGAGCACGTCATCTACGCCCACGACTCGGTGCTGCGCCGCCAGCAGACCTTCGGCTACACCGAGGAGGAGCTGAAGATCCTGCTCTCGCCGATGGCGCGGCTGGGCGCCGAGCCGATCGGCTCGATGGGCACCGACACCCCGATCGCCGTGCTGTCCCAGCGGCCGCGGCTGCTGTACGACTACTTCGGGCAGCTCTTCGCCCAGGTCACCAACCCGCCGCTGGACGCGATCCGGGAGGAGCTGGTGACCAGCCTCGGCTCGACCATCGGGCCGGAGGGCAACCTGCTCGATCCCGGGCCGGCGAGCTGCCGGCAGATCGTGCTGCCCCGGCCGATCATCGACAACGACGAGCTGGCCAAGATCCTGTCCATCGACGAGGACGGCAACCTGCCGGGCTTCAAGGCCGTGCGGGTGTCCGGCCTGTACCGGGTCCGCGAGGGCGGCGCCGGGCTCAAGGCGCGGCTGACCGAGATCTGCCGGCACGTCTCGGAGGCGATCGAGGACGGCGTGCGGATCCTGGTGCTGTCCGACCGCGACTCCACCGCCGACCTCGCGCCGATCCCGTCGCTGCTGCTCACCGCGGCGGTGCACCAGCACCTGGTCCGGGAGCAGACGCGGACCCAGGTGGGGCTGATCGTCGAGTCCGGGGACTGCCGGGAGGTGCACCACGCGGCCGTCCTCATCGGGTACGGCGCGGCGGCGGTCAACCCGTACCTGGCCTTCGAGAGCGTCGACGACCTCGTCCTGACCGGGGCGCTGGTCGGCATCGAGCCGGCCAAGGCGATCGCCAACTACATCAAGGCGCTGTCCAAGGGCGTCCTGAAGATCATGTCCAAGATGGGCATCTCGACGGTCTCCTCGTACTGCGGCGCCCAGGTCTTCGAGGCGATCGGCCTGGACGGCGAGCTGGTCGACCGGTACTTCACCGGGACCAGCAGCCGCATCGGCGGCATCGGGCTGGCCGAGATCGCCGCCGAGGTGGCCGCCCGGCACGCCCGCGCCTACCCCGCGAACCAGGCCGAGCGGGCGCACCGGCGGCTGGAGGTCGGCGGCGAGTACCAGTGGCGCCGCGAGGGCGAGGTGCACCTGTTCAACCCGGAGACGGTGTTCCTGCTCCAGCACGCCACGCGCAGCCGGCAGTACGAGGTGTTCAAGAAGTACACCGAGACGGTCAACGCGCTGGCGGCCGACAGCGCGAGCCTGCGCGGCATGTTCGAGCTGCGCGTGGGCGAGCGGGACCCGATCGACCTCGACGAGGTCGAGCCGGTCAGCGAGATCGTCAAGCGGTTCGCCACCGGGGCGATGAGCTACGGCTCAATCTCCGCCGAGGCGCACGAGACCCTGGCCATCGCGATGAACCGGCTGGGTGGGCGGTCCAACACCGGCGAGGGCGGCGAGGACGTCGACCGGCTCTACGACCCGCAGCGGCGCAGCTCGGTCAAGCAGATCGCCTCCGGCCGGTTCGGGGTCACCAGCGAGTACCTGGTCAACGCCGACGACATCCAGATCAAGATGGCCCAGGGCGCCAAACCCGGCGAGGGCGGGCAGCTCCCGGGCAACAAGGTCTGGCCGTGGATCGCCAAGACCCGCCATGCCACCCCGGGCGTCGGGCTGATCTCCCCGCCGCCGCACCACGACATCTACTCGATCGAAGACCTCGCCCAGCTCGTGTACGACCTGAAGAACGTCAACCCGGCCGCCCGGGTGCACGTCAAGCTGGTCGCCGAGGTCGGGGTCGGCACCGTCGCCGCCGGGGTGGCCAAGACCAAGGCCGAGGTCATCCTGATCTCCGGCCATGACGGGGGTACCGGCGCCAGCCCGCTCAACTCGCTCAAGCACGCGGGTGCCCCGTGGGAGCTGGGGCTGGCCGAGACGCAGCAGACGCTGCTGGCCAACGGGCTGCGCGACCGGGTGACCGTGCAGGTCGACGGGCAGCTCAAGACCGGGCGGGACGTGATCGTCGCGGCGCTGCTGGGCGCCGAGGAGTACGGCTTCGCCACCGCGCCGCTCATCGTCGAGGGCTGCGTCATGATGCGGGTCTGCCACCTCGACACCTGTCCGGTCGGCATCGCCACGCAGAACCCGGTGCTGCGCCAGCGGTACACCGGGCGGCCGGAGTTCGTGGAGAACTTCTTCCTCTTCCTCGCCGAGGAGGTCCGGGAGTACCTGGCCGCGCTCGGCTTCCGGACCCTCGACGAGGCCATCGGGCACGCCGAGCTGCTCGACATCCTGCCGGCCGTGGAGCACTGGAAGGCCGAGGGGCTGGACCTGTCGCCGGTACTGCACGTGCCCGACCTGCCCGACGACGCGCCGCTGCATCGCGTCACCGTGCAGGACCACGGCCTGGACCGCGCGCTGGACAACGAGCTCATCGCGGCCGCGGCGCCGGCCCTGGCCGACAGCACCCCGACCCGGATCGAGATGGCCGTGCGCAACGAGCACCGTAGCGTGGGCGCAATGCTGGGTGGCGAGGTGACCCGCCGCTTCGGCGGCAAGGGCCTGCCCGAGGACACCATCGAGGTGCACCTGCGGGGCACCGCCGGGCAGTCCTTCGGCGCGTTCGTCCCCAACGGGATCACCCTGCGGCTGTTCGGCGACGCCAACGACTACGTGGGCAAGGGGCTGTCCGGCGGCCGGCTGGTCATCCGCCCCGACGAGCGCGCGCCGTTCATCGTCGGCGGAGCCGACGGGGTCGGCGGCGCGGAGGACCAGATCATCGCGGGCAACACGATCCTCTACGGGGCCACCGGCGGCGAGCTGTTCCTGCGCGGCCGGGTCGGCGAGCGCTTCGCGGTGCGCAACTCGGGCGCCGTCGCGGTGGTCGAGGGCGTGGGCGATCACGGCTGCGAGTACATGACCGGCGGTACCGTCGTCGTGCTCGGCCGCACCGGGCGCAACTTCGCCGCCGGCATGTCCGGCGGGGTGGCCTTCGTGTGGCGGCTGGACACCGCCCGGGTCAACCGGGAGCTGGTCGACCTGGAGCCGGTCAACGGCGACGACAAGCGGGCCCTGCGCGACCTGGTGGAGCGCCATCACCAGGAGACCGACTCGCCGGTCGCGGCCCGCCTGCTGGCCGAGTGGGTGACCGCGGTGGAGGAGTTCACCCTCGTAATGCCGCGCGACTACAAGAAGGCCATGCATGCCATCCGGACCGCCGAAGCCGCCGGTCGCGACGTCGACGAGGCCGTCATGGAGGCAGCACGTGCCTGACCCACAAGGCTTCCTGCGGTACGACCGGAAGCTGCCCGCGCGCCGGCCGGTACCCGTGCGCATCCAGGACTGGCGGGAGGTGTACCCGTCCGCGTCCGACGAGCTGATCCGCGAGCAGGCCACCCGGTGCATGGACTGCGGGGTGCCGTTCTGCCACCAGGGCTGCCCGCTGGGCAACCGGATCCCGGACTGGAACGACCTGGTCCGCACCGGGCAGTGGGAGTTCGCGATCGAGCAGCTGCACGCGACGAACAACTTCCCGGAGTTCACCGGTCGGCTCTGCCCCGCCCCGTGCGAGGCGGCCTGCGTGCTGGCCATCGCCGGCGGTGCGCCGGTGACCATCAAGCAGATCGAGGTCGAGATCATCAACCGGGCCTTCGACCTGGGGTACGTCACGCCGCAGCCGGCCCCGGAGGCGTCCGGCCGGTCGGCGGCGGTGGTCGGCTCCGGCCCGGCCGGTCTGGCCGCGGCGCAGCAGCTCGCCCGGGCCGGGCACGCGGTCACCGTGTACGAGCGCGACGACGAGCTGGGCGGGCTGATGCGCTACGGCATCCCCGACTTCAAGCTGGAGAAGCGCCACATCGACCGGCGGCTGGACCAGCTGCGCGCCGAGGGCGTCGCGTTCGTGACCAGCTGCGCGGTGGGCGTGGACATCACCGTCGACGAGCTGCGGGCGCGGCACGACGCGGTCCTGCTCGCCGCCGGCGCGCTGGCCGGGGGGGACGTCCCCGAGGTTCCCGGCCGGCACCTGCCCGGCGTCCACCTCGCGATGGAGCACCTGGTACCGGCGAACCGAGTGGTCGCCGGAAAGCAGGCGACGACGCCCATAGATGCCGCCGGAAAGCACGTGGTGATCATCGGCGGCGGCGACACGGCCGCCGACTGCTTGGGCGTGGCCCACCGGCAGGGCGCGGCCAGCGTCACCCAGCTCGACCTGTACCCGCTTCCGCCCCGGGAGCGGGACGAGGCGCGCTACCCGTGGCCCACCTGGCCGTGGATCCTGCGCGAGTACCCGGCCCACGAGGAGGGCGGCGAACGGGTCTTCGCGGTGGCCGTGCAGGAGTTCGTGGGCGTGGGCAAGGTCGAGGCGATCCGGATCGTCGAGGTGAGCGTGGTCAAGCGGGACGGGCGCCGGCGGGTGACCGTCCTGCCGGGTACCGAGCGGGAGCTGCGCGCCGACCTGGTGCTGCTCGCGATCGGGTTCGACGGCACCGAGGAGGGCCCGCTGCTGGACCAGCTCGGCCTGGCGCGCAACGCACGGGGCGGGATGGACTGCGGGCCGGACTGGCAGACCCCGGTGCCGGGCGTATTCATCGCCGGGGACATGCACCGCGGCGCGTCGCTGATCGTCTGGGCGATCGCCGAGGGGCGGGCCGCGGCGGCGGCCATGCACACCTACCTTGGCGGGGCCGGTGCGCTGCCCAGCCCGGTGGACCCGGCGGCGGTACCGCTGGCGGTGTAGCGCGGCTCAGGCGCGCAGCCGGGGCAGGGTGTTGCGGATCGTGTCGATGGCCGGCTGGCGCAGCTCGCCGGGGGTGGGCTTGCCGCCGACCCCGGTGAGCTGGATCTTGAATTCGAGGTTTCCGTCCACCGCGAGCAGCAGGTAACCGCCCTGGGTCGGCAGGCTGCCGGTGGCGTCGGTGCCGACGCCGGGCACGTGGTCGGTGCCGGACTTCTGGGCGTCGTAGCTCGCCGTCGCCGCCGCCGCGCTGGTGAAGATGGAGACCCGGGCGGTCATCTTCACCTTGCCGGTCGAGCCGAAGGTGCCGACGCAGGTGTAGTCGGTGCGGTTGGGTCCGTCCTTGTGGTCGCCGTTCAGGTGGCCCGGGCCGCCGGCCACCACCTCGATCGCATGGACGTCCAGTGCCGTGCACAGGTCGCCGGGTACGTGGTAGGTGACCGGCGCCGGGGCGCCGGGCCCACCGGTGGGCCCGGCGGAGGAGCTCCGGCTCGGTGTGGTGCTGCGGCTGGCCGAGGCGCTGGCGCTCGCCGCGGCGCTGGCGTTCCCGGTGGCGCTGTACACGTCCGACGGGTCCGGCGTCGCGCCGTCGGCGACCGGTGGCGGTGCCGGGGCGGCGTGCCCGTGGTTGGGCTTGACGCTGCTGCTGAGCAGCAGGTACGCGGCGGAGCCACCGGCGAGAATAAGCGCCACCACCATGCCGAGGATCACCAGGTACCGGCGCCGCCCGGCGCCCTTCGGCGCCTCGGGCTCCGGCGGGGTCTGCCCGTCCAGCATCAACGTCATCGTCGTCCTCCACGGCGGCCGTCGCGGAGTATGCCATCCATCGATGCCTTGTGTCGATCATTGTCCATGGATCGGAAGGCGTGCCCGGACCGGGGAGGGCCCGGTTGGTGAGACCGTCCCGCGCCGCCCGGGACGAGGCACTAGCCTGAGGCCGTGAGCCGCCGCGCGAAGATCGTCTGTACCCTCGGGCCGGCCACCGCGAGTCCGGAACGCATCCGGGGCCTGGTGGACGCCGGCATGGACGTGGCCCGGCTCAACTTCAGCCACGGGTCCCACGCCGATCACGAGCGGGTCTACCGGCACGTGCGGGAAGCCGCCGAGGCCACCGGGCGCGCGATCGGCGTCCTCGCCGACCTGCAGGGACCCAAGATCAGGCTGGGCCGGTTCGCGGCCGGACCGGTCGAGTGGCGCACCGGCGAGACCGTGGTGATCACCAGCACCGACGTCGTCGGTACCCACGACCGGGTCTCCTGCACCTACGACCGCCTGCCCCGTGAGGTCAAGCCCGGCGACCGGTTGCTCGTCGACGACGGCAAGGTGGCCCTGGAGGTCCGCAGCGTCACCGGTGGCACCGACATCGAATGCCTGGTCGTCGAGGGCGGGCTGGTCTCCGACCACAAGGGCGTCTCGCTGCCCAACGTGGCGGTCAGCGTGCCCGCGCTGTCCGTCAAGGACGCCCAGGATCTGCGCTTCGCCCTGCACCTCGGGGTCGACCTGGTGGCCCTGTCGTTCGTCCGGTCACCGGACGACGTCAAGCTGGTCCACGAGGTCATGGACGAGGTCGGGATCCGCCGACCGGTGATCGCCAAGGTGGAGAAGCCCGAGGCGGTGGTCGCGCTCGACCAGATCGTGCACGCCTTCGACGGGATCATGGTGGCCCGCGGCGACCTCGGCGTGGAACTGCCGCTCGACCAGGTACCGCTGGTCCAGAAGCGGGCCGTGCAGTTGTGCCGGGAGCACGCCAAGCCGGTGATCGTGGCGACCCAGATGCTCGACTCGATGATCGAGAACTCGCGCCCCACCCGAGCCGAGGCCTCCGACGTGGCCAACGCGGTCCTCGACGGTACCGACGCGCTGATGCTCTCCGGGGAGACCAGCGTGGGGCGCTACCCGGTGCTGACCGTCGCCACGATGGCGAAGATCATCGCGACCACCGAGACCGGCTCGATGGGGGTACCGCGACTGCAGCACGACCCACGGACCCGGGGCGGCGCCCTCACCTCCGCCGCCTCCACCATCGCGCGGGCCATCGGCGCCACCGCCCTGGTCGCCTTCACCCAGACCGGCGACACCGTGCGGCGCCTGGCCCGGCTGCACTGCGAGTTGCCGCTGGTCGCCTGCACCCCGGAGCAGTCGGTACGCGCCCAGCTCGCGCTCTCCTGGGGCGTGCAGACCTACCTGGTACCGACCGTCCGGCACACCGACGACATGTTCCGCCAGGTCGACCGCACCCTGCTCGACCACGGCAGCGCCAGCCACGGCGACTACGTGGTGATCGTCGCCGGCAGCCCGCCGAACACTCCGGGCTCGACCAACACCCTGCGCGTGCACCAGCTCGGTTCGCTGACGGAGCCGCGTTGAGTGAGGCGGTTGCCAGCGGCCAGGCCGCCGTCGACGGGCTGCTGGCCCTGCTCGACCTGGAGGCGCTCGGGCCGCAGGCGTTCCAGGGGCAGAGCCCGTCGGTCGGGCCGCAGCGGGTGTTCGGCGGACAGGTGGCCGGGCAGGCGCTGGTGGCCGCCGGGCGGACCGTCGACCCGAGCCGGTACGTGCACTCGTTGCACGGCTACTTCGTGCGGCCGGGCGACCCGAGCGTGCCGATCCGGTACCAGGTGGAGAACATCCGCGACGGGCGCTCGTTCTCGGTGCGCCGCTCCGTGGCCTACCAGCACGAGCTGCCCATCTTCCTCATGTCGGCCTCGTTCCACCGGATCGAGGAGGGGCTGGACCACCAGGCGCCGCCCCCGCCCGGCGTACCGTCCCCGGAGGACCTGCCGACGATGTCCGAGCGGCTGGCCCGCTTCCCGGAGCGGCTGGGCGTGTGGGCCCGCATCCCGCGCCCGATCGACGCGCGTTACGTGGGCGAGCCGGGCTGGGTACGCGCCGGCGGCCGGCCGCCCGACGTGCACCAGCGGGTGTGGATGCGCATCGACGGCAAGCTGCCCGACGATCCGCTGCTGCACGCGTGCGCCCTGACCTACGCCTCCGACCTGACCCTGCTCGACTCGGTGCTGTCCGTTCACGGTGAAGTGTGGGGTCCCGGGGGCGTGGTGGGCGCCAGCCTGGACCACGCGCTGTGGTTGCACCGGCAGTTCCGCGCCGACGAGTGGTTCCTGTACGACTGCTTCAGCCCGTCGGCGGCCGGCGGGCGCGGGCTGGCCACGGGGCGGATGTTCACGCGTGACGGACGGCACATCGCGACGGCCGTGCAGGAAGGCCTGCTCCGCCGCGTCGGCGCCTGAGCCCGCGCGGGCGGGGGGCCCATAATGGGGCCGTGCGACTCTCCGCCCGCGTGGACTACGCCCTTCGCGCCGTTGTCGAGCTGACCTCCGCCGGCGGCGGGCCGGAGCGACCGGTCACGTCCGAGCAGCTGGCCCGGGCGCAGGCCATCCCGCCGAAGTTCCTGGAGAGCATCCTGCTGCAGCTGCGCCGGGGCGGGATCGTCAACGCGCAGCGTGGCCCCGACGGCGGGTACTGGCTGGCCCGGCCGGCCGAGCAGATCTCCCTGGCCGACGTGATCCGGGTGATCGACGGGCCGCTGGCCAACGTCCGCGGGCAGCGGCCGGAGGCGCTCGGCTACCAGGGCGCCGCGCACGCGCTGCAAGAGGTCTGGATCGCGCTGCGGGCCAGCGAGCGGGAGATCCTGGACCTGGTCACGGTCGGCGACGTGGCCAGCGGGGACCTGCCCGAGCGGGTCCGCAAGCTCGCCGCCGACCCGACCGCCTGGGTGTGACCGGCGACTACTCCGCCTGCAGGAACCGGCCGGCCGAGGTGATCCGGGGCGGTGGGGCGGACTGGCGCAGTTCCGGCCGGCCCGGTGCGGTCAGCCACCCGGGCAGCAGGTAGGCGCCCGGTCCCCGGCGCGCGCCCGGGCCGCCCCGCGCGCCGATCCCGGTGACGTCCAGCGCCCGGCCACAGCCGGAGCAGGTCAGCACCGGTTCGGTGGCCTGCCCGCAGGCGTGGTGCACGATGGTGACCGGCGCCCCGGCGGGGTCGGCCGCCCACCGGTCGCCCCACCGCATCAGGGCCAGCAGCACCGGCAGGAGGTCGGCGCCCTTCTCGGTCAGCTCGTAGCGGTACCGCAGCGGGCGGTGCTGGTACGGCTCCCGGGTCAGCAGCCCGTGCTCCACGAGCGTGGTGAGCCGGTCGGTGAGGATGTTCGTGGCCACCCCGAGGTCGCGCTGCAGCTCGTCGAACTTGGTGATCCCGAAGACGATGTCCCGCAGGATCAGCGGCGTCCAGGCTTCGCCGATGACGGCGAGGGTACGGGCGATCGAGCATGGCATGGCGCGGAAGTCGGTGCGCTGCATCTTCGCAGCGTAACCGGGGGTCGGCCCGGGTGGCCGCGGTCACCTGGACCGCGGCCACCCGGGCCGACCGGTGCTCACCAGTTGCGCATGAACGACAGGTGCGCGTCGAGCCATTCCCGGGCCCGGGCGACCGTGTTGGTGCTGCTGTCCAGCCACGGCAGGTACCCGCCCATGGCGAGGAAGCCGAGGACGATGGCCGCGATGCTGAACAGCAGCCCGAGCAGGGCCACGCTGTGTCCGGTCACGCCGCGCCGGCTGGCGCCCACGAGACCGCCCGCCGAGATCGCCCCGCCGAGCACCCCGGCCGCTACGCCGACCGGCGCCAGCAGCCCGGTGAACGTCGCGGCCAGCGCGAGCAGCCCGATGATCATTCCCAGCGTCGCCAGCGCGCTGACCCGCACCCAGCGGGGCGCGGGCTCGACCGGCTCCGCGGGCCGCTCGACCGGCCGCTGCACGACGGTGCGGTCCGGCTCGACCGGCCGCTCGGTGACGACCGTGTCGTCGTCGCGCGTCTGCCGGTCGTCAATCGTCGGCCGGCGGGTCTCGATCCGTTCCACCCGCTCGGGGTGGTCGATCTTCTCGGTGGATTCCTCGTCCGCCGTCCGGTTACGGTGTATGCCGAGCCTCGCCACGGCAGACCTCCCTCTCCGATTCCATGTTTACGCTGCTGGGGTACCCAGCGGCGCTGGTCGCTACACCGGACAATGGGCGGTATGGCCGACCGGCTCACCGAGTACCGGCGCAAGCGCGACGCCCAGCGCACTCCCGAGCCGGTACCCGCAAGGGCGCCCGAGCCCGGGCGGGGCGACACCTTCGTGATCCAGCAGCACCACGCCCGCAGCCTGCACTGGGACCTGCGGCTGGAGCGCGACGGCGTGCTGGTCTCGTGGGCGGTGCCCCGGGGCCTGCCCCGGGACCCGGCGCGCAACCACCTCGCGGTGCACACCGAGGACCACCCGATGGAGTACGCGGACTTCTCCGGGGAGATCCCGGCCGGCGAGTACGGCGGCGGCCGGATGACGATCTACGACCGGGGCACGTACACGACCGAGAAGTGGCGCGACAACGAGGTCATCGTGGTGCTCGACGGGGAGCGGGTCTGCGGGCGGTACGTGCTGTTCCAGACCAGGGGCAAGGACTGGATGATCCACCGGATGGACGGGCCGCCGCCCGGGTGGACGCCGATGCCCGAGGATCTCGCGCCGATGCAGCCCACCCGGACGGCGAAGCTGCCCGAGGACGACGACGCGTGGGGGTACGAGCTGGACTGGCCGGGTGTGCGCGCGCTGGCCGCGGTGTCCGGCGGCCGGCTGCGGCTGACCCCGGGGGAGCACGAGTACCCGTTGCTGCGCCCCCTTGGCGAGGCGCTGGCCCCGATCGAGTGCCTGCTCGACGGCGTGGTCGTGGCGTTCGACCGGGCCGGCACGGTGCGGCCGCCGACCGAGGCCGACCAGCACTACCTGGCTGTCGACCTGCTGTGGCTGGACGGGGTACCCACGCTGGAGCTCCCCTACGAGCGGCGCCGCGAGCTGCTGGCCGAGCTGGGGATCGCCGGCCCACGCTGGCAGACCCCGCCGCACTTCCCCGGGGGCGGCGAGTTCGCGCTGGCGGCGAGCGCCGACCAGGGCACCCCGGGCGTCCTGGCCAAGCGCCTGGACTCGCCCTACCAGCCCGGCCGGCGCTCCCGCCGCTGGCTGCGGATCTCCCGGTAGTCGGGACGCCGTTGCGCCCGGCTGAGCAATACGGGTATCTTTTCCTATCGAATTAGTCGACAAAGTTGGGATGAAGATCGTGGGGCGCAGAACTCGGACGGCCGGCGCCATGGCGGCGCTCCTGCTCGTCATGACGGGAATGGCCGGCTGTGCGGGTACCGCCACGGCGGGCGGCGGTGGCGCCGGCGGCGACAAGGTCACCCTCTCCCTCGTCGCGTACTCGACGCCGCAGGCCGCCTACGAAGCACTGATCAAGGCGTTCCAGGCCACCCCGGAGGGGAAGAACGTCACGTTCACGCAGTCCTACGGCGGGTCCGGCGACCAGAGCCGGGCGGTGGCGTCCGGCCTGACGGCGGACATCGTCGCGTTCTCCCTGGAGCCCGACATCACCCGCCTGGTGAGCGCGAAGCTCGTGCCCGAGGACTGGAACGCCGACGCCACCAAGGGCATGGTCACCGACTCGGTCGTGGTGATCGCCACCCGCAAGGGCAACCCGAAGGGCATCAAGAGCTGGGACGACCTGGTCAAGCCGGGTATCCAGGTGATCACGCCGAACCCGTTCGCCTCCGGTGGGGCCCGGTGGAACCTGCTCGCCGGGTACGGCGCCAAGTCCGGCAAGGGCACCGACAAGGCGGCCGGGCTGGCCTATGTGGAGGCGCTGCTGCGCAACGTGCCGGTGCAGGACACCAGCGCCCGGGCGTCGCTGCAGACGTTCGTCGGCGGCAAGGGCGACGCGATCCTCGCCTACGAGAACGAGGCGATCTTCGCCCAGCAGCACGGGCAGGCGCTGGACTACCTGATCCCCGACGCCACCATCCTGATCGAGAACCCGATCGCGGTCACCACCAAGTCCGAGCACCCGACCGAGGCCAAGGCGTTCCTCGCGTTCCTGCACTCCGCGCAGGGGCAGAAGATCTTCGCCGACAACGGGTACCGGCCGGTCGGCCAGGCGGTCGACCCGGCGAAGTTCCCGACCCCTTCGGGCCTGTTCACGATCAAGGACCTGGGCGGCTGGTCCACGGTGAACAAGGAGTTCTTCGACCCGGCGAACGGCTCGGTGGCCGCGATCGAACAGCGGTTGGGGGTGTCGACCGCCAGCGGCGGCGGTACCCCGAGTCCGAGCGGGAAATAGTTGGCGGCGATCCAGGCCCCGGCCGGGCCCGGCACGAGGGTGCCGGGCCCGGCCGAACCCGTGTCCCCGCCGGCTCCCGCCCGCCGGAGCCGGCCCCGACTCGGTACCGGCCTGGGCGTCGGGCTCGCGGTCACCTACCTGAGCCTGATCGTGCTGATCCCGCTGGCCGCCGTCGTCTGGCGGGGCACCGGGGCCGGCCCGGCCGAGTTCTGGCGCGCGGTCACCACCCCGGACTCGTGGGCGGCGCTCAAGCTGACCGTCCTCGGCTCCGTCGTGGTCGCCGTGGTCAACGTCGTCATGGGTACCGTCATCGCCTGGGTCCTGGTCCGCGACGACTTCCCCGGCAAGGGCATCGTCAACACGCTGATCGACCTGCCGTTCGCGCTGCCCACGATCGTGGCCGGGCTGGTCCTGCTCGCCCTCTACGGCGCGAGCAGCCCGCTGCACCTCAACCTCGCCTACACCCAGGTCGGCGTGATCGTCGCGCTGCTGTTCGTCACGCTGCCGTTCGTCGTGCGTACCGTCCAGCCGGTCCTGCAGGAGCTGGACCGCGACATGGAGGAGGCGGCGTACTGCCTGGGCGCGAGCCCATGGCTCACGTTCCGCCGGATCATCCTGCCCAACCTGCTGCCCGCGATGCTCTCCGGCGCCGGCCTGGCGTTCACCCGTTCGATCGCCGAGTTCGGCTCGACCGTGCTCATCTCCGGCAACATCCCGTTCCGGACCCAGGTCGCCGCCGTCAACATCGTCGGGCGGATCGAGAGCGACCAGATGACCTCCGCCGCCGCGGTGTCGACGGCGCTGCTCGTCGTGGCGTTCGTCGTGCTGGCCGCGCTGGACCTGGTCCAGCGGTGGGGAGCGCGCCGTGGCTAGGTACCCGTTGCGCGCCGTCGCCCTGCTGTACCTGCTGTTCCTGCTCGTCCTGCCGGTCGGCCTGATCGCCTGGCGGACCTTCGAGCACGGGCTCGGCCCGTTCGTCACGGCACTGCGCTCGCCGTCGGCGGTACACGCCTTCGAGGTCACCCTCAGCGTGGCGGTGTGGGCGGTGGTGGCCAACACCGTGTTCGGGGTCGGCGCGGCGATCCTGCTGGTCCGGCACGAGTTCCCCGGCAAGCGCATCCTGGGCGCGCTGGTCGACCTGCCGCTGGCCGTGTCGCCCGTCGTCGTCGGGCTCGCGCTGATCCTGATCTACGGGCGGTTCGCCCCGGTCGGCGGCTGGCTGGAGCGGCACGGCGTGCAGATCATCTTCTCCCTACCGGGCATGGTGCTGGCCACCGTCTTCGTCTCGCTGCCGCTCGTGGTGCGCGCGGTCGTGCCGGTGCTGGAGGAGCTGGGGCAGGAGCAGGAGCAGGCCGCGCACACCCTGGGTGCCAGCCGGTGGCAGACGTTCCGGCGCATCACGATCCCGGGCATCAAGAGCGCGCTCGGGTACGGCGTGGTGCTCTGCCTGGCCCGGGCGCTGGGCGAGTACGGCGCGCTGGCGGTGGTCTCCGGGCGCCTGGTCGGGCAGACCCAGACGCTGACCCTCTTCGTGGAGGAGCGGTTCCAGAACTTCGACCAGCCCGCCGCGTTCGCCGCCGCCACCGCGCTGGCCCTGATCGCCGTGCTGACCCTGCTGCTCACCCGGTTCCTGCGACCCAAGGACTAGAACGATGGCCATCGAGGTGCACGGCGTCAACAAGAGCTTCGGGACCACCCCGGTGCTGCGGGAGGTGTCGGTCGACATCGCCTCGGGGTCGCTGACCGCCCTGCTCGGGCCCAGCGGCGGTGGCAAGTCCACCCTGCTGCGCGTGATCGCCGGGCTGGAGCAGCCGGACACCGGTACCGTCGTGATCTCCGGCGTGGACGCGACCCGGCTGTCGCCGCAGCGGCGCAACGTCGGCTTCGTGTTCCAGCACTACGCGGCGTTCAAGCACATGACGGTGTACGGCAACGTGGCCTTCGGGCTGGAGGTGCGCAAGCGGCCCAAGGCGGAGGTCCGCAAGCGGGTCGCCGAGCTGCTGGAGCTGGTGCACCTGGAGCAGCTCGCCGACCGGTATCCGGCGCAGCTTTCCGGCGGGCAGCGCCAGCGCATGGCCCTGGCCCGGGCGCTGGCCGTCGAGCCCCAGGTGCTGCTGCTCGACGAGCCGTTCGGGGCGCTGGACGCGCAGGTGCGCAAGGAGCTGCGTACCTGGCTGCGCCGGCTACACGACGAGGTGCACGTGACGACCGTGTTCGTCACCCACGACCAGGAGGAGGCGATGGACGTCGCCGACGAGATCGTGGTCCTCGCCGGCGGCGTGGTCGAGCAGGTGGGCAGCCCGCATGAGGTGTACGACAACCCGGCCAACCCGTTCGTGATGAGCTTCCTCGGGCCGGTGACCCGGCTCGACGGGCACCTGGTCCGGCCGCACGACATCGAGGTGTCGGCGACCGAGCAGCCGGGCAGCCGCGCGGCGACCGTGGTCCGGGTGGTCCGGCTCGGGTTCGAGGTCCGGATCGAGACCCGGGTCGACGGCGAGGACGTCTGGGCACAGCTCACCCGGGGCTCCGCCGAGCACCTGACCCTGGATCCGGGCGACACCGTGTATCTGCGCCCGGTCTCGCACGCCCGGACGCTCGCGGCCGCCTGAGGCCGCCGGGGTCAGGCGGCCGGCTCGGCCGCTTCGGCGGCGGCCGCTTCGGCGGCGGCGGGCTCCGTGGTGCCGGCGGTTGCGGTGATCCCGGCCCAGCTCGCCGACCGCCGCCCGGCGGCCCAGCGGGTCGAGGACCGCCTCGTTCCCCTCGGGCGCCGGTTGGTCGTCGGGCCGTAACGCCAGCTCGCCCGCCGGCCCGTCGGGTGCCGTCACGGCCTGGCGGACCACGTGGACGAGCGTGGCGAGCAGGGCCCTGATCCGCTCGGCGCGGTACCGGCCGGCGTCGTAGGCCACGTCGAGCCGCAGCCGGTCGCCGTCGGGCACGCACCGGACGGTGACCTCGACGGGGGTGGGTACCGGCACCGGTACCGGCTGGCTGGTCAGCCCGGCCAGGTCCAGCGCGGGCCCGGCGGTGACCGGCTCGAAGAGCACCTGCACCGGCGACCCGGCGCGCCCCGGTCGCGGCATCGCGGCCAGCCGGGCCACGCCGGCTGTGGCGACCTCGCCCAGCCCGGCGGGCGCCGACGCGACGGACAGCTCGTCGCGGGCCCGGCGTACCTGGTCGATGAAGCTCGTTCCGGCGTCGGGGCGCAGCCGGAGCGCGGCGACCTCGACGCACGACCCGATCAGCCGCGCGAACGCCGGCGGGCGCGGCCCGTCCAGCGGCGTACCGAGCCCGACCTCGCCGTGCCCGCTCAGCCGGGCGAGCACCACGCCGAGCGCGGCGAGCAGCACCGCCGGCGCGGTGGTGTCCAGGCTGCGGGCCAGGTCGCCGACGCATGCGCTGGTCGTCGTGTCGAGCGTGCTCGTGGCGTACCCGCTGTGGATCCCGGGCGCCCCCAGGCGGGGGGCGTCGGCGGGCAGCTCCAGCCGGGCCGGTGCCGGGTCGAGCTGGGTCGACCGCCACCGGCTGCGGGCGCCGCGCCAGGCGAGGTAGTCGGCGAAGGTCGCGCCGAGCGGCGGCAGCGGCGCGCCGCCGGTGGCGTAGGCCGCGGCGAGGTCGGCGGAGAGCAGGGCCCGGGTGCGGTCGTCGAAGACCGCGCGGTGGCCGGCGAAGGCCACCACGTGGTCGGTGGGGTCCAGCCGGTACACGGCGAACCGGCAGAGCCCGTCGGTCGGGTCGAACGCCATCCGGGCCAGCGTGGCCAGGTGGGTGTCCAGGACGGCGGCCCGCTGCGCGCCCGGTAGGTCGGTGAGGTCGACGACCGTCAGGGGTACCTCGTCGGGCCGGTCGACCACCCCGCGCCCGTCGACGATCCGGTAGCGCAGGAGATCCTGGCGGGCCGCCACGGCACTGATCGCGGACCGCAGCACGGGCAGGTCGAGCGGTCCGGACAGGCGCTGGGCGAAGGCGGTATGCCAGCCGGCGGTGGCGGCGTCGAGAGCCGGCGCGAGGGGCGGCGGAGCGTCGGTGAGCTGCGATCGAGTCGCGAGGCGCAGCCCCGAACCGATGCGGTTACCCGGGCGATGCATACCGCACAAGCCTCCCTTCACGGGCGAGGGCGGTTGGTGAAACGGGGCGAGCGTACGACACAGCGCAACGATTGGGCAGTCCCAGGTTCTGCGCGGGCCCGTACATTCGGGCATTGAGCAGGGCAAAGACCCACCCGAATCGCATGTCGTGCTGGCGTGGCGTCACTGACGGTAATCGCCCGGGGGGCCGCTGGCTGTGCCGCCACCGTGACCGCCGTCGTCAGGCCCGGCCGATGGCGGTCACCGTGAACGTCACCGGCAGCGGGCCGGAGCGGAGCTGCGCGGCCAACTGGCGGGCGGCGTCCTGGTCGATCGCCGCGCCGGAGATCGTCGCGTCCCCGGTGAGCACCGCCTGGACGGTGGGCGCCGTGATCACCTCGTTGTCGACGACGATGGCGACCTGGTTCGAGGGGCTGCCCGCCACGGCCGACTCGGTCAGCGCGGTCCACCGCGGCTGCCCGGCCGCGGTGAACGTGACCGTCACGGTCCAGCCCGAGGCCGCCTGCAGCTCGACGTTGGCCCCCGCCACGTCCGCGGCCGTCACCCGGGCCGGGTCGAGCAGGTACTTGGCCTGGGTGCCGGTCCGCTCGCAGGCCACCACCCGGACCGCCGGATCGTCGACCGCCCCGGCCGGGCGGGCGTTGAGCTGGTCGCAGGTGATCGTCGGTACCGCGTACTGCATGGCCGGCGGCAGCGTGGCCACCTCGTCGGGGGTGAGCATGCCGAAGGGGGCGAGTACGCCCAGCCGGTCCGGGGCGACCTGGCCGGGGTCGGTCAGCCCCTGGGCCGCCGGGTAGGCGGCGCCGAGCTTCGCGACGACCGCGGCGGGCACGCCGCCCGGTGCCCCGCTGGCCGCGGGCGTCGGGCTGGCCGGCGGGCTGGCCGGCGCGCCGGTGCCGGACGGGACCGGCTCCGCGTGTGGCACGGCGGGGCCGGCGACCACCGCGCGGAAGCTGAGCCGGCCGGGCCCGGCGAGCAGGCGCAGCCCATCCGGGTCACCGCCGCGGACGGTCGCCACGACGGTACGGTCGTCGGTGACCTGCACCCGCGGCTGGTCGTACCCGGCCGCGGACAGCCGGTCGAGCAGGATCCCGGCGGCCGCGCGCAGGGCGGCCGACGGTGGGGCCGCGCCGTCGGAGGTCTGGGCCCGCAGGGTCATGACGAGATCCGCCCGGCTGGACCGGGAGCGCGTGGCGACCAGCACCCCGGCGGTCACCACGCCGGCCAGCACGACGGTGACGGCGAGGCCGATGCCGAGCCACAGCCACGGGCGCCGGGACCGGGCCGACCCCGGCTGCACCGCCGGGCGCACCGGCGGAGGAGGGGGCGAGGCAGGCGCCACGGGCGGGGGAGGCGCCGTAGGCGGAGGAGGCGAGCTGGGAGGAGGAGGCGAGCTGGGAGGAGGAGGCGGTCCGTCCAGAGCCATGGAACGGCAGCCTAGTACCGTGCCCTACCCGTCCGGCCGCCGGCACAGCCGCACCAGGGTCCGCCCGAGCCACCGCGCGTACCCCCGCTGGAACGCCCCGACCAGCGGGCCACCCGCCCGGGTGACCCAGCGCGCCGGCCGGCTGTAGGCGAGCACGGTCAACCACACCCCGCCGCCCGCGTCACGGGTGACCATGAACGCCTCCTCGCCCGACTGCGGGTGTCCGGGCAGGGTGCCGTACCCCCAGCCGGCCCGGTCGGCCTCCTCGACGGTCCACACCACCACGCAGGGCGCCCACAGCCGCAGCGCGCCCACGCCGAACCCGACGGCGACGCGTACGCCCGGGGCGGCCCGGGGTGCCGAGGCGCGCAGGCCCACCCCGGCGGCGCGGTGCATCCGCCAGGTGAGCACTGCCTCGGCGGCGGTCACGAAGGCGCCCGGCGGCAACCGGGTCCGGTACCGCAGGTGGTCGTACCCCGTGGGCAGCTCGCCGGTCCGGGTACCGCCCACCGGCGCGTACGTCACGTCCACCCTTGCGATGATCCGCCGTCAGGCCGGGTCCGGCGCCGCGATCGGTTCGGCGCGGCCGGCCTGGTCGAGCTGACCTACCTCGTGGCGCTGGAGAACCAGCGGGCCCGGACCAACCGCGCGCTCGGCCTGACCGCGCGGGGCTACACCGGTGGCGGCGCCTGCCCGATGCCGTTCAACGAGCAGATCGCGCACGCCGGCGCCAGGGCCGGGCTCAGCCGGTCAGGTGCGGCACGCGGGTGAGCTTGGCCGGGTTGAGCTGGTCGAAGATGGCGTGGATCCGCCCCTCGGCGACGGCGAAGGCCATCACCAGCCGCTGCTCGGTCCCGTCGGGTAGCCGCAGCTCCGCCTGCAGGCCGAGGTCGCCGTTGACGAGTACCACCGCCGTGGCGACCTCGGCGGTGCGGGCCCGGCGGAACAGGCCGGCGACGAAGCGGGCGACCCGCAGCGCGCCGGTGATCGGTTCCCGGGTCGCCCCGCCGCCGTCACCGACCACCATGACCTCGGGCGCCAGCACGGCGAGCAGCCCGTCGATGTCCCCGTGCTCGGCGGCGGCCAGGAACGCGGTCAGGACCCGCTGCTGCCGTGCCCGGTCCCGGTCGTGCCGCACACCCCCGTCGGCCACCGTCCGCCGGGCCCGCGAGGCGAGCTGGCGGGCGTTCGCCACGCTGGTACCCAGCACCGTCGCGATCTCCTCGAACGGCGCCGCGAACACGTCGTGCAGCACGAACGCGACCCGCTGCTCCGGGGTGAGCCGGTCGAGCACGACCAGCAGGGCGAGGCTGACCTGCTCGGTGCGGGCAACCCGGTCGGCCGGGTCCGGCTCGGTGTCCGGCAGCCGCGTGACCAGCGGCTCGGGTAGCCACTGCCCGACGTAGCTCTCCCGCCGTACCCGCGCCGAACGCAGCACGTCCAGGCAGATCCGCGCGGTGACCGTGGTGAGCCAGCCGCGCGTGTCGGCCAGGTCGGCCGGGCGGCCCGCCGCGTACCGCAGCCACGCCTCCTGCACGGCGTCCTCGGCCTCGGCCCGGCTCCCCAGCATCCGGTACGCCACGCCGAGCAGATGGTCCCGGTGCACCTCGAAGTCGTCGGCCTCCGGCACGCTGCCTCCTCCCCGGTCGAACCTACCGTCCCGTCCGGGACGACCGGCCAGCCGGCATCGTGACCGGGCGGACCGGGCGCCGGGGTCGTACAGTTGGGCGCGAAATGCACACCGTCACCGACACCTTCGTGCACGAGGGGCTGTTCTACGCCGGTGCCGACGACTACCTCGCCGGCACCGTCCCGTTCGTCCAGGCCGGCCTGGCCGCGGGCGATCCGGTGCTGGTCGCGGTACCCGGACCCAACCTGGCGCGGATCCGCTCCGCCCTGGACGGCCAGGGGCGGGCGGTACGGTTCGTGGACATGAGCGTGGCCGGGCGCAACCCGGGCCGGATCATCCCCTGGGTGCTGCACGCGTTCATCGCCGAGCACCCCGGCACCCGGCCCCGGATCATCGGCGAGCCGATCTGGGCCGGGCGCACGGCGCAGGAGTACGCCGCGGCCGCGCAGCACGAGGCGCTGATCAACGCCGCGTTCACCGGCCGGGCCGCGACGATCCTGTGCCCCTACGACACGACCCGCCTGGACCCGCAGGCGCTGATCGAGGCGGAGGGTACCCACCCGGTGCTGGTCGAGGACGGGCACCGGCGGGCCAGCGAGGCCTACGCGCCGGACGCGATCGTGGCACGGCACACCGGGCCGCTGCCGGCGCCCGGGGGACCGGTCGTCTCCTGGCGGTTCGACGAGCCGGCCGCGCTGCCCGGCCTGCGCCAGCTCGCGGCCGACCAGGCCCGGCTGGCCGGCCTGTCCGCCAGCCGCGGCGTCGACCTGCAGCTCGCCGTGACCGAGCTGGCCGCCAACAGCCTCACCCACACCGGCGCGGGTGGCGTCGTGCGCTTCTGGTGCACCGCCGAGGACCTGGTCTGCGAAGTCGAGGACGGGGGTCGGCTGACCAACCCGCTGGCCGGGCGGCTACCGCCGGCGGAGGACAGCACCGGTGGGCGTGGCCTGTTGATCGTCAACCACCTGTGCGACCTGGTACGGGTACACAGCGGCCCGGACTCCTGCACCGTCCGGCTGTACCTGCGCCGGTAGCGGGTCGGCCGGGCGGCTACGGGCTGGCCGTCGGCCACGATGTCGTAGGCGGGCCCGTGGGCCGGTCAGATCCTCCACCCCGCCCTTTCCGCCGGTGCGGCGGAAATATCGGTGAATGATTTGCGGTCGGGTGATGTCTGAAGCGTGTACGCGGTCGCGTAGGACGCGTCCCATTCCAGGCGTATGCGGGTCAACGACGCGGTGCCGCCGAGGCCCACCACTATCCACTGTGGACCATCGCCTGATAGGGTGACCCAGCGGGTGCCGGACCGGCCGTCACGGCGTTCCGCGCCGGGTGTCCCCGGATGGCCGAGGAGGCGGTCACCGGCCGGTGTTTGCGACAGGAGCGTCGGCACGCTCTGGCTGGTTACCGCGACCGCGGACGGGATACCCACAGCCCGGCGCCGAGCAGCCCGGCGGCTGCGAGGACGGCCAGGCCACGGATAGATCCGCGCACGGCCCCCCTCGTGATCCACCCCCGGCCGGGCCGACGAAGGCCACCATTCAGTGATTTACATACGTGAACAATTGATGCTGGTCAACGTAACTCTCCGCGTGCCGGTGAGCGTTACGTGTTTCCCCTAGGGTGGCTGTGGTTCCCCCCATTTGTGTCGATAATCTTCGATGAATGAATATTTGGCGACCGAACCCGTGACGGGGAGTCTGTCATGTTCACACGACGCCAGCTCATCAGGACCGGTACCGTCGGCGGCGCTGCGCTGCTGGTACCAACCGCGTTCAGCGCCCGCCAACCCGCCTATGCCGCTCCCGTGCCGGGTGGGACCCTCGACCCGGCCCGGATCCCGAAGTACGTCATGCCATTGTTCGTGCTGCCCGCCATGCCGGGCGGCCGGATGACCGGTGGCATAGAGCTGCACCAGATCGCCGCCCGCCAGTTCAACCAACGGATCCTGCCGCCCGGACTGCCCACCACGCCGGTGTTCGGGTACGGGCGGATCGGCGATCCGTCCACCTTCCACTTCCCCTCCTTCACCATCGAGGCCCGCGTCAACCGCACCACCCGGGTGCGCTGGGCCAACCAGCTCGTCACGCCCAGCGGCAACTTCCGCCCGCACCTGTTGCCGGTCGACCCCACGCTGCACTGGGCCAACCCGCCCGGCGGCAACTCCGGACGGGACATGCGACCCCAGTTCACCCGTACCCCCGGCCCGTACCGGGGACCGGTACCGTTCGTCACCCACCTGCACGGCGCGCACTCCTTCGAGGAGTACGACGGGTACCCCGAGGCGTGGTACCTGCCGGTGGCGCGCGACATCCCGGGCGGCTTCGCCCGCGTCGGCTCCTTCTACGAGCGGTTCCGCGCGGAGTCCGTGGCCCGCAACCGCGTCCCCTGGCCCGCCGGCAGCGCGGTCTTCGACTACCGCAACGACCAGCGCGCCACCACGTTGTGGTTCCACAGCCACGAGCTGGGCCTGACCCGGCTGAACATCTACGCCGGCCTGCTCGGCATGTACCTGCTGCGCGGCGGCCCGGCCGACCTGCCTGACGGCGTGCTGCCCGGGCCGGCGCCCCAGCCCGGCGACCCGCCCGGCCGCCGGCACTTCGAGATGCCCCTCATCATCCAGGACCGCTCATTCAACGCCGACGGCACGCTGTTCTTCCCCAACAGCCGCGGCTTCTTCGGCGACGTCCCACCGAACGGGCCGTTCATCCCGAAGACCGATGTCTCGCCGATCTGGAACCCCGAGTTCTTCGGCAACACCATGGTTGTCAACGGCAACACCTGGCCGGTGCTCGCGGTCGAGCCGCGCCGGTACCGCTTCCGGATCCTCAACGCCTGCAACTCCCGCACGGTGCTGTTGAAGGTGGCGGGTGACCCGCTGGCCACGCGCCCCGCCAAGGCCGCGTTGCCCATCTGGGTCATCGGCACCGACGGCGGGTTCCTGCCCGCGCCGGTGCCGTTGCAGTCGGCCCGGCTGGGCGTGGCCGAGCGCCTCGACGTCATCGTCGACTTCACCGGGCTGGCGGTGGGCACCGCGCTGTACCTCATCAACGAGGGCCCGGACGAGCCGTTCGGCGGCGGTGAGGTCGGCACCGACTTCGAGCCGGCCGATCCCGGCACCACCGGGCAGGTGCTGAAGTTCGTGGTGACCGCGGCGACCACCGCGGACCGCAGCGTGCCACCGGACCGGCTGCGGCTACCGGCGATCCGCCCGATCGGCCCGGCCAGCGTGACCCGCCGGCTGTCCCTCAACGAGCTGACCTCGACCGCGTTCGAGGACGCGCCGACCGAGGGGATGCTGGGCACGGTCAAGGCCGACGGTACGCCGGTGCCGTTGCCGTGGATGGCACCGGTGACCGAGAACCCGCGCCGCAACGCCACCGAGATCTGGGAGTTGCGCAACTTCACCGAGGACGCCCACCCGATCCACGTGCACGTGGTGCAGTTCCAGGTGCTCGACCGGCGCTCGTTCGGCGGAGCCGGGGCGCCGCGGACGGAGGGGCCGCCGCGTCCGCCGGAGGCGTGGGAGACCGGGTTCAAGGACACCGTGGTGGCGCTGCCCGGCGAGATTACCCGCATCAAGGCGCGGTTCGACATCGCCGGCCGGTTCGTCTGGCACTGCCACATCATCGATCATGAGGACAACGAGATGATGCGGCCGTATCAGGTCGGTCCATAGGTCGACGCAGCCGGAAATCGATCCGTCAGACATCGATGTCAAGCAGACTCTTTCCCAGATGGTGAGGCTGCCGTAGGCTTCGGAATGCCCTTCCGCCGGCCCGAACGGGTTGGGCGCGGCGGGGTCCTGGGGAATCAGGATCGCCGATGACCGGTGCCTCGACACGATTGGCGGTGCAGTCGCCGCGGCGCCTGGTGCGCGATGCGTTGTGCGCGTACCTGGCCGGCTGGCCAGAGTTTGCTGTCGTCGGGCAGACCGCGGAGCTCGACGCGCTATATGCGCTGTGCGCGTTGCGCCAGCCCGACACGGTGCTCGTGGACGCCGACCGGCTCGCGGTGGAGACGGTCACGGAGCTCAGCCGGCTGCGCAACGCATTCCCGTCGGTACAGGTTGTCGTCATGTACAGCGAGTTCGCCCCGCACGCGCTCGCCGCGGCCGTGCAGGCGGACATCACCGCGCTGGTGCCGGGGAACCGTGGCCTGAGCGGGCTGCTGCGGGCGCTGCGCGTCGGCGGCGGTACCCCGCACCGCGCGGGACCGGACGGCCTCGCACTCACCGAGCGTGAGCTGGAGATCGTGTCGTTGCTCGGCGCCGGCCACACGGTTCCGGAAATCGCGACGCTGTTGGAAATAAGTCCGCACACCGTGGAGAACCACAAGCGCCGTATCTACGTGAAACTGGGTGTGGGCAACCAGATACACGCTGTTTCCAGAGCGACCTCTCTCGGTCTGCTCGAACCCGATCCGGCGAGCCGGCCGCCCCGGCGTGCGCGCATCGAGCCGGGGCGGCCGCCGCTGGTCACCGTGCGGGGGCCCGCCGGGCGCTGCCTGGACGACGCGACGGAGGTGCTCGTCGAGGCCGGGCTGCCGTTCGTCTTCACCGCCACACCCGTACTCGACGACCGGGAGCACTGGCTGGTCTGGCACCGCGGGCCCCGGCCGGTGCTGCTGATCGACCCGCTGCCGGCCGACTGGATGTTCGCCGAGGCGTTGGACGGGCCGACCATCGTGGTCTGGTCCACCCAGCCCGACCTCGGCGACGTGGTGGACGCGCTACTTCGCGGGGTACGGGCGCTGGTGCGGCCCGCCGACGTGTCGACCGAGCTGGCGCCGATCATCTCGCTGGTGTCGCACGGCTACGTCGCGTTGCCGGCGATGCACTTCGACGAGCTGGCCCAGACGCTCGTCGGGCGGCTGGACGAGCGACCCGGCGGGGTACCGGAGCTGACCGGGCGGGAACGCGACATCCTCGACTCCATCGCGCGCGGCCACACCGTGCGGCAGACCGCCCGGGCCTTGGGCATCGCGGCCAAGACCGTGGAGAACACCCAGGCGCGACTGTTCCGTAAGCTCGGCGCGCACAACCGCTCCGCCGCGCTGACCATCGCCTACCGGCTGGGCCTGGTGGCGCCGGGCGGCACCGGCGACGCCGCGGTGCGCTGACCGGCTCCGTCGCCGGCGTCAGAGGACCACCTTGCGGTCCGTGGTACGGGCCCGGGTGGTGGCGGGCATCCGTGACCAGAAGAGCCAGGAGTCGGCCTGGCAGGATCGGCACGTCCGGACGGTGCCGACCGCGGCGCGGCCCGCGTCCCCGCGGGCGCACACGATGCGGTGTACCTCGACCATCCGGCGCCCGCATCGGCGGCATCGGCCTGGATCTATCTCAATCGTGGTGTAGACGATGTGGTGCGTGGTGTACCGGATGACCGCGTACGCCCGCCCGCCCACCTTCAGCCGCGGGTTGCGCGGCGCCCCACCGTACGGGCCCATCTCGGCCTGGGACACCGCGTCGCTGAGCGCTCCGAGGCGACGCAAACGACGCCGCATCCGCGCGAAGGTGTCCGACCGGTGCCCGGCCAGCCACTCGTCGTCGGCCTCCACCCGCCACCGCTCAGCCAGCGCGCTCACCCCTCGCTCGGGCCCGGAACACCAACGGTATCCCGACCGCGTGGGTCGCGGCGGCCAGGCGCCGGCCACCCGACTCGGTCAGCCGGAAGTGCCGATATATCGGCAGCCGAGGTATCTGGCAACCAGGCGGTCGATACCAGCTACCCTGCGGGCATGGATCGACAGCGGCCGTTTCCGGCCGAGGACCTCGCCGGGGCCCTGCGGCCGTTCGGGCAGTCGCGGATGCTGCCGGGCGTGGCGTACACGTCCGCGGCCGTCCTGGCGTGGGAGCGCCGGCACCTGTTCGCTGGGGCGTGGACCTGCGTGGGGCGCCGGGCCGAGCTGTTTCCGGCCGGGATCACCCAGCGCGGGGTCACCACCGGGGACGTGGGTGTGCTGCTCGTCGCCGCGCCGGGGGAGGAGCCCCGCGGCTTCGGCAACGTCTGCCGGCACCGGGGACACGAGCTGCTGCCCGACGGGGGTACCGCGACGAGAGGCGCGATCGTGTGCCCGTACCACGGCTGGTCCTACGGCCTGGACGGCGCGCTCGTCGCGGCCGCCCGGATGCCCGCCGACTTCGCGGCGGCCGACCACGGGCTGGTCGAGGTACCGGTCGCCACCTGGCACGGCTGGGTCTTCGTCAACGCCGCCGGCGGTGCCCCGCCGTTGCCCGACTACCTCGGCGGCCTCGCCGGCCTGGTCACCCCGTACCGTCCCGGGACGCTGACCCTCGGCGCCCGCCACGGCTACGACGTCGCCGCCAACTGGAAGGTGATCGTCGAGAACTACCACGAGTGCTACCACTGCCCGCTGATCCACCCCGAGCTGTGCAAGGTGTCCCCGCCGGCCTCCGGGGACAACTGGGAGCTGCCCGGCGCGTGGGTCGGCGGCGCGATGGACCTGCGCGAGCGCGCCGAGACGATGTCGCTGTCCGGGCGCAGCGCCGGGGTGTTCATCCCCGGCGCGCCCCGCGACACGGTGCGCTATCTCGGGGTCTTCCCGAACCTGCTGATCTCGGCGCATCCCGACTACGTGATGACGCACCGCCTGGAGCCGCTCGCCCCCGACCGGACCCGCATCGAGTGTGACTGGTACTTCCCGGAGGGGGTGGCCGACCCGGCCTACGCGGTGGAGTTCTGGGACGTCACCAACCGCGAGGACTGGGCCGCGTGCGAGTCGGTGCAGCGCGGGGTCGCCTCGCCACACTTCCGGCCGGGGCCGCTGGCTACCGGCGAGGACGCGGTGTACCAGTGGATGACGCTGATCGCCCGGGCCTACCTGGACCCGGCGGCGGCCCTGGCGCAGGCGTGCGCCACGCGGGCCTGACCGCGGCGGTCACGCCACCGAGAAGCCGCCGTCGACGAAGATGGTCTGGCCGGTGATGTAGTCGGCCGCTCGGCCGGCGAGGAACACGGCCACCCCGGTGAAGTCGCTGACCTCGCTGTTACGGCCGGTCATCGTGCGGCCGGCGAGGGCCGCCCAGCGCTGCGGGTCGTCGGCGAGGGCACGGGTCATCGGGGTCCGCACGATGCCCGGCGCGATCGCGTTGACGCACACCCCGTGCCGGGACCACGCCTCGGCCTGCGACCGGGTCAGCCCGGCCAGGCCGGCCTTGGCCGCGCCGTAGGCGCCGCTGTTGCCGTACGCGCGGACCGCCTGCTGCGACAGGAGGTGGATGATCCGGCCCCAGCCCCGGGCCGCCATCGCCGGGCCGAAGCGCTGGCCGAGCAGGAACGGCGCGGTCAGGTTGACCGCGATCGTGGTGTCCCACTCGTCCTGGGTGAGCTCGGCGAGCGGCGGGCGCAGGTTGACGGCCGCGGCGTTGACCAGGATGTCCGGCTCCCCGAAGGCCCGGGGTACCGCGTCGCACGCCCGGGACAGCGCCGCCCGGTCGCCGAGGTCGGCGCCGACCCAGTCGGCCGCCCCGCTGGCGGTGCGGATCCCGTCGGCGACCGCGCGCAGCCGGTCCTCGTCGCGGGCCAGGAGGACCATCGCGGCGCCGGCCCGCGCCAGGCTCTCGGCGATCTCCCGCCCGATCCCGGAGCTGGCGCCGGTGACCAGCGCGGTGCGTCCGGCCAATCCGAATAACTCGGTCAGGAAATCAGGCACCGCACCAGGCTAGGGGACCGCCGCCGGCCGGACCGGCCCGGCCGGATGTGCCACATCCGGAAAACGGATATCGGCCAGTGTGTGGCCGCGTGCGCTGTGGGTAGCCGGTACCACGAGAACGTCCGTACCAACGCTGGAGGTCATCGTGGACGAGGTCCAGAGCGGGGCACGTGCCCCCGATCAGCCGGGCCCGGTCCGGCAGACGGCCGGGCAGGCCACCGAGGCGGCCGGACAGGCGGCCCAGAACGTAGCGCAGACCGCCCGGGAGCAGGGCCGGCAGGTCACCGGTGAGGTGGCCGCCCAGACCCGCAGCCTCGCCGCCGACGTGCGGGACAGCGTGACCAACCAGGCGCACGCGCAGAACGACCGGCTCGCCGAGACCATCCGCCGGCTCGCCGACGAGCTGGACGAGATGGCGTACGACCGCAAGGACTCGCCGGCCCGTACCGTCGTGTCCCGGGTCGCCCAGAGCAGCCGGCAGCTCGCCGACCATCTCGCCCACCGCGGGCCCGAGGGGGTCCTGGCCGACGTCCAGGACTTCGCCCGGCGCCGCCCGGGTGCCTTCCTGCTCTCCGCTGCCGTCGCCGGGTTCGTGGTCGGGCGGGTCGGCAAGGGCGTCATGAGCGCCACGACCGGTGGCCCGACCAGCCCTCAGCGGGTCGCCGAGCGGGCCGAGCCGTCCTGGTCGTCAACGGAGCCGGCCGTGCTGGCCGAGTCCGCCCCCGCCGAGGTGCCCGAGTACCCCGCGGGATACCCGGCGGGCAGCAGCACGGTCGTCGGCTCCACGGAGTACACCGCCACCGGCACCGGTACCCCCGTGCCGGTGACCGAGGAGGAGCCGCGCGGACCGTGGGAGCCGCCGCCCACCACGCCGGGGGTGACGCGATGACCAACACGTCCCCGGCGCGGCCCGACGCCGTCGCGGGTAGTGCCCCGGACGTATCGGTCGGCCAGCTCATCAGCGACATCAGCGACGACCTCACCAAGCTGTTCCGGCAGGAGGTCGAGCTGGCCAAGGCGGAGGTACGTCAGGAGGCGAGCAAGGCAGGCAAGGCGGCCGGGATGTTGGGCGCCGCCGGTTTCGCCGGCTACATGGTGGCAGTGCTTGTCACTCTGTCAATCGTGGCCGCGCTGAGCAACGTCATGGATCCCGGCTGGGCCGCCCTGATCGTCGCCGTGGTCTGGGCGGTTGTCGGCGCGATCCTGTACGTCACCGGCCGGCAGCGGCTGCGCAGGGTGTCACCGATGCCCCGGCAGACCGTGGAGACGTTGAAGGAGGACGCCCAATGGCTCAAGAACCCGACCGGATAAGGGACGAGATCGAGGCGACCAGGTCCGACCTGGCGCGCAACGTGGATATGCTCGCCGACCGGACCGTACCCACCCGGGTGGCACGGCGGCGGTGGACCTCGATGAAGGAGAGGGCTCGCGGCATGAGCGACCGGGTGATGGGCACGTCGAGCGACAGGGCCGGGGCGATGAAGGACAGCGCCCGGTCGGCCGTGGACAGCGCGCAGGGCATGGCTCAGGAGGCCGGCGACAAGATGAGCACGGCGGCATCCAGCGTCGCGCAGACCGCCCGGCAGGCCCCGCAGGTGGTGGTCCGCCAGACGCAGGGAAACCCGATCGCGGCCGGCATGATCGCGTTCGGGGCGGGCCTGCTGACCGCGTCGCTGATCCCGGCGAGTGACCTGGAACGGCGCGCCGGGCAGCAGGTCAAGGAGAACGCCGGCGACCTCATGGACAAGGTGCGCGAGCCGATGAGCGAGTCGGCGCAACAGGTGCGCGCGGAGGTCAGCGAGTCGGCACGCGAGGCCGCCCGGCAGGTCAAGGAGACCGCCGCCGACGCGGCGCAGACGACGAAGGAAGAGGCCCGGATGTCCGCCCAGGACGCCGCCGACCAGACCCGGCAGGCGACCCGGGACCGGATGGGCTGACGCCCCGGTGAGGCATGACGCGATGGGCGGGCCGGACGCGGCCCGCCCATCGCCTGAGCGTCCACAGTGGACTGGCCGCAGCGGTCCTGGTCGGACAGGTGCGCGACGGTCTGCCCGGTGGCGCAGATGGTCCGGTTCACGCTCCGGGCCGGGGTTGCGGAACCGGTGCGGTACGCCGGCGGCGACCCAGGTCGCGTCGCCGGCCGGTACCGCTCAGCTCGCGAAGTCCTGGGTGAGCCAGACGGTACCCTTGGCGTCGCGGATCACGTCGATCCCGATCATCGTGAAGCCGTTGCTCAGGATGTTGCGCCGGTGCCCGTCGTCGGGCGGCTTCTCGTTGTACATCGACATCGTCAGGCCCTTGGCCGCGGCGAGGATCGCCGCCGGGGTGTTGGGGTGCGGGCCGGACATGCCGATGTTCTCGCCGGCCGAGTGCCAGTTGACGCCCTGCGCTCTGATGCGTGGGCCCAGGTCGGCCTCGCCGGGGCACCGGTGGGACAGCCCGCAGCCCGGCGCGAGCATCGCGAGGTTGTGCGCGTGCGCGCTGGCGACCAGGCCGGGCGACAGCTTGTAGGGCGGCAGCCCGTGGTTGGCGCGTAGCTCGTTGACCTGGGCCAGAAGCTGTTGCACCAGGCCGGATCCGGCCGGCGGAGGAGCCGGCGGCTTCGGTGACGGGCTCGGCCGGGCCGGTGGCGTCGGGCTCGCCGGGGCCGACGGGCTGGCCGGTGCGGTACCGGTCGGGTCGGCCGAGGCCGACGCCGAGCCCGACGCCGAAGCGTTCGCGCCGGACGGTTCGACCCAGTTGGGGATCACCGCGGCGGAGCTGGTGGTGTGCGCGGCGGCGGCGCAGCCGCCGGTCAGTGCGAGTGTGGTGCCGAGGATGAGGAGCGGTACGAGCCGTCGCATCCGGCATTACCCTTTCCCGACGCTGGGCAGGACCCGGCCACCCTATCGAGCTATTGGCATCAATGCGACCCTGCGCGGATACCTATAGCGGGTGGTGACGGAGCGACCGCGCCCTGACATGATGTACGGATGGAACGGCCATTCTGGGCGCCTGAAGGCATCGATCTGGACCGGCCCAACGCGGCCCGCATGTACGACTACGCGCTGGGCGGCTCGCACAACTTCGCGGTCGACCGGGAGATGGTGGAGAAGGTCGAGGCGATGATGCCCGGCAGCTCCCTGATCGCCCACGCCAACCGGGCCTTCCTGCGCCGCGCGGTGCGGTTCTGCCTCGACGCCGGGATCCGGCAGTTCCTCGACATCGGTTCGGGCATCCCCACCGCGGGCAGCGTGCATGAGGTGGCGGACGCGGTCGATCCGGAGTCCCGGGTGGTCTACGTCGACGTCGACCCGGTCGCGGTCGCGCACGGCCAGGCGATCCTGGACGGGGACAAGCTGGCCGGCGCGATCGGCGGCGACGTACGCCGCCCGGCCGAGATCCTGGCCGACCCGCGGGTCACCGACCTGTTCGACTTCACCGAGCCGATGGCCGTGCTGCTGATCGCCGTGCTGCACTTCATCCCCGACGCCGACGACCCGGCCAGCATCGTGGCGACGCTGCGCGCCCGGCTGGCCCGGGGCAGTTACCTGGTCATCTCGCACGGCACCCCGGAGGACCGCCCGGACGACGCGGACACCATCGGGCAGCTCTACAAGGGCACGGCGACGCCGCTGTCGCTGCGGTCGCGCGCCGAGATCGAGCGGCTGTTCACCGGCTTCGAGCTGGTCGAGCCGGGCCTGACCTGGGTCACCTCGTGGCGCCCCGAGCCGGGCGATGACGACGCGCCGGCCAGGCGGGAGATGCTAGCCGGGGTGGGCCGGCGGACGTGACGCCGGCGCGCCCGCGGCCGGCGAGACCAGCAGCGTCACCCCGATCAGCTCGCCGCCGTCTCCGCGCAGCGGGATCGCCGAGGTCCGCACCCGCTGCCGGGCGCCGTCCGGCAGGATGATCAACACGTCCCGGTGGATCGGCTCGCTGTGCTCACCCACCGGCGCGAACCCCGGCTCCAGCCGGTACGGCAGCCCGTCGGCGTCGGTCGGGGTCAGCACGTCAAACAGGTCGACCAGCGGGGTACCCGGGTGGATCGGCAGCCCGGTCACCTGCACCGCGCGCGGCGAGGCCCGGCGCACGGTCAGGTCCGGCCCGAGCAGGATCAGCCCGACCGGCAGCCGGTCGAACGCGGCGTCGAGCACCTGGTTGGCCTCGATGAGCCTGGCGTGCGTGTCCGCGTTGTCCAGCGCGATCGCCGCCTGCGCGCACAGCACGTCGAGCAGGTCCAGGTGCTCGGCGCCGAACCAGGTGGACAGGTGGCGGTGCTCCAGGTAGAGCACGGCCATGAGCCGGCCGTCGCGCAGGATCGGGGTGCACAGCAGCGCGGCCGGCGGCCGCTCGCGCAGGTACCGGTCGCCAGACAGCCGCCGGGGCAGCTCCCCGGGGCGCCCGCCCAACGGCAACCGGCGGCGCAGCACGTGCTCCACGACCGTCTCCGGAATCTCCTCGGTGGACAGTCGTTTCGGATCCGCGACGACGGTGATGCCACCGCGTTCGGCGTGCGCGGTCGCGGCCAGGCGCAGTCCCGTGCCCCGGGGCAGCAGCAACGCACCCCGCTCGGCGTGGGCGTGCTCGATGAGCAGGGTGAGCAGGGTGACCACGAGCCGGTCCACGCTCAGCTCGCCGGCGATGGCCTGGAACGCCCGCACGATCGCCAGCAGGTCGAGCTGGTCGAAGGTCCGGTGCGGCCGGGTCGGCACCGCCGCGAGGGTCCGGTCGACGTGGGCCACCAGGGCGGGCGCTCCCCAGCGGTGCCAGCGGTCGCGGGCCCGGCGCAGGTGCGCCACCGCGCCGCCGGTCTCGCCCCGGGCCAGCGCGTGCCGGCCGCCCAGCTCGGCGGCGAGCGCCTCGACCGGGCCGAGGGAGTGCTTGCGGGCGCTCTCCACGGCGCGGGTGTACCGGGCGGCGGCCTCATCCGCCTCTCCGGCGAGGCGGGCCCGCTCCGCGCCGAGCAGGGCCGCGTAGGCGTCGAACGCGGCCGGCCCGTGCACCGCCCACTCGTCGAGCACAGCCTGCCGCTCGGCGAGCGCGGTGCGGATCGCGGCCTGCCGCTCGGGACCGGCGTCGGGATACCCGGCCGCGAGGGCGAGCGCGTGGTAGCACCCGGCGACGGCGGACAGGTAGCCGCCGTCCTCGACGGGTGGCAGGTCGCGGGCCCGGGCGTGGTCGCCGAGCAGGTAGGCCGTCATGAGGGTGACGGTGCGCGCCACCGGTGACGCGCCGGCGGGCTGACCGTCCACAATGGAGCCGATACCGGTCAGCCGGCCCAGCGCGTCGGCGAGTATCGCAGCCGGCGCCGTGACCCGCTCCGTCGCGCCGTGCCGCTCGGCGAGCCGCCCGAGCGTGTCCACCTCGTCGGCGAGCGCGCCGAGCGGCGCGCCGAGCACGAACCGGTGGGCGATGGACAGCACCAGGTCGTCCAGGGCGCGCAGCGGCTCGCCGTCCTCGATCCCGGCGCGGTATCCCCGGTCCAGCACGGCCAGCGGCTCCTGCTCCGGCTCGTACCACAGCTGCCGCACCAGCGCCGCGACCGGCGCCACGCGGGCCGCGTACCCCGGCGCCGGGCAGCTTTCCAGCAGCGCCAGCGCGATCCGGGCCGCGCAGGTCGCCGCGTCGCCCTCCGGCCCGTCCCGGTCGCCGGCACGCCGCGCGAGCGCGACCGCATGCCTCGCGAAGGCCGGCGCGGCCGCGGGCGTCGGCCCGAAGTCGAACGCCAGCCGCACGCCCGACGCGGCCAGCAGCGCGCTCCAGTCGTCGGCCGGGTCGTCCAGCGTGACCGCGTCCGCCATGACCTCCAGCGCGAGCACCACCCGCGGATCGCTCGCGGTCAACCCCGAGGCGAATTCCCGGGCGTGCGCGTCGGCCAGCCGGCGGGTCACCGCGGCGGCGGCCGAGCGGGCCGCCGGCCCGAACCGCGCCGGGTCGGCCGGCAGCGCCACGCCGAGCAGGTCCAGCGCCTGCCGGGTGGCCCGGCGGGCCTGCGTGGCGAGGCCGTCCGCGCGCCGCCAGCGGGCGCGCAGCGCGAGGACCTCGGCGCGCGCCAGGTCGTCCGCGGCGTAGCCGCCGGCGAGGTCGAGCAGCGCGTCCGCGCGCTCCGGCTCGCCGGCCTCCGCCGCGGTCCGCGCCGCATGCAGGTGTACCGCGTACGCGAGCGGTACCCGGCGGGCCCAGCCGCTGGGCGGCAGCAGGTCCACCGCCATGCGCATCCGGTCCCGGGCCACGTCGACCGCGCCGATCCGGTGGGCGTGCCGTCCCGCGGCCAACGCCCGGCCGGCCAGGTTCGCCCGGTCGGCGAGCGTGCCCGGCGGCCCGGTGCACAGCTCCACCACCAGGTGGGCGTCCTGCGCCCGGCCGGCCTGGCGCAGGTCGCCCGGGTCCGGGGACCCGGCGAGCAGCATCCGGCCCACGGCCGCGCTGAACTCGGCGCGCTCGGCGTCGCGCAGCGTGGCCCGGGCCGCCCGGCGGACCACGTCGTGCGGCCAGCGGTACCGGCCCGGCCCGGGCGTCATCGCGAGGAACCCGGCGCGGACCGCCGCCCGCAGCAGCTCGCGCAGGCGTTCCGGGGGCAGCCCGGTCACCTTGCCGAGCACCGCGACCTCGACCGGATCGCCGAGGACGGCGGCCACCTGGAGCATCCGCAACTGCGGGGCGGGCAGCGCGGCCACGCGGTGCTGGACGGCCGGCAGCACGTCCTGGACCGGCTCGGCCGCGGCGAGGTCGACGGGTTCCCAGCGCCACGTCCCGGCCGGCCCGTCGAAGGTCAGCAGCTTCCGGTCGTCCGCGGCGCGCAGGAACTCGGTGACCGCCAGCGGCCGGGAACCGGTCTTGTCCGCCACCACCCGGGCCAGGTCGGCGGTGCGTTGCGGGCCGGCCCGCAGGGTGTCGGCGAGCAGCTCGGTCAGCGCGGTGTCGGGCAGCGGCCGCAGGCCGACCGCACTGGCCCGGCCCAGGGGTTGTTCGCGCAGCAGCGCGGCGACCGGCTCGGGTACCGCCTTGGGCCGCAGCGCCGCGACCACGAGCAGCCCGCTGGTCTGCGGGTCGGACAGCACGTACCGCAGGAGCTCCACGCTCGCCGGGTCGGCGCGGTGCAGGTCGTCCAGGACCACGACGAGCGGCCCCGGCCCGGCCCCGGCGGCCAGCGCCGAGACCGTCGAGAGCAGCCGCCGCACGCCCAGCCGCAGCAGCGCCTCGGCCCGCCGGCCGGACACCTGCGCAACGCCGGGGCCGCCGATCCCGAGCAGCCGGCCCAGGTCCGGGGCCAGCTCGGCGAGCAACCCAGCGCTGCCGCCCAGGTCCTCGGCGAGCCGGGCGCGCTCGGCGTCGACCTGCCCGCCGCAGCGCACCACCAAGTGCTCGGCGAGGTCGGCGAGCAGCCGGGCCACCGCCGCATAGGGAGCGGCGTCGGCGACCCCGAACGCGGTGCGGCCGACCCAGCCGCCGTCGAGCACCACCGCGTCGGCGAACGCGCCGAGCAGGGCGGTCTTGCCCAGGCCCGGATCGGCGCTGACGGCGACGAGCTCCACCCCGCCGTCGCGGGCGACCCGGTCGCGCGCGGCGAGGAGCTGGGTGAGCCGGCCGTGCCGGCCGTACAGGCGGCCGCTGAACGTGAGCCGGTCCGGCACGTCCGCGCCACCGGGCGGGAACGCCGCGACGGTACCGCGGGCGGCCAGCTCGTCGGCGCAGCGGCGCAGGTCGGCGTGGACTCCCCGGGCGGTGCGGTACCGGTCCTCGGGCCGCACGACGAGCAGCGTGCCGAGCACGCCGACCACCCCGGGCGGCAGGTCCGGCCGGGCCGTGGCGGCCGGCGGCGCGGCGCCGGTGAGCTGCGCGTGGACCAGCTCGGCGGAGCGCGCGGCGCCGAACGGCGGGGTACCGGTGACCAGCTCGTAGAGCAGGACGCCCAGCGCGTACAGATCGGTCCGCTCGTCGACGTCGCGGCTGAGCCGGCCGCTCTGTTCCGGGGCAGCGTAGCGGGTGCACTCGCCGGCCGGGTGGTGCCGGTCGAGGAGGGTCACCCGCGCGTCGGCGCCGACGAGCACCACGTCGGGGCAGAGACCGGCGTGGACGCCGGTGCGCTCGTGCCGGCGCTGCAGCACGCCGGCCAGCCCCAGCCCGATGTCCAGCGCCGACCCGACCGACCCCGGCTCCCGCGTCCGCAGCGTGCCGGTGCCCGCTGACATGGGAGAGTCAGCCCTGGCCTGGCCGTGCATCGGTGCCCCCTCGCCCGGGTTCGCGGCGCGGCACGCGGCCGGGTGACTACCGCGCGTCATCGGTCGGGCAGGGCACAAGTATTTCAACGGGTCACGGGCCTGGCAACGGGGCAGTTAGGCCCGCCCTCGGTGCCGCTTCTCCCCGCGCGGCCGGCCGGCCGAGCTCGCCCCTCGGCCGGCCGGCCCCTCCGCGTGCCCAGGGGTCGCCGCGCCGAGCCGGCGGGCCAGGATCCGGATCTGCTCCACCAGCTCGGGCGGGGACTCGACCTCGAAGTCGAACCCGATCAGCGCCACGTAGAGCGCCATCGGCTCGATCGAGTTCGCGCCGGTGTACAGGTAACAGCGCGCGTCGTCGACCGCTTCGACCACGCCCGAGGTCGGCGTCACCCGCTCGGCCACCGCCGCAGCCGGCGCGTGCATGGTGAACCGGACCCGGTACTTGTAGGCCGCGTTGGACACCGCCCACGACGTGTAGCCGGCGACGTCGTCGGGCGGCTGGCGCGGGGTGAACCGGGGTCCGGGCGGCGTCCGCGGCGCGATCCGGTCGACCCGGAACGTGCGCCAGTCGGCCCGCTCGACGTCCCACGCCACCAGGTACCAGCGGCGGCCGGTGTGCACCAGCCGGTGCGGTTCGGTGGTGCGCACGCTCTGCGTCCCGTCATGGTGCCGGTAGTCGAACCGCAGCCGCTGCTGGTCGCGGCAGGCGGCCGCGACCAGCGTCAGCGTCCCCGGATCCACGGTGGGTCCGGAACCCGCCAGGGGTACCGTCACCGCCTGCAACGCGCTCACCCGGTGGCGCAGCCGGGCGGGCAGGACCTGTTCGAGCTTGGCCAGCGCCCGGACCGAGGTCTCCTCGATCCCCGCGACCGTGCCCCCGGCGGCGGTCCGCAGCCCCACCGCGACCGCGATCGCCTCGTCGTCGTCGAGCAGCAGCGGCGGCAGGGCGGCACCGGCACCGAGGCGGTACCCGCCGGCCGTGCCCGGCGTCGCGTGCACCGGGTACCCGAGGTGGCGCAGCCGGTCCACGTCGCGGCGCACCGTCCGGGGCGTCACGCCGAGCCGGTCAGCCAGGTCGGCACCGGACCAGTCGCGCCGCGCCTGCAGCAACGACAGCAGGCGCAGCAGCCGCGCCGAGGTGTCCAGCATGGGGACAAGTCTGCCCGCCCTTGCGGACAGAAGCTGACCGCAATGCTCGATACGGTCGGCTCATGACCGAGATGACGCCGTTCCGCATCGACATCCCTCAGTCCGACCTCGACGACCTCCACGACCGGCTGGCCCGGACCCGCTGGCCGGCCGAGCTGCCCGGGGTGGGCTGGAGCCGCGGGGTGCCGCTGGACTACCTGCGGGAGCTCGTGGACTACTGGCGGGAGACGTACGACTGGCGCAAGCACGAGGCGGTGCTCAACGAGCTGCCCCAGTTCACCACGACGATCGACGGGGCCCACGTGCACTTCCTGCACCTACGCTCGCCGGAGCCGGGCGCGCTGCCGCTGGTGCTCACGCACGGGTGGCCCGGATCGGTGGTGGAGTTCCTCGACGTGCTCGGCCCGCTGACCGACCCGGCCAGCCACGGCGGTGACCCGGCCGACGCGTTCCACGCGGTGGTACCGTCCCTGCCCGGCTTCGGCTTCTCCGGCCCCACGACGGAGACCGGCTGGAACACCACGCGCGTGGCGAAGGCGTGGGCGGAGCTGATGCGCCGGCTCGGGTACGAGCGCTACGGCGCGCAGGGCGGGGACATGGGGGCCCTGGTCTCGCCGGAGCTGGGCCGCGTCGACCGCGAGCACGTGGTCGGGATCCACGTCAACGCGGCGAGTGTGGGCTTCATCCCGCTCGGCCCGCCCGACCCGGCCGACATGGCCCGGTTCACCGACGCCGACCGGGCCAAGCTGGAGCGGATCGCGCAGTTCCGCGACGACGAGTTCGGGTACAACCTGCTGCAGTCGACCCGGCCGCAGACGATCGCGTACCCGCTGACCGACTCGCCGGCCGGCCAGCTCGCCTGGATCGTGGAGAAGTTCCAGGCGTGGAGCAACCCGGCGGCCCGGCTGCCGGAGGACGCGATCGACCGCGACCGCATGCTCACCGACGTGATGCTGTACTGGCTGACCGGTACCGCCGGCTCGTCGGCCCAGATGTACTACGAGAACATGCACGGCGGCTGGGCCCCGCCGACCAAGTCCGGAGTACCGACAGGCGTGGCCAACTTCGCCGGCGACCCGGCGACCCGGCCGGTGGCCGAGCACGCCAACACCATCGTGCACTGGTCGGAGTTCGACCGGGGCGGGCACTTCGCCGCGCTGGAGGCGCCGGACCTGCTGGTCGCCGACGTCCGCGAGTTCTTCCGGCGGTTCCGTGGCTGAGCGCGGTGTGCTCGGGCCGCGCGCGCTGGGGCGCGCGCTGCTCGAGCGCCAGCTCCTCACCCGGCGCTCGCGGCTGCCGGTACCCGACGCCGTCGAACGGCTCGTCGGCCTGCAGGCCCAGCTCCCCGAGCCGCCCTACATCGGGCTGTGGACCCGCCTCGCGCACTTCCGGCCGGAGAAGCTGGCCGCGCTCGTCGAGAGGCGGGAGGTGGTCCGGATCGCGCTGATGCGCGGCACCATCCACCTGGTGACCGCGCGCGACTGCCTGGCGTTGCGCCCGGTCCTGCAGCCGGTGTTCGACCGCTGGCTCGCCGCCGGCCCGTGGCGCAAGACGCTGACCGGACTCGACCCCGCCCCGCTCGTCGCGGCCGGGCGGTCGCTCGTCGAGGAGCGCCCGCGCACCTTCGACGAGCTGGGCAAGCTGCTCGCCCAGCGGTGGCCGGACCGCGAGCCGGCCGCGCTGGCCCAGGCCATCCGCGCGTACCTGCCGCTGGTGCAGGTACCGCCGCGTGGGTTGTGGGGCCGCAGCGGACCGGCCGCGCACACGACCGCGGAGTGCTGGCTCGGGCAGTCGCTCGACGGGTCGCCCGCGCCCGACCGGATGCTGCTGCGCTATCTCGCCGGGTTCGGCCCGGCCGGCGTCGCAGACATGCGCACCTGGTCCGGGCTGACCGGGCTGCGCGAGGTGGTGGAGCGGCTGCGACCGCAGCTGCGGGTGCTGCGCGACGAGCGGGGCACCGAGCTGTTCGACCTGCCGGACGCGCCGCGCCCCGACCCGGACCGGCCGGTACCGGTGCGGTTCCTGCCGCCGTTCGACAATCTGCTGTTGTCCCACGCCGACCGGACCCGGGTGCTGTCCGACGCCGACCGCAAGCGGGTCTTCACCCCCAACGGCATCGTTCTCGGTACCGTGCTCGTCGACGGGTTCGTGCACGGTAGCTGGCGGATCGAGCGGGCCCGGGACCGCACGACGCTGACCGTCGAGGCGTTCCGCCCACTGTCCACAAAGGACGGTGATGCGGTGACGGCGGAAGGCGCCCGGCTGCTCGCCTTCGCCGCCCCCGGCGCGACCCCGGACATCGTGCTCGTCGCACCATCGTGAGCCGCGCCCGCCGGCGCGCGGCCGGCGGGCGCGGGCTGGGCTATGGCGTGATCCGGTAGATGTGGTAGCTGTACTCGGCGGCGAACGTGTCCGTGAAGTGGCCGCCGGTGACGGGTACCGCGCGGTTCTCGAACATCACCTCGGCGCTGCCGCCCGCCACGCCGGTCGGCAGGGTGAGCGGCTGGCTGCCGGTACCCCCGTCGCGACCGGGCATGGCGAACAGGTAGTACGCGCCCTGGTACTCCTTGAGCATCGTGTCCATGGCCGGGTTGGCGCTCCACTGGTACGACTGCGTGTTCAGCACCGGGGCGAGCGCGGCGATCCGTTGGTTGGTCTCGGTCACCTTCGGCCGGGCCGCGGCGCCGCACGCGTCGCGCAGCAGGTGCTGGCTCTGGCACGGGCCGCCGAAGCTGTGGTTGAAGTAGATGATGCCGCGCGCCTCATGGATGAGCGAGTTCCACACCGCACCGGCGATCTGGTCCGGGGTGATGGTCGGCGCGTTGTTCTCGGACGCCGGGTGCCCGACCTCGACGAAGCCGTAGACGGGGAGCCGGGAGCCGTCCACGGCGTCCAGCGCGCGCAGCCGGTCGATCAGCCGGCCGTAGTTGGCCGAGCGGCGGCACCGGTCCGGTGCGATACCGAGCCACTGCTGCGCCTCACCGGGACACAGGTTCGGGTCGGTGTAGAAGTACATGTCGCTGGAGACGGCCTGCTGGTACCGGTTGACGAAGACCTGGGCCTGCGCCTCGGACTCCCACATCTGCACACCCTTGCCGTAGTTGGCGTACCGGGGCCGGCCGTCGTTCGGGGTCCGGTCGCTGAGGGTCTGCATCACCGTGTACCCGCACCTGCCGCCCTTGTCCTGGGTGGGTATGCAGGTGTTCCAGCCCTCGGTGCCGTTCCACCGGTCGGCACCGGCCCCGTAGATCATGTCCGCCTCGTCGGTGAGCAGGTTGCCGACCGTCTCGCTGCCGGTACCGGGTACCCCGCCGGCGAGGGCGTACATGCCCCCGGCGGCGCGCACCAGCGCGGCGTTGGAGTTGGCGGTGAGCCCGACGTAGGTGTTGAGGCCGGCGGCCTTGTCCCGGGCCACGTCCCCGGGTTCGAGGACACTCTCCAGCCACACGCCGATCGGGAAGAAGCCGGGATCGTTCCACGGACGGGTGGCGGCCCACCGGCCGTAGTACTCCGGGCCGCCCTCCCACGGGATCCGCGGCAGGCCCGGCGCACCGGACGGCGGCCCGGTGGGCGACGCCGACGGGCCCCCGGTGGGCGTCGGCCCGCCCGGCGACCCCGACGGCGCGGTCGGCGCCGGCGAGGCGCCGGTCTCCGTCGCGAACACCACGTCCACCCAGTAGTTGCTGGACCGGTACCGCCGGTCGGGGTACCCGTCGGCCGCGTAGCTGTAGACGCCCGCCGACGCGGGTGCGGTCAGCGGACCGGCCGTCAGCGGTGCCGTCAGGGCGTCGGTGGTCGCCACGTACCGCGACGTATGGTACGAGACGGTGTAGGTCTGCCCCGGCGTGACGCGGACCGGGCGCGGCAGCGCCACCTGTTGCCAGCCGGCCCCGGCCGCCCCGGTCGACGTGGCCGACGCGACCCGCGTGACGCCGGCCCACACGCTGACCCGGTGCGGCGCGGAATCCCCGGGCGCCCGCAGGAACCGGACGGCCTCGATGCCGCCCGCGACCGCGGACGTGAAGCGCAGCCCCAGCTCGACCGGGCGGTCGTCCGGGTCCGGCGTGGCCCGGGAGGTGTCGGTACCGGTGAAGAAGGACCAGCGGGTCGGCGGGGTGGTCGCCGCCGACGCGGTGACGACCGTCGCGCCGGCGGCCAGGGCGAGCAGGGCGGAAACGGCGACGATGAGCCAGCCGCGTCGTCTTCCCCGAACGACTGCGGTAATAGGCACGGTGGGGCGACCTCCTGTCGGGCGGCGGCGCCGGGCGGCGCCGTGCGATGAACCTTCCGTCCATGCCCAACGCGCGCCCCGCCGCGAACCTCACACCCTCACGGATCGACCGGCGCGCCGGTGTCGTCCCACACGTTGTCCGCCCAGACGTTGCCCGGCGCCGTGGCGTCCCAGCGCGCCACCGGGCCGTAGCGGCCGCCCTTCGGGTGCACCTGGCGGCTGAACCGGTTGTGGCTGAACCGGATCCGCTGCCCCGGCGCGCCCCCGCCGCCGGCGAAGAACGCGTACCCGCCCCCCGCCAGCAGGTTGTCCTCGATCGTGACCCCGGTGACCGGCCGGCCCTGGTCGGCGAACCCGATCGCGGCCTCGCCCGCTGGCAGGCTGACGATGGTGTTGTGCCGGATCGTGACGGTGTCGTTGCCGCCCGCCGCGCCGACGCCGGTGGACACGTCGTGCAGGTAGCTGTCCTGGATGGTCGCCCGGTCGCCGCCGAGCGACACCGCGGTGTCGACGTGGTGGATCGCGCAGCGCCGCACGGTCAACCCGGCGGACTCCTCGTTGACGCCGATATGCACGCCGCCGCCGGCCAGTTCGCTGTCCTCGATGATGAGGTTGGTGGCCTGCGGAAGCTGGCGGATCACCCAGTACACCGGGCTGGCCGGAGCCACCCGGGTGCGGCGGATGGTGACATCGGGCGCCTGCACGATGATGGACCCGGTGACGAGCATCGCGTCGACCAAGGCGCCGCGGGCGGTGACGGTGAGGTCACCCCGGTGCGTGCGCAGCGTGGTACCCAGCGGGACTCCGGTGTTGCCGGGCCCGGGGCGCGCGGGCGGTGCGGGGCCGCGGGTCGGTGCCGGCGAGCCGGGGCTCGCGCTGGGCGACGGACCCCGCGACGGTACCGGGGGAGCCGACGAGACCGGCGGGCGCCCGGGATCGCCCCGGTGCCCGCCGTCCGGCGCACCCAGCAGGGCCTGCGCGGCCGGAACGGCGCCCACGACGGCCGCCATCGCGACCGCGCACGCCGCGACGGCGAGCAGCCGCCGGCGCCGGACCCGGTGCGGGGCCGGCACCGGCGGGGACGTCCCGGCGACCCGCCACCGCGCCACCCCGGGCGGCGCGGTCACCTCCTCGAACAACGCCCGCACATCGTCGGGATCCGGCGGCCGGGTCACGGCTGGCTCCCCAGATGCTGGCGTAACCGCTGCACCGCCCGCCGGGTCGCGACGGTGACCGCGTGCTCGGTCATGCCCATGACCCCGGCCATCTCCGCGTAGGACAGGTCCGCGGCCAGTCGCAGGCTGACCAGCATGCGGTCGCGTGCCGACAACCGGCCCAGCACCCGCAGCACGGCTCTGAGCTCGTCCCGGATGACCACCTGCGCCTCCACGTTGGCGTCCGGATCCACCTCCGACCCGCCGGAGAAGAACCGGGCGAGCAGCAGCGACCGCCGGCGTCGGCGCCGGTCCCGGTCGATGATCTCGTTGCGCGCGATCCGCAGCAGCCACGGCCGCACCTCGTTCGCGGGCGGGCTGGTCCGCGCGTAGCTGGCGAGCGCCGACACGAAGACCTCGGCCGCGATGTCCTCGGCCTCGGCCGGATCGCGGACTTGCGACAGGCAGAACCGGTACACCCGCGAGGCGTGTTCGCGGTAGACCTCGTCGAAGGTGAGCACGCCGAGCTGGGCCGGCACCGGGTGCGAGATCACGGACCTCCTTCGCCGGCGCTCGACGTCCCACCCTAGTCAACGCGCGGCCCGGCCCGGACCTCACACGCACTCAGCCCGATCTGAGTACGGCGACGGACGCCGGCCGGGGCCGCCACCGCCGAAGAGACGCTGTACCTGCGTCCGGCCTTCCGCTGGGCGCTTGCCGGGCCGGGCGGGCCACCGGCGCCTACGATGGCGGGATGAGCAGGCGACTGTGGCGGTACCTCTCGGTGATCGGCGGGGCGGCCCTCGCCGGGGTCCTCGTGGAGAGTCCGGCGTGGGCCGGGAGCGTGGAGGCCGCCCGGCGTGGCTTCGGCATCTTCCGCGGCCTCGGGCTGCTCTGCTGCCTGATCGTGGTCGGCCTGGTGGTGCTGGGGGTGTTCATCGGCATGGCGGTCAGCCGCCGGGGCCGCGGACCAGGTCCCGGCCAAGGCCCCGGCCCCGGCCCTGGCCCCGGCGTATGAGCCACCCTCAGCCGGGCGCGTTCGCCTCCAGCACCCGCTCCAGCGCGGCGGCGAGGGCCCGGTGCTCCTCCGCGCTGAGGTGGGCGGTGAACCGCCGCCGGATCGCCGCGAGGTAGGTCGGCGCCGCCTGGCGCAGCCGGTTGCGCCCCGCCTGGGTCAGCACCGCGTAGGCCGAGCGCTTGTCGGCCGGGTGCGACTCCCGCGTCACCAGGCCGGCCCGGGACAACTCGTCGACGACCCGGCTGACCCGGGTGCGGCTGACGGTCACGCGCTGCCCGAGCTCTCCCATAGTCAGCCGGCGCTCGGGCGCCGCGTTGAGCTCCAGCAGCACGTCGTACCAGGTGAGCGGGGTCTGGTGCCGCTGCTGCAGCTCCCGGTCCAGCTCGGGGACGAGCGCGGCGTGCACCTTGAGCAGGTTGGCCCAGGCACTGACGGCGTTGTCCATGGTCGTCAACCTAGCCGCGGATCGTCTCGACCTCGATCTCGATCTGGATCTCCTTGCTCACCAGCAGGCCGCCGGTTTCCAACACCATGTTCCAGGTCAGTCCGAAATCCTCCCGGTTGATCCGGGTGCACGCGGAGAAGACCGCGCGGTCGTTCCCCCACGGGTCGCGGACCACCCCCAGGAACGAGACCTCCAGGGGTACCGGTCGGGTCACGCCGTGGATCGTCAGGTCACCGTGGACCGTGGCGTCGGTGCCGCGCCAGTCGACCCCGGTGCTCCGGAAGGTCGCCGTCGGATGGGCCGCGACGTCGAACATCTCGGCCGAGCGCAGGTGCGCGTCCCGGGTGGCGTCGCCGGAGTCCACGCTCGCCATGCCGATCACGACCTCGACGCGGGACTCGGCCGGGTTTTCCGCGATGCGGACGGTCCCGGTGACGTCCGTGAACCGGCCGCGCACCTTGGTGAGCATGAAGTGGCGGCCGATGAACGCCACCTCGGCGTGGCCGGGGTCGATCTGCCAGGGGCCGGGGGCGGGCAGCGGGACGCCACCGAGGGTGCGGACGGCCGGGGCGGTGGATGGGGTGGTCATTGCTGTTTCCTCCAGGTGCGTCATTCCTATGCGTGCGCACGCACATTAAAGCATCTGCGTGCGCACGCACACAATAGGCAACCGAGGTCGGGCGGGGGATAGTACCCATTCAGCGCCTTGACTTGATCCTGGGCAAACGTCATCCTTCTAGTCTGGCGGTCAGGCCCGGGTTTGCTGCGCACTCCTATGATGTGCGCCACGGGGGGAACCAGGAGTCCACGACGCTGACGGCTGGCCGGTGCCAGCCAGCAACATCGGTACGTTGGGGGCGGTTTGATCGTACGGCTGGGGGGTCGTCGTTCTGTTGTCTTGGCCGCGGTCGGGCCTTGGCGGACAACTGCGCCCTTTGACCACCATCAGATGGTCCCGCCAGTGATCACGTACCCGACCGGCCGACAATCAACCGCGGCTCCGCATCCGTGTGCGGGCGCGTAGGACAAGGAGCGATCCATGGCGGCGACGTACGGAGCCCCGGGCGTCTACGTAGAGGAGAAGCCGAGCGGCTCGATGCCCCTGCAGGGGGTGGGCACGGCCGTTGCGGCGTTCGTCGGCTTCACCCGCACCTACAACGCGGACGCCGGCGACCCGGCGGACCCCGACGGTGTGAAGCCACAGCTGGTGACGAGCTGGCCGCAGTACGAGCGGATCTACGGCGGCTTCGCGAAGGGGGCGATGCTGCCCCACGCGGTGAAGGGCTACTTCGAAAACGGTGGCAGCCTCTGCTACATCGTGCGCATCCCGTCGGGCGGCGGCGACGGCAAGCCCGCGCAGCGGGCGCTGCCCTCGGCCGGCCGCAAGGAGGTCGAGAGCCTCGTGGTGGAAGGGGCCGAGCCGGACACCACGTGCGAGGTGGTCATCGAGAGCCCGCCGCCCACCGACGGCGGGGAGCAGCCGAGCCAGGAGTTCACCCTCAAGGTCGTGCAGGACGGCGCGGTCCGGGAGGAGTACCCCGGGCTGACCATCGGCCGCGGCGCGCGGGGCGTGGACCGGGTGGTCAACGAGCGGTCCAAGCTGATCCGGGTCCAGGTGCAGTCCACGCCCGGCATGTCCCTCGCCGAGCGCACCCCGGCCGCCGGCAGCTATCTCATCAAGCCCAAGCGCACCACGGCGGTCAAGGCCACCCCTCAGCAGCTCGAGGGTTCGGAGACCGACCGCACCGGCTACCAGGGCCTGGCGATCGCCGACGACGTGACGATGGTGGCGGTACCGGACCTGGTCACCGTGGCCACGCGCGAGGACGGCACCCTCGACGAGGACGTCTACCTCGCGGCGCAGGGTCGGCTGGTCGACTGGTGCGAGGCGAGCGGCACGCGGATGGCGATCCTCGACGCCCCGCCCGGCCTGAACGCGCAGGGCGCCCTCGAATGGCGCACCGCGCTGGGCAAGGACAGCGCCTTCGGCGCCGCGTACTACCCGCACCTCGTGGTGGCGAACCCCTTGGCCACCAACGGTTCCACCAGCGGCGAGAAGTTCATCACCGTCCCGCCGTCCGGCCACGTCGCCGGGGTCTGGGCACGTACCGACGCGATCCGCGGCGTGTGGAAGGCCCCCGCCAACGAGGTCGTGCGGGGCGTGGCCCGGCTGGAAGCCAACGTGACCACCGGCGAGCAGGCCGTGCTCAACCCCGAGCAGATCAACTGCATCCGGTCCTTCGGCGCCAACGGCATCCGCATCTGGGGGGCCCGCACGCTGGCCCGGCAGGACCAGAGCTGGCGCTACATCAACGTGCGCCGGCTGTTCATCTTCATCGAGGAGACGATCCGGCGGGGTACCCAGTGGGTCGTCTTCGAGCCCAACGACGCCGAACTGTGGGCCCGGGTCCGCCGCACCGTCGCCGCCTTCCTGCGCGGCATGTGGATGCAGGGGGCACTCGTCGGGGCCACCCCGGAACAGGCGTTCTTCATCCTGTGCGACGAGACCAACAACCCACCCAGCTCGGTCGACGAGGGCAAGCTCGTGGTCGAGATCGGCGTGGCGCCGGTCAAGCCGGCCGAGTTCGTCATCTTCCGCATCAGTCAATGGCAGGGTGGCGCGGAAACCGCCGAGTGAACCGAGGAGTAGTAAATGCCTGACTTGTCACCGAGCTTCATCTTCGTACTCGAGGTCGACAGCGTCCAGTTGGCCAGCTTCCGCAAGGTCTCCGGGATCGAGTCCGAGACCGAGACCATCGAGTACAAGGAAGCCACCAAGGACGGAAAGATGATCATCCGCAAGGTGCCGGGCGCGATGAAGTGGTCCGACATCACCCTGGAGCGGCGCATCGACAACTCCCAGGACCTGTGGAACTGGCGCAAGAAGGTCATCGACGGCGACATCGACGGGGCCCGCCGGCACGGCTCCATCTACGCCAAGGACTCGCAGATGAACGTCGTCGCCCAGTGGGACTTCGAGAACGGCTGGCCGTCCAAGTTCAGCGGGGCCGACTTCGACGCCGGGTCCAACGAGGTGGCCACCGAGAAGGTCGTCATCACGCACGAGGGGCTCGTCCGGGTCAAATGAGCGAGCGTAGCGAGCGAACGTTCCGGCTCGCCCGGCGAAGCCCCGGGAGCCGGTATGTTCGCAGAATCATGGGCCCAGTGTCTGGCGAATGCATCGCTGCGCGGAGCGGAGCGATGGCATGAGTCTGAATACGGAGTACCCGTTCACGTTGCCCAAGGGCTACGTGGACAACGACGGCACGCTGCACCGTACCGGCGTCATGCGGCTGGCGTGCGCGCGCGACGAGATCGAGCCGCTGCGCGACCCGCGGGTCAAGGAGAACGAGGCCTACGCCAGCGTGATCGTGCTCGCCCGCGTGGTCACCCAGCTGGGCACCCTTCGGCACGTGAGCACGCAGGTGATCGAGGGGCTGTTCGCCAGCGACTTCGGGTACCTGCAGGACTTCTACCGCATCATCAACTTCGGTGACCCGAGCATCCTGGAAAAGGTGGAGCCGGGCACCCCTTTCCCGAAGGAGTCGCTGGCGGTGGGCTAGGACGATACGCCGTCGACGAGATCTGGCAGGAGGTCGCCTACCTGGCCTACCACCTGCACTGGGGACTCGACCCGCTGCTGGATCTCGAACACGGCGACCGGATCCGGCTCCTCGAAGAGGTCGCCAGCTTGAACGAGCGCGCGTGGCAAGGAGTCGTGGGTGGCTAGTTCCCGAACCATGGACCCACCGTTCGCGGCGAAGTTCGTCTTCACCGTCGACGGCCTGACCATCGGCGCGTTCACCGAGGTGAGCGGGCTGTCGGTACAGATCGACGTGGAGGAGCTGGCCGAGGGCGGACAGAACCAGTTCACGCACAAGCTGCCGGGCCGGATGAAGTGGCCGAACCTGGTGCTCAAGCGGGGCGTCACCAACACCGACAACCTGTTCGAGTGGTTCCAGAAGAGCTCCGGCGACGGATTCTCCGGCGCGGGCAACAAGATCGAGCACCGCAACGGCGCGATCACGTTGATGGACGCCGCCGGCAAGCCGGTGCGCACCTGGAAGTTCACCGACGCGTACCCGGTGAAGTGGACCGGTCCCAGGTTCGTCGCCGCCACCCGGGATCTCGCGGTCGAGGAACTGGAGGTGTGTCACTGTGGCTTCCAGTCCGACTGAATCCGGCGCCGGGCGGGTGCTGCGCCGCAGCGCGTCCCGGCCCCGGATCCCGCACCGGTGGCGCAGCCTGGTGACCCGGCCCGCGCCGCTGGTCGGGGTACCCCGGCCGGCGATCGCGCACGGGCCGCTGGACGTGCCGGGGTTGGCGGTACGCCGGCCGTTCTGGTGGGTGACCGCGCACCGGCACCTGTTGCGGCGCCGGCAGCCGGCCACCCCGCCGGCGTGGCCGGCGTCCCGGCCCGACGTCACCGCCCTGTCGATGGCCGTGCCGCCGCCGGCGCCGGCCCTCGCGGCGGGCGCACCGCTTGGTGCGGCGCCGTCCGGGGTCGCGGCCGCGCTGGCCCGCCCGAGCGTCGTCGACCCGTTCGCTCCGCGCCCCGCCCCGCTCGTGGCCCCGCGTCCGTTGGTCGGTGCCACGGCAGCCCGGCCCGGTCCGGTGGTGGCCGCGGCGCCGCCGATGCCGATGGCGGTACCCGGTCCGGGGCACCTCGCCGCCGTCCTGCACGCCCGGGCCGCCGCCGCGCCCCCGGAGCCCGCCCCGGGCGGGACCCCGGCCGGTGCGATCGCCGCCGTACCGGAACTGGCGGGGCCCCTCGCCGCGTACCACCTGGCCCGTCCGGCCGTGCACACCGCGCAACCGCCGGTGGCCCCACCGCCTGGGGCGTTGCTGAGGTCGGCGCCGGGGCCGCGGGCCGGCCAGCCGGCCGGGTCGACCGGGGCACCGGGCCGCCGGCTGCCTGAGCCGCGGACGTTCCGCGCGGACCAGGTGGGCGAGCTGCGGGTGCTCGGCGCGGCCCCGGCCACCGCACCGTACGGCGGCTTCGACCCGGTCGGCGCCCTGGCCCCGACCCCGCCCGCGGGGCTGGCGCCGCCGGTCCCGTCGAGCGTCGTCGCGGCGCCCGCCGCCCGGCGCGGCGCGACCACCCCGCGGATGCGGCCCGAGCCGGCTCCGGCACAGTCGCCGCGCGGGTCCGCTGCCGCCGGCCGCGCGATGTCCGGCGCGAGCGCCCCGGCGCCCGCCGAGAGCCCGGCCGCCCGCTGGCGGGCCGCGGTCACCGCGCGCCCGCTGGAGAGCCCGCGACCCTTCCCGGCCAGCCTGCACCCGTTGGTGGAGAACCTCGCCGGCAGCGCGCAGCGGGCGACCTACACCACCGGTCCGGCCACCCGGCACGCCCTGGCGGCGGCCGGCGCGCACGGCGCCACCACCGGTTCGGTGGTGCACCTGCCGACCGCGCCGAGCGTGGCGCCGGGTCCGCTGCTCGGCGTCGTGGCGCACGAGCTGGCGCACGCGCGCAACCCGGTGACCCGGCCGCGCTTCCTGCTCGGCGTCCCGCACGGCGGCATCGACGCCGACGAGCGCAACGCGCTGGGTATCGGGCGCCGGTTCGCGGCGGCGGCGGGTGGTGGGGCCGACGCGGTGCGCGCTGGGATCGTCGACGACCTGCCGGTCGGTGGTCTGACCCGGGTCGCCGGCTTCGCCGGTCAGGCCCGCGATGCGGTGAGCGGATACGCCGGCGACGCGGTGGGCGGTGCCGGCCCTCCCGACCTCGGCTCCGGTGCGCCCGGCCTGCCGAGCCTGCCCGGCGCGGGGATGCCGGGCGCCGACCTGGGTGCCGCGGCCAGCGGCGCGGCGTCGGCCGCGATGGGTGCGGCCGGTTCGGCGGTCGACTCGGTGACCGGCGCGCTGTCGGCCGCGGCCGGCGCCGACGGTACCCCCGGCGGCGCGCCGCCCCCGTCCACTGTGGACATCGACCGGCTTGCCGACCTGTTGGAGCAGCGGCTGCTCAAGCAGATCGAGCGGCGCGGCGGACGTTACGCGGGAGTGTTCTGATGACCGGCCCAGCCAAGGCGTACCTGAAGACCGAGCGCGGCGACCGCATCGACTGCCTGTTCAACCCGTCCGAGCTGACGGTCAGCAAGTCCAACTCGTGGAACTCCGGGCAGAGCAAGGGGCGTAACGCCCCCGAGCTGCGGTTCCAGGGCGGGCAGTCGGCCACGCTGTCGCTGGCCCTGACGTTCGACACGACCCGTAAGGGCAGCGACGTCACCGAGTACACCAGCAAGCTGCTCGACCTGATGAAGTCCGACCCGAGCCTGCCCGGCGCCGACCGGGGCCGCAACTCCGCCCGGCCGCCGTGGGTGGAGTTCCACTGGGGCAAGCTGCACTCGTTCCGGGCCATCATCGAGAAGCTGCAACTGAAGTTCACCTACTTCGCCAGCGACGGCACCCCGTTGCGGGCCAAGGCCGACCTGACGCTCAAGCAGTGGAAGGACGAGGCCGAGCTGCCGTTGCAGAACCCGACCTCGTTGACGCCGAGCGTGCACACGGTGCACACGCTGCTGCCGGGGGAGACGCTGGACCGGGTGGCCGCGCTGCACTACCAGGACGCCACCCGGTGGCGCCTGATCGCCGAGGCGAACGGGATCGTCGACCCGCTGGAGATCCCGCCGGGCACCGCGCTGGTGCTGCCCGAGCCCGGGGTACGGCACCGTGCCTGAGCAGCGCCGCCTCGACGCGGCCGTGATCACGCTGGACGGCAGCGCCATGCCGGCCGCGCTGTACGGGCGGCTCATGCTCGTGCAGGTCGACGAGTCGGTGCACCTGCCGGACTCGTTCGCGCTGCACTTCGACGACCCGCACTTCGAGCTGTTCGACGAGGACCGGTTCCGGCTCGGTACCCGGGTGGAGATCGCGTTCCGGGCCGAGGACGACGTCGTGGTGGTCACCTCCGGCGAGGTCACCGCGATCTCGGTGGAACCGGGTACCAGCGGCCGGCACGAGCTCGTGGTCACCGGCCTGGACCTGACCCACCGCCTGGCCCGGGGCCCGAAGACCCGCACGTTCCTGAAGATGACCGACTCCGACATCGCCGCGCGCGTCGCGGGGGAGTACGGGCTGGACACCGACATCGACCCGGTGACCGAGGTCCGCGAGTACGTGTTCCAGGCCGGCGAGACCGACTTCGCGTTCCTGAAACGGTTGTGCGGGCGGATCGGGTACGACTTCTGGATCGCCGAGAAGAAGTTCTTCTTCAAGCACAAGCCGGCCGGGCGGGCCAAGCCCTACCAGGTGCGGTGGGGCGAGAACCTCAGCCGGTTCAGCGTGCGCTTCGCCTCCTCCGACCACTGCGACGAGGTGGTCGTCAAGGCGTGGAACCCGCTGGACAAGCGCGCCATCACCGGCCGGTCCACGACCGGCGACGCGGGTACCGACGCGCCGGCGGCCGACCAGATGGCCGGCGCGGCGCGGCACGCGTTCGGCCGGGTCACCCGTACCGCCGGCCAGTTCCCGGCCAACAGCCAGGCCGAGGCCGACGCGATCGCCGCGTCGCTACACCTGCGCGCGTCCGGCGGTGCGGTGGTGCTACGCGGCGAGGCGGTCGGCAACCCCTGGCTCGGCGCGGGCGACCAGGTGGCGCTGGACCGCGTCGGCCGGCGCCTCGCCGGTAGTTACCGGGTGACCAGCGTGGAGCACCTCTACGGCGCCGACAAGCCTTACGTGACACGGTTCGTGTGCGGCGGCAAGGAGGCGGCGGACATGACCGACCTGCTGTCCTCCACCGCCGCCGATCTCAGCCGGCGCGGCTGGGGCAGCCTGGTCATCGGGCTGGTCACCAACAATGACGACCCCGACAAGCTCGGCCGGGTGAAGGTGAAGTACCCGACGCTGTCCGACTCCGACGAGAGCACCTGGGCCCGGGTGGCCACCCCCGGCGGTGGGGCGCAGCGCGGGCTGCAGTGGATCCCCGAGGTCGGTGACGAGGTCCTGGTGGGGTTCGAGCTGGACGACAAGACCCGGCCGATGATCCTGGGCGGCCTGTGGAGCCGAAAGGACAAGCCGCCCCAGCCCGACGGGACCAAGGGCGGCAAGACCACCCTGCACCTCATGGCCAGCCGCAAGAACCACCGTGTCACGCTCACCGACGACCCGAAGAGCGCGGTCGACATCACGCTCGGCGACACCAAGACCGCGCTGCACCTGGAGAAGGCCGAGTCGACCCTCAACGGCGAGCAGAAGCTCTCGGTGACCGGCGTGACCATCGAGGTCAAGGCGACCCAGAAGCTGGTCATCGAGGCGCCGCAGATCGAGATCAGCGCGCGCTCCGAGCTCAAGCTCTCCGGCAAACCGATCCGGCTCAACTAGGTCAGAGGTACCCGATGCCGCAACCAGCCGCCCGCCAGAACGACCCGGTCGTCGGGACGGACACCCATATCCTGCTCGTACCGTCGCCCGGCGGCCCGGTGCCCACGCCCACCCCGCTGCCGTTCTCGGGTCAGATCAGGACGGCGGTATCCACCAACGTCTACGTGAACGGGTTGCCGGCCGCGGTGCAGGGAAGCGTGGCACAGAACATGCCGCCGCACATCCCGCCCCCGGGCACCTCGTTCAGCAAGCCGCCGACCAACATGGGGCGGGTGGTGGCCGGTTCGCCGATGGTCCTGGTGAACGGCAAGGCGATGGCCCGGGTCGGCGACCCGGTGGCCACCTGCAACGACCCGGTGGACGCGCCCACGTCGTCCATCACCGCCGGCTCCCCGAATGTGATGGTGGCATGAGGCTCTCGGTCCGCGTCCGGCGCGCCGCCCCGTGGCGCGGATCGGCACTGCGCGCGAGGAGGTGGCATGAGTTTCCACGGTGACCTGATCGGGTCGGGGTGGAGCTTTCCGGTGCAGCTCACCCCGGGTGGCAGCGTGCAGCTCATCGGCGGTGCCGAGGAGATTGACGCGGCCATCCGGATGATCCTGACCACCGCGCCCGGCGAGCGGGTGATGCGCCCGGACTTCGGCTGCTCGATGTGGGAGCAGGTGTTCGCGCCGATCAACCCGAACACGCTCGGCCTGGTCGAGCAGAGCGTGCGGGAGGCGCTGGCCCGGTGGGAGCCGCGCATCACGCTCGACTCGGTGACCGCCCGGCCCGACGAGGTGGACGAAGCGGTGATCCAGATCGACATCGAGTACCACGTGCGGGCCACCAACGACCACCGCAACCTGGTGTACCCGTTCTACGTGATCCCCCATGAGGAGCCGGCTCCGTGAGTTTGCCCGCACCGAATCTCGACGACCGGCGCTTCCAGGACATCGTCGACGAGGCCAAGCGCCGGATCACCCGGTACTGTCCAGAGTGGACGGACCACAACGTCTCGGACCCGGGCGTGGCGCTCATCGAGCTGTTCGCGTGGATGACCGAGATGATCCTGTACCGGGTCAACCAGGTGCCCGACCGGCTCTACGTCAAGTTCCTCGAACTGGTCGGCATCGAATTGTTCTCCGCCTCGCCCGGCCGCACCGACCTGCTGTTCACGCTGGCCGCCCCGGCACAGGAGCCGATCCGCGTCCCCGCCGGTACCCAGGTCGGCACCGAACGCGGCCAGGGCGAGGAGCAGATCGTCTTCATGACCGACGAGGACCTGCACCTGGTCCAGCCGTCCCTGGTGGCGTGCCTGTCCCGCGGCGGCGGGCGGTACGAGGACCACACCGACGACCTGCGCCTGGAGGGCTCGTCGGTGTCCTGTTTCCCGTCGCTGCGCCCGGGTGACGCGCTGTACCTCGGCTTCGCGGGCAGCCTCGCCGGCAACCTGGTCCGGTTGGACGTCATGGTCGCCGGGGTGGACGCGCCGGGCATCGACCCGCGCCGCCCCCCGCGGATCTGGCAGAGCTGGGACGGCTCGGACTGGCGCGAGGCGCGCATCCTCGAGGACACCAGCGAGGGGTTCAACTCCTCGGGCCAGGTGACCCTGCTGCTCGCGGCGCGGCACGAGCCGCTGGCGATCGGCGCGGTCCGGGCGCACTGGTTGCGCTGCAAGCTGATCGACGTGGTACCGGGCCAGCCGCCGTACCACGTCTCGCCGATGCTCGGCTCGGTCGACCCGGTGGGGCTGGGCGGCGCCGTCGCCGCGCACCACGCCGAGCCGGCTCCGGCGGAGCTGCTCGGCACCAGCAACGGCCGGCCCGGTCAGGTGTTCCAGGTGCGTCGTGCGCCGGTGCTGGCCCGCCGGCCCGGCGAGACGGTCCGGGTGGTACCCCCGCGCCGCGAACCCCAGCGCGAGCCCGAGGCGATGCTGTGGACCGAGGTCGCCGACTTCGCCGACGCCGGCCCCGAGGACCGGGTGTTCACGTGGAACGGCGCGACCGGCGAGATCCGCTTCGGCCCCGGGGTGACCGGGCGGGACGGGCGGGTCCGCCAGTACGGCGCGGTACCCGAGGAGGACGCGCAAGTCTTCGTCACCGGGTACCGGCACGGCGGCGGGCGGCGCGGCAACGTCGGCGCCGGCAAGCTCTCCGTCCTGCTCACCTCGATCCCGTCGATCGAGTCGGTGCGCAACCTCGACCCGGCGACCGGGGGAGTGGACGCCGAGACGGTGGAGAACGCGAAGATCCGCGGTCCGCTGTACCTGCGCGGCGGGCACCGCGCGGTGACCGCCACCGACTTCGAGCGGCTCACCTTGGAGGCGGCCCCCGGGGTCGCGCGGGCCCGGTGCCTGCCGCCGACCGCGCCGGGGGAGCCGGTCCGGCTGCTCATCGTGCCACGGGTCGAGGTCGAGCCGGAGAAGCTCGTGCTGGAGGACCTCGCGCTGCCGGAGAGCCTGGAGAACCGCATCAAGGGCTTCCTCGACGAGCGGCGGCTGCTCACCACGCGGGTGCTGCTGGACGTCCCGTCGTACCAGGGCATCACCATCACCGCCGAGGTACACGCCGCGCCGACGGTCCGCGCGGAGAAGGTGCGCACCGAGGCCGAGTCCGCGCTGTACCGCTTCATCAACCCGATCGTCGGCGGGCCCGACGGGCAGGGCTGGCCCTTCGACCTCGACCTGTCGATCGGGGACGTGTTCTCGGTGCTGCGCGCGGTACCGGGCGTGCAGCGCGCGGAGACAGTGCACATCTTCCTCGCCGACCTGCGCGGCGACCTCGCCCCGGAGGAGGCCCGGCAACGGGTACGGCTGTCCAGCGAGGCCCTGTTCATGTCCGTGCGCCACCGGGTGGTGGTCAGGCAGTGAGCGAAGCGAGGCCGCGGCGGCGCCTGACCGGGGCGACACACCGACGAAGTCGGGGTGTGGCGCCGGGGGCAGGTGTCGTCTCAGGGCGGCCGAGCGCAGCGAGCCAGGAGACGCAGTGAACACGACGAACGGTTGGCTGGTGGGGCAGCTGCCCCAGGCGATGGCGCGGGACGCGGTGATCGCCGGGTTCGTGCACGCCTGCCAGGAGGTGGCCGACGGGCTGCGGCACCGGGTGGAGAGCGTCGAGCACGAGCTGGACGTCGACCTCGCCGCCCCGGAGATGCTCACGTTCGTCGCGTCGTGGCTCGGGGTACAGGCCGAGACCCTGGTGTCCGCCGAGGAACCGGCGCGCGACGCGCAGCGCCGGCTGATCCGCGCGGTCGGGCAGGTGCTCGGCTGGCGGGGTACCCGCCGCGGGGTCGAGGTGCTGCTGGAGGCGTTGACCGGAGCCCGGGCCGACGTGAGCGACTCCGGTGGCGTGTTCGGCCGCGACGACCCGCTGCCGCCCGCCGACGACCTGGTACGGGTGTCGCTCACCCACACCGGTGGGCTTTCCGAGCAACAGATCCTCGCGTTCCTCGCCGACGAGCTGCCGGTCGGCGCGCGGGTGGAGCTTCAGGTCCGGGCGGCGAGGGGGCGGGCACGTGTGGGGTGAGACGGCACCGGCGCGGCCGCCGGTCACCTGCCCGGACTGCGGGCGCAGCGTGCAGTCCGGCGGCAAGCTGTGCCCGCACTGCGGGTACCCGCTGATGTTCGAGGCCGGGGCGCGGGTCGAGGAGGCGCCCGTCCCGGGGTACCTGCGCAAGCCGAACACGGCCGACACGACACGCGAGCCGGAGGCCGGCGGGTACGGGCCGTCCCAGGGCTCCCCGTGGCCGCAGGTGCTGCACCAGCCGCAGGCGCTCGGCCCGCACTGCCCGGCGTGCGGGCACCGCAACGGCGCCCGGAGGGTGCGCTGCGAAGTCTGCGCGGCCGAGCTGTGGCCGGGTGCGGCGTTCCCGTCGCGCCGGCCGCCGTTCCCGGCCCGGCCGCCGGTGACCGCACCGCGCCGGCGCGGCATCCGGTGGGGCGCGGTGGCCTTCGTCGGCGCCGCGCTCGCCGCGGTGGTCGCCGTCTACTTCCTCGCCTACGCCCTGGCGTAGGAACGACAAACCCTGTCGTGCGTCCGTCGTGGTCCGGACCGTCGCTCCCGCCGCAGCCGGTCACGGGCGCCGCTCGCTGCGCTCGCACCCACGGCGCCCGCTCCCTCCCCCTGATTGGGCACTGGTCTCACCGCGACCGCCGCCGAACCGGCCCGGTGCGGCTTCCCTTTCGTCCTTGGCGAGCCGCACGACCGCGGCGGCCGCCAGCGCCGCGGCGTGCTGCCGAGAACGCATCCGGGTCAGTTGGTAGTAGATCTCGGTGAACACGTACAACTCCGGCACGCCACGGGCCAGCAGCAGCTGGCAGCTGAGCACCGCGTTGCTTACCCGGTCGCGGTACTCATGGAGATCCTGTTCTGCCGCGGCGATGACGCCGGGCGGCGGTTCGCCGGTCACGGCAGCCCACCCGTCACGACCGGCCAGCCCATCGTTGTACCGGGTCCGGAACCGGTCTGCTGCGGGACGTTCAGGTACCAGAGCCCGTCGCGCTGGAACGCCCGGAGCTGGCCGCCGGTGTGCCTGACGTACCAACGCGCCGTTGCCTCATCCAGCGGCCCGCTCGCCGGCTGAATCGACGCCTTGCCGGCCGCTGCGACGGCACGCCCGTCCTTCATGGAGCCTCCGAACTGGACCTTGTCAGGGCGGGGCGTCAATGCCGGCCTAGGGGCCGTCGGGGGTTGCACATCAGACTCCCTCCTGGCCGACGACAAACCGCGCGCCCAGCCGCCCGATCCCAGCCCCGTTCCCGAGTCGGCGAAACCCGGCAGGAACCAGACGGCCGGGCGCCGAGGACGACCGCCAAGGAGACCCATGGTCTTCGCCGCGCGCCCATCCCAGCACTGCTCAAGCAGCTAACCTGAGGTCACCATGCAAACCCACAGCGTAATGGACGCGGTGATGCGGCATTTCTGTCGCATCCTTGCCGCAGCGCCGCGGCACACCCCTTCTTGACCTGCACGGCATCGGCTAGCCTGCAAATAAGCCAGGGAGGGATCATCATCATGGCGCGTAGGCGTCAGCGCCTCGTCGATCGGCGAAAAATCGTTGGGCTCAGTCAAGAGCAGTTGGCTGACGCCGTTGGTGTCGAGCGCACCACGGTAGGACGATGGGAAACCGTTGAGTCCAGCCCGCAGCCGATACAGCGACCCCGCTTGGCGAAAGCCCTCGGCGTATCCGTGGAAGAGCTGCAAGGACTGCTACTCGACGTAGTCGACATTCCTAGCCAGGATCGATCCGAGCTCGCCGTCCGGACCGGCGTGCCCCAGCCAACGGAAAAGTCGGTCAGACGGCCTGGGTCGAGGCGGGAGGCCGGAGAGCCGTCGCAACCGTGCCGACGGCTCTCAGATGTCTCGCGGATTTCTTGGCTCTCCGATGCCTCGAACCCTACGGTTCCGACAGCCCCCGAGTGGCCGGTTTGGTTTGGTGTCCGAACCGCACATCTCGTTGGAACTGTGGACAACTGGCCTGGACCGGATGCCCAATCAGATGGCTTGCAGAGCCTGCTTGATCGAGAGTTTCTGATGTTTGATGCGATTGCAGAAAGCCAAGATCCGGTGCACGCCATCTCGCGCAGGCAGGCTTTGATTGCCGTAGCGGCGCTTCCCCTCATGCTCCCTACGTCTGGCACCGCTCTTAGCCCTGGCGCGACGACCGAACTCTTCCTCTCGCGCTGTGCAGCCAGTCTCACGGCATGCTGGCATCTCCTACGCGGCAGCGACCTCTACACGATCGAAAATGTGCTCTCCGCCTACCTCCTAGAACTGGAGGCGGCCACCAAGCGCCGTACGGCTCACCGAGACATGGCCGCGCGGCTGGCGTCGCAGGCGCATCGGATTTGCGGCATCCTGGCTCTCCATCGGAATCAACTGAGAATGCGCGAGCACCACTGCCGGCAGGCGCTGCACTACGCGAGTGCGACCTCCGACGTCAGCACCCGGGTATCCGCGCTAATTTCTTTGGCGAGTACCTACTTCTATGATGCTGACCCAACGCGGGCAGCATCCGTCTATGAACAGGCGTTGGCCTTTGAGTCCGACCTCCCTTCGTTGCAGCGTTCGCGGATCCATGCCGAGTTGTCTGTGGTGTTCGGGCAGCTCGGCCGGGAGAGCGATGCGCTTCGTTCGGCCGAGTTGGCGGAACAGTTGTATCCGAAGCTCCCCGAGCAGGACCCGAGTTATCTCTACGCGGAGTTTACCCAAGCCTCCCTTACGCTGGAACTCGGATTGTCCTACCTGGCCCTTGCGGATCGCTTCCCGAACCGAAACTATCAACGATCGGCCGCAGAGGTGTTTTCGCGCACCGAGCCAGCCGTTGACTCTTCAATGCCAGACCGCATTCGTTTTGAGATCATCAATCATCAAGCACAGGCCGCCGTTCTACTGAATGACCTGGACGCGTTCGAGACATATTTCAGCCGCGCCATCGACGGGGTCACGCTGCTCGGTAGCAAGCAACGCCAGAAGGAGATGCAGGCTGCCTGGCGCCATGCCAATAAGGCATGGCCGGCGGAGCGGCGTCTCCAGGCACTTGCCGAACAACTTCGACCCGCGATAGGCCAATAGCTTAAAGCGCGAGGAGTCAACCGTATGGCTCAAGGAAGGCGAACGGTCGTCGTTACTGGAAGCTCTAGTGGAATCGGCAGGGCTATCGCCGTTCGGCTGCTGGAGTCCGGCTACAATGTCGTGCTGAATTACTCAGTCGACGATGCAAAGGCGGCAGCCGCACTTTCCTCCTGCCGGGAGATTGATGCAGCCGTGATTCTGGTGAAGGCCGATGTCAGCAAGCCCGAACAGGTTCACCGGCTTGTGGACAATGCGGTCACTGAGTTCGGATCGCTGGATGTACTAGTGAACAACGCCGCCCGGGTAGTCGATAGGCCAGCTCTAGAAATGACCGAGGACGAGTGGGATGCGGTCGTCGACGTTAACCTAAAGGGCGCGTTCCTCTGTGCTCAGTATGCCGCTCGTCAAATGCTGAAACAGGATAGCGGCGGGGTAATCCTGAACATTGGAGCTTCGACCGGCATCCGGGGCCGCCGTAATGGTGTCAACACCTGCGCCTCGAAAGCAGGGCTGATGATCCTCACACAATGCCTCGCGCTTGAGCTCGGACCCAGGATCCGAGTTAATACGATCATCCCGGGCCTGACGGTGACCGATGAAACACGCCGGCGGTTCGGGCTTGACGAGCCGTCCATCCGTCAGGCGCGCGGGGAGCAGATACCGTTGCATCGGCTCGGCCAACCGGAAGACATCGCGAAAGTCGCGGCCCTCATGCTCTCGGAGGATGCGGGTTTCATCAACGGGCAGAAGGTTGTGGTCGACGGAGGCCAATACATGTGGTAGGAGTCGTTCTCCGCGCTCGCTTCGAGGTCGGCCACCACGAGGACCACGTGGTCGACCACGACCCGCCGCTCGACCATCAGGCCGGCGTGAACGCGACCCGCTTGATGGCGGTCGGGTTCTTGTCGTTGGGATCGGTGCCGGCATGACCGAACGCCACCGAGACGACCGGCGACTTGGGCGGCGCGTCGTAGGGCATCGTGGCCAGCGCCCCGGCCGGCGCCGTGGCGGTCACGTCGAGCAGGCTCCCGTCGGCCAGCTCCACCCGCATCTTGTACGGCGTGCCGTTGGGCACGTACACCAGCCGCACCGACGTGGCCGGCGCCGCGAAGACCATCTTCACCGGCAGGATGTTGCACCCCGCCACGTTCGTCGTGCTGGAGCTGGTGAGGAACGCGCCTACGCCCGGGACGGTGCGCAGCGCGACGGCGGTGGCGTCCTTACACGCCGCCGGAGCCAGCTCGACCACCGAGGACAGCTTCACCCCGCTGGCCGCGTAGAAGTCGCCGGGGATGAACCGGTTGCCGGCCGGCTGCCCGTCGGGGAGCACGGTGAAGTCGGCGACCGCGGTCTTGCCCGGGGTGACCGGCCCGCTCGCCGCTGGCTTGCCACCCCCGGCCGCGGTCGTGGCGGCCGGCGGTGGGGTGGCCGGGTTGGTCTTGCCCGCCGGAGCGGTGGACACGCCGGGCGCGACCGGCGGCAGCGCCACCTGGGCCGGCTGGTTGGCGGCCGGGGCCGGGTTGGCCGCCTGTCGGGCCTTGCTCATCAGGGCACCGGCGATCGTCGCGCCGGCCAGCACCGCGACGGCGGCGGCGACGCCCACCACCCGCATGGGGCCGCCGGGGATGCGCGGCTTCTGGACGAACGTGACGGTACGCTCGGCGGCCAGGTCGGGCGTCGCGCTCGCCCGGATCGTCAGGGTGCGCCGGGCCTCCTGACCCGACCACGGCGCCCGGGCCCGGACGGTGACCGACGCCGGGGCCGAGGAGTTGGGCGCGATCTGCACGGCGCGCGGGCGGAACGAGAAGCCGACCTTGCGTTCGGCGTCGCTGCCGCTGAGCGTGACCGCCACGACCGTGTTGCCCTCGTTGGCCACCCGCAGCGTGTAGCTCGCGTCCGGCCCGCCGGCGATGACCTCCGGCTGCGCCTCGACGGTCAGCGCCGGAGCGGGCTGCACGTCCATCCGCAGCTCCTCGCAGCGCGACACTTGGCGCTGGTAAGGGGAGCGGACCAGGACGCCGAGCGTGTACAGACCGGCGTCGGGCGCGGGGCGCTCCGGGATGTTGATGCTCACCTGGACCGTCCCGGACTCCCCGGGGCGCAGCTTCACCACCGACGGCTCGCACCCGAAGAGGTCGTCGCGCGGCAGGCCGACGATGGTGGGGCCGTAGTGCTCCACCGCCTGGCTGGTGTTCTGGATGGTGACCTCGACGCCGACGCTCTCGCCCGGGCGCACGGTCACCCGGTCCGGCGCCACCATCACCTTGGGTATCCCGTTCATCGTGGTAACTCCCCGCCCTCCGTCCCCGGCAGCGTACTCACCCCGGTAAAGGGTCAGACCGTATAGGTGAAGCCACTCCAGGCGCTGGTCGCGCCCCGGGTGCCGTCGGCCTTGATCCCGGTGACCCGCCAGCGGTACGTGTTCTTGCCGGCCATCCCGTCGGTGATGCTGGTACCGCTGGTGGTCAGCGTACGTAGCGGCGCCCAGGTCATCCCCGGCCCGCTGTCGTCCTCGATCTCCACCTCGTAGGTCGCCGCACCGGGTGCCGCCTGCCAGGAGAACGTGGTGTCGCGCGGGAAGTTGCTGAACACCGCGCCGTCGGTCGGGGTCAGCAGCACCGGCGCCGGCGGCGGGCCGGTCTGGAAAGTGATCGTGCGCGGGGCGCTGGGGTTGCCGCCCGGGCCGGTGGCCGGGTTCGCCGAGACGAACCACTGGTACGTGCCGTCGGCCGGTACGGTCAGCGACGCGCTGGCGGCGGCGGTACGCACGAAGTCGACCGTGGTGCCGCCCTGCTGGAGTACCGCGACGTACTCGACCGCGCCGGCCACCGGCTGCCAGCTGAACGTGGCCGTGCGGCTGGTGGTGATCGTCGCGCCGTTGGCCGGGCTGGTCAGCACCGGTGCCGGCAACGGTTGCGGCGACGGCGTGACCGGCCGGAAGGTGGCCTGCGTGCTCTGGTCGCCGTTCATCGGCACGGTACAGGTGCGGCTGCTGCCGGAGCAGGCGCCGGTCCAGCCGAAGAAGTCGAAGGTGGCGTTCGGCGTGGCGGTCAGCGTCACCGACACGCCGGGATCGGTGGTCGTGGCGCAGGTGCCCGGGCAGGCGATGCCGCCGCCGGACACGGTACCGCCGGTGGACACGGTGACGGTCAGCGTCGGGCGCACCTCGGTGACAGTGATGGAGACGGCCGTGGTGGCGATCCGCCCGCCGGGGAACCTGGCGTTCACGCTGACCTGGAAGACCTGCGCGGTGGCCCACCGGTGGGTGACCACCAGGCCGGTCGCCGCCGACCCGTCGCCGAAGGTCCACTGGGCGGCCTGCGGGTCCGGGCCGGTGACCGCGCCGACCCGCAGCCGCACGTCCTGCCCGACCTGCGCGGTGGACTGCGTCGCGCTGACCTGGATCTGCGGCGGGGTGCCCGGGGGTGGCGGTGGCGGGGCCGGCGGCGACCCCGGGCCGGGCGGCGGCGGCTCCTTGCCGGGCGGCGGCGGGATCTGCGGCGGGTGCTTCGGGTCCGGCTTCTTGGCCTTGCCGGGCGGGTCCGCCGGCGGCGGTGGGGTGGTCGCCTTCTCGGTCGGCGGCCCCGGCTGGGTCAGCCCCTTCGCCGGGTTCTTCGGGTCGTACTTGGTGATCGCGTTGACCCCACCGTCGAGCCGGATGACGCCGGCGTGCTCGCTGTCGGGGTCGTTGTAGAACACCACCCCGTCGCGCACGAGGAGCTGGAACCGGACCTGCGGGTCCACGATCTTCGGCTGCGCCACGATCCGGGGCTGCGTGAGGTCGACGATCCACACCTTGCCGTCGGCGTAGTCGGGGACGAACAGCCGGCCGCCGGTCTCCACCGGGGTACCGAGGTCGCCCGCGCCGGACCCGAGCGGTACCGCGGTGCCGCAGGTCGTCGCGGTCAGGTCGCAGATGGCCAGCAGCCGCCGGTCGGTGACCAGGTAGACCTGCCGGGCATGCGGCGATCCGCTGACCTGGACCCGGTCGCCCGGGCGCAGGTCGAGGGCGACCGTCGCGACGGTGGTGCCGTCGCCCGGGTCGAGCAGGGTGGCCGCGCGCTTCCCGGTGTCCACGACGACCGGGGCGCCGTCGGCGAGGACGACGAAACCGGCGCCGGGACTGGCGATCCCGCGCCGGATCCGCCGGTTGCCGTGGTCGACCCACACCAGGTCGCCGCTTGCCGTGTCGAGTACCCACAGCCGCCCGGCGTCGTCGAGCGCGGCGCCCCGCGGGCTCATCTGGGTGGCGAGCGGCACGGGTGCGCCCCGGCTGCCCAGCGTGCGCGGGTCAGCGGAGGTGAGCACGCCCCGGCCGGTGTCGAGGGCGTACAACGCGTCGGTACCGGCGAACGCGGTCAGCCCCTCGCGCGCGCCGGCGATCGGGGTGGCCGGCGGGGTCACCGCGAACGTCGCGCCGTCGACCCGGCGGATGGTGCCGGTGCTGCGGTTGACGGTGTACGCGGTGGCCGCCTGCTGCACCACGTCCAGCCGCTCACCGCGCGCGGCGACCTGGACCTGGGCGGCGATCTCCGCCGACGAGCCGTCGAGCAGGGTCACCTGGCCCACCTGTGCGGAGACCAGCCACGCGGCGCCGGACAGCAGCTGCGGCCGGGTCGCCGGGTACCCACCCTGGATGCCGGCGAGCAGCACCGCCGTCACGGCACCGAGCACGGTGACGCCGGCCAGTACCCGCCGGATCGGCGGCAGGGCACGCCTGCGGGCGTGGCGGCGGTTCGCCCTGCGGGCACCCGCGCGCGATCGTGCCATGAGTTGTCCCCCCAACGGCCGCGATCCCGGTGGACCCCCCCACGGGTACGCGGACCGATAGAGCCTTCCCTATCCGCTAGGCCCTGTCAAACCTTCGCCATCGTGTCGCTGGTGTCGTAGTCCGCCCGGCCCGAGTTGTCGGTGAAGTGGTTGTGGGTGGCCACCACGATGAAGGTGCCGGACTTGGTGATCCTGACCGTCATCACCTTGAAGCTGTAGGTGTAGGTGGCCACCAGGGCGCCGCCGGACAGCGTGGCGGTGGTCGTCCCCTGGTCGCACAGCGCGCCACCGCACGAGCCCCACAGCTGCAACGTGGCGGTGGTCGCCGACCTCTGCGTGATCTGCGCCTGGAGCATGCCGCGCGAGGTGGTGACGTTCTTCCACGTGCCGACGAACCCGGCCAGCCGGGTGTCGTACCGGAAGTCGCGGTACGCGCTGGGCGTGCCGACCGTGCCGTCCGGCGCGATCGCGGTGATCCGCCACCGCCCGGTGTTGTCGCCGGCCCAGGTGAACCTGATGCTCGTGGCCGTCGTCGTGGTGGTCAGCCACGGCGTCCACGCGGTCGAGCCGCAGGTGTCGCAGAGGACCTCGACGGAGTACCGGGCCGCGCCGGACACCGCCCGCCAGGTGAGCGTGGTGTCGCGCGGGTAGGTGAACAGCACCGCGCCGTTGGCGGGGCTGAGCAGCACGGGGGCCGGCAGTACCGACGGCGGCGTGGTGCCCTTCTGGAACGTGGCGCTGACCGTCTTGTCGGCGCTCATGACCACGGTGCAGGACGCGGTGGTGCCGGTGCACGCGCCGCTCCAGCCGGCGAAGACGAAACCGCTGCCCGGCCTGGCGGTCAGCGTCACCGACTGGCCGGGTGCGGCGGTCGTGGCGCACGTCGGCGGGCAGGTGATGCCGCCGCCGCTGACGGTGCCGGTGCCGCCGGACGCGGTGACGGTCAGCACCGGCCGCCGCGCCGTCACGGTGAACGGCAGCGAGGCGGTGGCCACCCGCCCGTCGGCGAAGGTGGCCCGCACGCTGACCTGGTAGGTCTGCGCGGCGTCCCAGTGGTGGCTGACCACGGTACCGGTGGCGCTCTGGCCGTCGCCGAACGTCCAGCGCGCTCCGGTGGGTTGCTTCGGCCCGCTCGCCACCACCTTGATGGCGATGTCCTCGCCGACCTGGGCGGTGGGCTTGGAGACCGAGATGCGCACCTGGTACGGCTGGTCCGGCCGGGTACCCGGGTCGGGCTGGTTCGGGTCCGACGGCGGCGGCTGGTTGGGCGGCGGCGTGCCGGGCGGGGTGCCCGGCGGGTCGGTCGGTGGCGGCGGGCTGTCCGGCCCGGAGCCGGTCTTGCCGGACAGGCCGTTGTCGGGGTGCTTCGGGTCGTACTTGGCCACCGCGTTCACGCCGCCGTCGAGCCGGATGACGCCGGCGTGCTCGCTGTCGGGGTCGTTGTAGAACACCACGCCGTCGCGGGTGAGCAACTGGAACCGGGTCCGCGGGTCGAGGATCTTCGGCTGGGCCACCACCCGCGCGCGTTGCAGGTCGACGATCCACACCTTGCCGCCGGCGTAGTCCGGCACGAACAGCCGGCCGCCGGTCTCCACCGGGCTGCCGAGGTCGCCGCCGTCGGCGTCGCCCAGGGTCACCGCCGACCCGCAGGACGTCTCGGTCAGGTCGCAGATGGCCAGCACGCCCCGGCTGGCGACAAGGTAGATGCGCGAGGTGTGCGGCGAGCCGCCGACCTGCAATCGGTCCCCGGCGCGCAGGTCCAGCGCGACGGTGGCCCGGGTGCTGCCGTCGTGCGGGTCCAGCTGGGTGGCGGTGCGCCGCCCGGTGTCCACCACGACCGGGGCGCCGTCGGCGAGGACCAGCAGCCCGGCACCGGGCGCGGCGACCGCGCGGCGGCTGTGCCGCTGACCGTGGTCGATCCACACCAGGTCGCCGGTACCGGTGTCGAGCACCCACAGCCGGCCGGCGTCGTCGAGCGCGGCAGCCTGCGGGTTGATCTCGGTGGCCAGCGGGATCGGCGCGCCCCGGTCGGCGAGCGTGGCCGGGTCGGCGGAGGTGAGGACCCCGCGCCGGCTGTCCAGGGCGTAGAGCGCGTCGGGACCGGCGAACGCGCGCAGCCCGTCGCGCGCATCCGGCAGCGGCGCGGCCGGAGGGGTGACGTCGAAGGTGGCGCCGTCGACCCGGCGGATGGTGCCGGTGCTGCGGTTGACCGCGTACGCGGTGGCCGCCTGCTGCACCACGTCGAGCCGGTCACCCCGGTTGGCGACCTGCACCTGCGCGGCCACCTCCGCCGACGAGCCGTCCAGCAACGTGACCTGGCCGACCTGGGCCGAGGCCAGCCATGCCGCTCCGGATAGCAGTTGCGGCCGGGTGGTCGGATAGCCGCCGCGCATCCCGGCGACGAACAGTGCCCCAGCGACCGCGAGCGTCGCCGCTCCGGCGATCGCCGTCCGGAGCCACCGGCCTCCTCGTCCCCGCACCATGCCTAGCCCTCCTGCATCTCCTTCAGCGCGGTGTGCAGCCGGCGCCGGTCGCGCCAGCCGTACACCAACGGGCGCGGGTCGAACCACGCCCGCGTCGCGCGCAGGATCCCGCGCGAGCGGCGCAGGTCCCGGCGGAACTGCGTGGACAGCTCCCACGCCTCGCGCACGTTGTCGTCCATCGGCTCACCGGGGTAGAACACCGCCGCGGTGACCATCGGCGCCAGGACGGCGACCGACCGGGCCGGTTCACCGAGCCGCTCCTCGGCGTGCGCGGCGGTCTCCGCCGCGGTTAGCGATCGAGGCACCTCGATACCTCGCTCGACGAGGCGGTCGGTGACATCCCGCCAGGCGCCGACGATGCGCTGGTTGCCCGAGCCCGTGCGCCGGCGGTACCGGCGGCGGGCCTTCTCCGCCACGATGCCGAACAGGGTCAGCAGGAACGCCAGCACCAGCGCGGCCGCCACGACGACCGCCGTGGTGAGCACCCGCTCGCGGGTGCCCGGCCCGCTGGTCAGGTGCGGGTCGACGATCGGCTGCGAACCCGGGTTGGGCGTGTCGGCGGGCTTGTCCACCGCGCCCGGCTCGGTCTGCGGCTGCTGGGGTGTGGTGTTGACCCGGTGCGTGAAGTCGGTCGGGTCGAACGACACCCACCCGTACCCGGTGAGGTCGACCTCCGGCCACGCGTGTGCGTCGGCGGTCGTCACCGTGTACGTGTCGCCCTGCCGGGCCTCGGCGCGGAGCAGGTAGCCGACCGCCACCCGGGTCGGGAAGCCCTGCGAGCGGGCCAGCACGGCGAACGCGCACGCGAACTGCTCGGCGTACCCGATGCGGTCCTGCGGGTTGGAGCTGAACAGCCGGCGCAGCGCGTCGTAGGAGTGCCCCGGCCGCCCCTCCAGGCTGTACGGCAGCTTGCGCAGGTAGCTCTCGATCGCGGCCAGCTTGGCGTAGGGCGTGGTGGCCTGCCCGGTCAGCTCCCGCGCCTTGGCCTCCAGCTCGGGCGGCAGCCCCGCGGGGAGCTGGGTGTCGTGCCCGGCCCGGCCGGCCAGGTTGGGCACCGCGGCCTTGAGCGCGTCGTCGCGCGCGGGTACCTCGCCGACGAGGTCGTAGTTGGTGCCGCGCAGGCTGCCGCCGGGCCCGACCAGGACCCCGGAGTCGGCGCTGAACCCCAGGCCGGTCGCGTCCACCTTCACCGGCCAGCCGATCACCGGCAGGTACGGCCCGGTCAGGTCCTGCACCTCGATCCGCGCGGACACCCGGCGGGGGTGGGTGAGGTTGGGGTCGGCCGGCAGCGTGTGCCCGGCGACCAGGAAGCTGTCGTCGGAGGTCCACAGCGAGCCGTCGAAGTTGTCCAGCGCGGCCGTGCGTACCCGGTCGAGGTTGACCCCGCCGTTGTCCGCGACCCGCACGGTGAACAGGTTGCGGGCCGGCTTCTCGCGCAGCTGCGCCTTCAGGTTGACCAGCGGGGTCAGGGTGTCCTCGACGGCGTAGCGCTGCGGGGCGACGCTGCGCGGGTCGAAGCGGTCGGTACCGGCGGCGACCGGTACCAGCCGGGCCCCGCCCACGCCGATCGCGGTGACCACCAGCGCCACCGGGATGCCGAACGCGATGCGGCCGAGCAGCCGGCGCCGGCCCGGTCCGGGTGCCGTGACGACGGTGTCGTCGGGCTGCGCCGTGGCCAGCGCGGTCTCCAGCCGGCTCACCCGCACGATCACCAGCAGGAGGGTGACGAGCAGGAACGCGGCGGTGACCGGGACGCCGGCGGCCGGCCGCCCGGCGGTGAACAGCAGCCCGGTCACCAGCGCCAGCAGGGTGGGCAGCGCCGGTGCGAGGACCACCCTGGTGCGCAACGCGAGCGTGGTCGAGACGAACGCGGCGACCCAGGTGACCAGTACCGGGGTGATGAGCAGGTCCGCGGTCACGTCGGCGGGCAGCCCCACCGACAGCATCCGGGCCCAGCCGTGCAGCAGCCCGGTGCCCAGGCCGGTGGCGGTGCGCACGGTCGGCACGCCGTGGTCGAGCGTGTGCCGGTAGACCAGCCCGACCGCGAGGGCCGCGAAGCCGAGCACGGCGACCAGCAGCGTACTGGTCACGCCCCAGCGGCGGACCGCGGTCAGCACCGCGAGCAGGGCCGCGCCGGCCGCCGCGGCGAGCAGCGGCAGCAGGTGCTCGCGGCTGGTGAAGAAGCCGCTGTAGAGCACGGCGGTGGTGGCCGCCGCCATCGTCGCGAACAGGACTTCCAGGTAGGCCAGCAGCCCGCCCGGACGGGGGCGCGCGTCGTCGCGCTTCTTTCGCTTCATCGCCTTACCAGTTGGTTCCACGCCGCGGCGAACTCCTCGCCGCTGCGGACGTTGACCGCGATAACCCCGCGCAGGCTGGCCGGCGGGCCAGCGAACCGTTCGGCGAACTGGATCAGGCTCACCATCAGGAACTTGGACCGCACGGCCGGCAGGACGGCGAGCATGTTGTGGTCCGGCTGGCCGGTGACGATCCCGAGGGAGACCCCCTCGTCCAGCGGCACCATCGCGGGCAGCGCCGCGAGGCCGGGATCGTCTGCCGAGCGCTCCACGCCGGCGAGCAGGTCCAGCAACCCGGCGGTGCTGTCGATCCCGCGGTCGGAGGCCGAGCGGCCGCCGCCGGTGGTGTACAGCTCCAGCGGGAAACCGCCGCGCACGGCCGCGACGCACAGCGAGGCCGCGGCGCTCACCGCATGCTCGAAGGACCTTTCCGTGTACGGTGCCGCGCTGGTGTCCAGTACGACCATCAATCGGGGTTCGTTGGGCACCACGTTGTGGCGCACCATGAACTTGTCCAGCCGGGCGGTGGACTTCCAGTGGATGAGCCGCCAGTCGTCGCCGTACTCGTAGTCGCGCAGGCTGTGGAAGGCGACCCCGCCCCGGGGCGCGCTGCTCGACGTCGGGCCGTCCATGTCCCGGGTCTGCCCGGTCGGTACCGGCTCCACGTGGAAGATGCGCGGGTGCACGTACAGCGTGGACCAGGTGGCGTACTCCTTGCCGACCCGCATCAGCCGCAGCGGGTCGCTGTGCCCGATGGTCAGCGGCCCCACCTGGAAGATGCCCCGGCGCTCGGTCGGCAACGGGTAGCTGGCCTGGTGGCTCTCCCCGGACGCGAGGCTGGGCACCGGGATGGTCAGCCGCTTCCCGGTGACCGCCTCGGCCGCCATGATGGGCGGGCTGCGCCGCCGGGCCTCGTTGGTGACGGTGATGACGCCCATCGCCGAGTCGCCGACCGCGACCCGGTGCGGCCGGACCTCCCGCATCGCGGCGACGTCCGGCCGGGCCAGCATCCACAAGGCGGCGACGATCAGCGCGGCGAGACACGCGAACGCGAGCGCGGCCAGCTCCGGGTAGTCGGCCAGCCGGGCCGCCCCGAGCAGGACCAGCGCGCCGACGGCGACGACGACTCCTGACTTGGTGAGCACCGGCGCATCACACCCGGACGGGATCCTGGGGCACCGGCACCGCCGCCATGATGTTGTCGATGATCGCGGCCGCGGTGTGTCCCTGGATCGCCGCCTCCGGCGTGAGCAGCAGCCGGTGCGCCAGCACGGGCCGGGCCATCGCCTTGACGTCGTCGGCGGTGACGAACGGCCGGCCATCGAACGCCGCGCACGCCTGCGACGCCATGGCGAGGGCGTTGCTGGCCCGTGGGCTCGCGCCCAACCGTAGCTGCGCGACGGTACGGGTGGCGCCGGTGATGGTAACGATGAAGCTCTGCAGGGCCGGCGCCATGTACACCGCGCGGGTGATGTCGATCATGCGGAGCATCTCGTCGATGGCCATCACCGGATGCAGCTGCTCGGGCAGCCGGCGGGCGATCGCGTCGGCGACGATGCGCATCTCGTGCTCGGCGCTGGGGTACCCGATCCGCAGCAGCATCATGAACCGGTCGAGCTGCGCCTCGGGCAGCGTGTACGTGCCCTGCTGGTCGATCGGGTTCTGGGTGGCGATGACGAAGTTGGGCCGCGGCAACGGGTAGGTGACGCCGTCCATCGTGACCTGGTGCTCGGCCATCACCTCCAGCAGCGCCGACTGGGTCTTCGGCGAGGCCCGGTTGATCTCGTCGCCGAGCACGATGTGCGCGAAGACCGGCCCCTCGCGGAACTTGAACGCCCGCTGCGCCGCGTCGTAGATCTGCACCCCCACCACGTCGGAGGGCAGCAGGTCGGGCGTGAACTGGATGCGCCGCATGGACCCGTTGATGGAGTGGGAGATGGCCTTGGCCAATGAGGTCTTGGCGACCCCGGGCACGTCCTCGATGAGGATGTGCCCCTCCGCGAGCAGACAGATGATCGCGTCCCGGACCACCTGCGTCTTGCCGTGGATGAAGTGCTCCACGTTGGTGACCAGGTCGGCGCAGCGGCGCTGCACCCACGCGGTCTGATCGGCCAAGCTGGCGTCAAATGCCATTCGCTCCCCCTGCGCCTGAATCCCCCCGCGCCCCTGAAGTCGGCGGCACTAGGCTAGCGGGCGTCCGCAACTGGGGCTACGGGGCATTGACCACAGTTACTTAGACGATCGGGTGTGGGGGTGGTTGGTGCCGTTTTCGCTCGGTGTCGACATCGGCAGCACGTACACCGCCGCGGCGTTGTGGCGCGACGGCTCGGTGCAGAGCGTGCCGCTGGGCAACCGGTCCAACACCGTGCCGTCCGTGCTCTTCCTGCGAGAGGACGGCACGCTGCTCGTCGGCGAGGCGGCCACCCGGCGCGCGGTGGTCGAGCCCGACCGGCAGGCGCGGGACTTCAAGCGTCGGATGGGCGACGAGGTACCGATCCTGCTCGGCGACGACCACCGGATGCCCGCCCACGAGCTGACCGGCCACCTGCTGCGCTGGGTGGTCGACACGGTCGCCGAGCGGGAGGGGGAGCGGCCCGGCCACTTGGTGCTGACCCACCCCGCGGAGTGGGGCGACTACCGGCGCGACCTGCTGGTCGAGGCCGCGGCCACGGCCGGGCTACCCGACGTCGGGCTGCTGCCCGAGCCGGTCGCGGCCGCCGCGTGGTACGCCGCGCAGGACCGGGTCGCGCCCGGCGCGCTGGTCGGGGTGTACGACCTGGGCGGCGGTACCTTCGACGCCTCCGTGGTGCGCAAGACCGGCACCGGGTTCGAGGTCTTCGGCGAGCCCGGCGGCGACGAGACCATCGGCGGGCTGAACTTCGACCACGCGTTGCTGCGCTACGTCGCGGCGGCGGCCGGGATCGATCTCGGCGCGCTGGACGACACCGACCCGGCGACCGCCGCGGGGCTTGCCCAGTTCCGCGAGTCGGTGGTCGACGCGAAGGAGGCGCTGTCGGCCGACACCGAGGCGACGATCCCGGTGCTGCTGCCCGGCCTGACCCGGCACGTCACGCTCAGCCGGGCCCAGCTGGAGACGCTGATCCGCCCGCAGATCCTCAGCACCGTGCAGCTCTTCGGGCAGATCGTCAGCCGGGCCGGGGTGGAGCCGCAGGCGCTGCACGGGGTGCTGCTCGTCGGCGGGTCCAGCCGGATGCCGCTGGTGGCCCAGCTCCTGCGCACCGAGCTGGGCGCGCGGGTGGCCGTCGACGCGCACCCGAAGTACGCGGTCAGCCTCGGTGCCGCGATCACCGCCGCGCCGCACGTCGCGCCGGTCATGCCGGTGGCGCCGCCGGTGTCCACGGCACCTACCGCACCCACGGGACCCACGGCACCCACGGCACCCACGGGACCTACGGCACCGACGGCGCCGGACTGGGCCGGGCCGACCGTGGAGCTGACGACCGTGCCGGCCGGCCGGCCGCCGGTGCCGGCGTGGACCGCGGACACCGCGAGCACGCAGGAGTTGCGCCCGGTACCGCCCAGGCCGGAGATGGTCGACGCGCCGACGGTCGTGCACCCGGTCAACCCGGTGCTGACCGGACTCACCGCGCCGACCGACGTCACCGTCGCGATCCCGCGCCGGCCGTACCTCGAACGACCCCGGGTCACCAGCCACGACGAGCCGGTGGTGGTGCGCACCGGCACGGCCGGCGGCGGGTACTGGGGCCGCGGGTTCGTCACGGCCGCGGTGGCCGTGGTCGTGGTGCTCGCGGTGATCGCGCTGGTCGCGGTGCTCGCCCTGCGCGGCGGCGGTTCATCCGGGGGTACCGGCGCCCCGCCCCCGACCGCCGGACAGTCGCCCGACGTCCGGCCCAGCGCCCCGATGGCCGTGGTGACCGGCGGGCTCGTCGCAGACCCCCCGGGGGTCGACGCCATGCACGCCGTCGCCGCGCTGCCCACGGGCGACCTGGTGGCCGTCGGGCGGTCCGCCAAGCTGCGTGCCCGGGCCTGGCTACGCCACGGCGGCGGGTGGCGGTACGTGGAGCCGCCGGCGACCGGTACCTCCAGCATGTCGGACGTGGCCACGGCCGGCGGCCGGGTCGTGGCGGTGGGCTATTCCGGCGACGGCGCAAACCACCCGGCGGTGTGGACGTCGACGAACGGGGATTCCTGGAAGGCGGCACCCCGCTCGCCCGATCTGCAGACCGAGGGGCTGACCGAGCTGACCGCCGTGGTCGCGGCGACCGGCGGCGGGTTCCTCGCGGCCGGCGTGGACCACAAAGCGGACAAGGCCGGGGATGTGGCGCTGTTCCGGTCGGCCGACGGCACGCAGTGGCAGCGGGTCAAGGCGACCGGCCTGGACGGCACCGGTACCCAGCAGGTCCAGCGGATCGCCGTGGGCGCCGACGGGAAGTACGTGGCGATCGGGGCCGCGCTCTCCGGCGCTCGCCTCGGTCCGGCCGAGTGGACCTCGGCCGACGGGCTGTCCTGGCAACCGGTGGTGACCCGGCCGCCCGGATCGCCGACGCTGTGGTCGATCGCCCGGCAACCGGACGGCTCGCTGCTGACGTGCGGCTCGGTGGGCTCGGCGGACAACCCGACGGCCGGCTGCTGGATCCAGCGCGGCGAGAACTGGTCGGCGGTGGACATCACCCCCGAGGCCGGCTCGGCCTCGCCCCTGTACATCTACGGCCTGGTGGCGACGCCGGACGGCAACGTCGCGGTCGGCGTCGGACGGGACGGCAACGGTACCGCCGACGCGGCCGCCTGGCTGGTCCGGCTACCCCCCGGCTGAACCCGGCCCGACCGGGGCGGCGGTTGTGCCTGGCGGGGAGCTGACGCGAAGGAGGTGTCCGTCCGGATCGCGCAGACGCATCTCGTACATTCCCCAGGCACGCAACGTCGGAGGCTCCGCGATGAGCACGCCGCGGTCTGTCCATTCCTGAAACAGCTGGTCGACCTGGGTCGACGTATGGATGTCGAGGTGCAGCCAGGTGGTATGGACGCCGGTGGCCTGGGTCAGGATGATCTGGGCCTGGTCCCGCCCCACGAGCGCGGTTCCAGGCTCGCCCGGCTGGCTATGGTCATCGTCTTGCAGGAACCCCACCTGACGGTCGGACCAGCGCCAGCCGACCTGAAACCCCAGGCTGTCGGAGTAGAACCGAAGGCTGGCACCCAGGTCGCTCACCAGCAGGTTCGGCCGGCAGCCGAAGATGGCTTGCGGCTGGGTCACGCTCATGGCCGCCCGTCCCCCCATCTCGTTCAGCCCGGGACACCCTAACTCGCGCCAACAACACCTCGCTGCGCACCATCGTCCTCGGCGGGCAGCCGCGGGCGCGCACGGTGACGGGCGCTTCAGGTCTGCGGGGGCGGCTGGGTCGCGGCCAGGCCCTCGCAGGTACGCAGCAGTACTTCGGCCGCGCGCACCAGGGTCGGTTCGGTCAACGGGCTGCGGGCCACCCGGCGCCACATCGCGTGCAGCGAGGCGATCGCCTCGCGGATCTCGGTACCGGAGGCGTCCGGCGCCAGCCCGAGCCGGGTCGTGACCGCCGAGCCCGCCCCGCCGAGCAGCCGGTCCATGAGCACGAGCTGGTCGGGCGCGGCCGGTACCTGTCCGGTGCGCAGCTCGGTCAGCAGCCGGATCTCGGCCAGCTCGTGCGCGCTGACCCGCAGCCGCTCCACCTGCTGGCGCAGCCGGGCCGCGGCGTCGATCGGGTCACTGCGTACCACCGCGTCGATCGTGCGCAGCGCGCTGTCGGCCTTGAGCACGTCGCGCCGCTCGGCGAACTGGGTGAGCAGCAGCCGGCGCAGCTCGGGCAGCCCGCTACGGCGGCTCAGCAGCGTGACGAGGTCCATGCGCTTGGCGGCGGCGCCCCGCTGCCGCAGCGCGTCCAGCGACAGCCGCAGCCCGTACATGCCGAGTACGCGCACCAGCCGCTGCCGGCGGTCGGCGGGGACCGGTACCGAGGGGGCGTTCACGAAGCGCCCGGCGGACAGCAGCATCGGCCGGGTCGTCTCGGCCGGCAGCCCGGCCAGGCGCATGAGGTCGGCGAACTCCTCCGGCCGCAGCGTCTCCCCGGCCTCGCCGAGCAGCCCGGACACTGGCAGGACGGTCTGTACGAGGCTGCGCAGCCGGGGATCCTGGCGGTACCGGAAGGCGATCAGCTGGGCCTGGTCGATCGCGTCGGACCCGCCGCCGCCGACCTCGTCGGAGCGCGACAGCACGCCCACCGCGTTGACTGGCGTGGAGTGGCTGAACTCCGCGTCGGAGAGCACCTCCAGGAAGTCCACGTCGGTGGCGTGCAACTGGCGCAGCAGGTAGACCACCGCGTCCACGCCATCCGGGTCGACCGCGCGGTCGCCGTCGCCGGCGAGGAACTCCCGCGCCTGCCGGGCCACCGACTCCGACAGCGAACCCATGCCCGGCGTGTCCACCAGCGTCATTCGGGTAAGCCAGGCGCTGGGCAGCGTGACCCGCAGCTCCTCCAGGTCGTCGGCGCGCAGCTCGGCCAGGTCGAGCACCAGCGCGCTGCCCCGGGTCTCCAGGCGCAGCTCGCGCGGCTCGGCGTCGGCGCCGCGCGGGTACGCCGTCGCCTCGGGCTGCTCTCCGTAGGAGTACCAGGTGACCACGCGGGTGCACTCGCCCGCGTCGGTGGCCGCGACCCGCTGCCCGACCAGCGCGTTGAGCAGCGTCGACTTGCCGGCCTTGACCCGTCCGGCGATGGCCACCCGCAGCGGCTCGTCCAGGTGCCGGGTGACCGCGAGCAGGCGCTTCTCGGCCGGGCGCCCGCGGTATGCCGCGGTGGCCTCGGCGAGCAGGGCCCGCGCGCGTTCGGCGAAGCTCACCGTGTCTCCTGGCTCGCTGCGCTCGGCCGCCCGGAGGCGACGCCTTTCCTCGACGCCACACCCCGACTTCGTCGGTGTGTCGCCTCGGCCAGGCGCCGCCGCGGCCTCGCTCCGCTCACCGTGTCTCCTGGCTCGCTGCGCTCGGCCGCCCGGAGGCGACGCCTTTCCTCGACGCCACACCCCTCACGGCCGCTTGCCCGGCCGTACGCCGATGGCGCGGTCGGCCGCGTCCAGCAGGCTGGTCACCCGGACCAGGTCGGAGGCGGTCTCGGTGGCCCGCCGCTGGGCACTGTACTGGTCGGCCTGGGCAGCCCGAATGGTGGCGGCATGCTCGGCCTGCGCGGTCAGCGCCAGCTCGTTGGCGCGGTCCAGGTAGTAGTCGCGGATCTGGGCGCGGCTGTGCCGCAGGATGTTCTGGCTGGCCCGGTTGGCGTCGACCCGGGCCTGGTTCAGGTAGCTCGCGACGCTGCGCAGCGCCTCGTTGCGGGCCGCCTCCTGGCGGGCCGTCTTGAACCCGTGCACCGCCTTGACGGCGAAGACGGTACCCAGCGCGGCGGTGATCGGCAGGACCACGAGTAGTCCCGGGTGCAGCGTCACGACCAGCAGCGTGGTGACCACCGAGCTGCTCAACGACCAGCCGCGGGCGGCGTGCATGCCGAGTTCGAGCTTGCCCGGGTTGCGCACGCTGAGCTGGTCGAGCCGGAGCCCGTCGCCGGCCGTCGGGCGCTGGATGCCGCTGGGCGCCAGGTGGCCGATCGCGGCCGCCTCGCCGTCGAAGAGCACGCCGACCTCCTCGGCCACCTCGTCGATCAACGCCATCATCCGGGCGTGGCCTTCGGTCAGCTCCTCGTTGGTGCGCTGGTACAGCCAGGGCACGATCTCGGCCCACTCCCGGGCCGGGTCGCCGGCCTTGATCCGTTCGCCGGCCTCCTGCTCCAGGCGGCGGATGCCCGCCTGCAGATCCTCGTCGACCCGGGACTGCACGTCGGCGAACCGGTCGTTGATCACGTGCTGCCAACGGGCGTCGGGGGTACGCAGCGCCTTGGCCCGCTCCTGCACCTGGTCCAGGCGCTGGAGGTTGGCGCTGCGCTCCTCGGGCCGGGTCAGCGCCGCGTGCTCGACGTTGAGGGTACCGGCGACCTGGGCGAGCGAGCTGTGCACCGCCTCCGCCGCGCGCGCCGCCGACACCTCCTCGCGCTGCGCTGCGAGCTGGGCGCGCAGCCGGTTGACCAGCGCCGGGAACCCGGACTCGGTGTTGAGCGCCTGGTCGCCGGACTGCAGGGCCACGTCGCGCAGCGTCGAGGACACCGGCAGTATGTCCACGTTGAGCCCGGCGCGGCGCAGGTGACCCTTGTTGATCTCCAGGATCCGCTGCCACTCCGGGTAGAAGTCGGTCTTGGTCAGCGCGCACAACAGCCGCGGGCAGATCTCCGCCGCCCGCCGGATCAGCTCCACCTCGGCCGCCGTGTACTCCTGCGACGCGTCGGACACCACGAGTACCGCGTCGGCCAGCGACATCGCCCGCATGGTCGAGGCCGCCGCGGCGGCCGCGAACCCCCCGCCGATACCCGGGGTGTCGATCAGCACCAGCCCGCCGCGCAGCAGCTCCCGGGGCAGCTCGACCTCGACTGCCTCCAGGCGCGCCTCCTCGCCGATCGCGCCGTCCGTGGCGTACCTCGCGGCCGCCGAGGCGTCGATCCGGCGCCGCTGGCCGCTGTCGAGCACCAGCTCGGCCGCTGGCGCCGTGCCGTACCGGATGATCGTCGGTACCGCCGTGAACGCCACCGCGTCGGTGCCGCACACCGGTACCCCGAGTAGCGCGTTGACCAGCGCGCTCTTGCCCTTCTTGAACTCCCCGGCCACCAGCACGTGCCAGGCGCCGGAGGTGACCTGCTCACGCTGCGCCGACAGCCGCCCGGCCAGGTCGGCCCGGCCCAGCCGGTTGGTCTCCGTGATCGCCTCGTCGAGCAGCCGCAGGATCTGGTCGCTGCCCAGCACCGTGCCAGGAAAGGTCAATGGTGCCCGCCGTGGTCGTAGTACCAGCTGTCGTCGGTCTGGTCGGCGTGGTGCGCGCCGGGGGTGTCGCTGGCCTGCTGGAGGGAGTCGTCCAGCCCGTCGTCGTTGGCGTCGACGAGCGTGAAGTACAGCGGCTCGGACGGTGGGGGCGGGGCGTGCGGGTCGGCCGGCGCACCGTGCGGATCCGTCGTGGGCACGGTCGCCGGGGCGGGCGGCGGTGCGCCGCCGGGCGTGGCGTTGTCGAGGTCGTCGGGGTCGTTCGCGAGCCGGTCGGCGAAGTCGTCGTTGCCGGGCGGAGGCGGCGGCGGGGGAGGCGGCGGGCCACCCACCGGCACGGGTACCGGCGCCGCGTCGGTGACGTGCGGGGTCGCCGGATCGCCGGGGGCCGGCGGGTGCGGATCGACCGGGTGCGGGTCGGCGGCCGGCGGGGGCGGTGCCGGTGCGTGCCCGGGGTCGGCCGCGCCGACCGGGATGCCGGCGTGCGGGTCGGGCAGCGGTCCGGTCGACCCCACGTGATCGGAGATGCCGGGGATCACCGCCGCGTACTGGAACCGCTTGGTCGTCGCGTCGAAGCTGCCCACGCCGTACTGCGAGCCGAGCGCCTCGATCGTCTTGCCGTCGCCGAGGCTGATCGCCACGTGCTGGTGGACCGGGGCGTGGCCGCCGTCGGGGTCGGAGTTGAACGAGAAGAGCAGCGCTCCCGGCGTGTGGATGGCCTGGTCAACCGGGATCACCATGCCGTGCTCGTGCAGGAAGCGGTACTGGTCCCACGCGTTGCGCGGGACGTCCACCCCGACCTGGTGGGCCGACCACTGCACGAGCATCGAGCAGTCGAAGGCCTTCGGGTTGGGGTCGTCGAGCCGGTCCATCACCCCGAAGATGTACTGGTCGCCGCTCTGCGCCAGCGCCGAGGACAGGAACGTGTGCAGGTGGTCCGCGTGCGCCCCACCGGCAGCGGCCCCCGCCCCGGTGGTCACCACACCCACCGCGCCGTCGGCGCCCTCGGTCAACGGCTCTAGCGGGATGCCGTACTCGGTCGACGGGTCGTCCAGGGGGATGCCGAAGTCACCGCCCGGCACGTGCCCGTGACCGGTGCCGACGGCCGCGAGCCCGCCCGGGGTGTGGCCCACGTTGACCGCGTCGCTGCCCTCGGTGCCGTGCGCGCCGGTGGTGGTGGCGCCCCGGCCCGGATCCCCGGCGGCCAGCGGATGCCCGTAGCCGGCCGTGCCGGTCCACACGCCGTGGTTGGGCCCGTCGCCGTAGGCCACCGCGGCCGCCTGCGCCTCGTCCTTGAACCGCAGGTAACGCGCGCCGAGCCCGCCGTGCGTGACGGTCCACGGGGACACGTCGGTGCCGTGATGGGACGCGACGAACGCGGCCTTGGCGTTCTGCGCCGGGTCGTACAGGTCGTACTGCGCGGCCAGGTCGGGATGGGCCAGCGTGTTGATCTGCCAGAGCCCGCGGCTGTCCTCACCGACGGTGGCGTGGGACCGGCTGTCCCCGCCGGACTCGGCCATCGCGATGGCGGTCATCGTCGCGGCCTGGTCGGGGGAGAAGCCGGCCTCCCGGGCATAGGCGTAGATCTGCTCAGCCGTGAAACGCGGCATGCAGACACTGTAGAGCGGTGCCGCACGATTGCGGAGGGTAGGCCCGGCCGGTTTGAATCGGTGGGTGCATCCGCCCTGGCAGGTACTGGCCGACACGCTCCTCCAGCGGGAGGCGCTGGTGTGCCGCCTCGGCGACGGCGTGCTGCCGCGCGACTTCGCCGGCCTCTACGTCGGCGCCGAGGAGGTCGACCGGATCCTGCGCGGGCTGCCGGGGCTGGGCGGCGCCGATTCCGACCAGGTCGAGCCGGTGCGGCAACGCCTCGCCCCCGGCGTCGCGGCGGCCCGCGCGGCCTTCGTCGAGTCGTTGACTGGCCCGTCCCCGTTCGCCCGTATCGCCCGCCGGGCCGGGCTGGACCTCGCCGACGCCGAGGTGCTCGCCGTGCTCGCCGCCGTGGAGATGTCCCCGCAGCGCATGCGCCTGGTCGCCTACGTGCAGGACAACGTCGCCCTGCCCCGGCCCACGCTCGCCACGCTGACCCGGTTGTTCGCGGCCGACGACGGGCATCCGGCCGAGCGCCGGGTGGCGCCCGGTTCCGCGCTGCGCCGCGCCGAGCTGGTCGAGGTCGGCGGCGACGGCCCGTGGGCCACCCGGATGTGCGCACCGGCGCCGCGCGTGGTGTGGGCGCTGCGCGGCGACGACTCGGCCGACCCGGGGCTGCCGGCCGGGACCCGCCGGCTTCCCGGGTCCGCCGCCGCGGAGGCGCCCCAGCTCCTGCTGGTCACCGGCGCGGACGCGGCCAGCCGGCGGCGGGTGGTCGAACGGCACTGGCCGGGCCGGGGCACCCTGGTCGGGCCGCCGCCGGCCATGCCGGCGGAATGGACGGCGGTGGTACGGGAGGCCACGCTCGGCGGGCTCGTCGTGGTTCTGGAGCTGGAGGAGCCGCCCACGCCCGAGGCGCGCGCCCGGATCGCCGCGACCACGCACCTGACCTGGGTGCTCAGCTCGGCGCGGGAGGTGCCGCTGGACGCCGGAGGACTGGGCGGCGGCGCTGGGCATCGCGCCCGATCCCGGGTACCGGCTGAGCCGGAGCCAGCTCGCCCTCGTGGCGGCGGCCGCCGGCGGCGATCCCGCCCGCCTGCCCGACGCGGTCCGCCGGCTGGCCGGCGGCCACCTGGACAGCCTCGCGATGCGCATCCGGCCCCGGCGCGGCTGGGCCGACCTCGTCGTGCCCGCCGACCAGGCCGCCCAGCTGCGCGAGCTGGCCGCCCGGTACCGGGGCCGCGACGTCGTGTACGAGGAGTGGGGCTTCCCGCCGCTGCCCTCCACCGGGGTCGTGGCGCTGTTCTCCGGCCCGTCCGGCACCGGCAAGACCCTCGCCGCCGAGGTGATCGCCGGGGAGCTGGGCCTGGACCTGTACAAGGTCGACCTGTCCTCGGTGGTGAGCAAGTACATCGGCGAGACCGAGAAGAACCTGGAACGCATCTTCAGCGCCGCCGCCTCCGGCGACCTGGTGCTGTTCTTCGACGAGGCCGACGCGCTGTTCGGCAAGCGCTCCGAGGTCAGCGACGCGCACGACCGGTACGCCAACATC
>WNFU01000181.1_pt1 | contig 80176 bp, 79 predicted proteins | sample 5400121 | NCBI WGS metagenome assembly WNFU01 (sample SAMN13153360, study PRJNA577476) | soil metagenome | isolation source: 100 cm soil or saprolite under grassland replicate 1 | place: USA:California | collected 2016-06-15
GCCGTCCGGACTCCGCCTCACCCATACAGCGCACTCATCAGCGGCCGCAAGCACCGACCCTCCGCCCGCGCCAATCGCTCCAGAATCAAGATCTAGTGGTCACTGTAACGAAGGGGATAGCCCCACGGGCACGAATGGTCGAAACAGCCCGCGGCTATGCTGCGATTCGGGCACTGATGGCAGGGAAACGGCGGCGGTCTAGGCCTCGACCTTGACGATCACGGACTCGCCCTCCCCGATGCCGCCGCAGATGGTCGCGATGCCGTAGAACGGCCGCGCCCCGCCTGCCGCCTCGCGCCGCCGGCGCAGCTCGTAGACCAGGGCCATGATCAGCCGGGCGCCGGTGGCCCCGGTCGGGTGACCGATCGCGATGGCGCCTCCGTTCACGTTGGTCCTGGCCCGGATCTCCTCGACCTTCTTCGGGTCGCGGTCGCCGAGGATGAGGGTAGAGACGAGCGGCATCGCGGCGAACGCCTCGTTGATCTCGATGAGGTCCATGTCATCGATGGTCAGGCCGGCCTTCTGCAGCGAGAGCCTGGCCGAGACGGCGGGGATCGACGCGAGCTTGTCGGGGTGGCCGGAGACCATCGCCCACGCCATGAGAGTCGCAAGCGGCTGCTTGCCGCGCCGCGCTGCTTCGTCGGGTGACATCAGGACGAGCGCGGAGCTGCCCGTGTTGAGTCCCGGCGCGTTGCCGGCCGTGACGGTTGGGCTGCCGTAGACGGTCGGCAGCTTCGCCAGCTTCTCGAGCGAGACGTCGGCTCGCGGCGACTCGTCGTCCGCCATGACGATCGGCTCGCCACGCTCCTGCGGCACCGTGATCGGCATTACCTCGTCCTTGAAGTGGCACGCGGCCCTGGCCTTGAAGTACTTCTCGTGGCTGGCGAGCGCCCACCGGTCCTGCTCTTCACGGCTGACGCCATACTCCACCGCCTCCTCGCCCGCCTGGACCGCGCGCGGCTTGCCGGTCATCGGATCGGCGATCACGAGCTGGTCCTTGAGGTGGACGTCACCCAGCCGGTGTCCCCAGCGAAAGTCGGTGAGGAAGTACGGCACCTTGCTCATGTTCTCGGTACCGCCCGCGAGCGCGATGCTCGACTCACCGAGCCGGATCGAGCGCGAGGCCATGTTCACGGCGGCGAGTGACGAGCAGCACGCGCGGTCGACCGTGTAGGCGACGCGGTTGGTCGGGATGCCCGCCTCGATGAGCACCTGGCGCGCGATCGAGCGATCGCCGCCCGGCAGGTTGACGCCGGTCGCGACCTCCTCGACCTCCGACGGCTCGATGCCGGCCCTGCGGACGGCCTCGGCGAAGACCAGGCCGCCGAGCTGCGGGAGCGTGAAGTCCTTGAGCGTGCCGCCGAACTTGCCGAACGGGCTGCGGACGGCGCTGATCACTGCCACTTCGTTCACTGGCTCGTCTCCTTGGCCATGGACAGGGCGCCGTCTCGCTCGAGGCGGTCGACCTCTTCCTGTGTATACCCGAGCATCTCGGTCAAGACTTCCATGTTGTGCTGGCCAAGGAGCGGCGCCGGCCCGGTCAGCGGCTCGGGCGCCGACGACAGCTTGGCCACGGGTCCGACGAGCCTGACCGAGCCAAGCACGGGGTCGGGCACATCGATGAGCAAACGCCGGGCGGCGACCTGCTCGTCGTCGAAGATCTCCTGCGCGGTCTGGACCGGCCCCACCGGCAGCCCGGCCGCCAGCAGCTTCGACGTCGCCCCGGCTTTCGTCTGCGTCTTGCACCAGGCGTTGATGATCTCGCCGAGCCAGCCGCTCATGTTCTTCGCCCGGTCGGGGCCCGACGTCGCGCCCTCGCGCCCCACCAGGTCAGGCCGCTCGATCGCGGTGCAGAACTTCGCCCAGTCACCCTCCGTGGCGACGATCAGCCCGATCCATCCGTCCTGGCATTCGAACGGCCCCCAGGGCGCCATGTAGGGCTCACGCCCTCGCTGGAGCACGTGCTGCGTCAACGAGTAGGCGGTGACCGAGCGCTCGGCGAGGCCGATGATCGTGTCGTACATCGAGATGTCGATGTACTGGCCCTTGCCGGTGCGGTTCCGTTCGTACAGGGCGAGCATGATCGCGTACGCCGCGTTCATGCCCGAGACGATGTCGCCGAGCGCGACGCCGAGCCAGGTCGGCGGCCCGTCGGCCTGGCCGCAGGTGTTCATCAGGCCGCCCATCGCCTGGGCCACGATGTCGTAAGCGGGCCGCTTGCTGTACGGGCCGAGGAATCCCTCCATGCTGCCGAAGCCGGAGATGCACGCGTAGATCAGGCCCGGGTTGCGCTCGGAGAGCGCCCTGTAGCCGATGCCCATCTCGTCCAGCAGACCCGGCCGAAAGTTCTCGACCACGACGTCGGATTTCGCGGCGAGGTCGCCGAAGAGCCGGCGGCCCTCTTCGGATTTCAGGTTGAGAGTGACGCTTCGCTTGTTGCGGTTGAAGCGCAGGAAGTAGCCGCTCTGGGACTCGCCCCGGTCGTTCTTGACCTTCGGCGCCCCGCCGCGTGCGGTGTCGCCGCCCTCCGGGCGCTCGACCTTGATCACGTTCGCGCCCTGGTCGGCGAGCATCATCGTGCAGTAAGGCCCCGCGACCTGGATCTCGAACGCCAGCACCGTGATCCCGTCGAGTGGCTTGCGACTCATCGTCTCGCCTGGAAATGTACGAGAAAACGGACGAGCGTTCATTCGTCTCGCCGCAGGACGTGGCGCGCCAGCAGCTTCAGGCCGTGTTCGGGCTCGAGCCCGAACGGCGCCCCGAACTCGATCCGCGAGGCGCCCGCCGCGAAGACCTCGTCGACGTGCCGGGCCACGTCGTCCGGCGTTCCCGCGAACGCGAAGCGATCCAGGAGGTCGTCCGTGATCCGGTCCGGGACCGCCCGCAGCGTCGGGTCGTGGCCCGCCACGACCTCGAAGTAGCGCTGGACCGCGTCGGTGGCGCGGGCGCGTGCGGCCGTGCCGTCTTCGTCGACGACGGTGACGGCACCGAGCACGATCCCGGTCCCTGGCCCGCCCAGCCGTGAGCGCATGACGGGCACGATCGCGGGGTTCGCGCTGCCGCCGACCTTCAGCTCGCCGGCCATCTCTCCCGCCAGCGCGACCATGCGCGGACCCCACGCCCCGATCAGCAGCGGCACGTCAATCCGCGACAGGACGAAGGTCGCCGCTTGGCGCACCCGTCCTGGCGCGTCGCGTTGCGCGATGCCGATCTCCTCCAGCCACGCCCCCCTCGCGAGCCCCAGGTATGCGCGCCCGCCTGAAACCTGGTCCAGGGTGGCGATGGCGGCCGCGATCTCGTCGGGCGACATCGTGTACGGGTTCAGGCACGCGGGTCCCACCGCGACGCGCTCGGTCGCTTCGGCGACCTCGAGCAGCGGCACCATGGCGGGCAGGTCACCGCGGTCGTTGAACACGCTGACGACGTCGAAGCCGAGCTCCTCGGCGAGGCGCGCGAGCGGCCCGTACTCCCCGGACGGCAGGTTCCCGCGCAGGCCGATCCCAAACCGCCGAACGGTCACGTCAGCTCCTCGGTCGGGATCCTCCTCCGGCGGATTCGTTCGATCCGCATGACCACCCGCTCGTCAGGGTCCGGGCACGCGACGAGCGAATCCTCCTCGAGCCAGTCCCCGGGCGGCTGCCGGCGCTGCTTTGGCGGCCAGCAGCGGAAGCGCGGCCGCAAGCGCAAACATGCAGAAATACCGTCCCGCGGGGATGCTGACGCGGCTCGAGTGCGTGACCTCGAAGTAGTCGCCGACCTCGAGCCCGCACACAGACCTGCCCTCGATTCGGTCGACGACGACCCGGAGGTCGTAGAGAGAGGTGGTGCGCCGGGCCCTGCCCGCTCGTTCACCCATCCTCAAGCGCGCATATTATTGCAACCCCCTCTGGCACACAAAGAGAAGGAGGAGCTCCATGATCGCCGCCGGAAAACCTCGCCGATTCCTCACCGCGTGCGCCGTGACGGCCGCGTTTGCCGTCTTCACCGCGTGCGCCGGTGGGACGAGCAACAACACGACCAGCCATGTCCTGGTCGTCGACAAGTCGTTCGACATGAAGACGGCCGACCCGCAGCGAGAGTTCGAGGTCTCGGGTGGCATCGTCGCCAAAGCGCTCTACAGCACGCTCCTGACCTTCAAGGGATCGGATTCGGCGACGCCGGTACCCTGGGTGGCGAGCTCGTACACGGCCTCCTCCGACGCCAAGACGTTCACATTCAAGCTGCGCAACGACATCAAGTTCGGCGACGGCACCCAGCTCACGTCGGCCGATGTGGTGTTCTCGTTCAACCGCCTGATCAACATCAAGGGCAACCCCTCGTTCCTGCTCGACGGCGTGACCGTGTCCGCCCCGGACGCGTCCACGGTGGTGCTGACGTCGAAGGATCCCAACCCCGCGATCCCGTTCATCATCCCGAACCCCGCGCTGGGCATCGTCGACTCGAAGGTCGTCAAGGCGCACGGCGGCACCGACCAGCCCGGCGCCGACAAGGCGGACACGGCGGAGCCGTTCCTCAACAGCCAGTCCGCGGGCACCGGGCCCTACACCCTGAAGTCGTTCAGCACGACGTCCGAGGTCGACCTCACGGCAAACCAGAACTACTGGGGTCCCAAGCCGTTCTATGACACGGTCGTCATCCGCAACATCCAGGCGCCGGCGCAGCTGGTCAACATCCAGAAGGGCAAGGACGAGATCGCGCTCGACCTGTCGCCGGACCAGGCCTCGACGCTGACGAACAGCAGCTCGGTCCAGGTGAAGGCGATCCCGGGTCCGAACGTGTTCTTCCTCTTCTCCAACAACAACCCGAAGATCTCGACGATCACGCCGAACAAGCACTTCCAGAACGCGATCCGTTACGGGCTCGATTACGACTCGTTCGTGCAGCTCGCCGGCGCGGGCGCGATCCAGACGCCCGGAGTGGTGCCGAGCATGTTCCTCGGCGCCCTGCCGCAGGGCGACGCGGTGAAGCGAGACGTCGCCAAGGCGAAGGCAGAGCTCGCCGCCTCCGGCGTCTCCAACCCGACGGTCAACCTCGGATTTCCCAGCGACTTCACGCTGAACGGCATCTCGTTCAGCACGCTGGCGCAGAAGGTGCAGGCCAACCTCCAGGAGGTCGGGATCAAGGTCAACCTCACCGGAAGCCCGATCTCGGTCTCGCTTGCCGAATACCGTGCCGGCAAGGAGCAGCTCGGCCTGTGGCTGTGGGGTCCCGACTACCCCGATCCCAACGACTACCTCGTCTTTTTGCCCGGCCAGCTGGTCGGACTTCGCGCCGGCTGGGCGAAGGGCATGGACCCAAGCCTCGAAGCGCTCGGCACGCAGGCGGGGTCGACCACCGACAACAACCAGCGCGGGCAGCTGTTCCAGCAGATCCAGCGGCAGCTCAACACCGATGGGCCTTTCTTCCCCCTGATCCAGCCAGGCCAGGTCGTCGCCTCGAGCAAAGGCATCACGGGCGCCGACTACAACCCGACCTGGACCATTGACGTCAGCGGCGTCAGCGGCTGACCAGCGGCTAGCGGCGGGATGGCGGCCCCGGCTGCCGTCCCGCCTCTTCGTCAGGTTCCTGGCGCGGCGGCTCGCCGCCCTCCTCCTCCTCGGGCTCGGGATCACCTTCGTCGCGTTCGTGCTCACGGAGCTCGTCCCGGGTGACCCCGCCGCGGCGAACCTCGGCCAGCGCGCAATCGGCGATCCCGAGGCGGTGCGCGCGTTCCGCGAGCACTACGGCCTCGACAAACCCCTGCCCGTCCAGTACGCGCTCTACCTGCAGCACCTGGCGGTAGGAGACCTCGGCGAGTCGGAGCAGAGCCACCGCCCGGTGCGGACCGACCTCGCCGAGTACGTGCCCGCGACAGCCGAGCTCGCGCTGACGTCGATCGTCATCGCCTTCGTGCTCGGGATCAGCCTCGGCGTGGTCGCCGCCCTCCGGCGCAACAAGCTCACCGACCAGGTGCTGAGGGTGATCTCGCTCGGCGGCATCTCGATGCCGACCTTCTGGCTCGCGCTGGTCGCCCTCTACGTCTTCTTCTTCCAGCTGGGATGGGTTCCGGGGAGCGGGCGGCTCGATCCTGGAGTTGCGCCCGCCCCCCACGTGACCGGCCTGTACACCGTCGACGCCTTGCTCGCGGGCCAGTTCGACGTGCTCGCCAGCGCCGCGCAGCACCTCATCCTGCCGGCCTGCGTGCTGGCCGCCTACAACGTCGGGCTGCTGACGCGCTTCACCCGCTCCGCCGTGCTCGAGGTCATCAACAACGACTACGTGCTCGCGGCGCGCGCCAAAGGCCTGCCGGAGCACACGGTGGTCCTGCGTCACGTGCTGCGCGCGGCCCTCCCGCCGATCATCACCGTCGGCGGCCTCGCCTTCGCCAACGTCATGACCGGGACCGTCCTCGTGGAGTCGATCTTCTCGTGGCCCGGGATCGGCCAGTACGCGTTCCATGCGGCCACGACCCTCGACCTGCCCGCGATCATGGGCGTCAGCCTGTTCGTCGCCGTCGTCTACATCGCCGTCAACTTCGTGGTCGACGTGCTCTACGGCGTCGTCGATCCGCGGATCCGAGTCGGGTGAGCTCGCAGCCGCTCCCGCTCCGCTTCCGGATCGGCTTGCTGCGCAGGAGGCCCGGAACGCTCGGCTCGGCGTGGCGGCAGCCGCTCGCCATCGCCGGCATTGCGCTCGCCTCCGCGTGGATCCTGATCGCGATCTTCGCTCCGCTCGTCGCCCCGTTCGACCCACTCGCGCAGTCGTCGCAACTGTTCGGCGAACCAAGCCCCGGGCACCTCTTCGGCACCGACGAGCTGGGCCGCGACGTCCTGAGCCGTGTCCTGTGGGGATCGCGTCTCTCGCTGCCGCTTGCGTTCTTCCTCGTCGCGGCCGCGGTCGCCATCGGAGGAGTGCTCGGCGCCATCGCCGGCTACTTCGGCGGCTGGGTCGACGAAGTCGTCATGCGCGCCACCGACCTCGTCTTCGCGTTCCCGACGATCATCCTGGCGATGGCCGTGACGGCCGCGCTCGGACCGAGCCTGCGCAACGCGGTGCTGGCGGTTCTCGTCGTCTTCTGGCCGTCGTACGCGCGTGTCGTGCGCGGTCTCGTGATGTCGCTCGGCCAGGCGGACTACGTCAGCGCCACGCGCCTGCTCGGCGCCTCGTCGCGACGGGCGCTGGCGGTCGACGTGCTGCCCAACGTCGCGGGTCCCGTCCTCGTCCTGGCGACGCTCGACCTTGGAAACGCGGTGCTGCTCCTGGCCGGCCTCTCGTTTCTCGGGCTTGGAGCGCAGCCGCCGACGCCCGAGTGGGGTTCGATGGTCAACACGGGCACTCAGTTCTTCCAGCGGTGGTGGATGGGCACGTTCCCGGGTTTCGCAATCCTGTCCGTCGTCCTCGCTTTCAACTTCCTCGGCGACAGCCTGCGCGACGCCCTCGACCCTCGCTCGTCGTGGGCGGTCAAAGAGCAGACACGATGACCGCTCCCCTGCTGTCGGTGCGGGGTCTCCGGGTCGGCCTGGCCACCGCGGCCGGCCTCGCCACCGTGGTCGACGGCATCGACTACGAGGTCCAGCCGGGCCAGGTGTTCGGCATCGCGGGCGAGAGCGGCAGCGGGAAGACGATCTCGGTGCTGACGCTCCTCGACCTGCTGCCCGACGGCGCTGTGGTCCAGGGAACCGCGATGTTCGAGGGCAAGGACCTTCTCCGGCTCGGCCGGCGCGCCATGCGCGACGTTCGCGGCCAGAAGATCGGGATGGTGTTCCAGGACCCGATGACCTCGCTCCATCCCATGATGACGGTCGGCCTCCAGCTCACCGAGCACATCCGCTTTCACCTCGGCGTGAGCGGCGCCGCGGCACGCGCGCGGGCGGTCGAGCTTCTGCACGAAGTCCGCATCCCGGACGCCGGCGGAGCGATGAACGCGTACCCGCACCAGTTCAGCGGCGGCATGAGGCAGCGCATCGCGATCGCGATCGCCCTCGGGTGCGGCCCACGCATCCTGATCGCCGATGAGCCCACGACCGCGCTCGACGTCACCGTCCAGGCCGGCATCCTCCGCCTGCTGGACCGCCTGCGCCGGCAGTCACAGCTGTCGGTGATCCTGATCACACACGACCTCGGTGTCATGTCGTCGATCGCGGACGAGCTCATGGTGATGTACGCGGGTCGGGTCGTCGAGTCGGGCCCCACGGCAAGCGTGCTCGGCGCGCCGCGTCATCCATACACGGCCGGACTCCTGGCGGCGCTCCCTCATCCCGAGGCGCGCGAAGACACACCGCTCGTCTCCATTCGGGGTGCGCCGCCGAGCCCGCAGGCGCGTCCGGGCGGCTGCCCGTTTCATCCACGCTGCGAGCACGCGATGCCGGCATGCGCGACCGATGTCCCGGACCTGGTCGCCGTCGACGGCGCCCGCCGCCTCGCCTGCCCGGTCGATCCTTTCGCGGTCCGCGTATGAGCCTGCTCGAGCTGCGCGACGTCGAGGTCGAGTACACGCGCGAAGGCCGTCAGCCGGTCCGCGCGGTCGCGGGGGCCAGCCTGTCGCTGGAGGCGGGCGAGATCGTGGGGCTCGTCGGCGAGACGGGTTGCGGGAAGTCGACCCTCGCCCGAGCCGCAGTCGGCCTGGTGGCGCCGACCGCGGGCTCCGTGTGGTTCGAAGGCCGGCAGCTGCGGCCGCTCGGGCGCCGGGCGCGTTCTCGCCGTGACGCCCGCCTGCAGATGGTGTTTCAAAACCCGTTCAGCTCGCTCAACCCGCGCCGGCGCGTGGGCGACCAGATCGCAGACGGGATAGCGATCCTGGGCCTGGCGGCCTCACCGAGCCGCCGGCGGGAACGGGTGGCTCAGCTTCTCGAGCGCGTCGGGCTGCCCCCGAGCGCGGCGCACCGGTTTCCCCATCAGTACAGCGGAGGCCAGCGTCAGCGGATAGCCATCGCGCGGGCGCTGGCTGCCGAGCCGTCGGTCCTCGTCCTCGACGAGCCCCTGTCCGCGCTGGACGCCTCTGCGCAGGCGCAGATCGCGAACCTGCTGCAGGGGCTTGCGCGCGAGCTCGACGTCGGCCTGCTCTTGATCTCACACGACCTCGCGATCGTCAGGCACATCGCCGATTCCGTCGCCGTGATGTACCTCGGGCTGGTCGTCGAGAGAGCGCCGACCCGGCGCCTGTGGTCGGCGCCCCTGCACCCCTACACCGAGGCGCTGATCGAGGCCATACCCCGAGCCGACGGCAAAGGCTGGCTCCCGGAGTCGCTCCCCGGCGAGGTCCCCGACCCGGCGCGGCCGCCCGCCGGGTGCCGGTTTCATCCGCGCTGTCCCTACGTCTTCGAGCGCTGCCTCTCGAATCCCCCGCCCCTCATCCCGGTGACGCAGGGCCGCCTGGTCGCGTGCTGGCTGCACGAAGGTGCGGCCGTGGAGCGGGCACCCGCCACCTTTGGGCGCGTGACGCGCGAGCGCTTACGAGCCGGCGACGAGGTCGATCGGGTATGAGTTCAGCTTGCGGCCGCCCTGCTCCTCGCAGACCACGATGTTCTCGATCCTGACTCCGACTCTGCCGTGCCACATGATCGACGGCTCGTCGGTGAACGTCATCCCGACCTCGAGTGGCGTGTGGTCTTCCTCGGAGATGAACGGCCGCTCGTGCACGTCCATGCCTATGCAGTGCCCCATGCGGTGGCGGAAGTAGGGGCCGAAGCCCGCCTCTTCGATCGGCTCCCGGCACGCGCGGTTCACCTCGGCGCACGTCACGCCCGGCTTCGACGCCGACTGTCCCGCCGCCTGCGCGTCGATCATCGCCTGGTGGGCGCGGCGGTACTCGGCCGTCGGCTCGCCGCAGAAGATGGTGCGGCCGAAGTCTGAGCAGTAGCCGTCGACCACGGCGCCGAAATCGAACAGCACCGACTCACCCTCGCGAAGCGGCAGCCTGCCCCGCTCGTCGATGGACTCTCGGTCGTCCTCGTAGCCGAAGGTGTTGATGTGGGTCGTGAACGACGGCGTGCGCGAGCCGCGCGCTCGCATCTCGTGCTCGACGTGCTCGACCAGCTCGTGCATCGTGACCCCGGGCTTTACGTACTTCGTCACCGCGCCCATGGTGCCGTCGACCACCTCGCACGCCCGCGTCATCACCTCGAGCTCCTCTTTCGACTTGACGCGGCGGAGGCGGTTGACGAGCGGTTCGGCGGTGACGAGCTCGGGAGAGCCGAACACGCGAAGGAGGTTGATGACAGTCTCGCCCCACAGCCGCGACCCGATCGCCAGCCGTTTGACGCCGCCGATGCTCCGGGCGACCTTTTCGAACATAGCGGCGCCGTCGTCCTTCTCGTTGACGACGACGAGCTCCGCCGGCTTGCCGTGGGGAAGGTCGAACTCGGCGAACATCCTCGGCAGGATGTGGATGGGCTCTCTGCCCGGCCTGAAGAACGCGCCCCCGACCCAGCCGTGCGCGTAGGACACGTTGCCGAAGGCCGGGATCATGCGCTCGATGCCCGTCAGGTACTCGTGGTCGGAGGACGGTCCGAGGAACATCGCATCGACCCCCTCGCTCGCCAGGACCTCGTCCATCCGCTTGCGGCGCGCCGCGTAATCAAACACTGAGCTGGTTCCTCCCCTTGCAGATCGGTTTTCCGGCGTCAGTCTAGCCCCGCCCATCGCCGGGCCACGGGAGCGGAACCCTGGAGTTCGACATCACCCGCGGGAAATGCGGCATCGCCACCTCAGGCGCCAGGTGGCGCGAGACCATGACCATGAGCGCGGCCTCGTCGGCTCCGGCCGGGAGCTCGAGAAGCAGGTGCGTCGCGCCGGCTGCCGCCCACGCGCCGACCATCTCGCGATCGTGGTCGAGCGAGCCGCGGAGCGGAGCCAGGGCGGGCTGGACGGTGCCGTGCGCCGTGACGCCTTGCGGCCTCTGCGCCAGCGCCGGCAGCCCAACGTCCCGAGCCACCTCGACGCCGGCCTTGCCGGTGATCCACACAGGCACCTCCAGCTGGGCAGGCTTGGGGGTGACCGCGATGGCCCGAGGGGCGGTGGCGTTCGCCGGCAGCCCCGCGGGCGCCTTCCAGCGCGTCCCTTCGTGCTCGAGCGGCCGGTTGCCGAGCGCCTCGCGAATCACCGCCAGCTCGTCGGCGGCGTCCTCCGGCGCGAGGTGGCCGGTGTCGGCGAGGAGCACGGAGCGGCCGTTGTTCACGTTGTCGAGCACGGCCAGCTCCTCCGCGATCGTGACCGGGTGCTCCAGCCCGAGCCGCACCCTGACGGCGATGCGGACGAAGTCGGTGGCCGTCGATGCGTAGACCGCGGCCGTGATCGCGGTCCGTGGATCTCCCATTCCGGCGAGGACGCCGAACAGGCCGTGCGCCTCCGCGGCGCGCGCCATCGCCGCCTCCTGGCCTTCGGCGAGGACCAGGCCGAGCCTCACGCCATCACCCGGTCGCGCAGCTGGGGCAGCACATGCTGGGCGAGGCGGCGCAGCTGGGACTCCAGGGCAGGCCTGGGCTCGCCGTCGAGCATCAATCGAAACGCGATGTGCTTGATGCCTATCTCGTCGAACTGCCGCAGCTGCCGGATGCACTCCTCGGCCGGGCCGGTGATCGTCGTCTCGACCGTGTCGGCGATCGCCTTGTCGGTTTCCTCCGCGTAGTCCTGCTGCTGGTGATCGCCGACGGCGGGCAGGGTCCAGCCCAGGCCCGCGTACTGGACGTAGCTGGCGCGAACCCAGTCGCGCGCGGCTTCCCGCTCGCGCGCGTCCTCGGTCAGCCAGATGTTGCGCAGGGCGCCCAGCGCCGGCTTCTGCGACGCGGGCCGCCCGGACTCCGCCCAGCCCTCCTCCCAGACCTGGACGAGGGTTTGGCATCGCTCATACGGCAGCGCGGCGGAGAACAGGAGCGGATGCCCGCGCTGCCCGGCGCGCTTGACCGGGTCGACCAGCTGGGCTCCCATCCAGAGCGGGGCTCCGCCCGCCGCCTCGGCGGCCTCGAGCACCTCCAGGCCCTGGACCATGCGCGGCAGCCGCTGCTTGCGCGAGACGCCGTGCCCGTCGAACTCGATGTCGCGGTAGCCCATGCCGACGCCGAGGTCGAGGCGCCCCCCAGACCGCGCCGACAGGTCGGTGGCGACCGCGGCCAGCCGCTCGGGGTCGTACATCGGCAGCAGCAGCATGCCGGTGCCGACGCGGAGGCGCTGGGTGATCGACAGCACCGACGCCGCCGCCGGCAGCAGGGCGGGGCAGTATCCGTCGTAGAAGAAGTGATGCTCGGACAGCCACAGCTCGTCGTAACCGAGGTTCTCCATCAGCAGCGCCAGCTCGCGCATGTCGCGATACGCTCCCGTCCAGTGACGAGGCTGCATGGCCGTGCACTGGAGGCTGAACAGACCCACTCCGAACCGCATCACACCTCCGTACCCAGAGCGCACGCGTTGACCGAAAGCTGAAGGCGCGACCATAATACCCCGGGGCTCGAACAAGAACAAACACTCGTTAGTCAGACGCGTGAGCGGGAGGGCGAAATGGCGGTCGCGATCGTCACAGGGGCCGGCTCGGGCATCGGCGCGGCCACCGCGCGGGAGCTCGCCGCGCGTGGCGATCACGTGGTGTGCGCCGACGTCAATCTCGATGCCGCTCTGGAGACCGCGAGCAAGCTGAGGGACGCGCTCGCGATCGAGGTCGACGTCAGCAGCGCCGCTTCGTGCGACCGCATGGTCGAGGAGACGCTGCGCCGCTTCGGCGACGTCCACTCGATCGCGACCTGCGCCGGGGTCGAGAAGCACGGCCCGGGGCACGAGTTCAGCGAAGAAGACTTCGACTGGATCATGGACGTTAACCTCAAAGGCACCTGGCTGTCGGCGCGTGCGGCGGTGCGGGCGATGATCAAGGCCGGCCACGGCGGGACGGTTGTCATGATCGGGTCGATCAACTCGGTGGTGGGAAATCCCGGCGCCAGCGCCTACTGCGCCTCCAAAGGCGGCGTCCTGATGCTCGGCCGCACGCTCGCCCTCGACTGGGCGCAGTACGGGGTGCGCGTCAACATCGTCGGCCCGGGCGTGGTCGACACCCCGATGTCAGCCAGGAGCCTCGCCGACCCGCAACGGCGCGCCCGGATGATGGAGAAGACGCCGCTCGGGCGGCCGGCGCCCCCGGAGGAGATCGCATCGGTGATCGCCTTTCTGACCTCGGACGCATCTTCTTTCATGACCGGCGCCTACGTGCCCGTCGACGGCGGCGCGCTGGCGGCCTGGTGAGCGTCCGGCTCGGCGCCAAGCTCCCCCACTCCGGTCCCCTCCCGACGCGGCTCGGCCTGGACCACATGGCGGCGAGGCTCGAGGCCGCCGGCTTCGACTCGATCTGGGTCAGCGACCACGTCGTCTTTCCTCACGAGGTCAGGTCCCGTTACCCCTTTGCCGCGGACGGACGGCCGACCTGGCCGATGGACGTCGATTACATCGAGCCCGTGGTCGCCCTGTCGGCGATCGCGGCCGCGACCTCGAAAGCCGAGCTCGGGACGTCGGTCCTCATCCTGCCCATGCGCAACCCGGTGTACTTCGCCAAGCAGGCGGCGTGCGTCGACGTGCTGTCGAGAGGCCGGCTCGTCCTCGGCGTCGGCGCCGGCTGGCTGCGCGAGGAGTTCGAGGCGCTGGGCATGGACTTCGATGCGCGCGGCCCGGTGCTCGACGAGTGGCTGGAGATCGCGCGCCGCTGCTGGACCGGGTCGGCGGGTCCTTACGCCGGCAGGTTCTACCGCCTCGAAGAGGCGATCTGGTGCCGGCCCTCGCCGGTGCGGACGCCTCCGGTCTTGATCGGCGGCATGTCGCGACTGGCGCTCGAGCGCGCCGGCCGGAACGCGGATGGCTGGGTCGCCCAGCTTTCGATGGACGGCATCTCCGAGGAGGCGATCGCTTCGGCGGTGGCGACCATGAAGGCGGCGGGGCGAAGCGGTGCGACCTATCGCGCGGTGCTGCGGATCAGCGGCGCGGACCGCCGGATGGACGAGCTCGCGCGCCGGCTCGACTCGCTGGCGGACGCCGGCGCCACCGAGGTGATCGTCGACGTGGACTGGAGTCACGACGATGGGCCGCGGCGCGCTCTCGAGACGCTGCGCGCGGCCGCTGCGTAAACCAACATGGAGGGGAGCCGATGAGCACAGATCGGACGATCACCACGAAAGAGGCGCCGGAGCCGCGGGGACCATACGTCCACGCACGCAGCCACGGCGGGCTCGTGTACGTCACGGCGCAGATCGGACGCGACCCGAAGACCGGCGATTTCGTCCAGGGCGGCTTCGAGGCCGAGTTCAACCAGGCAATCGACAACCTGGAGGCGATCCTGAAGGCGTCCGGCTCGTCGCTCGACCGCGTCGTGCGTGCTCAGATCGAGTTCGTCGATGAAGGCGACCTCGACTCGATGAACAGGATCTACGGTGAGCGATTCCACGAGCCGCTGCCGGCCCGAACCAGCTTCGGGGTCGCGTTTCTCTGGAAGGGCGCGAAGGTCCAGATCGACTGCATCGCCTCGGTCGACTGATGGCGTCGCATCGCGGCGTCGTCACCCGGCGGGGGCCGCAGCCGACGGGCTCCTATCCGCACGCGCACATCCAGGGCGGCATGGTCTGGGTGACGGCGCAGGCGGGTCGCGATCCCCACAGCGGGGAGCTCGTCCCCGGCGGCATGGAGGGCCAGCTCGACCAGGCGATCGACAACCTGGCCGCGATCCTCGACGAATGCGGAAGCTCCCTCGACCGTGTGGTCCGGACGCAGATCATGTACACGGATGCCGCGGACGAGGACGTGATCGACGCCGTCTACGCCCGCCGCTTCGGCGCGCCGCTGCCCGCGCGCACGACGTGGGGCGTCAGGTTCCTTGCCGCCGAGCCGGGCGCCGAGGTGGTCCGCGTCCAGATCGACTGCGTCGCCGGGGCCGGCTGATGCCAGACCAGCGCTTCGACGGCAAGGTCGCGCTGGTGACCGGCGCCGGACGCGGCATGGGTCGGGCCACAGCTGTGCGCTTCGCCCGCGAGGGCGCGCGGATCGTCGTCGCCGAGGTCAATCCCGGTTACGGCGAGGAGGTCGTGGAAGAGATCCGCAGCTCCGGCGGCACCGCGATCGCGGTCGCGGCCGACGTGTCCCAGCCGGCTGAGGTGCGCCGTCTCTTCGCCGAGGCTGCCCGGCAGCTCGGCGCGGTCGACATCGTGGTCAACAACGCGGGGATCGGCATCGCGCGTGCGCTGGTCGACTACACGGAGGAGGATTGGGACCGGCAGATGGGCGTCAACGCGAAGGGCGTGTTCTTCTGCTGCCAGGAGGCGGCCAGGCTGATGATCCCGCGGCGGCAGGGCAAGATCGTCAACTTCGCGTCGACCTCGGCTTTCGTGTCCTCCTCGAAGTCGGAGGTCGCGTATGACGCGAGCAAGGGAGCCGTCCGCCAGATGACGGTCTCCATCGCAGCCGAGCTCGCGCCGTATGGCATCAACGTCAACGCCGTGGCTCCGGGCACCACCGCCACCGAGATGACCAGGAGCTCGCTCGCGTCCGAGGAAGGCCTGGCGTGGCAGCTGGCGCGGATCCCGATGGGACGCGTCGGCCAGCCGGACGACGTCGCTTCGGTCGTCCTGTTTCTCTGCTCGGCGGAGGCGAGCTACATCACGGGCCACACGCTCGTCGTCGACGGCGGTTGGCTCCTCTTCTGACGTGACCGCCGACATGATGTCCGGCGCCGGCCTGCTCCTGGAGCTGACGGACGTCCACAAGTCGTTCGGCCACGTCGACGTGATCAAGGGCGTAACCATCACGGTCCGCAAAGGCGAGCACGTCGTGATCTTCGGCCCGAGCGGCGGCGGCAAGAGCACGCTGCTGCGGATGATGAACCTGCTCGAGACCCCCGACTCGGGGACCCTGACTTTCGAGGGCAAGCAGTATTTTCCGCGGACCGAAAGCCCGCTCACCCGCCACCGCGTGCTGCAGCAGCTGAGAAGCCAGATCGGCATGGTGTTCCAGCGGTTCAACCTGTACCCCCACCTCGACGCCCTGCACAACGTCACCCTGGCGCTGACGGACGTCAAGAAGATGTCCCGCCGGGCGGCCCGAAAGAAGGCGGAGGCGAGCCTGGCCGAGGTCGGCCTCAAGGACCGGACGGACCACTACCCCTCGCAGCTCTCGGGCGGCCAGCAGCAGCGGGTGGCGATCGCCCGCGCCCTGGCCATGGACCCCAAGCTCATGCTCTTCGACGAGCCGACCTCCGCCCTCGACCCCGAGCTGATCGGGGAGGTGCTGGGCGTCATGGAGCGCCTCGCCAGCGAGGGCATGACCATGGTGGTGGTCACCCACGAGATGGGGTTTGCACGGCGAGTCGGCGACAAGCTCGTCTTCGTCTCGGGCGGCGTGATCGCCGAGTCGGGCGGCAAAGAGGTGCTTTCGAGCCCGCGAGAGCAGCGGACCAAGGCGTTTCTCGAAGCCGTCCTCTAGCCAGAATCTGAACGAACGCTCGTTAGATTCGGGCTTGACAACACCCAGGGTTTGAACCAATCTTCCGGCCATGAGCTGGAATCCCACGAACTACCAGTTCGCGTGGAACATCGTCTACGAGTACCGGACGTGGCTTCTGGAAGGCACGCTGCTGACGCTGAAGCTCGCGGCCCTCTCCATGGCGCTCGCCATGATCCTGGGCCTGCCGCTGGCCCTCGTCCGCATGTCTCGCATCGGGGCGGTCAGCGCGATTGCGACCTTCTACATCGCGGTCATGCGAGCGATCCCCCTGCTCGTCTTCATCCTGTGGATGTACTACGGGGTCACGCTCGTGACCGGGCTGCAGGTCGACCCCTTCGGCGCCGGGGTGATCTGCCTGACGCTGCAGTACTCGGCGTGGCTGGCCGAGATCTACCGCGCGGGCCTGCAGGCCATCGACAAGGGCCAGGGCGAGGCCGCGCTGTCGACCGGGCTCAGCCGGACGCGCACGTTCGCCAGGGTGATCTGGCCTCAGGCCTGGCGGATCATCATCCCGCCGCTGGCCAGCAACTTCATCGGCATCATCAAGGACTCGTCGCTCGTCGGCGTGATCGGGCTGAACGAGCTGATGAGGCAGGCGCAGATCGCGGATTCGCTCACGTTTCGCCCGTTTGAGCTCTTCACAGCGGCCATGGTGATCTACATCCTCCTGGCCCTGATCATCTCGCCGCTGGCGAGCATGGTCGAGCGCCGCGCCGCCCGCAGCTTGAGCCTGCAGACGCGCCGCGCGACACGTACGCGGAGGTCCCTCGGGGCAGCAGCCTGAAGCAGAGTTTTGGAGGTAGACAAGGAATGACAGACGAAATCGAGAAGGCCGGCGCAGAGGAGTCGAGTCAGCGAACCCTCGTGTCGCGTGTCACCAGGCGCACCATTCTCGGTGGCGCCGCGCTGACGCTGACAGGCGTCGCTCTCGCCGCGTGCGAGACGGGTGGGAGCGCGAGCGGCACCGGGACGGCGGCATCTTCAGACTCGCTGCTCAAGAAGGTCCAGGGCCGCGGTCAGCTCAACGTCACGACCTCGCTGCTCTACCCGCCCGAGTTCTACAAGGACAGCAGCGGCAAGCCGGCGGGCTACGACATCGACGTCCTGAACATGGTCGCCAAGGACCTGAACGTCAAGCTGAACATCATCGACGTGCCCGACAACGCGGCCAACATCGCCAACGTCCAGTCCGGCAAGGCCGACCTCGTGAGCGCCGGGCTCGTCAACACGCCCAAGCGAGCCCTGGTCCTCAACTTCACCAAGGGCTACGTGCCCTACACCCAGATCCTCATGGTGCCCGTCAACGGCGCCACCTCGGTCGAGCAGCTCAACCAGCCGGGCAAGAGGATCACCGCGCTCACCGCCTCGACCGCGTTCTTCCGCGCCCAACTGCTGTTCCCCAAGGCCACGGTGACACCGCTGGCCCAGGACCAGGCGCTGCTGAACGTGGCGACCGGCAAGGCGGATGCCTGCCTGGTCGAGGACTACCTGGCCAAGCCGTTCATCGCCCAGCACAGCAACGTCCACATGATGAACAACGGCCAGGGCATCGCCACCGAGTTCGGCTGCTGGGGCGTGCCCGCGGGTGACTACCTGTGGTGGCGCTGGCTCGACAACTGGATCTCGTACAACATCGACAACGCCCAGCTCCCAGGCATGTATCAGAAGACGTTCGGCCTCAACTGGGTGCACCCCTCGTAGCGACCAGAACCTCACGCTCGACCTCCGGGGGACCGGCGACCAGCCGGTCCCCTTTTCCACATCAGGCGGCTGAACCATGAGCGAACGCCCGCGCCTGGGTGACGTCCTGCTGGATATCGACGGCTCGGTCGCCACCGTGACCATGAATCGGCCGGAGCAGCGAAACCCGCTGTCGGCGTCGATGATCGGCGACCTGCGCAGCGCTTTCGCGTGGTGCAAGGGCGAGGCGGAGGTCGCGGTCGTCGTCCTCACCGGCGCGGGCGACCGCGCGTTCTGCGCGGGGGCGGACCTGAGCGGGTTTGCCGGCGAGCAGTCGGTGCTCGAGCTGCACCACGGCCGGCACGCGCTCGCCGAGCTGTTCCTCGAGATGGCCGAGCTCGGCAAGCCGATCGTGGGCCGCATCAACGGTCACGCCCTGGCCGGCGGATTCGGCCTGGCCTGCGCATGCGACATGCTCGTCGCGGTCGAGGGCGCGGCCTTCGGCACGCCGGAGATCAACGTCGGCGTGTGGCCGATGATGGTCCAGGCCCTGCTCTGCCGCAAGCTGCCGAGGAACGTCGTCCTCGAGATGGTGATGCTGGGCGACCGATGGAACGCCAGGCAGCTCCAGCAGTACGGCCTGGTGAACCGCGTCGTCTCCCCCGACCGCCTGGACGAGGAGACGCGAGAGCTGGCGCACCGGCTGGCCGAAAAGTCGACGGCGATCATGCGGCTGGGCCGCGACTCCTTCTACCGGCAGCAGGACATGGAGTTCAAGGCCGCCCTGGAGTACCTGCACGGCCAGGTCACCCTGGTCACGCTGACCGAGGATTCAGCCGAAGGCCGGCGCGCGTTTTTCGAGAAACGCAAGCCCGAGTTCAAGGGACGGTAGCGCAGGAGGCGCCATGGAGATCAAAGCAGAGCTCGTGGGCACGGTGTGGAAGGTGCTGGTCAGGCCGGGCGACGCCGTGTCCGAGGACCAGGAGCTGATCGTCCTCGAGTCGATGAAGATGGAGATCCCGGTCGTCGCGCCGCGTGCGGGCACGGTCCAGGAGGTGAGGGTCAGGGAGACCGAGGTCGTCGCCGAGAATCAGGTGCTGGTCGTGCTCGCCTGAGCGGGCCTCCCGGGACCGCTTCCGGCGCCCGACTCGCGAATCGCGGCGGCGATGAGGTCCAGGTCCTCGCCGGTCAGCTCGACGCCTGAGGCGGGCAGCCAGCCGTCGACCTGGGCGGGGGTGCTGGCGCCCACGATCGCGCCGGTCACCTGCGGCCAGGCGAGCACCCACGCCAGCGCGATCGCGGCCACGCTCGTCCCGTGCGCCGCGGCGACGTCGCGCAGGCGGTCACGAAGCGCGAGGTTGCGCTCGAGCCGCGGGCTCTGAAACTCCGGGTGGCGGCGCCTCCAGTCGTGTGGATGCATCGCCGCGATCTTCTCCGTGCTGAACGAATCGGTGAGCAGGCCGATCAGCATGGGGCTGTAGGCGAGCACCGCGGTCTGGTGCCGCGCGCACCAGTCCAGCAGGCCGGCCGCGGCTTCGCGGACCACCATGGAAAAGGGGATCTGCAGCGAATCGACGTGGCCGACCGCCTCGCAGCGCTCGAGCCGGTCGACGTCGAAGTTGCTGACGCCCGCGGCCCGGATCTTGCCCTCATCGACCAGGCGCCTCATCGCCGCCCATGAATCCTCGACTGGCGTTCGCTCCGGGTTCTCCGGCCAGTGGACCTGGAGCAGGTCGATGACCTCGACGCCCAGCCGCTGCAGCGAGGCATCGCAGCCGGCGGCGATCGCCGCGGGCCGCAGGTCGGAGTATGGGTCGGCGTCCGGCGAGTCCCACCGGCGGCCGCACTTGGTGAAGATGAGCGGCCGCGCCGAGCCAAGCTGCCTGGCCGCCCGGCCGACCAGCTCCTCGGAGTGGCCCTGGCCGTACATCGGAGCCGTGTCGACCCAGGTGACGCCGGATGCGCAGGCGTGCAGCAGTGCTTCGAGCGAGGTGCGGTCACGCTCGGCGCCGCCGTCGTACGCATGAGCCGGACCACCGATCGACCACGCCCCGAAGCCAAGGGCGCTGATCTTCAGGTCAGTCGGTCCGAGGCGCCGTGTATCCATAGATGTCGCGTGCGGCTCCCTCCGAGACATAACCGTCGAGCACGTCTTGTGCGACCCGCTCCGGCTCGCGCAGCTTGGGATCGCCGTACCCACCGCCACCCCCGGTCACGATGTGCAAGCTGCTGCCTGAAGGCGTGGGCAGGTGGCTGCACTTCAAGACGCGCAGGCCCTGCCGGCCCGGCCGCTGGAGCTCAGTCGCCGGGATACGGCCCTGATTGCCGCCGAAGAGCCCCCACGGCCCCGTGACGCTTCGCTCGAGCCATAGCGAGAGGTGCGCGCTGTCGTCGTAGATCTCGTAGCCACGCCAGATCGCCAGGCCGCCTCTCCGCTTTCCTGCGCCACCTGAGTCCGTATCCAGACCGTAGCCTGTGACCCTGATCGGATAGCGCGACTCCATGACCTCGATCGGATAGTTCTTGAGGTCGCCGCCGCCGTACGAGACCATCCCGTTTTCACCGTCTTGGACGCGTGACGCCCCCCATCCCACCCCAGTTGCTTCGGCACTCACCCAGCGTTCGCCGTCTGGGCCGTGCAGGCCGTCAAGGACCACGTTCATGGCGTCCGCACACTGCGCTGCAATCACTCGCTCCGGGGCAGCATCTGCCATCAACTTGATGAAGAGGTCGATCAACATGCCCAGGTGCGGATAGAAGTACTGACAGGCGGCGGGCTCCTGTGCCGCGAACAGCGATCGGTCGGGAGCCTTGACATGCAGACAGCGGAAAGTGCCGCCGGAAGCCGGTACGTCAGGGTTGATGAGGAACTTGAACGCCAGCTTGGCGGCGGACGTCGTTTGAGCGAAACCGCAATTCAGGCAGCCCGACGTCTGCGGTGCCGAGCCGGCGAGGTCGATGTAGACATCGCTGTCCTGGATGCGAATTTCGAGCCGCACCTTGACCGGCTCCGTTCCGTGCCCGTCAGAGTCCATCCAACCCTCGGCAGCCCACATGCCATCGTTGAGCGCGGATACCGCGTCGCGGTCCAGCCGTTCGCACTGGGCGAAGATCGCATCAACCGCCGCCTCTACGACTGGTTTGCCATGGCGCCTGTACACCTCCTGTAGTCGCTGCTCGCCAGTGCGGCACGCGGACAGCTGTGCCATGAAATCGCCACGGGTGCTCCTCGGCAGCCGGCTGTTCAGTTCGAGCATCGCCATCAGCTCGCGATTCAATCGACCACGCCTGCCGATTCGCGTCGGTCCGAGGCGAAAGCCTTCCTGCCAGATTTCGGTGCCCGCCATGGTCTGGCTGGGCTCCATCGCACCGATGTCCATCCAGTGCGTCTTGCTGGCCGCGAAGCCAACCAGCTCCCGACTCCAGAAAACCGGGGTGAAAACTGTGACGTCGTTGAGGTGCGTGCCGGACTCATAAGGGTCGTTGACGATGTAGATATCTCCATCGCGCATTTGATGGGCGCCGTACCGGGCAACCGTGATGCGGATCGCGTCTTCAATGGTGCCGAGGAAGGCGTTGCGAATCACCTCGACCGTGATCGGGTCGGCGCCGGTAACACTCAATTCATGCGAAGTGGCAGGCCGCCCTGTGCCCCGGCGCCAGTTCCCGCAGCAGGGGCCGCTCCTCGAAGCATCTGGCCTGCCGCATGGGGCAGCGGTCCGCGAAAGGACAGTGGGAATCGATGGTGCGGGTGGCCTGCGCCGGCGCCGTCACCGGCATGGCCGCGTCCTCGGGCAGCGGGCTCGCGCGGCCCAGCAGGACCTGCGTGTACGGATGGCGCGGCTGGCGGTAGAGGTCCGTGGCCGGCGCGTCCTCCATGACGGCGCCGTGGTACATGACGATCACGCGGTCGCTGACGTGCCTGACGACCTCGAGGTCGTGCGAGATGAACATCATCGCCAGGCGCCGGCTGCTCTGCAGCTCGAGCAGCAGGTTCAGCACCCCGGCCTGCACCGACACGTCGAGGGCCGACAGGGGTTCGTCGCAGATCAGGTATCGAGGATCGAGGGCCAGCGCCCGCGCGATCGCGACGCGCTGCAGCTGGCCGCCGCTCACGTCACTGGTCTGCCGCTGCAGGACGTGAGTCGGGAGGCGAACCTGCTCGAGCAGGGAGAGCGCCTTCTGCTTGCTCTCCTCGGCGCCGTGGCCGAAGTTGCGCAGCGGCTCGGTGATGATGGCCTGGATGCTGTGACGCCAGTTGAGGCTCGAGCGCGGATCCTGGAAGATCGGCTGCACCGCCTGCCGGAACGCCCGCCACTGCGGGCGGCCGAACTCCTCGATCGGCTTGCCCTCGAAATCGATGCGGCCCGAGGTCGGCTCGAGGAGGCCGAGCATCAGCCTCGCCAGCGTCGACTTCCCGGACCCGCTCTCGCCGACGACGCCCAGCGTCTGCCCTGGCGCGACGGAGCAGTCGACCCGGTCGACGCCGATCGTGACCTCGGCCGGCAGCGGCCAGCGGCGCGCCGTGACGAAGTGCCTGCAGACCTTCTGCGCGACCAGGCTCACGATGCCGGCTCCGGGTTGTAGCAGGCCCAGCCGTGACCATCGTCGAACGCGCCCGGGGGGAAGCGCTCCGAGCACTCGGCGAGCGCCCTGGCGCAGCGCGGCCGGAAGGGGCAGCCCGGCTCGCGGTCGACTTCTTGGGGGTTCGGAGGATAGCCGGCCAGCGAGGCGAGCTTCGACTTGTGCTCGAGGCCCGCGCGCATGCTGCTGCGCAGGAGGCCGCGCGTGTACGGGTGGCGGCCCGCGGTCATCAGGGCACTGGTCGAACCGACCTCGACTCCGCGGCCGCCGTACATGACCAGGATCCGGTCGGCGACCTCACTGACGACCTTGAGGTCGTGGCTGATGAGGATCACGGCCAGGTGGTAGCCGGCCTGCACCTGCTTGATCAGGCCGAGGATCTGGCGCTGGATCGTGACATCGAGTGCGGACGTCGGCTCGTCGAGGATCAGCAGCCGCGGCTGGCAGATCATCGCGGTCGCGATCATCGCCCGCTGCAGCATGCCGCCGCTCAGCTGGTGCGGGTACGACCGCATCACCCTGGTCACCTCATGGATCCCCATCTCCTTCAGTCGCTGGGCGGCCTGGGGGGCCGCCTTCTTCTCGCTCATCCCGCGATGGATGACGAGCGGCTCGGCCACCTGCCTGCCGATCGTCATGGTCGGGTTGAAGGCCGACATCGGCTGCTGCGGGACGTAAGCGATCTCCTGCCCGCGCAGCCTGCGCATGGCGCCAAGCGGCAGCGTCAGCAGGTCACGGCCGTCGAAAAGCACGCGGCCCGATGTGACGCGGCCGTTGGCGGGCAGCATGCGGATCACCGCGCTCGCCGTCGTCGACTTGCCGCTCCCGGTCTCCCCGACGATGGCCAGGATCTCGCCGCGCCGGACCTCGAACGAGACGCTCCGCACCGCCTGCAGCCACTCGCCGCCGGCGTGGTAAGCCACCGTCAGGTCGGTGACCTCGCATACGGACGCCGACGTGCGGGCGACGGCTGCGGGCGCGCCACCCATCAGGAGAACCGGCTCTTGTTTCTGGCCTCGAGCCAATCGCTGACCAGCATCGCGGACAGCACGGCCGCGAGCACGAAGAGGCCCGGAAGCGTCGTGTACCACCAGGCGACCAGGAGGTGGCTGTGCGCATCCGCGATGATCGCGCCCAGCTCGGGCGTCGGCGGCTGAGCGCCGAGGCCGAGAAAGCTGAGGCCCGTCAAAGCGAGCACCGCGTAACCGATGTCCATCGAGACGCGCGCCGACAGCTGCGGGAGCAGGTGCGGGAGCAGGTGGCGGAACAGGATCATGAAGCTCGACGTGCCGGCGGCTCGGGCGCCTTCGACGAAGGCAAGCTCCTTCAGTGCCAGCACCTGCCCTCGGACCATGCGCGCGTAGCCGGGCCACCACACCGCCGTCAGCGCGACGACGACCGTCGTCAGGCCAGGTCCGACTGCGCTCGCGATGGCGATGGCGAGGATCAGGTACGGGAAAGCCAGAAACACGTCAGTCGTGCGCATCAGCAGCGTGTCCACCGGCCCCCTGAAGAGGCCCGCCACGCCGCCGATCACGGTCCCTATGGCGGCCGCGCTGACGACGATGAGAATGCTGATGCCGAGCGAGTAGCGGACGCCCCACACGCAGCGGGCCCACAGGTCGCGGCCCGCGTGGTCGGTGCCGAAGATGTGCTCAGACGAGGGCGGAGCGAGGATGTTGAGCGTGTTGATCGCCAGCGGGTCCTGGGGCGCTAGCAGACCAGGCAGAAGCACGATCAAGAGCCAGATCGCGATGAGCGCGACAGGCCACCAGCGGGCTGCCAGCTGGACGGGGCTTTCGCCGCGGGCCTTCGCGACGCGCACCTCGAGCGCGGGAGCAGCCATCAGCCGAGCTCTCGGATTCGGGGATCGATGACCGGGTAAAGAAGATCGACGGCCAGGTTGACGACCACGAATCCAAGCGTGATCACGACCGTCACGGCCATGATCGCGGGGAAGTCGAAGGTCTGGAGCGCGTTGTACATGTAGATCCCGATTCCCGGCCAGGAGAACACGACCTCGACCAGGACGGTCCCGCCCAGCAGCCAGCCGAACTGCAGGCCGAGCATCGTGAGCACCGGATTGATCGCGTTCCGAAACACGTGGCCGAGCAGCACTCTCCGCGTCCCGGCGCCCTTGGCGATCGCGGTCCTCACATAAGGCATCCGCATCTCCTCGACCACCGACTTCTGGGTGAGGCGCGTGGCCACCGCGAACAGCCAGATCACCAGCGCCGTCACCGGCAGCACGAGGTGCCACGACGCGTCGAAGAACGCCGGGAGGTTGCCGGTGAGCAGGGCGTCGATGGTGTAGAAGCCGGTGATGGCCTGCGGCGGGTCGATCTGCATCCGGCCGGTGATCGGAAACCACCCAAAGTGAAGGCCGAGCCAGAGCTGCAGCACCATCGCGAACCAGAACACCGGCAGCGCCGTGCCCAGCATCGAGAGCAGGCGGATCAACCACGATTCGGGCCGGTTGCCACGCCAGGCCCAGACCAGCCCGAGGCCGACACCGAGCACCGCGTAGATGACGAAGCTGTAGACGACGAGCTCGAGCGTGGCCGGCAGGGCGCTCAGGATCGCGGGCCCGATGGGCTGGCGGCTCGCGTAGGAGATGCCGAGGTCACCGTGGGCGAGACCGGAGATGTAGGTCGCGTACTGGTCCCACACCGGCTGGTCGAGGCCGAGCGAGTGAGCGGCGGCCTTGATCTGTTCCGGTCCGGCGCGCAGGCCGGCGACCGCACAGGCCGGGCACGACGGGATGACATGGGACAGCACGAAGGTCCCGGTGACCACGCCGAACAGAACCGCTACCGCTCCGACCAGGCGCCGGAGCAGGTAGTAGGCCACCTAACGCCTCGGGTCTATCAGCTTCCCTTCGACCAGTAGAACCACCTGATGATGCCGTCCTGGAAGAACGGATCGTACTTCACGTGCGCCCACTCCTTGCGCACCGGCATGACGAGGTCCGGCGCGATGCAGTAGATGGTCGACGCGGAGTCCACGATCTTCTTCTGCATACCGGCGAGGAGCTGGTTGCGCTCGCTCTCACTCTGGATCTGGACCACCTTGTCGAGGTCGGAGTCCAGCTCGGGGTCCTTGTAGTTGGCCCAGTTGTAGCCGCCTTTGGCAGGGACGTTCGAGGAGTGGTACGAGACCCTGATCACCAGCGCCGGGTCGGGCGTGTTCGGGAACACGTTGAGGAACGTCATCGGAGGCGAGGTCGCGTTGTTCTGCATCTGGGGCGGGATCTGCGGCCACGGCGGCGCCTCGACCTTGAGGTTGATGCCGATCTTGGCCAGCGCCGACTGGAAGATCGTGCCGGCAAACGACTCGTAGTTGAGGCCCTGCACGGTGACCAGGCGCATCGACGTGCCCTGGGGAACGCCTGCGGCGTCGAGCAGCTGCTTCGCCTTGGCGAGGTCCTGCTTGGCGTAGGGCAGGGTCTTGTCCCAGCCCGGGAACTCCGGCGGGATGGGACTGTTCGCCGGCCGGCCGAAGCCTTTGTAGAAGTTGGTGTAGCCGTCGTAGTCGAAGGCGGCGATCATCGCCTGGCGAACCCGGAGATCGGTCAGCGGGGCGCGGATCATGTTGAGCGGGATCGTGCGGAGCTGGATCGCGGGCTGGCGCACGACCGCAACGTTCGGGAGAGTCTTGGCCGTTGCGGCGTTGTCGGGCCCGATGTTGCTGAGGAAGTCCGTCTGGCCGCTCTGCAGCGACTCCAGCTGGGTCGTCGTGTTGGCCTGCTGGATGATGGCGACCTGCGTCGGCACGCCGGCCTTGAACTCGCGCCAGTAGTGCTTGTTCTGCGACATGTCGATGCGGTTGTTCGGCTTCAGGCTGTCGAGCATGTAAGGACCACTGCCCGCCGACTTGCTCGCAAACCAGCTCTTCGACCACGGGTCGGAGCTCGTCTTGTTGTCGGCGATCGCTTTCGGGCTGGCGATCAAGAACCAGGGCACGGTGCCAGGGAACAGCGAGTAGGGCGCGCTGAGCTTGATGACGAACGTGGTGGGGTCCGGCGCCTCGAAGCCTGCGATGTTGATCAGGTAAGACGCGGGGCCCTGGTTGATCTCCCGCAGCCGGTTGAAGCTCGTGAGCACGGCTTGGGAGTCGAGCTTCGCGCCGTCGTGGAAGACGACGCCCTGCCGGAGCTTGAACGTGTAGCTGAGTCCGTCCGGGGCCGCGGAGAAGGACTCGGCGAGCAGCGGCCGCACGTCGAGACCGCCGGGCGAGTACTCGAGGAGCGCCTCGTAGACGTTGTGCGTGAACTGGAGGGTGTCGGTGTCGAATCCGATGTGAGGGTCGAGGTTCTCGGGAATCACGACGTTCGTCCAGCTCGCCTTGACGTTGCCGGTCGTCGTCGTCGTCGACTGGCCGGCGCAGGCTTCCAGAAACTCGAGCAGGGCGGTCCCGCTGAGGAGCGCGGCGCCGCCGACGCCTGTTCTCTGCAGGAACTGCCTTCGAGACCACATAGGATCGAACGAGCGACTGCTAGACGCCATCGTGCTTCCTCCTCACCAATTCAGCCCCCTCTGGATCTGGCTGCCGGAAGTGTAATAGACGAACTAGCGTTTGTCTAGAAATCGCTTCGCCGAGCCGCCGCGCTCAGGAATAGGGACCTGGGGTTGGTGCCGCGAGCCGGCCCGTCGCGGGATCGATGACGAGGCGTCCGTGCACCACGGCGCCCCTTGGTCGGCGCAGGTGGGCCATGTCATCGAGCGGGCTGCGCTCGAGAACGATCAGGTCGGCGAAGGATCCGGGTTGGGGCGATGTCTCGGCGCCCAACCCGTTCAGCTCGCGACCTCCGGTGGTCGCCGCGTGCAGCACCGCGAGACGCGTCATGCCGATCTCCTCGAGGAGACCCAGCTCGGCGTGCAGGCGGGGGCCGATCGGGTTGAGGTCGGCGCCCGTTGCGATCTTCACATTCGCGGCGAGGCAAGCGCGCACGGCGTCGGCATGCCGCGCCGACGACGCCTTCGCCCTCTGCATCGCGTGCTCCGGCCAGCGGTCGGCTTTCATCATCTCGACGTCATGCGTCACCCCGATCGTCGGCACGAGCCACGCTCCCTTCGACGCGAGGGCGGCGGCGGCCTGCTCATCGAGCGCGTAGCCGTGCTCGACGGAACGGCCGCCCAGCTCGACGAACCGCTCCGCCAGGCGCGCGTTGCCGCAGTGCGCGAGCACGGGCAGACCGCGCTGGCGCGCGGTGGCCATCGCGATCTCGAGCTCGTCGTCTGAGAGCTGGCCGCTGTCGACGGTCTCGTGCACGCTGTAGAGGCCGCCGGTGAGCAGGATCTTCACCCAGTCCGCGCCCTGCTCGGCCAGCGTGCGGACCGCTTTGCGCATCTCGGTCGGGCCGTCGGCGATCAGGAAGGGCGAGGTGTTCACGTACTCGCGCGGATAGGCGGTGCCGTGGCCGCCCGTCGTCCGGACGGCGGGGCCGGAGCACATGACACGCGGACCCGGCCAGCGCCCGCGCGCGAAGGCGTCGCGCCACGACATGTCGATGCCGTCGGCCTCGGCGGCCGTGCGGACTCCTGTGATGCCCATGGTCAGCGCCTCGAGCAGGTTGGCGCCCGCGCGCACGCTGTGCTGCGCCGTGCGCTCGAAATAGCCCGCTGCGGGCGGGTCGTACATGAGCCCTCCCGGGTGGGCGTGCACGTCCCAGAGCCCGAACATGACGACGAGGCCGCTGACGTCGACCCGCTCCGCGTCCCGCCCGGCGTGCTCGACGATCCTGCCGTCGGAGATGGCGAGGTCGCGGCGCGTCAGCTCGCCCGTGCCGACGTCGAGCACGCTCCCACCCGCGAGCAGCATCGTGCTCAGAGGACGACCAGCTCGGCGCTCGCCCGGTTGAGCCGGACGCCACCGCCCTCGGTCACCACGTAGACGTCTTCGACACGCGCGCCGAACTCGCCCGTGATGAACACGCTCGGCTCGATGGTGAACGTCATGTTGGCCTCGAGCGGCGTCGAGTCCACGACGTCGAGGTAGGGCGCCTCGTGCACGTCCTTGCCGATGGCGTGGCCGAGCCGGTGGCGGAAGTGCTCGCCGAAACCGGCGTCGGCGATGACCTGCCGGGCCGCCGCGTCGACGTCACGTGCGCGAACACCCGGGCGCATCGCCTCCGCTCCCGCAGCCTGGGACGCGATGACTGCGTCGTACGCCGTCCGGAATCGCGCGGTCGGCTCGCCCATGTGGATGGTGCGGCCGAAGTCGGAGCAGTAGCCCGCCAGCGCCGCGCCGAAGTCATAGCTGACCGAGATGTTCTCTCCGATGCGCCGCCGGCTCAGCCGCTCCTTGGCCGGCCGGGCCTCCCTGGTCCCCATGGGAAAGATGGCGGTGTCGAACGACTCGTCGATGGCCCCCAGCTCTTTCATGCGCTTCACGATCCACTCCGCGAGCTCGAGCTCCGTCAGCTCCGGACGCACCACCGACAGCGATTCCTCGAAGACGTGGTCGGCGAGCAGGCACGCGGCGCGCATCGCCTCGATCTCGGCCGCCGACTTGATCGCGCGCACCGTCGCCAGCTCCTGCGCGGCGAGCCTCACGCGCGAGCGCGGGAACAGCTCCTGCAGCGTGAGCACCAGCTCGGCCGGCGCGTCGAGGTTGACGCCGATAGCGGCAGGGGCCTCGCCGATCGCTTCCTCGAGGACCGCCCGCGGATCCTCCTGCTCCGTGAAGACCTGCATGCGCGGCGGGTCCCCGCTGACGTCGAAGTGGAACTCCGCCATGTGCCGCGGGACGAGCAGCAGCGGCTCACCTTCAGGCCGGATCACCGCGCCGACCGCCCACTCACCGAAGAAGTGCGAGGCGCCGTAGTGGTGGATCCGCCGGTCGACGCCGAGCAGGTACTCGAGGTCGACGCTGTGGCCGACGAAAAGCAGCTCGAGCCCGGCCTTGTCCATCTCGCGCCGGAGCCGTGCGAGCCGCATGCCGAGCTCGGGTTTGGCGAGGGTCGCCGCGCGCTCAAGGCTCATAGCCGTACTCCTCCCGTGCCATCGCCTCGCTGACATAGCCGTCGGCGAGGTCCGCTTCGATCAGCTCGCGCTCGCGCTCTTTCGGGTCGCCGTAACCTCCGCCGCCACCGGTCGTGACCCGGATCTGTGTCTCTTCCGGGCACACGATGTGGCTGGCCTTGAGCTTGCGGATCACCTCCTTGCCGGGCCGCTCGACCTCGACCTTCGGCGTCCCGCCCTGCTGCCCGCCGAAGATGCCCCACGGCCCGGTCACGCTGCGTTCGAGCCAGAGCGAGACGTGCAAGCTTTGGGCCAGCGTCTCGAACTCGCGGTGGATGGCGAGGCCGCCGCGCCGCCGGCCCGCACCGCCTGAGTCCTGGGCGAGCGAGTACCCGACCACGCGGATCGGATACTTCGCCTCCATGACCTCGGCCGGGTAGTTCTTCAGGTCGCCGCCCCCATAGTTGGCCAGCCCGTTCTCCCCGTCGCGATCCCGGGAGGCTCCCCAACCCAGCGCCACCGCCTCGCCGGTGACCCATGTCTCGCCGGTGGTCGGGTTGATGCCGTCGAACATCACGTTCATCGGGTCCGCGCACTGGGCGGCGGTCGCACGCTCGGGCATGGCCCTCGCCAGGAGCTTTATGAACAGGTCGATCATCAGCCCGGCGTGCGGGTAGTAGTACTGGCACGCCGCCGGCTCCTGGGCCGCGAAGATCGAGCGCGGCGGAGCGTAGACGTGCAGGTTGCGAAACGTGCCGCCGGTCGGCGGGATGTCGGGGTTGATCAGGAACTTGAAGGCGAGGCGCGCCGCCGAGACTGTCTGCGAGAACCCTGAGTTCAAGCAGCCACCCGTCTGCGGCGCCGAGCCTGTGAGGTCCAGGTAGATCTCGGAGCCTTCGATCGTCACCTTGAGCTTGACCTTCACCGGCTCGGTGTTCGTGCCGTCGCTGTCCATGTATCCCTCGGCCTCCCAGGAGCCGTCGGGCAGGGCGGCGACGACCTCGCGGTCGAGCTTCTCGCACTGCTCGAAGATCTCGTCGACGGCGAGCTGGAACTTCTCCCTGCCGAACCGGCTCAAGATCGCCTGCAGCCTCTGCTCGCCCGTGCGGCACGCGGCGACCTGAGCGTAGAAGTCGCCCTGGATGCTCTTCGGCATCCTGCTGTTGATCATGAAAAACTCGAGGAGCTCCTGGTTGAGCCGGCCCTTGCGGACGATCCGGGTCGGAGGAATCCGGTAGCCCTCCTGGTAGATCTCCGTCGAGGCCATCGTCTGGCTCGGTTCCATGGCGCCGATGTCGATCCAGTGCGCCTTGCTTGCCGCGTAACCGACAAGCTTGCCTTCGAAGAACACCGGCGTGAAGAGCGAGATGTCGTTGAGGTGGCTCCCCACCTCGTACGAGTCGTTGACCAGGTAGACGTCACGTTCGGCCATCGACTCCTTGCCGTACCTGGCGACGGTGACCTTGACCGCGTCTTCGAGGGCGCCCAGAAAGATCGGGAGGCCTGGCGCCTGGCCGAGGAGACGGCAGTCCTCGTCGAACAGGGCGACGCTGTAGTCCTTGATCTCGTAGATGATCGGTGTGTAGGCGCTGCGCGCCAGGTTGACCCCCATCTCGTCCGCGGCGGAGTTCAAGGCGTTGCGGATGATCTCGACGGTGATCGGGTCGACCGCCGTGATCACCGCCGCCTCTTGATCGCCAGCCAGCCCTGCGGGTCGGCGTTGACCGTCCACCCGTCGGGCACCACGGTCGTGCAGGAATCCTCGTCGATGATGCACGGCGCCGCGATCTCGTGACCGACGCGCAGGTCCTCCCGCCGATAGCGCGGCGTGGGCACGCTCTGGCCGCGGAACCGGACCGCGTATTCGTCGTACCTGCTGCCGGTGCCCGATCTCGCCGGCGACCCGTTCGGCCGTGCGTGCGCGCCTGCCCCGACCGCCGTCAGGCGAAGGTTGACGACCTCCACCAGCTCCTCCGGGTTCGAGTGGCCGAAGGTCTTCCTGTAGCGGCGGTGGAAGCTCGCCAGCAGCTTGCCGTCGAACTTCGGCGCCGGCAGCGTCAGGAAGTGCTCCTGGCCGACGTACCGGAGGTCCGCGCTCGTCGACAGGACCGCGGTCGCCGGGTCGATCCCGTCTTCTTCGAGCAGCAGCTTCGCCGACGCGACCAGAGACTCGGTCGCCGAGCCGAGCAGCCCGGCGTCGATGCGGTCCCAGCGAGCGAAGTACGGATGCACGAGGTCGTGCCGGACATCCGACTCCAGCATGCCGTGGGCCGAGAAGGTCCCGGGTGAGTGCGGGACGAGCACGGAGTCGATCCCCAGCTCCTCGGCGAGGAAGACGGCGTGCATGGGCCCTGCCCCGCCGAAGGCGACCATGGCGAACTGGCGTGGATCCAGGCCGCGCCCGACCGTGATCTGCCGGATCAGCGCCGCCATCCTCGCGTTGATGACCTCGAGCGCGCCTTCGGCGAGACGGTCGGCGTCAAGTCCGAGGGTGCGGCCCAGCGTGGCCAGGGCCTCCGCGGCGCGCTCCGGGTGCAGCGCCATGCGCCCGCCCAGGAAGTAGCGCGGGTTGACCCGGCCCAGGTGCACGTTGGCGTCGGTGACCGTGGGTTCGACTCCGCCGCGCCCGTAGCAGGCCGGCCCGGGCTCGGCTCCCGCGCTGCGAGGCCCGACCCGCAGGCCGCCCGCCGACTCCCACGCGACCGACCCACCGCCGGCGCCGATCGTCTCGACGTCGATCACGGGCAGGATCAGCGGCTGCCCCTCCAGCATCGCCTCGCGCGCGATCGTCGGCTTGCCGTCGATGCAGAGCGAGACGTCGAAGCTCGTGCCGCCCATGTCGATGGCGATCGCGCTCGCCGAGCCCGCGCGTCGCGCCAGGTTGGCCGCCGCGATGGCCCCGCCGACCGGACCGGAAAGCAGCGTGTTGACGGGCTGCTCGCGAGCTCGGGCGGCGGTCGTCATGCCGCCGTTGGACTGCATGATGTGGACGGCGGCGCCGACGCCTCGGCGGCGAAGCTCGTCCTCGAGCTCAGAGAGATAGTTGCGAACGGTCGGCGCGATCGCGGCGTTGACCACCGTGGTGCTGGTCCGTTCGTATTCACGCCACTCGTTGGCGATCCGGTGCGACAGCGAGACGCTGATCTGGGGATGGCGCTCCGCGATGATCTGCTCGCACCGCAGCTCATGGGCGGGATTGCGGTAGCTGTGCAGGAACACCACCGCCACCGAGGCGATGCCGGCCTCGACGAGCCTGTCGATCGCCTGTCTGACCGAATCCTCGTCGAGCGGCGTGATGGGGTGTCCGTCGGCCGACATGCGTTCGACCACCTCGAGCCGGTGCCTGCGTGGGACGAGGGGAGGCGGGCGGTGATACTGGAGGTCGTACATCGCAGGCCGGTTGGCGCGCCCGATCTCGTAGACGTCGCGAAAGCCCTTCGTCGTCAGGAGCCCGACGGGCGCATAGCGCCGCTCGAGTAGCGCGTTGAGGCCCGCCGTCGTGCCGTGCACGAAAAATTCGACATCGGATCCCGAATCGACCGCGCGGTCCAGCACCTCGAGCACGCCGGTGGCGAGATGGCCGGGGGTGCTGAGAGCCTTTGCGGTCGTCAGCTCGCCAGAGCTCGAAGCTGCGACGAGGTCGGTGAACGTGCCGCCGATGTCGACCGCAACCCCGCGCCCAGCCACCAAGCCAAGACTCTATTCGAACTCCCGCAAAACTAGCAAGCGCTAGTTTTCCTCCACGCGACGAGCCCGAAGCCCACGATCAGCAGCAGGCCGGCCGCCGCCAGTGCCAGGACTGCGATCGGCGCCCGAGCCGCCGCCCCATCGCCGCGACCGGGCGTGCCCAGGATCCAGGCCAGCGTGAAAGAGCTGCCTTCGGTCCTGGCCACGCGCAAACGCTCGACCGCAAACGAGCTCGGCGCCGCCTTCCGCAGCGGCGCGCCGTCGGTGCGCGCCACCAGGACCAGGTGCAGCGCGGCGCCCTCCTCGATCGTCGCCCCGTACTGCCGACCGCCAGGCAGCGGACGCGGCTCGATGAAGCGCTGCGCGCTCGGCGACTGGTCCTGCTCGCGACCTTCCAGGCCGGCGCTCACGATCCGGGTCGTGTCGCGGCCGATGTCCTCGCGGGCGAAGATCACGGTGTCACGGTCGAGCCACGCCGGGTACGCGTCGCGCGGGCCCGCCGTCAGCGGCGCGGCGTGCGAACCGTCGGCGTTCATCACCCAGATCCGGTCGGTGAAGAGCATCACGGCCGAGCCGCTCGCTCCAGCGGCGGTCGCCGGGCGTCCGTTGATGTAAGCGATCCGCGCGCCGTCGGGGGAGAACACGGGCTGGCTGTTGCCGGAGTCAGCTGTGCGCGTCAGCTGCACCGGTGAGCTGCCGTCGGCGCGCGCGATGAAGATCTGGTACGACGCGTCGCCGGGAAGGAGCGCGGAGTAGACGATCGACCTGCCGTCGGGCGACCAGCTCGGGCTCGTCGCCTGGAGCGGCGGGCTCGTGAGCCGGATCGCCGGCGCCCCAGCGGTGAGGTCGCGGCGGTAGATCTCGGACACGCCTTCCTCGCCGCCTGTGAAGAGCAGTCGCCTCCCGTCCGGGGAAAGGCTCGGATAGTTGTGATCGACCGGCCCGGTGGTCAGCCGTCGCACGACGGTGCCGTCGAGGCCGAACTGGGATATCTGCAGGCTCCCGGAGCCGTTGGTCACCGCGACGAAGCCCACCGGCTCGGCGGCCGCGCTCGCCATCACCGTCCCCGGGGCGCCAAGCAGCGTCACAGAGGCGACCAGGGCGGCGGAACGTACAAGCGTTAGTTTTGCTGTTATTGTGGGCACTTCACCAGTGGCTCGACTGATGATGCAGGGGGTCGGGTTCGCCACCTGATGATCGCTGACCGCGTCGCCGATGTGGTGACCGTCGAAGTCATTCGCAACGCCCTCAACGCCGCTGCCGACGAGATGGGCACCAACCTGGCGCGCAGCGCATACACCCCGATCATCTACGAGATGAAGGACTACAGCGTCGCCATCTTCAACGATCGCTTCCAGCTTCTTGGACAGGCTCCAGGGCTGCCGATCTTCCTGGGCGCGCTCGAGGACGCAGTCCGCGTCACGGTCGAGCGTTACGGCGAGAGCCAGGTGCAGCCGGGCGACGTCTACCTCATCAACGACTCGTACCTGGCCGGGAGCCACCTCAACGACGTGTCGGTCTTCACGCCGATCTTCTTCGAGCGCGACCTCGTCGGCTACGCGGCAAGCAAGACCCACTGGATGGACATCGGCGCCATGGAGCCGAGCCAGACCATGGCCGGGACCGAGATCTGGCAGGAGGGTTACCGGCTGGGTCCGACGCGCATCGTGCGGCGAGGCCGGGTCAACCGTGAGCTGATGGCGCTGCTCGAGGACAACAGCCGGCTGCCGAAGAGCATCCGTGGTGACTTCCTGGCGCAGATGGCCGCCTGCCGCACCGGCGAGCAGCGGCTGATCGAGGTCTACTCGAGGTTCGGCAGGCCGGTCGTCGAATCGGCCGTGGCGCAGATCTTCGACCAGTGCGAGAGGCTGGACCGCGAGGCGGTGTCGGCGCTGCCGGACGGCACGTGGCAGGCGGAGGGGTGCCTCGACAACGACGGCCACGGCACCGATCCGGTGCCCGTGCGCCTCACGGTCCGCATCGAGGGCACTGAGGTCTACGTCGACCTGACGGGCTCGGCCCCGCAAACCTCGGGATGCTTGAACTGCGGGTTTCCGCAGACGGTCTCGGCCGCCCGGCTCGCCTTCAAGTTCCTCGTCAACCCGGACATCCCGGCGTCAGGCGGGACGTTCCGCTGCCTTCACGTCACGGCGCCCACGCGGTCCATGTTCGCCGCCGAGGCGCCGGCCGCGTGCCAATACTACGGACCGCACCTCAACCTGCTGATCGACCTCTTCATCAAGATCCTCGCCCCCTTCCTTCCCGAGCGAGCGACCGCGTCGCAGTGCGCGGACGCGATGAACGTGATCCTCGACGGCCTTCGATCGGACAGCGGCCGGTGGATGATGGGCGAGTCGCTGGCCGTCGGCTGGGGCGCCGGCCGCGAGCTGGACGGCTCGAGCGCGCTCGTCGACTACGCCGGCGGCGACCTGAAGAACTTCCCGGTCGAGGTCATCGAGTCGCGCTACCCGGTCCGGGTCAACGGGTACGGCCTGGTCGACGATTCGGGCGGCGCCGGCCGGCGCCGCGGCGGTCTCGCCATCTTTCGCGACTACGAGTTCTTCGACGACACGACGCATGTGTCGCTGTGGTTCGAGCGCAGCGTGACCCCGCCCTGGGGCTTGTTCGGCGGCATGGCCGGCCGGACGCCTTCGATCGACCTGCGGCGACCGGATCGCGAGCCGATGCACTCCCTCAAGTGCAGCCACGTGACGGCGGGTGCGGGAAGTCGCCTGCGGGCGGTCACCGGCGGCGGCGGTGGCTACGGCCCTCCGCTCGAGCGGGAGCGGGAGCTCGTCGCGGCGGACATCGCCGACGGGTACGTTTCCCCGGCGGCGGCGGCAGAGCTTTTCGGGTACTGAAAACCGTCTGGATGGAGAGGTGAGCATGGGCAAGGCGACGGCACAGATCGCGACCGACTCTCTTCGCTACGACGAACTCGTCGAGCGAGCCCTGGCCAGGATCCGGCCGATCGGCATGGAGCCTTACCTCGACCTGGGGTCGGAAACCCGATCCGGGACCAGGCTGAACCGCCAGTACATGGACTCGATCACGATCGAGATGCGTCTTCTGGGCAGCAAGCCCGCGAGCACCGCGGCGAAGCTGTTCGGCCGCGACCTGGCGGCGCCGATCGTCGCCTCGGCGCTGTGTGAGTCCAGGATCCTCAAGCGCCTCGGGCCCTGGCGAACGCCGTACCTGGAGCAGATCGCCAAGGGGCTCGCCGAGGCCGGCAGCATGATGTCCACCGGAGACGTGCAGCACGATGAGCTGGCCCGCATCGTCGACCAGGGCGCACCGGTGATCCACATCGTCAAGCCGTACGCGGACGAGGACCGCATCCACGGGCACCTGGAGGCTGCACGCTCGCTGGGCTGTGTGGCCGTCGGGATGGACATCGACGCCATGTACCTCGAGAAGGCCTGGGACGAAGTCCCCGGACCGGAGTACCTCGGCTACCAGAGCTCGGAGCAGGTCGCGCGGTACATCAAGGCCACGCCTCTTCCCTTTGTCGTCAAAGGAGTGCTCAGCGTGCAGGACGCGGTGGCGGCGAGGGACATGGGAGCGGCCGCGATCATGGTCAGCAACCACGGCGGGGAGACGATCGACTACACCACGCCGGTGCTCGAGCTGCTGCCCGCGGTTCGCAAGGCCGTGCCCGAGATGACGGTCCTCATCGACTCCGGGTTCCGACGCGGGTCGGACGTGTTCAAGGCGCTCGCGCTGGGCGCGGACGGCGTGGGCCTCGGGACGCAGCTGGTGGTGGCTTGCGCCGCGGCCGGCCGTGATGGCGTCCGGCGGATGATGAACTTGCTCCAGGAGGAGCTCGAGCGGGTCATGTGCCTGACCGGGAGTCCGACCGTTCAAGACATCGAGCCTTCGGTCCTGCACCTGCCCGCCTGACGTTTGCGCTACCAGGAGCTCGTCTCCGCGGGCATGGCGGTGCTCGAAAAGGCCGGCGCCGCGAGATTTCTGGACACCGGCTCGGAGACGCGCTCCCAGGTGCGGCTGAACCGGGCGTACATGGACAGCCTGACCTTCGAGACGAAGCTCATCGGCACCGGGCCCGCGTCCACCGAGACCGAGCTCTTCGGCGCCCGCCTCAGCATGCCGGTCATCGCTTCGTCGCTATCGCAGTCCCTGGTCCTGGATCACCTCGCGCCGTGGGACGAGCCGTATCTCGAGCAGATCGCCGGCGGGCTTGCGGACGCCGGGACCGCGATGACCACCGGCATGGTCACTGAAGAAGAGCTCGCGCGCATCGTCGAGATGGGCGCGCCCGTCATCCACGTCGTCAAGCCCTACCAGGACGAGGACCGGATCTTCAGCGAGCTGGCGGCGGCGCAGCGCCTCGGATGCATCGCGGCCGGCATGGACATCGAGGCCGTCTACCAGCTGCACGCGCCAGGCGAAAGGTCCGGGACCGAGTACCTGGAGCACAAGACGTCACGGCAGCTGGAGGAGTACATCGGCGCCACCAGCCTGCCGTTTCTCGTCAAGGGAGTCTTGAGCCCCGACGACACGAAGGCGGCCAGCGGTCTTGGCGCTGGGGCGGTGATGGTGAGCCATCACGGAGGCGAGTCGATCGACTACGCCGTGCCGGTGCTCAAGGTGCTGCCCGAAATTCGCGCCGCGGCACCTGGCGCCACGGTCCTGGTCGACAGCGGCTTCATGCGCGGCACCGATGTGGTCAAGGCGCTTGCCCTCGGCGCGGACGCGGTGGCTGTCGCCACGCTGCTGTTGATCGCCTGCGCCGCGGGTGGTCGGGCCGGCGTCCGCGAGATGATGGAGATCCTGCGCGAAGATGTGGCGCGAAACCTGTCGCTGATGGGCTGCGCGGACCCCACGCAGGCCACCCACGCCAGGCTCCATCAGCTCGCAGGCGCGTGAAAGCCTTGGGGTCTAGGCTGGGAATCATGCGGATCGACAACTTCTCGTTCGGCACGATCGAGGTCGACGGAGAGCGTTACGAGCAGGACGTGGTCATCGACCGGGGCAAGGTGAAGGTTCGGAAGAAGAAGCCCTCCAAGCCGTTCCGCGCGGAGTTCGGCCACACGCCGCTTTCCACCGAGGAAAAGATTCCATGGAAATGCAAGCGCCTGGTCATCGGCACCGGCGAGCAGGGCGCCTTGCCCGTGATGCCGGCCGTGCTCCAGGAGGCCAGGCGCCGCGGAGTCGAGGTGGTCGCCATGCCGACGGCCGAGGCGATCCAGGTCCTGGTGCGAGGCGACTCCGACACCAACGCCGTGCTGCACATCACCTGTTGAGGGGAGCGGGTCAGGCCAGGGCTTCGACCCGGTGCTCGCCGCCCTCCTCCACCACCTGAACGCCGGCGCCCTTCGCGATCGGCTGCACCACCTGGCCGGTGAGGCCAAGCACCGCCGCTTCGGTGGTCGGAGAGTGGCCGACGACCAGGGCACGCGCACTGTCGGGCAGGGAAGCGAACAAGGCCTTCAGCGCGGCGCCGAGCAAGCCTGCCTCCTTCTCGACCAGCTCCGGGTCCACGGCCCGAAACGCCTCGAGATCTTTGCCCTGCGCGCGTTTGGCGGCGGCAAACCACCGCTCTTCCACAGACGACCGAAACCCAAGGTCGACCCGCACGCCGCCCGGCACCGGACGGCCCATTCCCGCCAGCAAGCACGCGGCGGTCTGGGTCGCGCGTTGAGCACCTGATGAGACGATCACCTCATACGTGCCTTGCATCCGCTTGCCGATCTCGACCGCTGCCCGGACCCCATCCTCGGTCAGCACGTCGCCCTCCGCATCGGTGTGTCTTCGCAGCTCAACCGTCCTGGCCATGTTTCCTCCCAACTAGTTCGTGCGGGTTCGAGCGCGGGGCCGGCTCACCGAGTCGCGCGCCACGAGCGAGACGCCGACCAGGTGGTGGCGCCGGCGCGTCCGCTCCCCGCGCGACGGATTGGCCAGCTCTTCGACCAGCAGCCTGACCGCGCGGGCGCCGACCTCGGCCATCGGCTGCCGGACCGTGGTCAGGGCCGGGGTGAGGTAGCGCGCGACAGGGATATCGTCATAACCGACGACTGAGACGTCACCTGGCACGGAAAGGCCTCGCGCCTGAAGCTCCGCCATGGCGCCGAGCGCGAGGAGGTCGCTCTGAGCGAACAGCGCCGTGAACCGGCTGCCTGATTCCAGCAGCTGGGCGACCATCGCCTTGCCACCTTCGACTCCCCACTCGCCGCTCGTCGCGACCTGCAGCCCGCTCCCGATTCCGGCCTTGCGCAGCGCCTCCTGGGCCCCCTGCAAGCGCGCCTTCGCGGACGGCCAGTCGAGCGGCCCCGTGATGGTCGCGATCGCGCGGTGTCCCGCCTCGATCAGGTGTGAGGCCGCAAGCATCCCCCCGCCCCGGTTGTCGATGTCCACCGAATGCAGCCGCAGCGCCTCCAGGCGAGAGGCGATGGCGACCGTCGGAATCGAGTCAGCGAGCGCGGCCAGGACGCGCCGGCTCTCGGGGCGGAGCCGGGGCCGGGCCACGATGAGTCCCTCGATCCGCCGCTGCTGCATCAGGCGCAGGTACGCCTCTTCGTCATCCGACGACCCGTCCTCGACGCTGCCGATGATCAGGTAAAAGCCATGACGCCGCGCTTCGAGCTCGGCCCCCGCCGCCATCTCGGCGAAAGAGTGATCCGAGATGTCGTTGCTGACCACGCCCAGCGTGTGGCTGCGTCTCGACGACAGGCTGCGCGCGATGCCGTTGGGCACGAAGTTCATGCGCCGGATGGCCTCGAGCACGGTGGCTCGCGTGGCTTCGGAGACATATCCGTCGGCGTTGATCACCCGGGAGACGGTCTGGTGCGAGACGCCCGCCTGGGCCGCAACCTCCCGAATGGTCGGACGCCCTCCGTTCCTCGCGCTGGGGCGCTTCATCGGGCATGAATTATGGCGGAGAAGGACGCTGTAGGTGACCGGTCACATTTTCTGCTTGACAAACCGCCTGACCGGACTCACCATACCGCGTATGTGACCGGTCACACGTTGACCGGTCCACCTGAACAGCCGTCGCCGTCCGCTCCGAATGACAAACCGATGGGGAGAGCGAGCATGAGCCAGGACAAGCCGAGCACCGTACAGAACCCGTTGTCCCGCTGGCCTGAAAACCGGATGACCCGGCGCCAGATGATCCAGCGCCTGGGGGCGCTTGGCCTCGCCCTGCCTTCCCTGCCGGCGATCCTCGAGGCGTGCGGCGGCGAAGCCACGCCCGCGTCGACGACGCTTTCCAAGGACCTCAAGGGATCGATCACGATCTGGGGCTGGAAGGCATCGCTCGACGCCCTCAAGCTCGTCGATGCCGACTTCACGGCCGCGTTCCCCAACGTCACCTTCAAGTACGTCGAAAGGCCTCCGGCCGACACCTACCGAAACATCCAGCTCGCCATCGCCGCCGGCACGGGAGCACCCGACGTCTCGGTCATCGAGGACTCCCACCTGCCCCAGTACGTGCACATCGGCGCGCTGGCGGACATCACCGACTGGGTCAAGCCTTACGTCTCGAAGATGGTCAGCTACAAGTGGAACTGGACGAAGAAGTCGAACCGCTACTACGCGATGCCGTGGGACCCCGGGCCTGTGGCCGTCTTTTACCGGCGCGACGTCTTTCAGAAGGCCGGCGTCGATCCCGCATCCATCCAGACCTGGGACGACTTCTACCAGGCGGCCAAGACGATCAAGCAGAAGACAGGCGCGTTCATGTGGCAGCAGGCCAAGGCCCGCAACGACGGCCGCCTCTTGGAGACTCTTCTCTGGCAGCAGGGCACGGGCTACGTCGACAGCTCGGGCAACGTGATCCTCGACAAGGACACGAAGATCCAGCAGACGCTCGAGTACATCGGCCGCTTCTGGACGGACGGACTCGCCGCCGACCAGGAACCCTGGACCGATCCCTGGTACAAGGGGCAGGCATCCGGCACGAGCGCGACGGTGATCGACGCCGTCTGGATGGGCACCTTCTTCAAGAGCTTCATCGCGCCCAAGGCCGCCGGCAGCTGGGGTGTTTTCATGCTCCCTGTCTGGCAGCCTGGCGGCAGCCGCGCCAGCAACGACGGCGGCTCCGTGCTGGCGATCTTCGACCAGAGCTCCCAGAAAGACGCCGCGCGCGCCTACGTCGAGTTCCACCTGGGCCAGGATGGGTCGCAGCTGAAGATCTACGAGAAGACGGACATCTTCCCCAGCCTCAAGTCCGCGTTCGAGGATCCCTTCTTCCAGGAGGCGGACCCCTACTTCGGCGACCAGAAAGTCCGCACGATGTTCGCGGAGATCGCGGCCAAGATCCCCGACGCAGGCATCTACAGCACCGACTACCAGCTGATGAGCAGCCTGGCCACGCCGGAGATCCAGAAGTTCGCGCTGGGCCAGCAGAGCGCCCAGCAGGCGCTGGCCAACGCCGCCCAACTGATCCGCGAGAGAACCCACCGGTCCTGACCGGCGCTTTACTTGAGCGGTGCTGGGACAGGTTCGGCGTAGGTTTCGGCCGTCCCCCGACGGGGCGGCCGCCGCGACGGGCACGCTGGGCAATGTCCCGGCGGCGTCCCGCGCGGCGACCTGGAGGCAGGCGCTGTGGCGCCACCGCTGGCCCCTGCTCTTCATCTCGCCCTTCTTCATCCTCTTCGCCGTCTTCAACGTCTACCCGATCGTCTTCTCGTTCTGGCTGAGCCTCCACGACTGGCCCGGCCTGGGGCCGATGGACTTCGTCGGGCTGACGAATTACGTCGAGCTGAGCCACGACACGATCTTCTGGAACTCGATGCTCAACGCCGCGATCCTCTTCTTCATCTACGTGCCGGTGATGACTTTTCTCGCGGTCGTGATCGCCGCGGTCTTGAACTCCCGTTTCTTGAAGCTGCAGGGAATGTGGCGCACCCTGATCTTCGTCCCCAACATCACCTCGATGGTGGCGGCGGGCTACACCTTCCGGCTCATCCTCGACAAGGACAGCGGCGCCCTGAACCACGCGCTGGCGTTCCTGCACGTGTCCGCGGTGCCCTGGCTGGACGACGTGTGGTGGGCGCGGATCTCGCTGGGGCTGCTGATGATCTGGGCCTGGCTCGGCTACAACACCGTGCTCATGCTGGGCGGCCTGCAGACGATCCCGCCCGAGCTGGTCGAGGCCGCCAAGGTCGACGGCGCCACCGCGATCCAGGCGTTCCGGCGGATCACAGTCCCGCTCCTGCGGCCGATGATCGTGTTTGCCGTCACCATCTCGATCATCGGCACCTTCTCGATGTTCACCGAGCCGTACATCCTCACCCGCGGCGGCCCGATCCGCGCCACCGAGACGCCCGTCTTCCAGATCTTCAGCACCACGTTCGAGGCCCTGCGCTTCGGCTACGCCGCGGCGGAGAGCTACGTGTACTTCGCGATCATCGTGGTGATCACGCTCTTTCAGTTCTTCAGCGTGAGCCGGAGGGACCCGACCCCATGAGGCTGAGTCTCGACAGGCCGCTCGCCTACGCCACCGTGGTCGCGCTGAGCGCGCTGATGATCTTTCCCTTCGTGTGGATGCTGAGCTCGTCGCTCAAGCCCTTCTCCGAGATCTTCGCCGGCACCAGCTTCTTGCCCGAGCATCCGACCCTGGACAACTACCGGTCGCTGTTCGAGCAGAACAACGCCGTGCTCAAGCTGTGGAACAGCTTCTACATCGCGACCCTGGCGACCGCGAGCTCGGTGTTCCTGTGCGCGCTCGGCGGCTACGCTTTCGCCAAGTTTCGCTTTCCGGGTCGGGCCATCCTGTTCGGTTCGATGCTCGCGTCGATGGCGCTGCCGTTCGCAGTGGTGATGGTTCCGCTGTTCGTGATGATGCGCAACGTCTTCCACTGGATCGACACGCCGTGGCCGCTCATCATCCCCGGGGCCGCGAACGCGTTCGGCATCTTCTTCATGCGCCAGTACATGATGTCGGTGCCGGACGAGATGCTCGACGCCGCGCGAGTCGACGGCGCGGGCGAGTTCCGGATCTTCTGGAAGATCGTCCTGCCGACCTCGGTGCCTGGGCTGGTCAGCCTTTCGATCATCTTCTTCATGAGCTCGTGGAACAACTTCCTGTGGCCGCTCGCGATCCTGCACTCCGACTCCATGCAGACCGTCCCGGTGATGCTGAACAGCCTGCAGGGACCGCCTGGGCGAACCGCCTTCGACGTCCTGATGGCCGGCTCCGTGGTCAGCGTGCTGCCGATGCTCATCGTCTTCCTGCTCCTGCAGCGACGGCTCGTGGCCGGGATCACGAGCGGCGCGATCAAAGGTTGACGAGGGTGACCGAGCAGAGCATCAGGCTGGGCACCGCCTACTACCCGGAGCAGTGGCCGCGCGAACGGTGGGAGACCGACGCGCGCATGATGGCCGAGGCCGGGCTGACCCTGGCCCGGGTAGGCGAGTTCGCGTGGTCGGCGCTCGAGCCCGAGGAAGGCAGGTTCGAGGTGGGCTGGCTGGAGGACGCGATCGGCGTCCTCGACCAGGCCGGCCTGAAGGTGGTCGTGGGCACGCCGACCGCGGCCCCGCCGGCCTGGCTGGTCGACGCGCATCCCGAGATCCTGCCCGTCGACATCGACGGCCGAAGGCATCTCTTCGGCAACCGCAGGCACTACTGCCCCAACCAACCCGCCTACCGGGCGGCGACCGAGCGCATCGTCGAGGAGCTGGGCCGCGCGTTCGGGGCCGATGGGCGCGTGATCGGCTGGCAGATCGACAACGAGTTCGGCGGGCGCTGCTACTGCACCGCGTGCCGTCATGGCTTCCAGGCCTGGCTGCGCGACCGGTATGGGTCGCTCGAGCGACTGAACGAAACCTGGGGCACGGCGTTCTGGAGCCAGACCTACTCGCGGTGGGACCAGGTCCCGCTGCCCCAGGGGCCGCCGCTCGACCCCAACCCAGGCCTCGCGCTCGACTACCGACGCTTCATGTCGGACAGCTACGTGCGGTTCCAGGACCTGCAGGTGGCCCACCTGCGCGCCCACGGCGACAGCCAGTTCGTGACCCACAACCTGATGGGCTTCAAGTTCGCCGAGATCGACTACGGCCGCCTGGCCGCCGGCCTCGACCTGGTGAGCTGGGACAACTACCCGGGCCTCGATCCCGAGGCAGTGCCGCTGTCCCCCGCGCTCGCCGCCGAAGCCATGCGCGGGCTCAAGCGCAGGAAGACGTGGGTCATGGAGCAGCAGGCGGGGCCGGTCGGCTGGGGCCAGATGCGCTCGCCGATGCCCGGGCAGGTTCGCCTCTGGACCTACCAGGCGATCGCCCACGGCGCCGAGGCGGTCCTGTTCTTCCGCTGGCGCACCGCCCGGTTCGGCACCGAGCAGCACTGGCACGGCATCCTCGACGCGGACGGAAGCGTGCGCGGCCGCTATGGCGACCTGCAGCGGCTCAGCTCCGAGCTGGAGCGGCTCGGTCCCAGGCTCAGCGTCTCGACCCCGGTTGCCGAGGTCGCCCTGGTGCACGACTACGACTCTCGCTTCGCGCTCCAGAACCAGCCGACGAACGGCGCCCTCGGCTATGAGGCGACCTTCCTGCTGCATTACCGCGCGCTGCGCGACATGGGGCTGGGTGTCGACGTGCTGCCTGACCGAATGGACCTCGAGCGCTACCGTTTGGTCGTGGCGCCCAGCCTTTACGTGGCGGGCCCCGAGGTCGCCTCGGCCATGACCGACTACGCCCAGGCTGGCGGAACCCTCGTGTTCGCGCCGCGGACGTCGGTCAAGGACCCGAGCAATGCGCTCCCCGAGCGCCCGCTCCCCGCATGGCTCGACGAGCTGTGCGGCGTCCGGGTGACGGACTACCAGAGCGTGACCGCCGACGGAGGGGCGGCGCTGGCGGGAGGGGTCGAGGGTGAGTTCAAGGGCTGGTACGAGGAGCTCGAGCCGGCGGGCGCAGAGGTGCTGGCGAGCTACGCGGACGGGGCATTTGCCGGCTCGCCGGCGATCACCGTGCGGGCGGCCGGGAAGGGTCGCGTCCTTTATATAGGTGGCGCGGCCACCCTCTCCACGCTCGATCGCCTGTACCGGGGCCTGGCCGCCGAGCTCGGGCTCGGGACACTTGATCTCCCGCGCGGAGTGGAGGCGGTCCGGCTCGAGGGCACGGGCGACGGCGAGCTGCTCGTCCTCCTCAACCACTCGGGCGGCGAACAGCGCCTGAGCTTCGACGGATTCCGCTGGCATGACCACTTGAGCGACGCCGGCGGCGAAGAACCCTTCGCGCTGGAGCCGTACGGCGTCGCCCTGCTCGAGCGCGTCCGGCTCGCCGGGCCGGCGCGGCCACGATGAGGATCGCCGAGGTCACGCCGCTGGTGATGGGCGCCGGGTGGCGCAACCTCACCATCGTCCAGGTGCGGACCGACGAGGGGCTGGCCGGTGTGGGCGAGGTGCGGATGGTGAACCACACGCAGGCCTTGCTCGGCTATCTCGAGCACGCGATCCCGACCCACATCCTGGGCGCCGACCCCTTCGACGTCGAGGCTCTCGTCCAGCGCATGACGCGCAACGACTACGAGCGGGCGGGTGGGACCGTGATGTCGGGCATCGGCGCGGTGGAGATCGCCTGCTGGGACATCATCGGCAAAGCGGTCGGCCAACCCGTCTTCAAGCTCCTCGGCGGCGCGGTGCGCGAGCGCGTCAAGGCCTACGCGAACGGGTGGTACACCGTAGAGCGGACGCCGTCCGAGTTCCACGAGGCCGCCCGGCGCGCGGTCGCGCGCGGCTATCAGGCGCTCAAGCTCGACCCTTTCGGCGCGGGCACCGCCGAGCTCTCACCGGAGGAGCGCCGGCGGGCCGTGGCCCTGGTCGAAGCGGTCAGGGACGCGATCGGGCCCGACGCCGAGCTGCTGGTCGAGATGCACGGTCGCTTCACGCCCGCCACCGCCATCTCGATCGCGCGCGAGCTGGAACCCTTCAATCCGAGCTGGATCGAAGAGCCGGTGCCGCCGGACAACCTGAAGGCGCTGGCCAAGGTCGCGGCCAGAGTCCGCATCCCTGTCGCCACCGGCGAGCGCATCCACGTGCGCCACGAGTTCCGCGAGCTGTTCGAGCTGCAGGCGGCGGACATCGTGCAGCCCGACATCACGACGGTCGGCGGCCTGCTCGAGACCAAGAAGATCGCGGCCTGGGCCGACTCGCACTACGTCCTCATGGCGCCGCACAACGTGGGCGGGCCCATATCGACCGCGGCCGCCCTGCACCTGGCGGCATGCACGACCAACTTCAAGATCCAGGAGCACTTCAACGATTTCACCGAGGACTTCGTCAGGGAATCCGCGCCCGGAAATCCCGAGGTCGTGGACGGGTATTTCGGGCTGCCGCACGGGCCAGGCCTTGGTGTCACGCTGAACGAGGACCTCGTCCGCGAGCATCCCGCCACCCACGTTCCCTTCAACCTCTTCCAGGACGAGTGGCACCTGCGCCGGCCGGTGGGATGAGCGAAGGGGACCGGGAGCTCGCCCGGCGGTTTCCACCCGGCTTCGCCTGGGGCGCCGCCACGGCCGCCTACCAGGTCGAGGGCGCGCCGGACGCTGACGGCAAAGGGCCGAGCATCTGGGACGTCTTCTGCCGCCGTCCAGGTGCGATCGAGCGCGGTGAAACCGGCGACGTGGCCTGCGACCACTACCACCGCTGGCGCGAGGACGTGGACCTGATGGCGAACCTTGGCCTCGCTGCGTACCGCTTCTCGGTGAGCTGGCCTCGCGTCATTCCAGACGGCACCGGAGCGCCAAACATGGCCGGGCTCGACTTCTACGACCGGCTCGTGGATGCGCTTCTCGAGCGCGGCATCCAACCGCTCGTGACGCTCTACCACTGGGACCTGCCTCAGGCCCTGCAGGAGCGCGGGGGCTGGGCGTCGCCCGAGTCCCCGGCGTGGTTCGAGGCCTACGCGGACCTGGTGGCGCGCCGGCTGGGCGACCGCGTGCGGGACTGGGCGACGATCAACGAGCCCTGGGTGGCCGCTTTCGCCGGCAATCTCATGGGGGTGCACGCGCCCGGAATCCAGGACTGGAGCGTCGCGCTCCGCGTCGCCCACTCGCTGCTGCTGGGCCATTCCCGAGCCGCATCGGCGGTTCGCGCCGCCGCCACCGGCGCCGCTCGCGTCGGCATCGTGCTCAACCTTGGACCGTGTCATCCCGCGACCGGCAGCGAGGCCGACGTTGCCGCCGCGCGGCGGGCGGACGGCCACGGCAACCGCTGGTTCCTCGACCCCCTGCACGGTCGTGGCTACCCCGCCGACATGGTCGAGCTGCACGGCGCCCACCTGGACGAGAGCGCGGTCGGCGAGCTCGACGGCTGGGACGGAGGCCTCGACTTCCTCGGCGTCAACTACTACTTCCGACGCATCGTCGAAAGCGCGCCCGATCAGCCCCTCGGGCTGAGGGACGTCAAGCCGCCCGGCGCGCTCTACACCGAGATGGGTTGGGAGGTCTACCCGGACGGTCTGCGCGAGATCCTCACGCGCGTCCACGCCGACTATCAGCCGCCCATCCTGATGGTCACCGAGAACGGCGCGGCGTTCGCGGACGCCATCGACCACGAAGGGCAGATTCACGACGCACCCAGGCAGGATTACCTGGCCTCCCATTTCGCGGCCGCGGCAGATGCCATGGCCGAGGGCGTCCCGCTGAAGGGCTATTTTGTCTGGACCCTGATGGACAACTTCGAGTGGAGCTTCGGGTTCAGCAAGCGGTTCGGCCTCTACCACGTCGACCACGCCACCCAGCGGCGGGTCCTGAAGGACAGCGGCGGCTGGTACCGGTCGTTCCTCCAGGCTCACGCCCGGCCGTGACGACGATGCAGGCGCTCGTGGTCGAGCGCCCGGGCGTGGCGCATATTTCCGAGGTAGCGACGCCCGAACCCGGTCCCGGCGAGGTCCTCGTCAGGGTGGCCGCCGCAGGCATCTGCGGCTCGGACCTCGAGCTCCTGGATGGCACCCGGCCCGCCGCCTATGTCCGCTACCCGGTGGTCCCCGGACATGAGTGGGCGGGGACCGTCGCCGAAGCCGGCCCCGGGGTGCGCGGCGTCGCCCCCGGCGACCTGGTCGTGGCCGAAGGCTTCCGCTCGTGCGGGGAGTGCGACCGCTGCCGGGAAGGCCTGACCAACCTGTGCTCGTCCGGGTACGCGGAGACCGGGTTCACCCATCCCGGCGCCTTCGCCGAGCTTGTCGCCGTGCCCGCCCGCCTGATCCACCGCCTGCCCGCCGGCGCCGACCTCGAAGCGGCCGCCCTGCTGGAGCCCGCTGCGTGCGTGGCGGCGGGGCTGCTGGACGCCCGCCTGCAGCCCGGGCTCCGCGTCGCCGTGGTGGGCGCCGGCACGCTCGGCCTGCTCGCCGTCGCGATCGTGGCCCTGGCGTCGCCGAGCCGCCTCGCGCTGGTGGGGAGCCGGCCGGCGCGCCTGTCCCTGGGGCGGCGCCTGGGCGCCACGGAGACGTGGGACATCCACGCCGGCCTGCCGGGGTCGCTCGACGGCAGCTTCGACCTGGTCTTCGAGGCGGCGAACCGGCCGGAGGGGTCGGTGACCGCGCTCGCGCTGGCGCGGCGTGGCGGCTCGGTCGTGCTGGAGGGGATCTCCGGCGCCGCGGGACCCACCTTGAACGGAGACCAGATCACCCTCAAGCACCTGCAAGTAAGGGGCGTCTTCGGTGCGTCCAGCGCCGCCTGGACATGGGCCGTCGAGCTGTTCGCGGGCGGCCGGCTGCCGCTCGGGGAGCTGGTCAGCCACCGCTTCCCGCTCCAGGACTTCGCGACCGCTTTCGACACGCTGCGGGACAGGCAGGGGGGCGCCGTCAAGGTGGAGCTCCTCCCCACACCGGGCCGATGACACAGGCCACCGCGCGGCTGCGCTGGCTGGGCCAGAGCGGTTTCGTGATCGAGCTCGGCGGCACGACCGTGCTGGTGGATGCGTTCCTGTCGCCACATCCGGACCGGCGGTTTCCACCGCCCATGGCGCCGGCCGACTTCCGCACTGTCGACGTCATCGCGTGCACCCACGACCACCTGGACCACCTGGACGCCGGCTCCCTGCCCGCTCTGTGCGCGGCGTCGCCCCAGGCTCGAGTCGTCGTCCCCGATCCGCTCCTCGAGAAGGTGACCGGACTGGGCGTCCCTCCGGACCGGGTGGTGGGGATGCAGCCGGACCGTCCTGTGGAGATCGCGGGCATCACCATCCACGCGATCCCGGCCGTGCACGGCGTCCACCCGGCCGACGCCTACTCTTTCGGCCAGGAGCGCTCGGGCGGCCTGTATCGCTATCTCGGTTTCGTGTTCCAGGGCGGTGGCGTTTCCGTCTACCACGCGGGCGACACCATCGGCTACCCGGAGCTGGCGCCACGCCTGCGCAAGCTGGGCGTCGACGTCGCCCTGCTTCCCATCAACGGCCGCGACGCCGCGCGCGAGGCACTCGACATCGTCGGCAACCTGGATGCCGAGGAGGCCGCCCGGCTGGCGCTGGACGCCGGCGCCGACGTGGCCGTGCCGATGCACTACGACATGTTCGTGGCCAACCCCGGCGACCCTGCCGAGATGGTGGCCGCGATCACACGCATCGGAGACCAGGGCGAGGGCGCCGTCAGCGTCATCGTGCCGGCCCGCGGCCGGACGTTCGTCTACACCCGGCCGTGACCTCTGTCCGCGACGTGCTCGGCGGGATGGGTCTGCCGGATCGTGACCTGCACGCCCTGCCCGACTCCGCCAAGCGCTTCCCCGACGGCGCGCAGTACCGGGTGGAGATACCGAGCACCGAAGGACCCGACTGCCTGCGTGCGGTCCTCGAAGAGGCGCGCCGCCTGACGGTGCTTGTGCATCGCGTCTCCCAGGGCAGCGGGGTCTTCCTGATGACCGACGCCGAGCTGGACGAGATGGCCGGCCTCGCCGTACAGGCGCGGGTCGAGGTGAGCCTGTTCGCCCGCCCGAACGCGGCATGGGATACCTCGGCGATGGCGCGCGCGCCGGCCGGCGCGGTGGTGGCGCCCACGGCGCGAGGCCAGGACCAGGTGAACGCGTGCATCGACGACGCCATGCGCGCAGCCGAGCACGGCTTCCGCAGCGTGCTGGTCGCCGACCTCGGCGTGCTCGCCGTCTTCGATGCGGTGCGCCGCGCCGGCCGCCTGCCCGCGGACATGCAGGCCAAGGTCTCGGTGATGCTGCCGGCGGCCAACCCGGCGGCGGCCCAGGTGCTCGAGCGGCTGGGCGCCAACACCCTGAACCTGCCGACCGATCTCACGCTGCCCCAGGTGGCGGCCATCCGCGCGGCCGTCGACATCCCGCTCGACATCTACGTCGAGGCGCCCGACAACCTCGGCGGTTTCATCCGCATGCACGAGATCCCAGAGATCATCCGCATCGCGGCGCCGGTGTACCTCAAGTTCGGGCTGCGCAACGCTCCCGACATCTACCCCGCCGGGACCCACCTCGCGGCGACCGCGGTCGCGCTGAGCCGGGAGCGGGTGCGCCGCGCGAGGCTGGGCCTGGACCTGCTCCAGCGATCGGGGGTCAGTGCCGCCACCTCAGAGATCGGTGCGGCGGGCCTGGCGGTACCCGCCGCCGGATCCAGCGCTCAGATCCCGGCGGACAGAAACTCGAACAGGCGGTCGTGATGACCCGGTAGGTCGTCGTGGCCGAAGTCCGGGTAGAGGATCATCTCCTTCTCGGAGCGGATCTTGTTGTAGGCGGCGAACTGGGTCGAAGGCGGACAGATCATGTCCATCAAGCCCGTCGTCATCTGGACCCGCGCCGCGATCCTGTCCGCAAGGTGCTGGACGTCGATGTAGCCCAGCTTCGTGAAGACCTCGTCCTCGTGCTCGTGCGTGGGATCGAAACGGGTGAAGTAGTAGGTCACCTCCTCATAGGCGTCGCGGGCCAGGTCCCCGTACCCGTGAAAACGGAGGATCGCCGGATGCGGCCCTTCGCTACGGGGACGCAGATACTGCGCGTGGACCCTCGCGCCGCCCACACCCGTGAACCACAGGTCGAAGCATTCGGCGAAGCGAGCCGGGTTGGGATGTGGCGCCAGCTCGAGCGCGGGCGGAGTCGCGTCGAGATCGCTCAGGGCCCGATCCCAATAGGCGTCGAAATCGGCCGGCCTGGGATTGCGGCCCTGGTAGGAGCGCAGCTGGTCGAGCGGCATCTCGAATTCCGGCATCTGTGCGACTGAACCTTAGCGTCAGACGCGCGAGGGCGAGCCGGCGCGGGCCGGCTTATGGCCCTGCTTCAGACCCCCATGAGGCTGCCGAGCGTGACGCCGATCGACAGCTTCCTGCCCGCACGGACCACGCCGAGCGTGATGACCTGGTCAGGCTTCATGTCGGCGACCTTTTCGGCGAGGGCGGTCGCGTTGCCGAAAGGTGCGCCGTTCAGGGTGACGATGACGTCCCCCATCTGAACCCCGGCGTCCCACGCCGGGCCGAACTCGTCCACTCCAAGCACGACGACTCCGGTCCCGGTGACATCGCCGACCTGGAGACCGAGCGAAGGCCGGTTGCTGCTGAGGACACGCCCGTAACGGAGGATCTGGTGCGCGTAGTCGACGACCCTGTTGCTCGGCAGCGCGTAGCCAACGCCCGGCGCGCTGCCCATCTCGGAATCCACCACGTCTGCCGTGGGCATCCCGACGACCTGCGATTGAAGATTGACCAGGCCGCCGCCCGAGTTGCCGTGGTTGATCGCCGCGCTCGTCTGCAGCATGTCGGTGAGGGTGACTCCGTTGGGCCCGGAGACCATCCTGCCTCGCCCGCTGACGATGCCCAGGGTGACGCTGCTTCCAAATCCGAGCGGATTCCCCACCGCCAGCACGATGTCACCGACGCGCAGCCTGTCCGAGTCCCCCCAATCGGCAGGTTGCAGGTCGTGCGTGTTGACCTTGATCACCGCCAGGTCGCCGTCGGGATACTGACCCGCCAGCCTTCCCGTGTACTGCTTGCCCGCGGCCGACGTGACGAGGACGTACTTGCTGCCGCTCACGAGATGCGCGTTGGTCACGACGTCTCCCGATCCATCGAGGACGATCCCTGACCCGAGAGCCGTCGACGTCTCGACGAGCACTATCGATACGGACACCGCGGCGACGACGCTCGTGAAGCTCTCCGGCGGTTCCACCGGCGGCGTCTTGATACCCGGCGTGGTCGCAGCCTGTGGCGCGCGATACTCGATCAGGCCTCCACAAGCTACCGCCACCAGAGCCACAGCCGCCAGGAGCGTTGTGGCTTTCACGAGGTTGATCGCACGCTTCATGTCAGGCGAGCCCCGATCTGAAACTACCCGCGCCGGCCACTCATCCCGCCCACGGCGAAATCGTGGTTAGACAAATCGCTGACGTTTGACGCGTCCCCTGGCATGTCAAGGAATGTGTCAGCGCATCGCCGCCCACACCGTGCCGGGCGTATCCGGCCTGCGCGAGGCCTGCCGGTCGCCACGCCATCATGTAATCGGGAATCAGGCAAGACAACGGTGTCTCGCGACGAGATGTTCGACAAGGGCTTGCACAATAACTTTGGCGCAGGCGTAAAAAATTGACTGCGGCCGGGTCAGGTGGAGAGAATCCTGTGCTTTTCGAGTTCGAACTCCGCCTCGGTGAGAACGCCCTGGTCCCGGAGCTGCGCCAGTTGCGTAAGGCTGGTGACCTTGTCGGTCACGGGAGGCGCGGCAGCCGGCGGAGCCGGCTCTGGATACGCCTGCGGCTGCTGCTGATAGGGGTCCTGCGCCGCCCAGCGTCCAGCCTGGCGCCGGGAAACCCTGTTGGAGACCGCGGTTGCGGTGCCGGCGATCACTGCTGTTCGGCCAACCGCTCGCACCAGTCCTGGCATGTTCCTTCTCCTCCCTGTGTGGACCTCTTATGGGGTCGCCGTTTCCGCGGCGTCGAGTGACGCGAGGATTGCCTGCACCGGGATGCGGCCACCCGCAACCAGCTGCGCCCCGCCGCGCCGAAGGGCCGTCGCCAGGGGCGCCGCCCAGCGATTTTCGTAGACGATGATCCCCGCCATGCTCCCCTCGTTGATGACCGCGGCGGCAGCGTTGACGTCCTGCTCATCGAGCAATCCCGAAGCGGCGCCCGCGAAAACCTCCATTCCCCGATCGCCATCGCCGCCACGGCCGGTGAGTTCGATGCGCATGACCGAGCTATCCGCCAGCTTCCTGAAGAAGAGCAGGTCGAGGATGCGAATGGTTCCTCGGTCCACGAGATCGACCAGGAGGGGCAGGCCTTTCCCACTCATCTGGCCGCCCGGAAACTCGATCACCATGTAGTCGACCGGGCCCATCTCCTCGAGTTCGGTGTTCATTCAGCGTCCTCCTGAGCAAGCTTGCGGCTCAAAGTCAACCTAGCGCGGCGCGGCGATGCCCGCCGCGATGCAGCCCGGAGCGCTGAACGGATTCTTGGAAACGGTGCTTTCTAGGGAATGCGGAAGACCGTCTGGCAGCTGTCGCAGATGAATACGGCATGCCTCGACCACAATGAGGTCACCCTGACGCTTCCACACGTCGGGCATCGCGGGATGTAGCTCAGGAGCACAAGCAAGAGCGCGCCGACGAAAAGGACGGCGAACCAGGTCATCATGACGTCGAGCACCGGCCCATTCAGCTCGAATCTAGGTCTGCCGAACTGGTCCCCTCCGGGTCAGCGTCGAGGGGGTTCGACGGAATTCTTGACGGTCGCCGCTTGATAGTGTTCGGCCGCACATGGTCGGGATCGAGGAGAACCGCCTCCGGCGCGCGACCGCGATGGTCGCCGGCTGGGTCGACGAGGGTGTCTTGCCCGGCGCAGCACTCCTCGTTGCCCGCGGCGGCGATATCGTCGCCGAAGGCTACTGGGGCCAGGCGGACAGAAGGTCTGGGCGCGCCGCCGGCCCCGAGACTCTGTGGAGCATCGCGTCGATCACCAAACCCGTGACTGCGGCCGCTTTCATGGCGTGCGTGGACCGCGGGCTCCTGAGCCTGGACGCCCCGATCGCCGATCGCCTGCCGGAGTTCGCCGCGGCGGACGACCCGCACCAGTGGCGCGGGCGCGTCACCTTCCGGCACCTCCTGACCCACACCTCCGGCCTGGCGGGTTTCAGCCGCGACAACCTGGAGCTGCGGCGGCGTCACGCGAAGATCGACGAGTTCATCACCTCCTTCCTGGGCGAGGAGGTCCACTTTGCACCCGGACAGTGGCACCTCTACAGCTCGGTCGGATACGGGCTGGCCGCCGAGGCGGTGGGTCGGGCCCTGATCGCAGCCGCGTCCTCGCTCGCGACTCGACCACTGGAGGCGTACGAACGTTTCACCCTGGACCTGCTCACAGAGCTGGGTGTGAGAGACGCGGCATTCCGGCCCGACGACCGGCAGCAGGAGAGGTGCGACTGGGTGGAGGACACGGGGCAGGAAGGCCTCGACTGGGAGATCGGGAACTCACGCTACTACCGCTCGCTGGGCATGCCATGGGGCGGGTTGTTCACCCGGGCTCGCGACGTGCTCGCGGTCATCCAGGCCTTCCTGCCCAGCCGGCGCGGCGCCACCTCCCGGGTGCTGTCGGCGACGTCCCTCGGCGAGATGGTCCGGGAGCCCCTGCCCGTTCCCGAGGCGCCCGTCTCGGTGGCGCCGACACAGCGCGACGTCACCTGGGATCCCAACGCCAGGCCTCGGGCAAGCGTCTCGTGGGGCCTTGGCTGGGAGGTAAAGGGGGACCCGCCCGGCGACTACTTCGGCGACCTTCCCCACCCCACGACCTTCGGCCACTACGGAGCCAGCGGGACGATCGCGTGGGCCGACCCCGAACGAGACCTGGCGTGTGTGCTGCTCACGAACCGGGCGTGGATCTCGAAATGGCCGGTCCAGGAACGGCGGGCGGCGCAGCTCGCCAACGCGGTCGTCTCGGCGTTCGACTAGAGGTCGGGCAGCAGCTCCGCCGGCGCCGGTCCGTCGCTGAGGATCCGGTCCGCGTCGACCAGCCCTTGGCGATGTGCCCGCCGGAAGTGCTCGATGGTCTCGGCGACTCCCTGCTCGAGAGGCCGCCAGCGTAGATCCGGCAGGAAGCGACGAAACTCCGTGGGATCGATATCGGCGGGAAGGGGCAGCGGGCGTGGCTCGAACGTGATCCGGCCTCTGGACGCGGGGCCGGCGGCCTGGATCGCCGCCACCACCTTCTCCATGGTGGCGAAGGTTCCGTCGAGGTTGTAGACCGGCGCGCCCGCGCCGTCCCCGCGCGCGGCCGCGATGAAGGCGGCCGCCGCATCGTCGGCGTGCTGGAACACGACGCCGCCGCCGTAGCTGATGTGGTACGAGCGCCCGATCGCAGCGGCCAGCATGGCCTTGGTCGGGGTCGACGTCATGCCCTGGTCCCGGCCCGGGCCGTAGACGACATACGGGCGGAGGCCCACTGACCGAAGCTCGTGGTCCTGCCAGTAGATCTTCGCGGCGCCCTCGGCCGCCTGCTTGAAGACTCCGTAGAGCGACGGCGGCAGGAGCGGCGCGTCGTGCGCCAGCGGGCCCGGAGGATAGAGGGCCGCGGCGCCGTATACGCCCGCCGAGCTCGCGTAGCTCAGGCCGCGGACCTGGTCCGCGTGACGCCGCGCCGTCTCGAACACGATCGTCGTCCCGACCACGTTGACCCTCGCTCCCTGGATCGGATCCGCCTTGACGAACGGGATCTGGAGGGCGGCGAGATGAACGATGTGGGTGATGGCGTTGTCGACCACCGTGCGTTCGAACTCCTCCGCCGCGGTGATGTCGCCGTGCACGAAACGCACGCTCCGCAGCTGCTCGTCGCCCATGACCAGGCGCATGCGATGGGGCTGCGTGGCGAGGTCGTATGCCCAGACGTCGACGCCTTCCGCCAGGAGCCGGCGCACGGTCCAGGCGCCGATGCAGCCAAAGGCGCCGGTCACCAGGAACCGTTCGGCGCCGGTCATGCGCTCACGCGGAACGGCTCGAGCAGGTGCCTGGCGAAGAGGTCGAGCTGCTCCTCCTCAGCGGTCATCGTGTGCAGGAAGAGCTCCTCCACCCCGACGTCGACGCGCTCCTGGATCTTGCGCTGCACATCGTCGATGGTCCCGGTCAGATAAACGGCCTCGATGTAGTCCCACGGCCTCTCGTCGGAGACCACGGCGAGCATCTTCGCCTTCTGCTGGGCGATCGCCTCATCGCGTCTTGTCGCCTCGGTGAGCCACAGGAAGTTTTCGTGCGCGACCGTGAAATTCTTGCGCGCCCGGGAGGTGCCGCGGCGTTCGAGCGCTCCATCGACCTCGGCGAGGTCCAGCGCGATCTGGGCGGGCGGCGATGTCGGCCGGGCGATCCACCCGTCCCACCGGCAGATCCGCCGCAGCACGCGGGGGTCCATCTTCGGTTGCTCGGGCGAGGCCTCATGCGCGAGCTGCCGGCCGCCGGCGACCCACACGGGAGGCACGGCCGTCAGCGGTTCCACCGTGATCCCGGCGAACCGGTGGTACTCGCCCGCGAAGGTCTGGTTTGGCGCGCGCAACAGCTGCATCGAAGCCTCGAGCACCTCATCGGTGCGGCGGCCGCGCTGCTGGACCGTTCCTCCCGTGGACTCGAACTCGGGCGCGTACCACCCGGTGCCGACGCCGTAGATGAAGCGTCCTTGGGACAGGTGCTGCAGGGTGGCGATCTCCTTGGCAAGGACGACGGGGTTGTGGGTCGGAAGCACGAGGATCGACGTCCCGAGCTTGATGCGGGAGGTGACGGCGGCCACGTGGGCGAGCGTGATCAGCGGCTCGGTCCAGCTGACGCGATAGAAGCGACCCGCCGTGAGCAGGTGGTCGGTGATGAAGAGCGATTCGAACCCGAGCTCCTCCGCGTGGACGGCGAAGCGCCTGAGCTGTTCGCCGTGGCGAGCCTGGTTGCCCGGCAGCAGGTAAGACGGCAGGAAGACGCCGAGCTTCAAGTCGCAACGATTGTATGGTGGCCTTCGCGATGCGTGAGAGCGTGCGCCTGCCGGACGCCGACGGCTCGGTGCGCGAGTACACCCCGACGGGCAGGTTTCTCTACGCGGATGGGGGCGCGCCGCCGCGCACCCGGATCCCCTACGCGGCCGTCCACGTGGTCGCGGACGCCCTCGGCGACACCAGCCCGGTGGGGCCGGCCGCTGTGGACTGGGAGCGCACGCTCGCCTTCCGGCGGCACATCTGGGGCTATGGGCTCGGGGTCGCCGAGGCGATGGACACCGCGCAGCGCGGCATGGGCCTCGACTGGGAGGCGGCGAGGGAGCTGATCCGGCTGTCGGTCGCGGAGGCGAAGGCCGTCGGCGGCCGCATCGTCTGCGGCGTGCAGACGGACCAGCTCGCGCCGGGGTCGGCGCGCAACCTGCGGGACGTCGAGGCCGCGTACGAGGAGCAGTGCGAGTTCGTCGAGGCGCAGGGCGGGCAGGTGGTCGTCATGGCCAGCCGCGAGCTCGCGCGCATCGCACGCGGCCCGGAGGACTACGCGCGCGTCTACGGACGCGTTCTCTCGCGGCTGCAACAACCGGCGCTCATCCACTGGCTGGGCGATGTGTTCGACCCCGCGCTTGCCGGGTACTGGGGCTACCCGGACCTGGATCGCGCCATGGCCGCGTGCCTGGAGATCATCACCGAGTACCAGGACAAGGTCGAGGGCCTGAAGCTCTCGCTGCTCGACCAGAAACGCGAGGTCGGCATGCGGTCGCGCCTGCCGCTGAGCGTCCGGATGTTCACCGGCGACGACTTCGACTACCCGACCACCATCGCCGGTGACGGCGAGCGCTTCAGTGACGCGCTGCTCGGCGCCTTCGACATGATCGCGCCGGCCGCGTCGGCAGCCCTGCTCGCCCTCGACGCCGGCGACGTCGATTCCTTTCACGCGATCTTCGCGCCGACGGTGCCGCTGTCCCGCCACGTGTTCGGTCATCCGACCTTCTATTACAAGACCGGCGTGGTCTTCCTCGCGTACCTGAACGGGCACCAGGACCACTTCCGCATGGTGGGCGGCCTCGAGAGCGGGCGCTCGGCCGTGCACCTGGCGCGGGTGTTCGTGCTGGCCGACCGGGCCGGACTGCTTTGCGACGCCGAGCTGGCCGTGGACCGGATGCGCCCGGTGATGGCCCTGGCCGGGGTGACCGACTAGCAGGAGTGGTGCGGGCGAGGCGGCGGCTCGATCTTCTTTTCGGTGAGGATGCCCGTCCACCTCTCTTCGAGGCCGAGCGTCTGCTCCAGGCTCCAGTCGATGCCCAGGAATCGTGCGTAGTTGCCGCCCAGCATGCGAGCGATGTCCGCCTTGGGAATCAGCGGATCGTCGCCCGCGGAGCGGTTGACGAGCGCGAGCTTGGGCAGCAGCGTCTCCGGGAATTCGAATCCCGGATAGTCCGTGGCCCAGCAGATCCGGCTCGACGGGCAACCCAGCTGGCGAGCACGGCGGAGAACCCGTAAGTCTCTCGCTGGTCCAGGGTGCTGTTCAGGAAGCTCATGTCGAGATAGACGTTGCGATGGCGGGAGATCAGGACCAGGCACTCGTCGACCCAGGGATGGCCCGCATGGCAGCCATCGTCATCTCTTTGATGAAGCGCTCGTAGCCCGGGTAAAGGCCCGCCGCGAGGACGTGGTTGTGAGCGTCGATGATCATCGAGGCCCTCCTGCTGCTCTCTCATAGGTCGCCGACCACGGGCGCGCCTGCTCGAAGGCGGCGCTGGCGGCGATCACTGTCTGGTCGGCGAAACGCCGGCCCGCGACCTGGAGCCCGACGGGAAGGCCATCTCGAGAGAGGCCGGCCGGTATCGAAGCGACCGGGTGGCCGGTGAAGTTGAACGGATACGTCAGGCACCAGCCCAGGAGTGGGTCGACCCGCCGGCCCCCGATGTCCGACGGTCCCAGGGTGTTGCCGTCCTTCGCGTTGTCGACCGGCATCGCGGCCAGGGTCGGGCAGACGAGAAGGTCGTAGCGGTCGAACACGTCCTGGAGCGCGTCGAGGACCTCGGTCCGGATCACGTCGTCGCGCCGGTAATCGAGCGCGGACTGGGTGTGGCCGAGCTCGAGGCCGGCGGCGAACTCGGGTGACATGTCGCCCCGGTGTGATCCCAGGAGATCGATGCCCTGGTCTTTGAAGCCGTCCGCCGTCTGCGCCGACCGCACCGCGCTCTGCCGCATCCAGCAGTCGCACAGCTCCTCCTGGGTACGCCTCAGGCCCACGCGCACCTCGTCGACGTGCGCCCCCGCGACCTCGAACGCGGCCACCGCCTCCCGGGTGACCCTTGCCACCTCGGGATCGATCGGAAAGACCCCGAGGTCGGGGCTCCACGCGATCCGCATGCCCGCGATCGAGCGCTTCGTCGCGGCCATGTAGTCCGCGCCGTCGGCCGGCAGGCTGTACGGGTCGCGGCCGTCCGGTCCTGACATCACCCCGAGCATCAGGGCTGCGTCGGCTACGGATCGGGCCAGCGGGCCGGCGTGGGCGAACGGGACGGCGAGCATGAACGCGTCCGGCCGTGCCACCGCCGCCACGCGACCGAACGAGGCCTTGAAGCCGTAGACGCCACACCACGCCGCGGGGATGCGGATCGAGCCCCCGCCATCGGATCCCTGGGCGATGGCGGCCAGACCGTCCGCCATGGCTGCGGCGCTGCCTCCGGAGGAGCCGCCCGCGTTCTTGCCGATCTGGAACGGCGTGCTCGTGGGACCGAACAGGTAGTTGTCGGTGATCCCGCGATGGCCGAACTCCGGAGTGTTGGTCTTGCCCAGCACGATCGCGCCCGCCTGCTCCAACCTCGTGACGTAGGTCGCGCTGACGGTCGGCGTCCAGTCCTTGAACGGTTTGCATCCGAAGGTGTTGGGCACACCGGCCTTGAAGTCAAAGAGGTCTTTGATCGCGATCGGAACGCCGTGCAGCGCGCCAGGCGCCGCCCCGGCGACGATCGCCTTCTCCGCCTCGCACGCCAGCCGCCTTGCCTCCTCGTGCAGCACGAGCACGTACGCGTTGAGCGCCCTGTTCCGCTCGTCGATGCGCGCGAGGAACGCGTCGACCGCCTCCACCGGCGACAGGTCGCGCTCGCGGATGCGGGCCGCCAACTCTGTCGCGGGCATGTAGGCGAGATCGTCGTGCGTGCGCATGGTCTTCTCCTTCTTCAGTCGACCTGCCTGACGGCGGCCAGCGCCTGCCTCACCAGGGGCGTCACCACGTCCGCTCCCTCGGCTTTGATGCGGCGCTCCGGAAACAGCGACGATCCCATGGCGAGCGCGGCGGCACCCGCCCTCAGGTAGGCGCTCGCGTTCTGAGCAGAGACGCCGCCGGTCGGGACCAGGCGCGCGGCGGGAAAGGGCTGCAGCATCGCCGCGAGATACTCGGGCCCGCTCGGCTCGGCCGGAAAGAGCTTGAGGACCTCGGCGCCCAGCCGCAGCGCGAGGTCGATCTCCGAAGCCGTGAAGACACCCGGCAGCATCACCGGCCCGCGCCGCTGAGCCGATTCGAGCAGCATCGGGTTCAGGCCTGGCGCGACCAGGAACTGGGCCCCCGCCCCAACGGCTTCCTGGAGCTCGGCCTGGGTGCGGACGGTGCCCGCGCCGACCAGGGTGCCCGGGTGGTCTTTGCGCAGGCGCTCGATCGCCCTCGCGGCGCCAGGCATCGTGAATGTGATCTCGACGACCTCGAGGCCGGCCGCGATCGCGCAGCCCGCTGCCGCCACCGCTATCTCGACGTCGTCGAGGCGGACGATGCCGATCAGCCTGGCGGTCAGCAAGCGCTCGGCTTCGCTCAGCGTCCCACCTCGCGAGAGTCGCGGGCCAGCAGCGTCTCGACATCGCTCCTCTCGAGCCGGAAAAGGTCTCCGTGCATGGTCATCTTGAGCGCGCTCATCGCAAGGCCACGATCGAGACCGAGCTCGAGCGATCCGTCGACGAGGCCCCAGATCAGGCCTGCCATGAAGGCGTCACCTGCACCCACCCGGTCGACGGTCGTGACCCTGTGCCCCGGACGGCGAACCGTCGTACCGCCCCGCGATGCCACGGCGCCGTCGCCGCCGAGCGTCAGCACCACGGTCTCGACGCCGAGCCCGGCCTGCAGTTGATCCACGCTATCCGCCTCGAAGAGGTCGCGCGCGTCCTCTGCCGTGCAGACCACGACGTCCACCAGGCGTGCCACCTCGCGAACCGCGTCGGCAGCCGCTTCGCGACCCCACAACCGGTGCCGGTAGTTCACGTCCATGGTCACCGAGGCGCCGCCTGTCCTGGCGGCTTCCATGGCCCGCCGCGTGAGCTCGCGGGTCGAATCCGAAAGCGCGAGGGTGATTCCCGAGACGTGCAGGAACTGCGTGTCGGCGACCTGGGCCCAGTCGAACACGACAGACGGTGCAAGGGCCATCGTCGAGTTGGCGCGGTCATAAAGCACCTCGATCGCGCGGGGCGCCGCGACCAGCTCGACGAAGTACAGGCCGAGCCGGCCGCCCTTCTCCCAACGCACGAGCGAGGTGTCGACCCCGCCGGCAGCGAGAGTGCGCGCGACACGGCGCCCGAGCGCGTTGTCCGGCAGCGCCGAGACCCAGGCGGCGCGGAGGCCGACGCGGGCGGCGGCGAAGGCGACGTTGGCCTCTGACCCGGCGACGTGGACGTCATACGCCGGCGCATCCTCGAGCCGGTCGCCAGGGCGCACCGAAAATCGCAACATCGCCTCCCCGAGAGTGACCAGCTGCCGGGTTGGCAATCCGCCTCGCCTAGAAGTAGGTGAGCACGGCGTCGAGCACGTTGTAGTCGTCGTCGACGACCGGCAGCAGCCGCCACTTGTCGAATGCCGTGCACGGATGCGAGATCCCGCACCCGACGAGATCGCCGACGGCCAGCTCCTGGCCAACTTCGATCCGCATATAGGCGTGCTGATCGTTGAGGGAAGTGATGGAGGCTGTTCCACGCAGCGGCTGCGGCGCCTGGCCGGGCCGCTTGACGAGCCGAGCGACCGGAAGCTCGAGGTCGTACGGCACGTCGCGCTTGCCAAATCCGAGGAGCGCAATGCCGGGCTCCGGCAGCGAAAGCACCACCCCCCACACCTCCAACGCCTCTTCCAGCGGGTCCGTGCCGGCGAGCCGGCGCCCGAACGGGGAGAGCTGTTTGTAGTGCGCGGCGTCATGGGTCAGATAGCAGCCGCTGCGCAGCACTACCCGGACTGGGTTCGGCATTCCGTCGAACGCCGCGATGACGCGGTCGGGGAACGCGCTTCCGCCCGCCGTCACCAGCACTTCGTCCACGTCGCCAAACCGACCGGCCTGGTCGAGCTCGATGACCATGCTTCGGATCTCCTCGAGGAAGGCATCGACATGGGTGACCTCGCCGAGGACGCCCTCGAAACCCTCGACTCCGACCAGTGCCAGATGGCGTGCTGCGCTCACCGCCTCGGCGACGGCGCGCGCCTCCTCGCGCGTCCTGCACCCCGTGCGCCCTCCCGCAACACCCAGCTCGAGCAGGACGTTGACTCGCCGGTCGAGTCCTGTGCCGTCGAGCGCGCCCTCGAGCACATGCACGCCAGGCACGGAGTCGACCAGGCAGTAGAAGTCGAACCCCGGATCCTCCTGCAGTTCATCCGCGAGCCAGCGGATGGCGGCCGGCTCGACGAGCTCGTTGGCCAGGACGACCCGGGACGCATTGAAGGCCCGCCAGACCCGCACCTGCCACATGGTCGCCGCGGTCACCGCCCACGCGCCCGCATCGAGCTGCAACTGCAGCAGCTGCGGCGCCATGGCGGTCTTGCCGTGCGGCGCCAGCGAGATGTCGTGCCGTTTGCAGAGCGACGCCATCGTGTCGATGTTGTGGCGCAGCGCCGACTCCTTGAGCACCATCGCCGGGAACATGAAATCGCCGTCGAGCACGTTCCAGCCGCGCTTGCGAACCTCGCGGATCGTGGTCGGCGGACCGGCGGGAAAGGACTTGTAGCGCCAGTCGATGCGCTCATCGAGGATGCGGTCGAGGTCGAGCGCCTGTGCCTTCGAGGTGGACGCCATGGCTAGGCGCCAAGCTCCGCGAGCGCCTCGTGCGCGGCGACGACGCGGCCGTACTTCATGGCCAGGGTCTGCAGGCTGGCGCGGTGCAGCTCCGGCGCGTAGGAGGAGACCGCGTCCGAAACGACCGCCGCCTGGAAGCCTTCGTGGAAGGCGCCTCGCGCGGTGTCCTCGACGCAGATCTGGGTCACGGTCCCCGTGATCAGCACGGTGTCCACGTGGTGCGCGTTCAAGAGGTCCGTGAGCCGGGTGCGGTGGAAGCCGTTGTACCCGTACTTGTCGACCTGGTGCTCGTTCCGCCGCGGCGCCAGCTCGTCGATTATCGCAATGCCTTCGCGCTCGCCCGCGACGTCACCGTAGGTTCGGTGGATGCCCGGCCAGCAGCACCGCGTCGGGGGAGCGATGACCGGGGACCACTTCCACATGAGCGTCGGGGCCGGCCCGGCGTTGAACCGGGTGAAGACGATCGGACGGCGCCGCGAGCGGAACCACTCGAGCAGCTCCCGGTGCACGTCGATGGTCTCCCGGGCGTCCGGCACCTCCAGCGGCGCCCCCACCCTGACGAAGTCGTTCTGCATGTCGACCACGACCAGCGCGGTGCTGTCCGGGCGCAGCTCGAACACGATCAGCACGCTAACATCCCCGGCATCGAGACGTCCGCATTCGCGTTCGCGAGCGACCTGGTGGACGAGGGCATGGCCGCCGTCCTGGACAACATCGGGGATCGCGGCGGGCTGGGCGGGGTCACAATGGCCGCGGCCTACCACCACGGGCGCGACATCTTCCCGCACAACCCGAAGCGCAAGGTCCACTTCCTCGAGGGCGGAGCGGTGTTCTTCCGGCCCGATCCCGCTCGCTACCGCGCGGTGGGCTTCGAGCCCGTGGTTAGCCGGCTCGCGCAGGAGTCCGACGTGCTGGCGAACCTCTGCCGCGCAACCGATGCGCGGTCGATGCGTGCACGCGCATGGACCGTCTTTCTGCACAACTACACGCTCGGCGAGGCACACCCGGAGTGCGCCTGCCGGAACGTGTTCGGAGACCTCCACCTGACCGACCTCTGCCCCTCCAACCCGCGCGTGCGCGCGTATGTGGCCGCGCTCACGGCGGACATCGCGTCCAGGGGCGTGGCCGAGGTGGTCGCGGAGTCGCTGCACTTTCACGGGCTGGAGCACGGCTTCCACCATGAGCGGTACTTCATCGAGCTGGGCGCGCTCGGCCGCTACCTCCTCGGGCTGTGCTTTTGCGACCACTGCCTGGCCGCGGCGGAGCACGGTGGTGTAAACGCAAGAGCGCTGCGGGACGCGGCGCGCGATGAGCTCGAGCGCCGCTTCGCGGCGCCTCCCGAAGACGAAGAGCCCGAGCTCGTGCGGGAGCAGGTGGCGACCTTTGCCGGCGGCGAGCTCGGCGGCTACCTGGAAGCCAGGGCCGCCACGGTCGCCTCGCTCGTCCGCGAGGCCGCCGGCGCCGCACACGACGAGGGCGCGGGCTTTGCCTTCATCGACCTCTCCGGGGCGGTGAAGGGCTACGCGACGGGCCGTCCGGCGGGTGGTGCCGCCCCCATGATCGCCTGGCAGTTCGGCATCGACGTCGCGGCCATTGCCGCCGCGTGCGGCCAGGTGGAGGCGATCGGCTACGCGGCCGATCCCGACCGCCTTCGCTTCGACCTCACCGCGTATCGGGCCGCCCTCGGCGAGTCGAACCGGCTGTCGGTGATCCTGCGGCCGATGGCGCCCGACAGCGACTCCGCCGCCAACCTCGCGCAGAAGCTGGCAATCGCGCGCGAGGCCGGCGCGGTCGAGGTGGGCTTCTATCACTACGGCTTCATGCGCCTGGAGTCACTGGACCTGATCCGCTCGGCGCTTGACTCCCGCTAAGAGCGGCCGACGATCCTTCCAGGGAGCCGTCCGGTCGGCCTCCCGCCGTCGACCACCACCTCGCCGTTGACGATGACGTGGGCGATCCCCGACGGCGAAACGCGACCGTTGTCCCATGTGCTCAGGTCCGCCAGCGAGTCGGGATCGAAAACCGTGATATCCGCCGCGCGACCCGCGGCGAGCAGTCCTCGGTCGCCCAGCGAGAAGCGCTCCGCCGGGAAGCCCGTGATCTTGCGCACGGCCTGCTCGAGGGTCAGCGCGCCGCCGCGCACGTACTCTCCGGCGATCCGCGCAAACGTGCCGAAGCCTCGCCGGTGGGGGCGGCTGCCCATGTAGATGCCGTCGGTCGAGCCGATGTAGAGCGGATGGGCGAGGGTTCGCCGGATGATGCCCTCGCCGTCGATCGAGTCCGGCCAGTGGTAGACGGCCAGCGCCCGCCCGGCGTGCGCCGCGAGCAGCTCGAACATGCAGTCGACATCGGCCTGGCCCGCTTCGCGCGCAAGCTCCCCGAGGCTCCGGCCCTCGAGCTCCGGGCCACCTTCGACGCAGCTGACCATGATCTCCCCGCGCTCGGCGATTCGCGAGGCTGTCTCGGCGCGGAGGCGCTCAGGTTCGGGGGAATCGGTCAGCTGGCCGATCGACGCAGCGTAGCCTCCGGCCTGGGCCCACTCCGGAAGCATCATCAGCAGGTGGGTGCACGCGGCGGTGTAGGGGTACATGTCGAAAGTGACGTCGACCCCTGACGCCTGCGCCTCCTCGAGCAGGGCCGCGGCCGTGCCGTCCACGGCCAGGTGCGAGATGTGCACCTTCACGCCCGATTCACTCCCGATCCGGAAGCTCTCCCCGCATCCGCGAGCCAGCCGGCTCCAGTACCCCCGCTGATGCGGCGCGTAGACGCCGCCCGCTGACGCGACGACGCGGCACAGGTCGACCAGCTCCTCCACCCCCGAGAGCGCGCCCGGCTGGTACTCGAGCCCGGCGGCCATGCCGACGGCGCCGGCTTCCAGCCATTCGACCAGGCCGCTCTTCATCGCGGCCGCCTGCTCCGGCGACGGGGGCTCGGGGCCCCAGCCCATGGCGCCCGCCTTGATGGCCAGGTGCGGTGCCTGGGGCACCAGGTTGTTGGGGATGCGGTCGCGGAACATCGCCAGGTAGCCGTCAACGCTGGTCCAGTCCCACCCGATGTCGGGATCGCCGTAGAAGACCTGCAGGTAGTCCTTCACCTCGCGCAGCCGCTCGGGCCGCAGCGGCGCCCAGCTGAAGCCGTCGGGCGACATCAGCTCCGTGGTCACGCCGTCGAGCACGCCGGCGAACTGATCCACGCCGCCGAGGCGAGCCAGCTCGGAATGGACGTGCACATCGATGAAGCCCGGGGCGACGACCAGTCCGCTCGCGTCGATGACGCGCCCGGCAGTCGCGCCGGCGATGCGGTCGACCGCGGCCACCTTGCCGCCGGTGACCCCGACGTCCAGTCGCGCGCGGGGGGCGCCGCTGCCGTCGACGACATCGCCGCCGGCGATGAGGATGTCGAAGTCCACTACTCCAGCTCTTCGTTCCCCGCCTGAGCGAGCAATTCCCGCGTCATCCGGAAGTTGCCGGCCAGCAGGCCGCCGTCGACGCGAAGCACCGTGCCCGTGATCCACCCCGCCTCGTCGGAGGCCAGGAACATCGCGGCGTTGGCGATGTCGTCGGGCTCGCCGACGCGGCCGAGCGGATACCACTTGACCAGGCGCTGGAACACCACCGGGTCGCGGCCGACGCGCTCCTGCCAGATGGGGGTCCTGATCGTGCCCGGCGCGATCGCGTTGCAGCGAATCCCATGACCGCCGTAACGGACGGCGATGCCCTGCGTCAGGTTGATGACCCCGGCCTTGGCCGCGCTGTACGCCTCGTTGCCCAGGGCGGACAGGCCGTTGACCGACGTGATGTTGACGATGACCCCGGATCGCCGTTCGATCATGGACGGGAGCACGGCCTTGCTGCAGAGGAAGACGCTCTTCAGCACGACGGACACGTCCTTCTCCCACGTCGGCTCGTCGATCTCGAGCACGTCGTCGCCGTCCGCGATCGCCGCGTTGTTGACGAGCACGTCGACGGCGCCGAGGTTCGACTCCACGTCCGCGACCATCGATTTGACCTCGCGGCCCACGCTCACGTCACACCGGATCGCCGCCGCCGCGCCGCCGGCCTTCGCGATCTCGCCCGCGACCTCGTCGGCGCGGTCCCCGTGCCAGTCGACCACAGCCACCTTCGCGCCCTCCCCGGCGAACCGGTTTGCCATGACCCGGCCGATCCCCGACCCCGCGCCCGTGACGATGACGACCCTGCCCGCGAACCGCATCGCCGTCAAGCGCCCATCGCCAGGACGGCGTCGACCTCGATCTCGAAACCCGGCAGGTCGGACTGAATCGTGGTCCGGGCCGGCATCGGTTCGCGGAAGAACTCGGCGTAGATCCTGTTCAGGGCGGCGAAGTTGGACATGTCTCGCAGGTAGACGCCGACGCGCACGGCGTCGGCCAGCGACGCCCCGGCGGCCTCGGCCACGGCCTGGAGGTTGTTCAGCGTCTGGCGCGCCTGGTCCTCGAACGGGCCCTCCACCTTCGACCCGTCGGGCCGGAACGGACCCTGGCCGGCGAGAAAGACGAACCCTCCGCTGCGGATCGCTTGCGAGTAGGGGCCGCCAGGAGGGGGCGCGCCGTCGGAGCGGATCGGGACGCGCTCGCTCATGACAGCACTGGCAGGATGACCCGGCTCGGGTGCGCGGCGTCGTGGAGGACCGTCTGGATCGCGACCCGGCGATCGCTCAGCCTTTCGGTGCCGACGGGGTTGCCGGTGTTCAAGTTGCGGTCCCAGTGCGGGAAGTGGCTGGAGGAGACCTGGACGCGGACTCGGTGCCCGGCCTTGAAGAGGTGGGCGCACGTGCCCACCTCCATCGTGAACTCGGTCACCTGGCCGGCCGGGATCGGCCGCGAGCGGTCCGTGCCGCCGGCGAAGCGCGCTCGCTGGATCGTCTCCTGGATGTTGATCGAGCGGCCCGAGGGGTCGACGTCGCACAGCTTGACCACCCAGTCGGTGTCCGGCTGGTCCGTCGCGGCGAAGAGGTGCGCGACCACCGTGCCGGCGACCACGCACTCCCGCGCCAGCGGCTCCGAGCTGTACACGAGGACGCCGTTCCACGACTCGACCGGCCGCTGGTCCATCGGCCCCATCGGCGCCACGAAGTCCAGGCAGCACGACCTGCCGCCCCGGCTCAAGGTGGGTGTCGCGGGGTCGTAGGAGTAGGTGTCAGGGTCCTCGGACGAGCCCGGCGTCTCCTCGGAGAGGAAGCCGTCGCCGCTGATCGAGTTGGCCCGCGTGCGCGCGCGAAGATGAAGCGCCCAGGGGCTGGAAGACGGCGGCCAGTCGGCAAAGCCCTCCCAGCGGTTCGCCCCGGAGACGAAGACGCGCACCCGCGCACCCTGCGCCGGGTCGGCGTCGCGCAGCCACTGGTCGAAAAAGGCCAGCTGGAACTGGTCGACCTGGTTTTTCGCCTCCGGCCCGAAATCGACGTCTCCGAAGGCGGGCATCCAGGGCATGTGGTACCAGGGGCCGATCACCAGGCTCGTGTCGCCCGCGCGCGGACCGCGCCGGATGCCCGCGTAATTCGCCATCGTGCCCTCGAGAAAGACGTCGTACAGGCCGCCCACCGCCATGGTCGGCACGTCGATCGCGGGCAGCTTCTCGGTGACGTCCCACTGTTTCCAGTAGGCGTCCTTCGTCTCGTGCGCGAGCCAGTCGGCAAAGAATCCGCCGGGTGAGCCCGGCGTGAGGTTGGGGATCGCCGACAGCGGGAGCCACCAGTAGAAGTCGTTGACCTTCGCGTACTGCGCGGCCAGCGCCGGCTCCGAGTCCGGGTCGCGGCGGCGCGCCACGTCGTCGGCGAGGAAAGTCGCCCAGGATGCGTTGAACGCGAGCGCGAACGCTCCGTTGTTGTACGCCCAACCCTCGTAGAGGTCGGGGCTGGTCATCGCCGGCACCATGCAGCGCAGTCCCTCCGGCTTGCGGACCGCGATCTGGAGCTGCGTGTGGCCCGGGTAAGAGAAGCCGTACATGCCGATCCGCCCGTTGGAGAAGGGCAGCGAGCCGAGCCACGCCATGGTGTCCTCGCCGTCGTCCGCCTCGGACTCGAACGGGATGAACTCGCCTCCCGACGCCCAGCGCCCGCGGACGTCCTGCGAGACGACGGCGTAGCCGTGGCGCGCGTACCAGGAGGGATGCGCGTAGCAGAGGTCTTCGCCCTGGTTCTTGTCGTACGGCAGCCGGATCAGCAGGACAGGGTGCTTGCCGCCGCCCGACGGCCGCCAGACCTCGGACCGCAGCACCGCGCCGTCGCGCATGGTCGCCTCGAGGGTTTCTTGAACGATGCTGTCGCTCTTCACAGAATCCCGTACTCCTTGAAGACCTCGCGCAGGTTCGCGCCCTTGCGCAGGACGTCACGCATCTTGTCCTCTCCCGAGACCTTCTCCATGGCCTGCGCGACGAGCTCATCCTCCATCGCGGCGGGCACCACGACGCAGCCGTCGGAGTCGGCGACGACCAGGTCGCCGTCGGCGACCGACACGCCGCCGACCGGGATCGTGCCCCGGATCGACATGACCTCGAGGCGCCCCTTCGAGTCGGCGGGCGTGAGGCCGGTCGCGAACACCGGGAACTTCATCTCCTCGATGCCCCAGCTGTCGCGGCTGAGGCCGTCGAGCACCACCCCACGGCCGCCCCTGGCGCGGGCGTGCGTGCTGAGGAGCTCGCCCCACACCGCCGCGCGGACCTGCGCCTGGACCGCACCGACGACGACCTCGCCCGGCTGCAGGCCGTCCAGCAGCTCCATCAGGAGGTGGTACGGCTGGGCCGGCAGCACGCTCACCTCGACCGCCAGCATGGTCGCCGCCCGCCCCACCACCCTGGCGCCCGGGTACAGCGGCCGCACCTCCGGCCGCATCACCTGGCGCCGGTAGCCGGCCTCGTCCAGGATGTCGGCCAGCACCGACGAGTACAGGTTCTCCGAGATCCGATCGAGATACTCCGTAGAGGACCTGTCCATGACTCTCCTTACTTGTTGGCGGGCACGCCCGCCGCCAGCTTCATGGCTTCCCGGATGACCGCGTCCTGGTGCGGCTGGAGGTCCTGGCCGCCGAAACCGGCGAGCAGCTCGAGGAGCGGATCCGCGAGGTCTGTCCGCACCCCGGCCAGCTCCTCCATGATCGCCAGCCCGCAGTAGGGAACGTACGCCGGCGAGTAGCCGCCCTCGTGGCACATGACGAGCCGGCCGCCGCAAACCTCGCGCGCCACACCCAGGATCATCTGCGTCATCCTCCTGTAGCCGTCGCTGGTCACCATCATCGAAGCCAGCGGGTCCATGGCGCTCGCGTCGAGGCCGGAGGCGACGAAGATCAGCTCCGGCCGGTACGAGCGCAAAGCAGGCGCCACGACGCGCTCGAACGTCGCGATGTAGGCGCCCACACCCGAGCCGGCCGGCAGCGGGACGTTGATGTTGTAGCCCTCGCCGGCGCCCGAACCAGTGTCGGTGATCGCTCCTGAGCTGGGCGGGTAGTTGTTGTCCTGGTGGATCGAGATGGTGAGCACGCCCGGGTCGTCGTAAAAGGCGTGCTCGGTGCCGTTCCCGTGATGCACGTCCCAATCGACCACGGCGACTCGCGACAGTCCTCGCGCCTCGCGCGCGTGCATCGCCGCGAGCGCGATGTTGGCGAAGATGCAGAAACCGCGGCCTGTGTCGCGCTCGGCGTGATGCCCTGGCGGCCGCACCAGGGCGTACGCGTTGTCCACTGTGCCGTCGAGCACCGCATCCACCGCTGTGATGCAGCCGCCCACCGCAAGGAGCGCGATCTCGTACGACCCTGGACCGAACGGCGTCAGCTCGCCGGCATCGCCGCCGAGCTTCGAGCTCTCCTCCTTGATGCGATCGACGTATTCGCGCGTGTGCAGCCGGAGGATCTCGTCCTCGGTCGCGGGGCGAGGGCTCAGCAGGGTCAGGTGGCCCAGCAGCCCGCTGACCTCGAGCAGGTTGCGGATGCGCCGCTTGCCTTCCGCGTTCTCGAGGTGGCCGAGCGGCTGCACCGTGAGGCCGGCCGGGATCACCCAGGCGCCCGTGCCGGTGTCGTGCCACATGTACAGCTCGTGCCAGACGAGGCCGGTGGTCAGGTCAGGCCTCCTCCCTCGTGTGGGGCGGTCGGCGGCGCCTCCAGCGGCGGTGGCGCCGACTCCGGCGCGAGGTACTTGTCGTAGGCGCCGCGGATCACGGGCCAGAGCCCCTGCGGCGCAAAGACGGCGATCACGGCCAGGATCAGGCCGAGGAACAGCGCGCGATAGTCGCCGATGGCGACGAGGTACTGGTCGAGGCCGATCACGATTCCCGCCCCGAGGATCGGCCCGCCGAAGGTTCCCCAGCCTCCGATCACGATCATCGCGAGCAGGTCGATGATGCGCGGGAAGTCGAAGATCGTCGTCGAGATTCCGCCGTTGTAGTGCGTCATGTACCCGCCGGCGAGTCCCGTGAAGAACGCGCTGAGCGCGAACAGGACGAGCCGGACGCGGAACTGGTTGATGCCGCGGCTGACGGCATATGTCTCCGAATCCCTCAGCGCGGTCACCGCCACGCCGAGCGGGGAGTGAATGACGCGCCAGATCACGAAGGTGGCGATCGCGAAGATCACGGCCGCCACGTAATAGAGGTAGACGGTTCGCTGGTCCCCCACCGCGTCGCCGAACTGAAAGGTGCCGACCGAGACGAGCCCATAGCCTCCACCGCTGATGAAGCGCGGGCCCGTGACGGCGAAGACCCGGGCGAGCTCGTGGAAGGCCAGCGTCAGGAGGACCACGTAGACGCCCCGCAGACGCAGCGTCGGCAGGCCGATGCCGAGCGCCGCCAGCACCGCCACGAGCGGCGAGATCAGGATCGCGAAGAACGGGTTCCACCCAAGGCTGTGCACCAGCACGCCCGACGTCCAGCCGCCGACCGCGAAGAGCGCGACCTGCGCGAAGGAGTAGATGCCGCCGTAGCCCATGATCAGGTTCCACGACTGCGCGACCACCGCCTGCATGAAGAACAGGATCAGCAGGGTCAGCAGGTAGCCGCCGATCGAAATCCTGGTCAGGACCAGCGGCGCCAGCACGCCCGCCAGCAGCACTCCGCCCAGGGTGTAGACCGAGACGCGGCGCCACGGCGCCGCCTGCTTGTCGAGCTTCGGTCGTGACGGCGCGGCGGCCGCGACTCCCTCGGCGCTCACAGCCGCCGCACCTCGCCGATTCCAAACAGCCCGTTGGGCCGCACGATCAGCATCAGGATGATGAGCAGGAACACACCAGGCTGAGCCCAGGCGACGCCGTAGAAGACCTCGACGAAAGACTCGAAGATGCCGAGCACGAATCCCGCGACCAGCGCGCCGCGGATGCTGCCGAGCCCGCCGAATATGGTCACGATCAGGGCCTGGATCATCGGGTTGAAGCCCGAGTTCGGGCTGAGGAAGAAGAACGGCGAGAGGAGGACCCCCGCGACGCCGGCCAGGCCCCCGCTGATCGCGATCACCAGGCCGTAGGTCCGCTCGACGGGAATCGACATGAGGCTGGCCGCCTCATGCTGCTGCGAGACGGCGCGGATCGCCATCCCGTGCCGCGTGTACGTGAGGTAGAAGTACACGAGGGCGAAGAGGGCCAGCGAGGTCCCGATCACGAGCAAACCCTGGTTGGTGATCTGCACCCCCGCGACGATGAAGTAGCCGGACAGCACAGCCGGCACCACCTTGTACTCGGGGTTGAAGATCAAGAGCGCGGCGGCGGAGACCGAGATCGAGATTCCGACCGTGGCGATCAGCGTCGCGTTGTCAAAGCTCGGATGGCCAAGCACGGGCCGGATGAAGGCCATGTGCATCGCGTAGGCGAAGGCTGCAGCGGCAACCACGCCGACCGGCAGCGCAACCAGGATCGGCAGGTGCAGGGTGGCGGTCACCCAGTAGGCGGTGTAAGCGCCCACGATGAAGAGGGCGCCGTGGGCCAGGTTGAGCAGGCGCACGGCGCCCCAAACCAGCGTCAGGCCAAGGGCCATCAACCCGTACACCGAGCCGAAGAGGATTCCTCCCCACACCGCCTGGACTGTCTGCGTCATCCGAGGTAGCTCTCCAGGAGCGCCGTGTCCTGCAGCAGCTTCTCGGCGGGACCTTCACGCACGAGCACCCCTGTTTCCAGCAGGTAGACACGGTCGGCGAGCCCGGCCACATGGTTTGCGTTCTCGTCGGCGAGGAGGATCGCCATCCCCGACTCCTTGACCCTGCGGATGCTGGCGTAGATCTGCTCGGTGGCCAGCGGTGCGAGTCCCAGCGAAGGCTCGTCGATGAGCAGAATCTTCGCCTTCGACATCAATCCGCGGCCCAGCGCGAGCATGCGGCGCTCGCCGCCGGAGAGCGTGCGGGCGAGCTGGCGGCCGCGCTCCTTCAGCCACGGGAACAGCTCGTACACCCGCCCCAGCCGCTCGGCGCGCTCGGTCCATGTCGACCGGTGGTAAGCGCCCATCAGCAGGTTCTCGAGCACCGTCATCTCCCCAAACAGCAGGTCGCCCTGCGGGATGTGGACGACGCCCGCCGCGGCGATGACGTCTGGCCGCCAGCGCGTGATGTCCTTGTCGTCGAGCAGCACCGAGCCCGAGCGCGGAGGCAGAAGGCCCGTGATCGCGCGCAGCAGGGTCGTCTTGCCGTGGCCGTTGGGGCCGAGGACGATGACTCCCTCGCCGTCCTTGACCACGAGGTCGATGCCGTGGAGCACCTCGCTCCCCGCGTAGCCCGCGGTGAGCGATCGGACTTCAAGCATCCGTGTGCCCTGGATCCGGGCCCATCGGCCGCAGGGCCCCGAGATAGACCTCGATGACGCGGGGATCGCGCAGCACCTTCGACGGCGCGCCCTCGGCGATCTGCTGGCCGTGATGGATGACCAGGATGCGATTGGCGAGAGCCTGGACCGCCTTCATCACGTGCTCGATCATCAGGATGGTCACCCCTGTCGCCGCGACCTTTCGAATCAGGTCGATCATCTGGGAACGCTCGGCCGGGTTGAGCCCGCCGACAGGCTCGTCGAGGAGCAGAAGCTGCGGGCGCATGGCGAGCGCGGTCGCCAGCATCAGACGCTTGCGGGCCAGCACGGTGAGCTGACCGGCCAGCATGCGCTGCCGGCCGGCGAGGCCGCACAGCGCGAGCGCGTCCAGCGCGTGCTCCTGCGCCTGGGAGGTGAACCACAGCGTCGGGTGCTCTGTGTCGCGCCCGAACGCCCCGCCGACCAGGACGTTGGTGAGCACGGTCTGGCTGTCGAAGGCGACCGTGGTCTGGAACGTCCGCGCGAGCCCGAGCCGGCAGATCTGATGGGCCCGCAGGCCCTGGATCTCGCGATCCTTGAACTTGATCGATCCGCTGGTGGCGGGATTCACGCCGGATATGCAGTCGAAGAGCGATGTCTTGCCGGCGCCGTTGGGCCCGACGATCGAATACACCTCGCCGGGCTCAACGGCAAAGCTCAGGTTGCTTACCGCGAGCAGCCCTCCATAGGCCTTGCTGACCTTCTGGCACTCAAGGATCGGCATCTGAGCCTTTTCTGCCGGCTGCCGCTTGTTACCTCATCCAGCTCGGCAGCACGAAGGTGCCGCTCGTGAACGGCGTCGGCGACACGACCTTCTGCACGCCGTCCTGGATCTGCACGATGATGTGCGGCTGGCCGATGGAGGCATCGGCGGTCTGGGCCGGGAACTGCTTGCCGGTGTGGTCCTCGAAAGAGATCCCGCCGGTGGTCCCGCGCCAGATCACGGACTCAGTCGCTTTGGCAACCTTCTTGTAGTCCTTCGGGTCGCCGGCGACGGCGACGGCCTCCGCCCAGACCATGACCTCGTCGTAGCAGCCGCCTGCGTTGGCCCATCCGGGCTGGGCGCCGAACTTCGCCTGGTAGCGCGAGCGGAAGTCGTTGCCGATCTTGTCCGGAAGCAGGCCGAGCACGGTCGCCCAGATGATGCCGTTGGCCGCGGAGCCGGCCAGGTTCAGGTACTCGGGGACCGACGGGCCGTACTGCTGGTAAACAAGGGTCTTGGTCGGGCTCGCGGCCCATGCTTTGGCCATCGCCGCGTCGTCGGCCGGCGAGAAGTCGCTGGTGAAGAGGACGGTCGGACTCGCCTGCTTGACCTTCGAGAGCACCGGCCCCCAGTCGGGCACGGACCCTTCGGTGACGCCGTCGTTGGTGAGGACCTGCCAGCCGAGCTGCTTGATCTGAGTCTCGAAGCCCGTGGCGATCACCGTGCCGTAGGCGCTCTTGCCGCTGATGATCGAGCAGGTCTTGACCTTCGTGTTGAGAAGGCCCTGGGTCAGGGCGCCGTCGACCCAGTAGGCGAAGCCCTGCCCGTACCACGCCTCCGTCGGGTCGCACTGGAAGATGCCCCAGTACTTGCTCGGGTTTCCCTTGTAGCGCTGGACCCAGGCGACCTGGGTGTTGACGTTGTAGTAGAGGGCGCCGGCGTTGGCGACGATGTCGAACTCGGGGCCGGACGCCAGGTGGTAGCCCGAGAAGATCACGTCGGCCTTTTCGACGCTGGTCGCGCGGTTGAACGCGGTCGTGATCTGGTCCGTGGAGGAGTCCTTGTCGTCGATCTCCACGTAGTCGAGGTGATAGCCGATGAGGCCGCCCCGGGCGTTGATCTCATCGACCGCCATCTTCACGCCGTTGGCCATCTCCTTGCCGTCGGATGCGATCACGCCGCCGGTCGGAAAGATGCCCACCACCTTGACGCTGCCGCGAGATCCTCCGACCAGGCTGGACGTCTTGGGGGCGAGGGCGCTGCCTACCACGCCACCGACGATGAGACCGCCGACCGCACCGGCGCCTCCCGCGAGCAGCTGCCTACGAGTTATCTCTCTCTGACTGATGGAATCGCCCGCCACTTCTTACCTCCCTGTGATGACGTGGACTTGGACTGCGTTGTGCCTCGAACCCCCCTCAAACTGGTGACGCCGCTAGACCTTGTAATCAACGGTCACCGGCGCGCCGTTCTTGGCCGCCGACTCGTCGATCGCGAAGCACACCGCCATCGATCGGTAGGAATCGTGGATCGAGGCGTGAGATTCGACGTTGTTCTCGATGCAGTCGATGAAGTGCGCGATCTCCGGCACGAACGGATGGTGCGTGACGTCGCCCGATGACGGCTCGATGGTCGGGAAGGTCCAGTAGTCGAGCGAGCCCGGGTAGTGCTTCTTCGAGTAGACGCGGTTGTTCTGGATCGTGCCCTCGGTCCCGAAGAGGCGGACGTTGAAGATGTAGGGCGTGTCCGCGTCGAGCACCGTCGACAGCTTGCCGACGGCGCCGTTCTCGAACTTCAGCGAGGCGACGGTCACGGGGTCGTACTGGTAGTTCATGTCGAGCTTCGGGCCCGCCGAGAAGGCCGCAACCTCGGTGATCTCGCCGGCAAAGTAGCGGATGGCGTCGGCCGCGTGACAGCCCGCGGCGATGAAGGCGCTGCCGCCGAGCGGCATCGCCACCGACCATGGATAGCTCGGGTACTCCTTCTTGAGCGGGTGCCAGTAGTCGGCTTCGGCGTAGATCATGTTCCCGAGCACGCCGTCGGCCTGGAGCTTCTTGACGGTTATGAACTGCGGGTTCCAGCGCAGCACGAACGAGGTGACGCTTTTCACCTTGGCGTCTTTGACGGCCTTGTGGATCTGGCGCACGCCCGCGTAGTCGAGGGCGATCGGCTTCTCGATCACGACGTGGCGCCCCGAGCTCGCTGCCCGCGCGATGTGCCCAGGGCGGACGTCTGGTGGCGTGCACGAGGCGACGATCTTGACGCGGTCGTCGTCGAAGAGCTCGTCCTCGCTCTTGTACTCGCGGGCCTCGACGCCATGCTGCTTCATCAAGCGGCCGGCCTTGCCCGGCGTTCGGTTGTAGATGCCGACGATCTCGGTCAGCGGATGGTCCCGAAACGCCTTGACGTACTCGCCCGCCACCCAGCCGGCGCCGAGAATGGCTACTCCGTACTTCTTAGCCACTTTTCATCCCCTCCCCAAGACATTCGGTAGCCTAGGTAGCCCCGGCCACGCTGTCAAGAACGCGGGAGGGCGTAGACGAACAAGCGTTAGTCGCAATGTTAGAGTCTTGCCGCTTTGGCATACGACCGGAAGCAGGCGGGACATCATGTCGCACAAGCTGACCGGCCCGACTATCGCCTCCTGGTCGGGCACGCCGAGGTACCGGTCGGCCGGTCCCGCGAGTTCTCGGTGCTCGACGCCGGGCGCGCCGCCACGCTCCAGGCGTGGGTCGCGACGCTGATTCCTGCCGCCGGCAGGCGGCCCGATGCGGCCGCGGTCGGAGCGGCGGAGTACGTCGACGCCACCGTGCTGAGGGTGCCGGCGCTGCGGCCGGTCCTTCTGCAGGCGATCGACCAGGTCGAGGCGATCGCGGCGGCGAAGGCCGGGAAGACCTTCACCGACTGCACCGCGGACGAGAGGGAGCTCCTGCTCCGTGAGTTCGAGGCAGGCGATGGCACCGACGCCTTCAACATGGTGCGGGACTTCACGTACGAGGCGTACTACGGTCATCCGCGCGTGCTCGCGGCGCTCGAGGCCGACACCGGGTGGAGCAGCACGTCGCCGACCCGGGGCAGCTCGATGGAGCCTTTCGATTCCGGAAGCCTCAAACGCGTCCGGTCGCTGCCGGCGCGCTGGCGAAAGGCATGAGCGCCGAGGGCGAAGCCGACGTCCTGGTCATCGGCTCCGGCGCCGCGGGCGCCGCCGTCAGCCTCCGGCTGGCGGAGCGGGGCGCCGGCGTCATCTGTCTCGAACAGGGTGACTGGATCGACCGCTCGAAGCTGCCGAAGGCGCACCTCGACTGGGAGGTGCGCGGCCGCCGCCACTGGGCGGCCAACCCCAACGTCCGGCGCTGGCCCGCCGACTACCCGGTCGGCAGCGACGGGGACAACCCGGTGGACATCTACATGTACAACGCCGTCGGCGGCAGCACGATCGGTTTCGCAGGGAACTACTGGCGCCTGGCGCCTTCGGACTTTCGGGTCCGGAGCCTCGATGGGGTGGGTGCGGACTGGCCGCTGACGTACAAGGAGCTCGCCCCGTACTACACGATCAACGAGGCGATCGCCGGGGTCGCGGGCCTCGCCGGCGATCCCTGCGGCCCGGAGCGGGATCCCCTGCCGCTTCCCCCGGCGCCGCTGGGCAGGCCGGGCGAGCTGCTCCGCGACGGGTACGAGAAGCTCGGCTGGTACTGGTGGCCGACCGAGCAGGCGATCGTCACGGCCCCTTACGCGGGCCGCGCCGCCTGTGACAACCGTGGCTGGTGCGCCTTCGGCTGCCCTCACGGCTCGCTGTCGACGGCCGACGTGGCCTACTGGCCGCGTGCGCTGAAGAGCGGGGTCGACCTGCGGACGAATGCGCGCGTCCGCGAGATCGTGCTGGGTCCGGACGGGCGCGCCACAGGCGCCCTTTACTACGACGCGACCGGCATCATCCGAGAGGTGCGCGCCGCGGTCGTGGTCGTCGCCTGCGGCGGTCTTGGCACGCCCAGGTTGCTGATGCTGTCGGCCTCGCCGGCGCACCCTGACGGGCTCGCCAACTCGAGCGGGCTCGTCGGCAAGAACCTGATGACCCACGTCCAGAGCTTCGCGGTTGGTCTCTTCAGGGACGCCGTCGAAGGCTGGCACGGCAGCTGGGGCGGCACCGTCTCCACGCGTCAGTTCTACGAGACGGACTCCTCGCGCCCTTACCAACGCGGCTTCATCATGAGCGGGTGCCGGGGCTGGTCCCCGCTCAACCTCGCCCTGCAGGTCGCCCCCTGGGGTCCTGGCCACCACGCCGCCCTGGATGGGCGGCTGAACCACGAGATCGTCATGTACCTGTGCGGCGAGGACCTCCCTGAAGAGTCGAATCGGGTCGTGCTCGATTGGGACCACCAGGATCAATTCGGTCTTCCCGGCGTGCGGACCTGGTACACGCTGAGTGACAACAGCAAGGCCCTGGGAAACGACATGATCGCCCACGCCCACCAGGTGCTGGAGGCTGCCGGAGCCAGCTCGGTGCGTGACTTCGGTCTGTCGCCGATATGGGGCTGGCACCTCCTCGGGACCGCTCGGATGGGTTCGAACCCGCGGGATTCGGTGGTCGATGCCTTCAATCGGGCGCACGACGTTCCCAACCTCTACATCGTCGATGGCAGCAGCCTGCCCACGAGCGGAGGCGTGAACCCGACCGCAACCATCCAGGCCCTCGCGCTCAGGTGCGCCGACCACCTGTGGGAGAGCAGGCGGGACCTGGGTCGCTGAGCGAGGCAGCCGCTCCCCTCCATACATACATATAAGGACGCGAGGCGGACCTTAGAGTTCATTTGCGGCATGGTCATCACCGTCCGCGTGCACCCGCGAGCCTCGCACGCCAGGTCCTCCTGGAAGGATGGCGTGCTGGAGCTGTGGGTCACCGCGGCCCCGGTCGAAGGCGCCGCCAACAAGGCGGCGCTCGCCGCGGTGGCGAGGCATTTCGACGTGCCTGCGTCGACGGTCCGGCTGAAGTCAGGCGCCCGCGGTCGGATGAAGGTGGTCGAGGTCGACGAAAACACCGCTCGGGGGATCAAGCGCTAGGGCGCGAAGGCGCCGGGAATCGCGGTGTGATGACCTGCCCCGTGAACGTGGTCACGCTCTGGCCGATCCCTATGGTCGCGAAACACAGCGCCCAAGATGCCGGCTCGTGAGCCGCTTGGAAGTGCAGGCGTCCCCGACGACGTGGCTCGGGTGGCGCTGTTCTGCGCGAGCGACCTGGCCATGCTGATGACCGGAAGCACCATCCCCGTCGACGCGGGCGAGCCGGCTCAGCAGGCACAACGCTGCACACTGCGAGGGGGCCCCGGGTGGGGCCCTCGTGGAGTTGGTTTCCCTAGGTTTGCGGCTCCACGACCATCGCGCTGCCACCGCCACGCCGGACAGGCTCCGCGGCTGCCATCACGAGCCCGGCGGAGAGGAACTCGATTCCAGTTGCGGCGCCGATCTCCG